>OLOA01001061.1_pt1 | contig 28617 bp, 22 predicted proteins | sample 1672201 | NCBI WGS metagenome assembly OLOA01 (sample SAMEA3136658, study PRJEB25190) | human gut metagenome
CGTTGGTGTCAAAGCTCAGGGTGTACTTGGTGGTGACGGAACCGCCGCCTCCGCCGCCTCCACCGCTGGAAGGCAAGGTGACGGAGATGGTCTCTGCCTTGGTGATGGTGAACGTACCGGTCTGTGTGCGGTAGCCGCTCTTGGAGACCTCATAGGTATAAGTCTTATTCTTCTCCAGCGCATACTTCCCGTTGACCGCGCTTACTGCTTTGCCATCAGAACCCTTGACAACGATGTTGGCGTCAGACGGAGCCACATTGAAGGTGATCTCATAATAGGTCGTTGGGCTTTCTTCTCCCTTGGTCACTGTTCCGATCACTGCACCATTCAGAGTATCCTGCGAATCATTATTGGTACTGAGAGAAATCGTATTGCTCTTTCCTTCCTCCGTAGCAGAAACGTTGAGGATCGCGCCCTCGTTTACAATCAGGTTCGCGGCATGATCATTCGTCATAAACACAGCTGGATGATCTTTGTCGCCACAGTTGGTCACAGACACTGCACTGCCAGTTTCGATGATTAGCCCGCCATTCGTGTCCTCTCCAAGACCTGTGCTATTGATACTGATCCCGCGATAGGCTGTGTTGTCAACGTTGATGTTGGAATTCCCTTTGACTTCGATACGATCAGCACTGAAACCATGGGCATCACAGTTGTCGATCTCAATGGCAGATTCGCTATCAAGCGTCCAGACTCCACCATTGGAGAAGTTGCCCCGGATACCGGTGGCAGCGATTGTCGAGTGATTGAGTATAAAGACACCTGTTCCTGTTGCACCGCTGTTCTGAGGCTTTGCAGAGATGGTAGCAGCTTGCAGATTAGAGAGAGTCACGTTAGAATTGTTCAACTCCAACGCACCACCATACTGCACGTCAAAGCCGTCCCCAATCCCTTGACCTTCTTCACCGGAACCGGAGATCGTCATCGTCACGCCATCCAGTGTTAGCTTAGCATCCTTGGAAACCGTAAACGCCTTGTTTCTGCTTGTGCTGCCGGTTGTGAGATTGATCTTGAGGCCTTCTTTGCCCTGGATCGTGACATTTTTCGAGATGGTCGTATTGAAATTGGTCGCTGTTACGTCCTTGAGCAGCTCGATCTCGGTGGCAGAGCTGGTTTCTCCGCTGTCTCCAGTCTGTGCAGCGGTGAGGGCATTTTCAAAGGTCGTGTAGACAGTGGTCACGTCGTCCTTCGTGATGGAAGCTTCGCCCAGCTTGGACGGGTCTGTGGTGTAGTAGGTGAAGCCTTTCAGGCCGGTTTCATCATCAGAACTGCCCTCGCCCTTGACCTGGGTAAAGTCAGTTCCGTCAATAGTGATATCGCCTACGGGGACGCTGGTCATTTCTGTCCAGACCTGAATATCCTCTGCCAGATCCGCCTTGGACAAGGAGAGTTTGGACCCTTCGGCATCATCCACATTCACCGCGCCCCAGGCATTGCCGCTGGTGGTCAGGTTGGTTGCGTTGACTTCCATCCCTTGAACCACCATACCGGCCGTGCCGCAGTTTCGGATGGTGACATTCTCTACGGTCAGTTTCCCGGAAGACGTCCGGGTGTTGGTGCTGTTGGCATACGCGTTGATGCCGTGCTTGGTGCTTTCGTTGCCCACAATGGTGACGTTTTGGATGGTCACATCACTGGTAGGGGTGTTCACCCCAAGAATGTGATTTTTGGGCTTGCTGTTGTCGCCGGTGGCCCAATCCGCAATGGCGGTGATGGTGTGGTCCTGACCATCCAAACTGGTTCCGGCGGGCAGGGTAACTGCGGCCTCATTGACGCCAAGGGTGCCTTCCTTAGGCTGGTTGGTAACCGTAATGTCACCCTTCAGTGTGATGGTCTTCACATTGGAAGAGTTCTCTCCGACGGCTTTGGCTGCATCCTGGAGGGTGGCATAGGCGGTCTCTCCCACCCAGATGGCAACGTCATCTTCGTCTGCATAATACGTTTTTCCATCGAAGGTGGATTTCATTTCTTTCCAAGTCTCTGGAACCGAGATAATCTTGCTGGAATTATCGCCGTTATCAGAAGAATTGGCAAGTTCCGTCCAAATCTTGGTGGGCTCCTTCAGGGTGCCGCTGGTCAGGGTAAAGGAGGGGGAAGTGTCCAGAGAGGCCCCCTTGTCCACATTGACGGCGCCCCAGACGTTGCCCTCGGTGTTCAAGTCGGTTGCCTCGACCTTGGAGCTGTTGACCTGCACCGCTGCGTTGCCGCAGTTTTGAATGGTGACGTCCTCCAATTTTACCGTACCCGTACAGTTGTAGGCGTGAATGCCGGACTTGGTGTCCGCGCTGCCCACAATGGTCAGGTTTTTGATGGTGGTAGTGGTTTCAGCCTGGGTGTTTTCCACGGAGAGAATGTGCGTTTTGGTCTCTCCATTCCACTGCTTGCCCACAGAAATTGTGTGGCCATTGCCGTTCAGGGTGACCCCTTCGGGCACGGTGATGGCTGCGCTGTTGGCGGCGACACCGGTGTTGTCCAGAACAATATCGCCGTTCAGGGTAACCACTTTGTCACCGGCGTTGTTAGCACTGCCCGCCGCTGTCAGAGCGTTTTTCAACGCTGCTTGGGTGGTGATTTCCCCCTCTTCTGAGGGAGTGGGTTCCGGTTCCGCGGCCAACGCCCCGGGAACCAGCGTCAGCATCATGCACAGAGACAGGAAGACTGACAAAAGTTTTCGCTTCATAGGATCTTTCCTCCTTGTTTGTTTTCCCGCCCAAACCCCGGGGGAAGCCCAGCTTCCCCCGAGCGGGTCGGGGAAAAACAAAAATGCCGTGCAGGTCACAGCCCTACACGACAAGGTCAGGAGGCAAAAATGCCTATGCACACTTTGCCCTTGGAGCACACCCGAAAATGGCTACAACAAAAGACAGTCCTTCAATCGCGCAAAGCAAGGGAAACCCTTGCAAAGGGTCTGGAAAAACTGTATAATATCGTCCATGCGGTGCGGCCTTGGGCCGTTGTGTAGGTGGTTATGGCACCTGCGCAGGATTTCAGGGGGTCGGAGCCCTGAAATCTGCCGCATATTTTGTTTTTCACCGATATTATAGCACGGACTGGCAGGAAATAGCAAGCAGAAAAACAGCCGCCCGGCGGTTTTGGCGGGACAGAGGCGGGGCGGGGGGAAAATCCCGCCCCGGCCCCCTGCCAAGGGAGAAAAAACCTTGCAGCGCCAAGGATTTTATTTGATTTTTCCGTGCAGTGGGTGTAAGATATCCCAGTATACTTGACGGAAACCCTGGCCAGAGGCCAGGAAAAAACAGGGGCGCTGCCCCGAGATGGAGGATATGCTATGAATTATACCTTTGCCCAATATCGGGAAAGCGCGGACGCTCTGCAGGCCAAGCTGGGAGGGTTCCGGCCCAAGGTGGCCATGATTCTGGGCTCCGGCCTGGGGTATCTGGGGGACCTGGTGGAGGACGCCGTGGTGGTCCCCTACGGGGAGATTCCCCATTTTAAACATTCCACCGCCCCGGGACACAAAGGGCAGCTGGTCTTCGGCCGCCTGGCCGGCCAGCCGGTGGCCGTGATGCAGGGCCGGGTCCACCACTACGAGGGCTACTCCTATGAGGAGGTGAGCTACGGGGTCCGGGTGCTCCGCCTGCTGGGGTGCGACACCCTCTTTGTCACCAACGCCGCCGGCGGGGTGAACTGGAAGTTTCAGGCCGGGGACCTGATGCTCATCACCGACCACATTAAAATTTTCATGGAGTCTCCCCTGTGGGGGGAGAACATCCCGGAGTTCGGTCCCCGGTTCCCCGACGCCAGCTACCTCTACACCCCCCGGCTCCAGGAGCTGGCCCGCCAGCAGGCCCGCCGGCTGGACATGGACCTGAAGGAGGGGGTTTACATGTACTTCCCCGGTCCCCAGTACGAGACCCCCGCCGAGGTCCGCATGGCCCGGATTCTGGGGGCGGACGCCGTGGGCATGTCCACCGCGCCGGAGGTCATCACCGCCGGGCACTGCGGCATGGAGGTGCTGGGCTTCACCCTGGTCTCCAACATGGCCGCCGGGGTGCTGCCCAAAAAGCTCAGCGAGGAAGAGGTGCTGGAGGCCGCCGCCGCGGCCCGGGACCGGTTCTCCTCCCTGGTGCTGGCCTGCCTGGAGCACCTGAACTGAGGGAAGGAGGCCCGCCATGGAACGAATCTTACTGTATCACTGCCGCGCCCTGCTGATGGACGAGGCGGACACCCTGCTGGAGGGGGCCTATGTGGTTGTGGAGGGGGAGACCATCTCCTCCGTGGGCACCCAGCGTCCCCAGGGTCCCTTTGACCGGGAGATCGACTGCGGAAACAACGTCCTCATGCCCGGCCTGGTCAACGCCCATACCCACATCCCCATGACCCTGCTCCGGGGCTACGGCGGGGGGTGCGACCTGCACACCTGGCTCAACCAGTGGATCTTCCCCACGGAGGCCAAGCTGGACGGCCGGGCGGTCCGGGCCGGCACAGGGCTGGCCCTGGCCGAGCTCATCGCCGGCGGGGTGACCACCATCGCTGACATGTACATGCACACCACCGACATCGCCCAAACCGTGCTGGAAGCGGGCATCAGCGCCAATCTCTCCTGCGGGGGGGTTTACTTCGGGGCCCCGGCGGACTTCAGCCCGGCCACCTGCAAGGACTGTGACAACCAGCGCCGGCTCACCGAGGAGTGGCACGGCGCGGGGAACGGCCAGATTTTGGTGGACGCCTCCATCCACGGGGAGTATACCTCCAACATCCCCCTGTGGCAGTGGATGGCGGCGTACGCCCAGGAGAAAAAACTGGGGATGCATGTCCATGTTTCCGAGACCCAGTCTGAGCACGAGGACTGCAAGGAACGCTGGGGCAAGACCCCCTTGCAGATCCTGGACCGGTACGGGGTCTGGGACACCCGGGCCATTGCCGCCCACTGTGTCTGGACCACCGAGGAGGACTGGGCCCTCATGGCGGAGAAGGGGGTCTCCTGCATCCACAATCCCGTGTCCAACCTGAAGCTGGGCTCTGGGGTGGCCTGGATTCCCGCCATGAAGCGGGCGGGGGTGAACATCGCCCTGGGCACCGACGGGGTGTCCTCCAACAACAACCACGACATGTTTGAGGAGATGAAGTTCGCGGCCATTCTCCACAACGGGGTCACCCATGACCCCCTGGCCCTGCTGCCCCGCCAGGTGCTGGCCATGGCCACCCGGGACGGTGCCCGGGCCCTGGGGCGGAGGACCGGACAGATTGCCCCCGGCTATACCGCCGACCTGATCCTGGTGGACTTTGACCGCCCCAGCCTCACCCCCTGCCACAGTGTGGAGGACAACCTGGTCTATTCCGCCCGGGGGTCCGACGTGGTGATGAATATGGCCCGGGGAAAGATCATATACAAGGATGGAACCTTCTTCACCCTGGACCTGGAGCGGATCAAGGCCGAGGTGGAGACCTATGCCCTGCCCCTGCTCTTTGGGGACGGTGCCAGCCTTGCCGACCGGAGGAATTGACTTTTGAAAGAACGAACGCAGAAAAGCAACACATTTTTCGGCGGGGCGGCCATCCTGGCCGTGAGCATCGCCATCGTGAAAATCATTGGCGCCCTATATAAAATCCCCCTGGGGCGCATCCTGGGGGATGTGGGCTTCGGCCACTTCAACAACGCCTACGCCATCTACAACCTGCTGCTGATGATCTCCACCGCCGGCCTGCCGGTGGCCATGTCCAAGACCATCTCCGAGGCCAACGCCCTGGACCGGCGGAACCAGGTGAACCGGGTTTTCCGGGTGGCGCTGGTCACCTTTGTCATTCTGGGCTCCATCAGCAGCCTGGTGATGTTTGTCTTTGCCCAGCCCCTGGCCAATCTCCAGGGGGACAGTCTGGCTGCCCCCGCTGTGCGGGTGATGGCGCTGTCCTGCTTCTTTGTGTGTACCATGTCGGCCTACCGGGGCTATGCCCAGGGCCACTCGGACATGGTGCCCACGGCGGTCTCCCAGGTGCTGGAGGCCCTGACCAAGCTGGGTGTGGGCCTGGTGCTGGCCTGGTACATCCTTTACTTGGGCTTCGGCAGTGAGTTCTCCGCCGCCGGCGCCATCGGCGGGGTCACGGCCAGCGGCTTTGTCTCCCTGGTCTACCTGATGATCCGCCACCACCGCCGCAACAGCGGCCGGGGGCTGGCGCCCACCGACGACAAGCCTGAGCGCGCCGGGCAGATTCTCAAGACCCTGGCGGCCATCGCCATTCCCATCACCCTGAGCTCCTCCGTGGTGCCCATCACCACCTACCTGGACACGGTCCAGGTGCAGAACCTGCTCCAGAGCGCCCTGGGCTATACAGAGCAGCTGGCGGTGAGTCTGTACGGCTGCTACCAGAAGGCCATCACCATCTACAATCTGCCCTCGGCCTTCATGGTCTCTCTGACCGCCTGTATTGTTCCCGCGGTCTCTGCGGCCTTGACCCGGAAGGATAAGCTGGGGGCGGGAAAGATTGCCGAGTCCGCCCTGCGGGTGGGCGCCCTGCTGGCCCTGCCGGCCGGCGTGGGCCTGGCGGTGCTCTCCGGCCCCATCATCCAGATGCTCTATCCGGAGACCAACCAGGAGGTGGCCAGCCACTGCCTGCTGGTGCTGGGCATTGCCTCGGCCTTTGTGTGCATGATGCTGCTGTGCAACGCCATCCTCCAGGCCAACGGCCGGGCGGCCCTGCCTATCTGGTTTATCGCCATTGGCAGCGCCACCAAGCTGGCGGTGAACTTTGTCCTGGTGCAGATTCCCTCGGTGGGCATCAAGGGAGCGCCCATGGGGACCCTGGTGTGTTTCGCGCTGGTGTCGGTGATGGAGCTGGTGGCCATTAAAAAGGTTACCCCCCACCCGCCCAAGTACCTGCGGGTCTTTGTGAAGCCCGCCATTGCCGCCGGGGTGATGGGGGCTGCCGTGTGGGCCAGCTATGGCCTGCTGGCCGCCCACTTGGGCAACACCCTGTCCGTGGCGGGGTCCATTGTGATCGGCTGTGTGGTCTACGGCATTCTGGTTCTGGTGCTGCGGATCGTCTCCCGGGATGACCTCTCCCTGATGCCCAAGGGGGATAAGATTGCGAAACTGCTGCGGATTCGCTGAGTGGAAAAAATTTTTGGAAGAAGCCTGTAAAATATCCCATAAAGACTTGAGATTACGGGAATGATATGATAAATTATGATCAATTTTGAAGAGAAGACGGCCTATACGGTGGAGGACCTGCGCCGGATTGTCCACCTGCTCCGCGCCCCAGGGGGATGCCCCTGGGACGGGGCGCAGACCCATGAGAGCATCCGGCGCAACTTCCTGGAGGAGGCCTATGAGGTGGCCGAGGCCATCGACGAGAAAAACCCCGCCCATCTGAAGGAGGAGCTGGGGGATGTCCTGCTCCAGGTCCTGTTTCATGCCTCCATAGAGGAGGATGCCGGCCGGTTTACCCTGGACGACGTGGCCGACGGCATCTGCAAAAAGCTGATTTTCCGGCATCCCCACGTCTTTGGCGGCGCGGCGGCCACCCCGGACAGCTGGGAGGAGCTCAAACGCCAGGAGAAGGGGCAGACCACCTACACAGCCACCCTCCAGAGCGTGGCCAAGAGCCTGCCCGGCCTGTGGCGGGCGGAGAAAATCCAGGCCAAGGCGGAGAAAGCGGGCTTTGAATGGCCCAATGTCCAGGCCGCCATGGACAAGCTCACCGAGGAGCTGGAGGAGCTCCAGACCGCGGTGGCGGACCACAGCAACGTGGAGGAAGAGCTGGGCGACCTGCTGTTTGCCGCAGTGAAGATTGCCCGGTTCTTTCAAATAGATGCCGAGGACGCCCTGGCCGGGACCTGCGAGAAATTCATTCGCCGGTTTGCCGGGGTGGAGGCGGCGGTCACAGCCCAGGGCAGGGACATGAGGGAGTTGGATGTGTCCCAGCTGATGGCGCTGTGGAACCGGGAGAAACACCCGGAAAACGAAGAGAGAAAGGGTAATCACCATGAACAAGACTGAACTGATCCTGCGCATCGCGGAGGAGACCGGCTTCTCCCGGAAGAATGTGGAGCTCGGCCTGAACGCCGCCATCAACCTGATCACCAAGGCGCTGACAGAGGAGGAAAAGGTCCAGATCGTTGGCTTCGGCGCCTTCGAGACCAAGGTCCGCGCCGAGCGGATGGGCCGCAACCCCAAGACCGGGGAGGACATCCCCATCCCCGCCACCAAGGTGCCCGTCTTTAAGGCCGGGAAAGCCCTGAAGGATGCGGTGGATCAATAATCCCCACCCACAAGACAACCCCGCCCTGGAGCCATGTTCCAGGGCGGGGTTTTTGGCGCTGGCAGGAAAAGAAACCGGATGGGTTCCTGGTCTCACAGGAACCCATCCGCTGAAAATCAAAGTTCTTTGTAGAGGAGCACGGCATTCTCCTTGCCTTTGGGCTCGGTGACGGAGAGAACCTCCAGCCGCACCGTCCGGGCGCCGAAGCGGATCTCCAGCTGATCCCCCACCTTGACCTCATAGGAGGCCTTCACCACCCGGCCATTGGCGGAGATGCGCTCGTTGTCACAGGCCTCGTTGGCCACAGTGCGGCGCTTAATCAGGCGGGAGACCTTCAGCCATTTGTCCAGTCGCACGGTCTCACCTCCTTATTCCACCAGGCCGATGTGCTGGAAGGGGAGAACGGTGCAGATGGCCCGCCCCAGCACATACCGGGTGTCCACCGGGCCCAGGCGGCTGTCCCGGCTGTCGGAGGAGTTATTGCGGTTGTCCCCCATGACGAAGACAGACCCCTCGGGCACCTCCCAGTAGGTCCCCTGCAGGTAGGGGCTCTCCGGGCGGACCATGGGCTCCATGATGTAGTCCTCCTCCAGGGGCTGACCGTCCACGTAGACTGTGCCGGTGTCATAGTCGATTTCCACCGTCTGGCCGCCCACGGCGATCACCCGCTTGACAATGGGGGTTTCAACGTCTCCAAAGTCCTTGTGCAGGACCACCACATCCCCCTGCTTGGGCTCATAGGCGATGCACTGGAGAAAGAGCATGTCCCGGTCGTTGAGGGTGGGGTCCATGGAGTGGCCGTCCACGCCGATCACGCGGCCGAAGAAGGTGAAGAAGATCAAGATAAAGGCCAGGGCAAAGGTGAGGGCCTGGAGCCAGCCGTAGAGGTCGGCGCCGAAAGCCCCCGGCTTCTTCTCTTTGCCCGCCTTCTGGGCGGCCATATCCTCCGCGGGGGGCGCGGGGTTCTGGGATGCGGTCGGTCCCTCCTGGGGCGGCGCCTCGGAAGACAGGCGGGGCTCCTCCGGCGGGAGATGGGATTGGGACATTATGGGAACCTCCTTTTGGAACGGAACAATTTCAGGGTCAGTCCTCTATTATACGCTTCTTTTTCTGGGATGGCAACCATAGATTGCCGCCGGAACCCACCGTCCAGGATGTCCATTAAAAGTCAGGCAGTGTCACCGTGGTGATCTCCGGCCGGTCCTCCAGCATGAAGAATTCCCGGTGCTGGCAAGTGAACAGCAGGATCTGACGGTCCTCGGCCAGCTCTGTGAGCAGGTGCAGGACCACCGCCAGACGGTCATCGTCAAAGGACAGCAGCGCGTCGTCCAGGATAAGCGGACAGGCCTGGGGAGAGGGGAGGACCAGGTCCGCCACCGCCAGACGGAGGGCCAGGTAGAGCTGGTCGGCGGTGCCTTGGCTCAGGAGCGCCAGGGGGCGGTCGGCCAGGGCGCCGGTCTCCCGGACGGTGACGTTGAAACTGCGGTCCAGGGCCACCTGAGAGAACCTTCCCTGGGTCAGCTGCTGGAAGTATCCGGCGGCTGTCTGGCTCAGCTGGGGGGAGAACCGGGCGTGGAGCTGATCATCGGCCTCCTTTAGGGCCTCCATGGCCACCTCAATGGCGTCGTAATCCCCCTGCAGCCGGGCGGAGGCCTCCTGAATCTCGTCCAGCCGGGCATCCACCAGGACCGGGTCCCCCAGGGCGGTGAGCTGACCTTGGATCTGGGCGATCTCCTGCTCTGCCTGGTGCAGGGAGGCCCGGCAGGCCTCCGCCTCCGGGGGGAGATAGGGGCCGCTGCCGCTCTGCTGGCTGACAGCCTCGAAGTATTTTTGGGCGTGCTCCCGGCGGATTTGGGCCTCCCGCAGGTCCTGGGCCAGGTGGCTGTCCTCCTGCTGGCGGGTCTCCAGCAGGGCGCGAAGCTCGTCCAGGGCCTTGGTGTCCCGCCGGTCACAGGCGGACTTAATCAAGGTGAACAGCAGCACCAGCAGCCAGAGTATCCCCACCACAGGGGCCAGAAACAGGAGGGGAATCTCCGGGAGCTGGAGGGGGAACTGGGGCACATGGGGCGCTGCAAACAGCACCACCCCGCAGAGGGTCAGCAGCACGATGAGGGTCACAAAGCCTGTCATAAGCCGCCGCCGGCTGGCCAGATCGTCCAGGGTGTCTTGCATCTCCTCCTCCAGCTCGTCGGGGTCCGGCTCTGTCTGGGGGGCGTCGGCCTGCTGGCGGGCCAGGAGGGTCTGTAACTGGAGTTCCGCTGCGTCCAGCTCTGCGGCGGCCTCTGCGTAGCGCCGCTGGCTGATGGTCTGGAATTTGTCGTTTTCCATGGACAGCCGGCTCTCCCAATGGGCCTTCTGCTGGCGCAGGCCGGCGGCCCGGGCCTGGAGCTGGGCCAGATCCTGGCGCAGGGAGGCGGTCTGGGTGAGGGTCTGCTGGAGCTGGGCCTCCTCCGCCTCCAGCTGGGGGATCAGGCCGCTTTTGTGGAACCGGCGGCGGTGGAGCCAGGTCTTGAGGCGTTCGTTGGCCTCGGTCCAGGATACATCCTCCTCCCCGGAGGAGACCAGGGCGGTGATCCGCTTCTCCAGCTCCTGGCTCTGGCTGACGGCCAGGCCAGTCTGGCGGAAGAACACCGAGCGGTCAAAGACCTCCTGGCTCACGCCAGTGAGGATCTCCCCGGCGGTCTCCCCGGTCAGGCCGGGCACGGCCAGGCCGGTGTCCTGGTAGACCGCGGAGAAATCCCCCATGGGCACCCCGCTGGCGGAGGTCCGGCGGAGCTCCAGGACCCGGCCCTGGAATTCACAGACCAGCAGCCCCTCCATGGGGGAGCCGCTCCAGGGCCGGTAACGGTTTTTGTCGGCGGGGGCGCCCTTGCGGTCCCGCTGGCGGGTGTCCAGGCCGTAGAGCATGGTCCGCAGGAAGGCGCACCAGGTGGATTTCCCGCTGCCGTTGGGGGCCCCGATGAGGGTCATCCCCGGGCCGAATTCCAGGGTGTCCCCCTGTAAGCAGCCGAAGGTGGCGGTGAGCTGCAAGAGTTTCATTGGGGCTCCTCCCTTCCTTCCAGGGCGGCCAGGCCGAACCGGACCGCCCGTTCCAGCAGGGGCCGCTCAGAGGGGGCGGCCTCCTGGAGGCGCTGGGCCATGGCCCGGAGGAAGAGCCCGGTGAGGGTATCCTCCTCCATCCGGGCCCAGAGAGCCTGGCTCAGGGTGGTGTTGTCATAGAGACTGGCGCTGTAAAAATAGCCGGAGGCCAGGGCGGTGAGGGCAGTGAGATTGGGCTCGTTGTCCGGGTCCCGGGTGCCGGTGAGGGAAATCCGAAGGATGTCCTCCGGCCGGGAGGCGCGGATGAGCGCCTCCAGCGCCTGGGCGGGGTCCTGGCCGGTGATGTCCAGGCTGGGGGTGAGGTACCGCCGCCGGGCCAGGGGGACAAAGTCCAGGGACACCCGGCCGCCCTCCAGCTGGCCCAGATAGACCCCTTTGTCCCCGGTCTCGTCAAAGCCCCGCCCCTCCGGGCAGCCGGGCCAGGCGTAATAGGTTTTTCCCGCCCGCTTCAGGCCGCTGGCGCTGTGGCTGTGGCCCAGGGCCAGATAGTGCAGGCCCGAGGCGGCAATTTCATTGTGGGTGATGGGGCCGTAGCGGCTGTGGGCGGAGGAGAGGTCCCCATGAAAGCAGCCGAAAGCGGCCAGGTCCTCCTCCTGGGCGTGGAAGCCGGCCAGGGGGCTGTCCATCCGGTAGAGGGAGGTAAAGGCACTGCCGTAGACCACCGCCCCCAACTGGGGCACCTCCACCCGGGCCGGGGCGGCCTGGGTGAAGATATGTACGTGGTCCGGCCAGGGAAACTTTCCGTAGGGGGAGGTGGGAGAGTAGGGGTCGTGGTTGCCGGGGGAGAGAAAGACCTCTGCCTCCAGCTCCTCCAAGACCTGATAGAGGGCCTGGACCGTTTCCGGCCGGGCCCGCTGGCCGTCAAAGAGGTCCCCCGCCAGAAAGACCAGGTCAACCTGTGCCTGGCGGGCGGTGTCCGCCAGGCGGGTGAGCAGCTGGCGCTGCTCCTGCCGGCGTTCCGCCGCCTGTTCCGGGGGGAGGGCATGAAAGGGGGAGTCCAGATGAAAATCAGCGGCGTGGAGAAAGGTCAGCATGCACAAGCCCTCCTTGGGTCCCGTCAGTCTGTCAGGTCGGTGCGGGTGACCTGGCAGCAGCGTTTGGTCTGGGTGTCAATGGTGAAGAGAACGGCCCCCAGCCGGTTGGGGCCGTCTGCGGCCTCATACCGCCGGGGCAGCTGGCCCAGGAAGCGGGCCACGGAGTTTTCGGGTTTTACCCCCAGAATGGACCGGGCGGGGCCGGTCATCCCCAGGTCAGTGATAAAGCCTGTGCCCTGGGGCAGGATCTGCCCGTCGGCGGTGGGGACATGGGTGTGGGTGCCCCACACCGCCTGCACCCGTCCGTCCAGGTACCAGGCCATGGCCCCCTTTTCGCTGGTGGCCTCCGCGTGGAAGTCCACGAAAAGCAGATCGGCCTGGGCGCCCTCCCCGGCCAGAATCTCGTCGGCCCGGCGGAAGGGGGAGTCCAGGTTGGCGTCCAGCTGAAACCGTCCCATCAGGTTCAGCACCCCCAGCCGCAGGCCCTGGGGGCCCTCATAGAGCCCAAAGCCCCGCCCGGGAAGGTTGGGGGCGAAGTTGGCCGGGCGGAGAATATAGGGGTTGTCCTCCAGATAGTCCGCGATCTGCCGTTTTCCCCAGGTGTGGTTGCCCAGGGTGATGACGTCCGCCCCCGCGTCAAAGAGTTCCTCGGCATGCTGGGGCAGCAGGCCCAGGCCGGCGGCGTTTTCGCCGTTGACCACGGTGAAGTGGACATCGTGTTCCTTTTTCAACCGGCGCAGGTGCCGGTGCAGACAGTCCAGCCCGCCCTGGGCCACCACATCGCCCACAGCCAAGAGGTGAAGCAGCATACCGTCTCCCCCTTTTTCAAACAGAAAAGATTTCCCTTATTATATGCTATTTTGGGAAAAACAAAAAGGGAGAAACTGCAAAAAAAGACAAAAATTTTGGCGGGGCGCCGTGTAGAAAACCCCGCCCCTGGGAGCTTCCCAAGGGCGGGGCGTACTATGGGATGTAGGAATCACTTGGCGTATTCCACGATTTTGACCTCCCGCAGCAGATGAACCTTGATCTGTCCGGGATACTCCAGTTCGTTTTCAATCCGCTGGGCGATCTCCCGGGCCAGCAAGGTCATTTCATCCTCGCTGACCACTTCGGGCTTGACGATGATGCGGACCTCGCGGCCAGCCTGAATGGCGTAGGATTTCTCTACCCCGCGGAAGGAAGAGGTGACCTCCTCCAGTTTTTCCAGGCGCTTGATGTAGTTTTCCAGGTTTTCCCGCCGGGCGCCGGGTCGGGCGGCGGAAATGGCGTCAGCGGCCTGCACCAGGCAGGCGATAACGGTCTGGGGCTCTACGTCGTTGTGGTGGGCGTGGATGGCATGGACCACCTCTTTGCTCTCCTTGTACTTCCGGGCCAGCTCCACGCCGATGGTGACGTGGGAGCCCTCCACCTCGTGGTCCACAGCCTTGCCCAGGTCGTGGAGCAGGCCGGCCCGCTTGGCGATGGCCACATCCTCCCCAATCTCGGCGGCCATAAGGCCGGCCAGCTGGGCCACTTCGATGGAGTGGTTGTACACGTTTTGTCCGTAGCTGGTGCGGTACTTCATGCGGCCGATGAGCTTGATGAGCTCGGGGTGCAGGCCCATGACGTTGGTCTCCAGCACGGCGCGCTCGCCCTCGGCCTTGATGGTGGCGTCCACCTCCCGCTTGGCGATTTCCACCATCTCCTCAATGCGGGCGGGGTGGATTCGGCCGTCCAGGATGAGCTTTTCCAGGGCCAGCCGGGCGATCTCCCGGCGAACTGGATCGAAGCAGGAGACGGTGATGGCCTCTGGGGTGTCGTCGATGATGAGGTCCACGCCGGTGAGGGTCTCCAGGGTGCGGATATTCCGGCCCTCCCGGCCGATGATCCGGCCCTTCATCTCGTCGTTGGGCAGGGGCACCACGGACACGGTGGCCTCGGCCACGTGGTCTGCGGCACATCGCTGGATGGCCAGCCCCACGATTTCCTTGGCTTTCGCGTCGGCCTCCTCCTTGAAGCGGGCCTCCACTTCTTTGATTTTCATGGCGGCCTCGTGGGTGACCTCGGTCTCCAGCTTGGCGATCAGGTAGGCTTTGGCCTCCTCGGCGGTGTAGCCGGAGATCCGTTCCAGAGTCTCCATCTGCTCGGCCTGGAGCTTGGCGACCTTGGTCCGGGCCTCCTCCAGGTTGGCCAGGCGGGCGGCGTAGGACTCCTCCTTCCGCTCCACGTTTTCCAGCTTGCGCTCCAGGGTCTCTTCCTTCTGCTGGAGCCGGCGTTCCTGCTCCTGCAGTTCGGAGCGGCGCTCCTTGGCTTCTCTCTCGTAGTTGGTTTTTTCCGCCAGAATTTTTTCCTTGGCTTCTACCAGGGCTTCCCGTTTTTTGCTCTCGGCGCTCTTGATGGCCTCGTTGATGATGCGCTTGGCCTCTTCCTCGGCGCTGAGGATTTCCTTTTCCGCCACTTTCTTGCGGTACAGGATGCCCAGGGGAATCCCTATCACAAGCGCGACAATAAATACGATCACGCCGGTCAGGATATAGGGCAGCATATTGTCGGGACACACCTCCATTTCTCTAAAATTTCGCATAAAATCGCGGCAGCCGGGCCGAACCGGGCCGATGGCGGCGCCGCAGAAAGCGGGCATGAGGTCCCGGAGTCCCGCCCAAGAGGGGAGACTGCCTCATTGTCTGCATATTTATACTGATTTTATTTTAATGGGCAAAGGCGCGTCTGTCAAGAGACTTCGGGGGCACCGCCGGGAAAAACTTCCGGGAAAGGCTGTCCGGACGGACAGAATGGGCCGGCAGGGCATAGGATGGGAAAACAGAAAAGGAGGAATTGCCATGGAAGGAGCTATGCCTAACACCCCCCTGGACCGGGAAGAGGACAAAAAGGAAATCTTTGCCCGGGTCTGGAAGCGCGTCATGGGCGACCACACCGATGCCTGCCCCATCACCTGGGAGGAGACAGGGGGAGACCAGGCCCAGACCACAACCGAGCAGCAGCAGACCCTGGTCACCGAGGAGGCGGCCCAGACGGAGGAGAAGACGGTGCTCCCGGCCCCCCATGTTCCCCGAGGCGGCCAGCGGCTCCACAGCGACTTTCCCCGGGACGATGCCCAGGGGGTTTTGGGGCCCCAGTGTCTGGACTGCGCGCCGCTGCTCCAGGAGCTGATCCGCCGGGAGCTGGCCGACTGCCGGGAGTACCAGACCCTCTCCCGCCGGGCCGGGGGCGGCCCCGCCCGGGTGCTGGCGGGGCTGGCTGGAGAGAAGAAGCGCCGGGCCAAGCGGCTCTCGGCGGCCTATTTTCTCATCTCCGGGGTGCGCTACTGGCCGGAGGGGGAGAAGTGCCCGCCGGTGACTTCGTACTTAGGGACTCTCCGCCGGCGGTTTGCCCAGGAGCAGGCCACCATGGCCGCCTATCTCACCGGCACGGAGACCACCACGGACCCCTGCCTCCAGCAGTTGTTCTGGGAGCACGCCAGGGAGGCCTGGGACCAGGCCTGTAAGATCCGTACCCTGGTGGAGCAGGCGTAAGGAAACCGGGGCCGCGGGAGGGACTGTTGTTTTCCCCCGCGGCCCCGGTTCAGGGCTGACGGATGTTCTCGGAGATGTCGGTAAGGGCCCGGGAAATCTCCATCTCATAGCGGCCGCACTTGGCCAGGTCCCCCAGGGAGACCACCCCCACCACCCGGTCCTTGTCCACCACCGGCAGGCGGCGGACCTGCTGGCTGGACATCAGGCGGGCGGCCTGGCGCACGTCGTCCTCCGGGGTGACAACGGCGGGCCGCCGGGACATGATGCTGCGCACCGGCACCGACCGGGGGTCCTCCTCGGCGGCCACGCACCGCAGCACAATGTCCCGGTCCGTCACCATCCCCTGGAGCTGCCCCCCAGACCCGCACACCGGCAGGGACCCCACGTTGTGCCGGGCCAGCAGCCGGGCCGCCAGGGCGGCGCTCTCCGTGGGATCAATGGACACCACATGGGGGTTCATAATGTCACGCACTTGCAAAAAACCACCTCGTTTCCGTTTCCCATAGTTTGGGCGGAATCCCAGGCGGATATACACGGAAAAGACGTCCTGGGAGAAGCTGACCGGGAAAGCGGCGGTCTCAAGAGGAGGGGCGGTCCTCCTCTTCGGCTGGCGCTGTCTCCTCCTTGAGGGCCAGGTTCCGGCGCAATGGCCCAATCCCCCGCCAGGAAAACGCCCGGCGGGCATACTGCCGCCGGAAAGCCTTGTTGCTGAGGGGCTCCAGCTCCGCCAGGGTAAGGGAGCAGAGCAGGTCCTCCCGGAACTCTGGCAGAGGGGTCAGGGCGGCGGCCTGGTTGTGGGGACAGGCCTTTTGGCACAGGTCACAGCCCCAGACCGTGGGGCTGCGGCGTACCTGTTCGGCGGCTTCGGGGGGAAGCGGGCCCTTGCGCTGGGTCAGGTCGGACAGGCAGCGGGTGACCTCACACCCCTGCTCCGTCAGGGCGCCGGTGGGGCAGGCCGCCTGACAGGCCCGGCAGTGGGGCGGGCAGAGGGTCTCCGCGGACGGGCCGGTGGAGGGGAGGACCAGGTCGGTGAGAATGGTGCCTAAGAAGACATAGGAGCCGTAGGGGGGGACGATCCGCAGCCCGTGGCGGCCCCGGCAGCCCACGCCGGCCAGCTCCGCCGCGGCCAGTTCCGGCACGGGGGAGTTGTCCGCCCCGGCCACAAAGGTATGGCTGGGATGGCGGGCCCGGAGCCCGGCGCAGACCTGCTCCAGCCGCCGGCCCAGGACCAGGTGGTAGTCCTCCCCCCGGCAGTAGAGGGAGAGATTGCCGGGGGCCTGGCCGGCGTAGTAGGGAAAGGCCCCCACCAGCACGGTCTGGGCCCCGGGACAGAGGGTGTGGAGCTGTTCTGCCGCCTCCGGGCCCAGAAACGGCTGGAGGCCGCCCAGCGCGGCGGCACCCCATGCCGCCGCGCCAGCGGCCTTCCAGAGCTGATTCATGGGACTTGTGCTCCCATCAATTTTGATGTTTTTTGGCGTCCCGGGCTTCCATAGCGGCGATTTCCCGCTGGGCGTCCCGGAGGGAGAGGTTCACCCGGCCCTTTTCGTCGATGTCGGTGACTTTCACCCACACCATGTCGCCGATGTTCACCACGTCCTCCACCTTTTCCACCCGGCGCTCAGCCAGCTTGGAGATGTGGACCATGCCGTCCTTGCCGGGGGCCAGTTCCACAAAGGCGCCGAAGTTCAGGATGCGAACCACTTTGCCGTAGTACAGCATTCCCACCTCGGGGACAAAGACGATGGTGTCAATCATTTTCTTGGCCGCGTCACAGCAGGCGGCATTTTCCGCGGAGATATAGATGGTACCGTCGTCCTCAATGTCGATCTTGGCGCCGGACTCAGCGGTGATCTTCTGGATCACCTTGCCGCCGGAGCCGATGACTTCCCGGATCTTATCGGGGTCAATCTTCATGGTGAGCATCTTGGGGGCGTATTGGCTGACCTCGGGCCGGGGAGCGGGGATGCAGGGGAGCATGATCTCGTCCAGAATGGCCTTCCGGGCGTCGCCGGTGATGTCCAGAGCCTCCTTGATGATGGCGTGGGAGAGGCCGTCGTTCTTAATATCCATCTGGATGGCGGTGATCCCGTCCTTGGTGCCGGCCACCTTGAAGTCCATCTCGCCGTGGAAGTCCTCCACGCCCTGGATGTCGATGAAGGTGGTGAAGGAGCCGTCGTCGTCCTGGATCAGGCCGCAGGAGATGCCGGCCACCGGGGCCTTGATGGGTACACCCGCGTCCATGAGGGCCAGGGTGGAGCCGCAGATGGAGCCCTGGGAGGTGGAGCCGTTGGAGGAGACCACCTCAGAGACCACCCGGATGGCGTAGGGGAACTCCTCCACCGAGGGGATCACCGGGTCCAGAGCCCGTTCCGCCAGGGCGCCGTGGCCCTTTTCCCGGCGGTTGACGCTGCGGGCGCCCCGAGCCTCACCCACGGAGTAGGCGGGGAAGTTGTAGTGGTGCATATAGCGTTTTTCCTCTTCCTCCCAGATGGTGTCCAGCTTCTGGCAGGCGGAGAGGGTGTTCAGGGTTGCCACGGACAGGACCTGGGTCTGTCCCCGGGTGAAGAGGGCCGAGCCGTGAACCCGGGGCAGCACGCCTACCTCAGCGGCCAGGGGACGGATCTCGTTCTTCTGACGGCCATCCACCCGGTGCCCCTGGAGGAGCCAGGCTTTGACAATCTTCTTCTGGAATTTATAGGTGATTTCTTCCAGGTACTGATCCATCTCGGGATACTCCTCCAGGAAGAGCTCGTGCCAGTGGTCGATGAGGGCGTTCCAGCGCTCCTCCCGGACATTTTTGTCGTCGGTGTCCATGGCGGCCTTGGCTTCGTCCATGGTGGCGGCCACGATCTTGTCAAAGAGCTCCTGGTCGAAGTCGGCGTGGTCGTAGGTCATCTTCTCCTTGCCGATCTCGGCCACAATGGCGTTGATAAAGTCCACCTGGGCCTTGATTTCCTCATGGGCCTTCACGATGGCCTCATACATGATCTCGTCGGGGAGCTGGTCGGCTCCGGCCTCAATCATCACCACCTTGGCGCCGGTGGCGGCCACGGTGAGGTCCAGCTTGGAGGCGTGCTTCTGCGCCTGGTTGGGGTTCATGACGATCTGACCATCCACATAGCCCACCTCCAGGCAGCCGATGGGGCCGCCCCAGGGGATGTTGGACACCGCCAGGCAGGCGGACACGCCCACCATGGCCGCGGCCTCGGGAGAGCAGTCCCGGTCCACGCTCATCACGGTGCAGGTGACCACCACGTCGTTGCGGAAGTCCCCAGGGAAGAGGGGACGGATGGAGCGGTCAATGACCCGGCTGGCCAGCACGGCGGGCAGAGAGGGCTGCCCCTCCCGGCGCATAAAGGAGCCGGGAATCCGGCCCACGGCGTACAGCTTTTCCTCAAAGTCCACGGACAGGGGGAAGAAATCCACCCCGTCTCTGGGCCGGGGGGCGGCGGTGACCGCCACCAGCACGGAGGTGTCGCCGTAGCGGACCATGGCGGAGGCGTTGGCCAGCTCAGCCACCTTTCCAAACTCCAGGGAGAAGGGGCGGCCGGCAATCTCGGTCTTGTAAATGTGATTGTTGAATTGCTTCTTGGTGATAATGGTTGACATGGTTGCAGACTCCTTTCGCAGGTATCATAAAATGGGCCGGAGAGCCTGCACCTGATTTAGCACTTGAAGGCATGTCCGAGCCTCGGGCATACGTTCAAACGCTAAAATAGGGCGGGGAGCTCTCCGCGCGGGGGTTGGGAAAAAGGGGCGGTGCGGTTTTGGCCACACCGCCCCTGTCGCAGACGGAATTATTTACGGATGCCCAGCTTGGCAATGATCGCACGATAGCGCTCAATGTCCTTCTTGGCCAGATAGTCCAGCATCTTGCGGCGCTTACCGACCATTTTCAGCAGGCCGCGGCGGCTGTGGTTGTCGTGGATGTGGACCTTCAGGTGCTCGGTGAGCTCCTGAATCCGGGCGGTGAGGATGGCGATCTGAACCTCAGGGGAGCCGGTGTCCGTGGGATGGGTGCGGTTTGCCTCAATAACGGCGGTCTTTTCGTCCTTGCGAATCATGGTTTATTTCCACCTTTCCAAAGTTTGCCTCTGACTGAGTGACGGGCGGGTGTGGCCCTGAAACCAGGCGGTACTCCCGGGACTAAGTCAGGGTAGATTGCGTGCAGTACGCACGTATCTTGTAGTATACCACTGGGCGGGGGGAAAGTAAAGCGAAATTTCGAAAAAACCTTGGTGTGACAAAAGGACTCTGCCTGTGAAATCCGTCCCAGAACAGGCATTTATGACCCGATTCCGGGGCTGTGGGCTATTTTGGCAATTCTGATGGGGCGGTGGGGTCCACGGCCTCCAGGTCCACAAAGTCTTCGGCGCAGCGGAGAAGATCCCGTGTTGTTTTTGCACCCACGACCGCTTCTGACCGATGGGTTTGATACATACGTTTGCAGCGTGTTAAGGCAGTTTGGTTGGATATTGGACATAAGAAAGACCTTTCTAAAAAGTTTTATCATAGCTTTATTGTCCGTTCCGTTTTGAGAAAGAGCAGGTGCTTTTGCACTTTAACATACCTGCAAAACAGGACACCCCTTTTTGGTGTAGAAAATCTGTAAGAGGAAGAGAAAAGTGCTTTATATTCTGTTGAAATTTTGGTATAATTAAACATCATTATATCGCTCGAGGGAGGAGAGAGGTTTATGAAGAGACGAGTGATTTCCGCAGCCCTGGCGCTGTGCGTGATGCTGACCCTGTTGCCGGGCACGGCCCTGGCGGCGGGACAGCACCCCTTTACCGATGTTCCCCAGAGCCATTGGGCCAACGAGGCGGTGGGCTATGTCTATGAAAATGACCTGATGAATGGGGTGAGCGCCACAATGTTCCAGCCCGGCGGCAGTCTGACCCGGGCTATGTTTGTCACCATCCTGGGCCGGATGGCCGGCGCGGAGGAGGAGAGTGGCGAGAGTGGGTTTGCCGATGTGCCGGCAGGCCGGTGGTATAGTGCCTATGTGGCCTGGGCCGCTGGGGAAGGAATTGTGGATGGCACAGGAAACGGCTGTTTTTCCCCCAATAGCCCTGTGACCCGGGAGCAGATGGCTACCATGATCGCCCGCTATGTAGACAGCGCCGATCTCACTCTGCCCGAGACCGGGGACCCGGCGGCTCCCTTCACGGATCGGAATGCCGTGTCTGACTGGGCCGAGGCGGGGGTGGAGCTCATGCGCCAGACGGGCATCCTGGCCGGGTATGAGGACGGCACCTTCCAGCCCCAGCGCACCGCCAACCGGGCGGAGGCCGCGACGATTTTTATGCGGTTGGAGCAAACCGTCAATGCGAGCCCCCAATCTCCGGAGGAAGCAGCCATAGAAGCCTATGAGACGGCTGCGGCGGAAACCCGTCAGATCGAGAGGAAATACGAAAATACGGATGGGGTTGTTCCCCGAGAAAAGTTAGAACCGTTGCTGCAGGAAGTTGCTGCCTATGCAGAGCAGCTACAAAACCAAGGAACCGTAACCAACTATGAGGTCAACGACACGTGTGTTTATATGAAAGTGGGAGGATGGTTGGGCTTCCTCTATGCACCACCGGAGGAAGGGATGATGGCCGGCGGACAGGAGGGAATGGAAATCATTACCCTGGAGCCATTTCCTGGAGAGATGTATGCGTCTTATCTGTTAGCAGGAGGGAAAGGGCCCGACCAAGCAGCAGAAGATCTGGAGGACAGCTTTGGACCAACGCTGACCTATCAACACAATTATGATGGAGATGCAGTTTCAGTAGATACCCTAAAAAACCTTCCCCAGCACAGCATTATCCTGTGGTCAGGGCACGGAAACTATGTGGATCGTTTAGGTTCCGTTCTCTTTTTGGGGACGAAGAAGTGGGACCAGTCAACGATTCTGCTCTATGCCCAGGAGTTTGGGGATGAGGCGCTGTTGGTGAACCAGAACGGCCAGTTTTATATTTCTCCTATCTTTTTTGAAAAGTACATGCCCCAGGATGCCTTTGCGGGTAGCCTGATCTACTTGGGAACCTGCCAAAGCTTTGCAGACCGTCGGTTGGCGGAGAGTATCTGGGATAAAGGGGCCGAGGTCATTTTAGGCAACACCCGTACCGTGCGTCAAATCTATAATTTCAAGATGCTGTACTCCTTTGCGGAAGGACTGACCCAACGCACAGAGCAGGGATCATATTATACGATTTCTCAGGCATTGGAGTATGCGAAGGAAAAGCATGGAAGTGCCGACACTTGGGGATATAACAGCGAGGTTAAGGCGCTGTACCGAGAGGATGTGACGCTGGAAGAAATCATTTCTCCAGAAAAGACAACTTTGGAGGACCTGGTGGGCGTCTACGAGGGCTCCTACTTCGCCTCCCAGGGGGAGACGGGCCTGACTCTGACCGTCTATGAGGAAAACGGCGGTTACCGCGCCCTTTTTGACTTTTACAATCTCCCCGGCCGGACCAATGCCAAAGAGGGCTCCTATACGATGGATGTGACTGTGACCGATCAGGGGGCCTTCCGTTTTGACGCGGACCAGTGGGTGGAGAAGCCCTCCGGTTACCGGCTGTTGGACCTGGAGGGAACCTTACAGGGCGAGGTGTTGTCTGGAGATTCCCCAACCCCGTTCTCAATCACCAAATGCTCCGATACAACCACTTTGGGTGAGAAAAGTCCAGCCCAGATTGCCAAGGCCATACAGGAGACCTCAGACTTTACCTGGAACTGGTTTTATGACAACCAGTACACGGACAAGAATGACTTGATCCAGGCACCTTACAAAGGCGGCACCTGGACCTATGAACGTGTCAATTATGCGGGGATAACCAAAAAACAGGATGTGCTGGAGATGGCCAAAGGTTACTATGAGGAGGGAGTTGCTGAAACGGTTGTGGCATACAAGGAATGGGTTGAGCAAGATGGAAAGCTTTACGTCTCTGCCACGGAAGGTTTGGGAGGAATCTGGCCGGAACGAGTGTCCATTGCCGTAGAAAAGGAAAACGATTTGTGCTACCGAATTATCTGTTGTGAGTATCTGTCAGGAGAACTTTACCAGCCGCCCTATGAAATCCAATACAGATATCAACATGGAAACTGGGTGTTTGACCAGCCTTTGATCCACGTTGGTGTAGAGATCGAAATTGCTGGGTAAAAAGACATTGCGCCATTGACCGGAGAAAGACAGGCAGATGCAGTATCCCATCGGAAGCCCCCGCCTTGGCGGGGGCTTTTGCAGTTGGCGGCGGAACTCCTTGCAAAACAGACCGTTTTTCCCCTTTTCAGCAGGGAAGAATTCTGGTATAATCAGGCATCATACGGAAGAAAGGACTACGCAGTATGAGAAAACGAATGGTAAGCGCGGCCCTGGCCCTCTGCCTGGCCCTGACGCTTTTCTCCGGCACGGCCCTGGCGGCGGGAGAGCATCCCTTCACCGACGTGCCCCAGGGGCACTGGGCCGGCGACGCGGTGCAGTATGTTTATGAGAACAACCTGATGGGCGGCACAGACAGCACCACCTTTTCCCCCAACGCCACCACCACCCGGGGAATGATTGTGACGGTGCTCTACCGTCTGACAGGAGAACCGGCCAGCGGAACGGCCAGCCAGTTTACCGACGTGGCCGCCGGGGCCTGGTACGCCAAGGCGGTGGCTTGGGCGGCGTCCCGGGACATTGTCAACGGCACCAGCGCCACCACTTTTTCCCCCAATTCCCCCATCACCCGGGAGCAGCTGGCGGTGATCTTTTACCGCTATGCCCAGGACCAGGGATGGGACGTGTCCGCCTGGACTGATCTGGGGCTCTACCAGGACGCGGCGCAGGTGAGCGACTATGCCACCCAGGCGCTGGCCTGGGCCTGCGGGGCGGGGCTGATCACCGGCACCACGGACACCACGTTAAGCCCCCGGGGCAGTGCCACCCGGGCCCAGGTGGCGGTGATCCTCACCCGGTTCTGCGAGACGGTGATGCCCGACGGCCCGGTGAGCCACCAGGAGATGGTGCGAAACCTCCAGAATTCCTCCCTGCGGAAAAAGGATACCCTGGCGGCCATGGCCCAGGTTCTGCTGGACGACGGGTTTGCCCCCGCCTTTGTGGCCGGGCTTTTGGGCAACATCATAGAGGAGGGGGACTGTGGCCGCTTTGAAAGCTCGGCCTATCTCTCCAACCCCGACGCCGAGCCCGACTATCTGGTGTACATGGATGAGAATTACGACTACCGGGACAAGTATTCCTACCGGCTGATCTATGAGGGCATCTCCCTCCAGGAGGTCTATGCCATGGTCCTGGAGCTGGGTCCTGCGGGGGCCAACGGCCGGGGAAGCTGCTTCGGCCTGGGCTGCATGCAGTGGACCTCCTACAACCGGATCAAGCGCCTGCTGGAAAACTATCTGGAAGCGGCGGACGGGGCGGACACCATCACCCTGGCCCAGGTCCAGGAGGCGGAGGGGATCACCATCAGCTATGAGTTGCGCAACACCCACAAGAAGGTCTATACGGACTGGCAGACCGCCAACCCTGAGCAGGACACGGAAGAGGCGGCCTATGATGCCGGGGTGAAGGTGTGCACCAGCTACGGGATTCCCGTGGGCTACAACACCCCGGAGGTACAGGAGAAGCGGGGCGGGAATGCTGCCCAAGTCTATGCAGTCATGCTGGGTGAGTCCTAAGACACAACAGATACCCCACAAAAAGACCGGCGCTGTGCAGTCCACAGCGCCGGTTTCTTGTTATAGGTTCTGATATTTTTTGTTCCCCTTCAGGGCCTTCATACGGATTTCGTGGTTGAGAATCCGCTTGCGAAGGCGGAGGTTTTCCGGGGTGACCTCCAGCAGCTCGTCATCGGCCAGAAACTCCAGGCACTGCTCCAGGCTCAGGTTCCGGGGCGGCACCAGGCGGAGGGCCTCGTCGGAGCCCGAGGCCCGCATGTTGGTCAGCTGCTTCTTTCGGCAGACGTTCACGGTGATGTCCTCGCTCTTGGGGGTTTCCCCCACCACCATGCCCCCGTAGACCGGGACGCCGGGGCCGATGAACAGGGCGCCCCGCTCCTGGGCGGCCCAGAGGCCGTAGGTGACCGACTCGCCGGTTTCAAAGGCGATGAGGCTGCCGGAGCTCCGGCGGCTCAAATCCCCCTTGTAGGGGGCGTAGGAGTCGAAGACAGAGGCCATGATCCCCTCTCCCCGGGTGTCGGTGAGGAATTCGTTGCGGTAGCCGAACAGGCCCCGGGCGGGGACCAGGAACTCAATCTTCATCCGGGTACCCACCGGGGTCATCTCCAGCAGGTCTCCCTTCCGGGAGCCCATCTTCTCAATGACCGCCCCCACCGCGTCGGCGGGCACGTCCACCACCAGGCGCTCCATGGGCTCGCACTTCACCCCGTCGATCTCTTGGTAGAGGACCCGGGGGGGAGAGACCTGGAACTCATAGCCCTCCCGGCGCATGGTCTCAATGAGGATGGACAGGTGCATCTCTCCCCGGCCGGCCACGTTGAAGGCCTCGGTGGAGTCGGTGTCGCTGACCCGCAGGGAGACGTCCTTTAAGGTCTCCCGCATGAGCCGGTCCCGCAGGTTCCGGGAGGTGACGTATTTTCCCTCCTTGCCGGCGAAGGGGGAGTCGTTGACCGAGAAGGTCATCTCCATGGTGGGGGCGGAGATTTTCACAAAGGGCAGGGGCTCGGCCAGGCCGGCGGCGCAGATGGTGTCCCCGATGGTGATGTCCCCGATGCCGGACATGGCGATGATGTTGCCGGCGGCGGCCTCGGTGACTGGCACCCGGGCCAGACCCTCGAACTGGTAGAGGCTTACCGCCTTGGCCTTGCGGCTCTGGCCGGGGTCGTGGTAGTTGCAGACGGTGATTTCCTGGTTCTGCTTGATGGTGCCCTGCTCAATGCGGCCGATGGCGATGCGGCCGACGAATTCGTTGTAGTCAATAGAGGAGACCAGCATCTGGAAGGGCTTGTCCGCCTCCGCCTCCGGGGCGGGGATATAGCTGAGAATGGTCTCAAACAGGGGCTGCAGGTCGGTCCCCAGCACGTCGGGGTCCCGGGAGCAGATGCCCTGGCGGGCGGAACAGAAGAGCATGGGGGAGTCCAGCTGCTCCTCTGTGGCGTCCAGGTCCAGCAGCAGCTCCAGCACCTCGTCCATGACCTCGTGGATGCGCTGGTCGGGGCGGTCAATCTTGTTGATGACCACGATCACCCGATGGCCCAGGTCCAGGGCACGGGAGAGGACGAAGCGGGTCTGGGGCATGGGCCCTTCGGCGGCGTCCACCAGGAGGATGACGCCGTTGACCATTTTCAGAATCCGCTCCACCTCGCCGCCGAAGTCAGCGTGGCCCGGGGTGTCCACAATATTGATCTTCACATCGCCGTATTGGATGGCGGTGTTTTTGGCCAGAATGGTAATGCCGCGCTCCCGCTCCAGGTCCCCGGAGTCCATGACCCGGTCCTTCACTTCCTGGTTCTCCCGGAAGGCGCCGCCCTGCTTGAGCATCTCGTCCACCAGGGTGGTCTTGCCATGGTCCACGTGGGCGATGATGGCGATGTTTCTCAGTGATTCGTTCTGCACAGGTTCGCACCTCATATCTATCGAAAATTCAAACGGACGCTAATTCAACGGCTATCTATTATACTATTGTAAATAAAGGATTGCAAGGATAAATTTTGCCGCAGCCCTGGGAGACCGGGCGGCGGAAGGGAGTTCAGGGGCGGGGGACAGGCAGGACAATCTTCCCGCCTGATTTTTTTCATTTTTTTTGAAAAGGGGCTTGACAAATGGAGAAAATGTGTTATTGTATTATTCGTGCAGTACAACAATACAGCGACACAGATGAACACCACCAAGGAGGGATGGATATGGCGTGGCAGTTTCGCAATGACATCCCCATCTATACCCAGCTGATTGCCCAGATCCAGCAGAGGATTGTCAGCGGCGCCCTGCTGCCGGGGGAGCGGCTTCCCTCGGTGCGGGACCTGGCCGCGGAGGCAGGGGTAAACCCCAACACCATGCAGCGGGCCATGATGGAGATGGAACGAGAGGAGCTGGTTTACAGCCAGCGCACCGCGGGCCGGTTTGTCACCGAGGACGGGGAGCGGATTCGGCGCCTGCGGGAGTCCCTGGCCCGGAACCAGGTGAAGGACTTTTTAGAGGGAATGTACCAGCTGGGGTTCCAGCTGGGAGAGATCGTCACATTTGTACAGACGGAAGGAGAGAAGGGACACCATGAGCATTCTGGAGTGTAAAGGGCTGAGCAAACGCTTCGGGGCGGTGACCGCCCTGGACGGGATCAGTTTTACCATTGAACCGGGCCGGATTGTGGGTCTGCTGGGCCCCAACGGCAGCGGAAAGACGACCTTGATTAAGCTGGCCAACGGCCTGCTGGTCCCCACGGCGGGGGAGCTTTGGATCAACGGAAGGGCGCCGGGGAAGGAGAGCCACGCCATGGTCTCCTATCTTCCCGAGCGGACCAGCCTTCCCCTTTGGATGACCGTGAAGCAGCTGCAGGACTTTTATGAGGATTTTTACGCGGATTTCCAGCGGGAGCGCAGCGAGGAGATGCTGGACCGGCTGGAGATCTCCGCCAAGCAGCGGATGAAGCACATGTCCAAGGGCACCCGGGAAAAGGTGCAGCTGATCCTGGCCATGAGCCGCCAGGCCAAGCTCTACCTGCTGGATGAGCCCATCGGCGGGGTGGACCCGGCGGCCCGGGACTATATTTTGGACACCATCATCCGCAACTACAACCCTGAGGCCTCGGTGATCATCTCCACCCACCTGATCGCGGATGTGGAGAAGGTGCTGGATGAGGTGCTCTTCATTGACCGGGGGCAGATTCTCCTCCAGTCCTCGGTGGACGCCATCCGGGAGGAGAAGGGCATGAGCGTGGACGCGCTGTTCCGGGAGGTATACAAATGCTGAGAAAACTGTTGAAACATGAGTTCCGGGCCACAGCCCGGGTGATGATTCCCCTGTATTTGATTACCGTTCTGCTGGCGGTGCTCACCCGCGCCACCGCATTGTGGGCCGAGATGGTGACCTTTGACGGGATGCTGGGCCGCAACTTCCTGGCCCTGCTGTCCGGGATCATTATTTTTGGGTTTGTCCTGGCGCTGATTGCCACCTTTGTGGTGGCGGTGATCCTGGCCATCCTCCGGTTCCGGAGCAATCTAATGGCGGACGAGGGATACGTGATGTTCACCCTGCCGGTGTCCACCCATACCCTGGTGTGGTCAAAGCTGATTGTCTCCGCCGTCTGGTTCCTGGGGGCGGTTGTGGTGGATGTCCTGTCCCTGCTGGCCCTGGTGGCGAATGTGGAGATGTTCTGGGAGCTGGGTAGGGTCTTCCAGGAGATTGCGGACCAGTGGAACGCCTACTATGTGGGCAACGGCGTGGCCTTCCTGGTGGAGTGCCTGCTCCTCTTTTTGGTGTTCTGTGTGGTCGCCTGCCTGGAGTTTTACACGCCTCTGGCCATCGGCCATAGCTTTGCCCAACATAAAATGTTGCTGTCTGTGGCCTTCTTTTTCGCCATCCAGGTGGTGACCCAGATTGTCTCCGGTATGCTCCTCTTTGCGGGGGTCCCTATGCTGGATTCCATGGATGGCTGGCTCAATTCTCTGACCCCAGCCACCGCCATCCACGGCTTTATGTGGGGCAGTATTCTGATCTCCGCCATTTATGGCGCGATCCTCTACTGCATCACCATTCGGATGCTTCACCGGCATCTGAATCTGGAGTAAGGATACGGTTTCCAGTCTGCGCCC
>OLOA01001063.1_pt1 | contig 28579 bp, 28 predicted proteins | sample 1672201 | NCBI WGS metagenome assembly OLOA01 (sample SAMEA3136658, study PRJEB25190) | human gut metagenome
GCTCCTCGAAGCCGGCGGATTCAGACCGCTCCTACACTCTCATTCGCGATGAGCCCGATTGATGATGCTCTTGCCTCGGCATAGTGCGTCGCCAATCCTAGGGAACCCATCGAAGGCCATGAATTTTCCCAGAGGACATGGGTGTTCGAACATCCCGGCAGAGCTCTTGAAGGTCGGCCGTGCACCCTTGTCCAGGCTTGAAAGGAAACAAGTTGTCTGTTCGTAGGATTGCGGTGGCCACAGGTGCTGCGGCCGCCATGTTTGTGACGACGTTTGCGGGCATGGCGCCTGCGAATGCCAAGGAGGTGGCGTCCACTCACGAGGGGTACTGCACCTCAGCTGATGCGCCCGGCTCCAAGTCAGTGGTGGTTGACTTCACCTCCGTCGACAAGGCCAAGGGCATCCAGACCAAGTGCGCAGTGAACCTGTCCGGTAAGGATGACGTCACTCGCGATGTCAGCCAGCTGTTGACGGATGCGGGTTTCTCGGCCGACACAACGGCCTTCCCGGCCACGACGGTCCAGGGCCTGCCCGCCAAGGCAGTGGACGGCGAGGGCTGGTTGGCCTTCACCGGTGAGCCCGGTACCAAGGAGTGGAGCCAGCTGAAGGCTGCACCTGCTTCGGTGACTGCCTCCGTGCTCGGCCTGGTCTATGGCGACAACACCGGTAGCGGGCCGGCCAAGGGACCTGCCGTTGACCTGTCGACGTGGAAGACCGCCGCCCCTGTGGTGGTCGCCGGATCCCTGGACAAGAGCGTCCCCAGGGGTTCGACCGCCGTTGGCCTCGACTTCTCCGTGACGGCTCAGTCGAGTGCAACGTCGACTGACCAGCCGACCAAGGTTGAGTACAAGCTCGACAATGGCGACGAAGAGGGCACTTGGACCGCAGTGCCGAAGGCTGGCGTGTGGGACGGAACCAGTGCTTGGACCTACAAGTGGAGCCAGGCGAATGCCGCTTCGGGCATCTACACGGCGACCTACCGCGTCACCAATGCCGACGGCCTGGTGACCACCAGCAAGCCCACCGAGCAGGCCGTTGTTGCTGGCCCGGTGGCGATTGCCCAGCAGCCTACTGATGTGACGGCTGCCCCCGGCGGCAATGCCGTGTTCACCGTGAAGACCACGGGAACCGGTGTGGATGGCGCCGCGGTTGCTTACCAGTGGCAGTCCCAGGACAAGGTGACCGGCGAGTGGGCCGACGTCACCGGTGCCACGAAGTCGAGCTACACCGTGCGTCAGGTGACCGAGGACCAGGACGGCACGCTCTACCGCGTGGTCGTCACCGGTGCCGATTCCCAGGGCAAGGAAGCCTCCTTGTACTCCAGCTCGGCGAAGTTGACTGTTGCTGAGGTGCCGGTTGCGACCGCGACCTTCGTGGACGTCCCCAAGGGCAACGAGTTCTTCAAGGAGATCGAGTGGCTCGCCGGCGAGGGTATTTCGACTGGTTGGGTGCTGCCTGATGGCACCAAGGAGTACCGTCCGCTGGATTCGATCCACCGTGATGCGATGGCAGCGTTCATGTACCGTCTGGCCGGTAGCCCGGCCTACACGGCACCTGCTACCTCGCCGTTCTCCGATGTGGCGACCTCCAACCAGTTCTACAAGGAGAGCTCCTGGCTGGCCTCGACCGGTATCACCACCGGTTACGGTGACGGAACCTTCCGTCCCCTGGACAACGTGAACCGCGATGCCATGGCTGCCTTCATGTACCGCTTCAAGGGCAACCCGGCCTACACCGCTCCGGCGACCTCGCCGTTCAACGATGTGGCCACCAGCCAGCAGTTCTACAAGGAAATGGCCTGGCTGTCCGATGAGGGCATCTCCACTGGTTGGGAAGACGGCACCTACCGTCCCGTGACCCCGGTCGCGCGCGACGCCATGGCTGCCTTCATCTACCGCCTGCAGGGCAACTGAACAACTGAAAACTGAAGGCACTTCGTGAGCGAGGAGTCTTCGGCCTGAACAACACGGTAGGCCCGGAACACATGTTCCGGGCCTACCGTGTTGTTTGCCCACCGGGTTTGTGTCTGCTCGCGTCTCTTCGCCGCCCGTGTCGTGGGGCCAGCGCGGCGCGCGTGGGGCGGCCGGGGGAGTTGTGGTCCGCAGTCACTGGATGTCGAGTTTTGCGCCACGTCGAGGAAAATCAACATATGTTGCATTGTCGCGGTGTTATCCACAATCGCCGCGCATAATCACGTCCTGTGATTGCGCTGTGTTAACCTGCCCACGACCGGAGGCTGTGATCAGCGCCCAGGTGCCGCGCGGAAGCGCAGTGCTGGGCGAGGGATTGCCAAGGGTCACTTGATTTCACCGGGTCGTGGTCCACACACAGACGGCTGAAACAGCCCCCCGCTGGTTCGCGTGCTTGGTATCCACTCAGGAAGGGAAACAAGTTGTCCGTTCGCAGAATCACGGTGGCCACGGCCGCCGCAGCCACCCTGGTGATCAGCTCACTGGGCGTCACGGCGTCGGCAGGCGCCGACACGGTCAAGGGCCATGACGGCCCCTGCACCACCTACGAGCTGTCCAACGGGGCCGTCCCGGTGGCCTTCGACCAGCAGGATGGGTCAGGGCGCGCTGCAGGTGCTCTACCGTGCCGGGTTCAATCCGTCATCCACCGGGGGCACTGACGCGCCCACGAGCATCAACGGGTTCCCCCACGGCGCGCAGACCGGATACACATGGCTGCACTACACCGGCATCGCCGGGGCCAACTGGACGCAGTCAGACATCAGCAACTCCACCCATGCCCCGGTGGAGGGCTGGTCATATGTGAAGACCGGCGAGCAGAAGGCGCCGGGCATCGGGCCCACCTTCTCCGACGTCACCCCACCGGCCGTCACCGATGTCACGGTGGCCGATGTCAAGGCGGGCTCCACCAGCACCACTGCGAGCTTCAAGACCGACGACCCACAATCGCGCGGCATCTGGAAGCTCGACGACAACGGTGCCTGGTTCGACCTGCCCTTCATCAGCGGACCGGACAATCTGCGCACCTGGACGATCAAGGACCTGACGCCCGGCGTCCACACGCTCTACATCCGCATCTGGGACCTGGCCAACAACAACACCAACACCTGGGAGAGCCACGATGGCACCCAGTTCAAGGTGTTCGGTGCCCCGACGATCACCCAGCAGCCCTTCTCACCGACCACCTCGGTGGGCCAGGACGCCAGCTTCACCGCCAAGGCGACCGGCTACCCCGATCCCACCTACCAGTGGCAGCGTATGGATGGCCAGGGCCACTGGGTCAATGTTGATGGTGGAGACCAGGCGACCCTGACCGTCACCAACGCCACGATGGCGATGGACCAGGGCAAGTACCGGGTGCAGGCGACCAATGACTATGGCACCGCTGATTCCGACGTGGTGACGCTGTACGTGTGGGCACATCCCCAGAGTCAGTACTTCGTCGACGTTCCCGGCGACAACATGTACTACACGCAGATCAACTGGATGGGCACCTCCGGCTATGCCACCGGCTGGCAGGTCGCCGGGGGACACGAATACCGTCCCCTGGAATCGATCCACCGCGACGCCTTGGCCGCGTTCATGTACCGGCTGGCGGGCAGCCCCGACTACACGGCACCCACCACGTCACCGTTCAGCGACATGGCGCCCAGCGATGAGTACTACAAGGAGATCTGCTGGCTCCAGTCGAAGGGGATCGCCACCGGCTATGACGATGGCACCTTCCGTCCGCTCGACGACGTGAATCGCGACGCGATGGCCGCCTTCCTCTACCGGTTCAACGCCAGCCCCGACTTCACGGCGCCCACGACCTCGCCGTTCCGTGACGTGACCACGGGCCAGCAGTTCTACAAGGAGATGGCCTGGCTGTCTGACAAGGGGATCTCCACCGGCTGGCCCGACGGCACCTACCGTCCGGTCACCCCGGTGGCACGCGACGCGATGGCCGCGTTCATCTACCGCATGAAGAACTGAACCACGATCCCGATGACGGTGTGGCGGTGGCAGGAGGATTGCCACCGCCACACCGTCATCCCATGGGTTGTTGTGTCCCGTGCGTTGTCGTGCTCAGTGAGTTGTCAAATTCGGTGGCGTGACATGCACAATCCCGCAACAAATCGACCCGATGGGTCGGCGGGGATCCGCACCGAATTCGAGTGAGCGCCTGTATTCCTGTCAGAGGGCTGTGTTAGCCTCAAATCGGCTGGATTGCAGAGCATCGCCATGAGCCCGGTGGTCACCACCGATGGCGGCCAGCAGACCCGGCCGGACGTTTCGTATCCACACGGGGCTCGAATCACCATGCGAACCCTGTCGTTTCGCAACAGTTTCGCAAAATTTGTGTTTTTGCACCCCACATGAGAGGAAACACATGCTCACTCGCAAGAGAGTGGTTGCAGCGGGAGCTGCCGCCACCCTGTCCCTCACGGCGTTTGCCGGGTTGCAGCCCGCCAGCGCCGCCACCGGCCCCCATGGCGGTGCCTGCACCGATGCTGAGTCCGCAAACAGCATCACTGTCGTGGTCGACAACCATGACGGCACCCCGATCCAGCAGAGGTGCGCGGTGGATGTCGGCACGGTGAACTCGAGCAAGCTGCTCCCCGCGGCGGGCTACACGCAGAACGAGTGGCGGCCGCTGGAAGCCGGCCCCACGACGATCAATGACTATCCCAAGAGCTCCGATTTGTTCAAGGGTTGGCGCTACTTCACGGTTGACGGTGCCAGTGGCGCGTGGAAGCTCGTGGATACCCGAGTCGGGCTGGGTTTCATCGACGTGACGCCGGGCCAGACCGTGGCTTTCTCGTACACGAATGGCTACTTCAACCAGGCCGGCCCCTCGAAGACCGCCAATGAGCTGAACCCCGGACCAGTGCTGTCCAACCTGAAGGTGGCCGTGGCCGGAGCCAGTGCCACAGCGTCCTTCGTCGCTGATGACGCAACCGACACTGCGCAGTGGCAGCTTGATGGGGCCAAGGAATGGAATGACGGACCCGAGATCAAGGACGACAAGACTGCTAGCTGGTCGCTGGGTGAGGGCCTGACTGCTGGCAACCACACGGTGACCGTGAAGCTGACCAACAAGGCCGGCAAGAGCGCCCAGTTCAGCCAGTCCTTCACCATTCAGGCCGCGGCCGAACTGATCACAGCCCAGCCGCAGCCTGTTACGGCAGCACCTGGCACCGATGCCACCTTCACCGTGAAGACCATCGACGGCGGTGCCGGCCTGACCTTCCAGTGGCAGAAGCAGGATGCAGAGGGCAAGTGGCAGAACGTTGAAGGTGCCACGAGCGCCACGCTGGTGGTCCCCAAGGTGACCGCCGAGTAGGACGGCTCGAAGTACCAGGTGGTCGTGACCGACAAGAACAAGGGTCAGGAGACCTCGAAGACTGCGATTCTGACCGTCGCCGAGGCGGCAGAGCTGATCACTGCACAGCCGAAGTCGGTGACGGTGCAGGAGGGCTCACCTGCCAGCTTCACCGTGACCGCTGCGGGTGACAACCTCACCTACCAGTGGCAGGCCAAGGGCAACGACGGCACGTGGCAGGATGTTGCCGGTGCCACGAAGGCCACCCTGTCTGTGAGCCAGGCCACCAAGGAACTGAACGGTTCCCAGTACCAGGTGGTCGTGAAGAGCGGCGACAAGTCCGAGACATCCTCGGTGGTCACGCTCACAGTGACCGACAAGGCCGTGACGCAGTTCTTTGCGGATGTGCCGTTGAACAACCAGTTCTTCACTGAGATCAATTGGATGGGGACGTCTGGTTATTCGACTGGTTGGGTGCAGGCTGATGGTTCGCGTTTGTACATGCCGTTGGATGGTATCCATCGTGATGCGTTTGCGGCGTTCATGTACCGGATCTCGGGTGATACCGGCTATCAGGCTCCTGCGGTGTCGCCGTTCCGGGATATCACTCCTTCGACGATGTATTACAAGGAGATGTGCTGGTTGAGTTCGAAGGGCATTGCGACGGGTTGGCCTGATGGCACCTATCGTCCGTTGGACAATGTGAATCGTGATGCGATGGCTGCGTTCATGTACCGGTACAACGGGAGTCCGGCCTATCAGGCTCCCGGTTCTTCGCCGTTCTCTGATGTGGTGACGAGTCAGTTGTTCTACAAGGAGATGGCCTGGATGCAGTCGCAGGGTCTGTCGACGGGTTGGCCTGATGGCACCTATCGTCCGGTGACCGCGATTGCGCGTGATGCGATGGCCGCGTTCTTGTATCGCATGGAGAACCCCACGAAGTAACACCCACACCGCTGGGCAACCACCCAGCGCGACAGGAAACCAGCATGGCAAGAAGGTGGTGGCCGGGAAGTCCTCCCGGTCACCACCTTCGTCTGTTCGGGCCCCGCAGGAGCAGGTCATGCCCCCGTGCGGCGTCATCGGGCGTCGTGCGGCCAACCCGCCTCAGCGGGCGGCGTCGGTGCCCACCTCGGCGCCATCGATGATGCGGTACGAATAGCCCTGCTCGGCCAGGAACCGCTGCCGGTGCTGGGCGAAATCGGCGTCCACCGTGTCGCGGGCCACAACCGAATAGAAATGCGCCGTATTATCGCCATCGGCGTCATGGCCGCTCAGTCGCTGCTTGGGGCGCAACAGGCGGCCGAGGCGCTGTGCCTCTTCCTGGCGCGACCCGAATGTCCCGGAGATCTCAATGGCCACCTGTGCCACGGGAAGGTCCACCGAGAAATTGGCGACCTTGCTCACCACCAGGAGGTCGAGGTCTCCCGAACGGAAATCAGCGAAGATCTTCTCGCGCTGCCGATTCGGCGTCGATCCGGTGATGATGGGGCAGTCGAGTTCACGGGCCACTTCCTCCAGCTGATCGACATATTGGCCGATCACCAGCGTGGGAGTTCCCCGATATGCCTTGACCAGCGACGAGATCACCGGCATCTTCGACGCCGCGGTGGACGCGAAGCGATGCCGCTCGGTCGGTTCGGACATTGCATAGGCCATCTTCTCGTCCTCGCTGAGGTCCACGCGCACCTCGACGCAGTCCGCCGGGGCGATCCAGCCCTGCTCCTCCATCTGCTTCCAGGCGGCGTCATAGCGCTTGGGCCCGATCAGGCTGAACACATCGGCCTCGTGGCCGTCTTCGCGCACCAGCGTTGCGGTGAGGCCGAGGCGGCGTCGAGCCTGCAGGTCCGCGGTCATCCGGAACACCGGTGCCGGCAACAGGTGCACCTCGTCATAGATCACCAGGCCCCAGTCACGGGCGCTGAACAGCTCCAGGTGGGGGTGTACGCCATCGCGCTTGGTGGTGATCACCTGATAGGTGGCGATCGTCACCGGACGGATCTGCTTCTTGGCGCCCGAGTATTCGCCGATCTCATCGGGGGTCAGCGTGGTGCGGGCCAACAACTCGTCGCGCCACTGGCGGGCCGCCACCGTGTTGGTCACCAGGATCAGCGTGGTGGCATGGGCCTTCGCCATCGCCGCCGCACCGACGATCGTCTTGCCCGAGCCGCACGGCAGCACGACGACGCCCGAGCCGCCCTCCCAGAACGACTCGGCCGCCAATTCCTGATAGGGCCGCAACTGCCAGTCGTCCAGGTCAAGGTCGATCTGGTGCGCCTCGCCATCGACATAGCCGGCCACGTCCTCGGCCGGCCAGCCCAGCTTCAGCAGCACCTGCTTGAGGTGCCCCCGCTCGGAGGGATGGATGAGCACGGTGGCGTCATCGACCGCCTCGCCGAGCAGTCCCTTGGTCTTGGCGCTGCGTCGCACCTGGGTCATCACGGCGGCGTCGGTGGAGGTGAGCACCAGGCCATGGGCCGGGTCCTTGTCGATGCGCAGGATGCCGTAGCGTTCCATCGTCTCGGCAATGTCCATCAACAGCCCGGAGGGCACCGGGTAACGCGAATAGCTCAGCAGGGCGTGCACCACCTGCTCGGCATCGTGGCCGGCAGCACGGGCATTCCACAGGCCCAGGGGCGTGAGCCGGTAGGTGTGGACGTGTTCGGGGGCGCGCTCGAGCTCGGCGAAGGGCGCGATCGCCGCGCGGCATTCGTCGGCCTGCGGGTGGTCGACCTCGAGCAGGAGGGTGCGGTCGGATTGGACAATCAGGGGTCCGTCGTGAGTCATCGCCCACCAGTATCCCCGCCGTGGCCAAATGTCAGCGCCGGGCCCGCCCCGGGCTGACACCGGGCGGCAGACTCACGTGTCCGACGGGGCTTTCCCCGCATCGGAGGGGGCGTCGGCGGACGCCGGAATGTCGACTGCGATGATGCGCGTCACGGGCAGGCTGAGCCGTCCGGCGGCGCGGCGCACCAGGTTGACCACCCCGGATCCCATGGACAGGACGCGCATCGTGTGGGAATGCGTGGCGCCGTTGTCGTCGGCCCAGTCGACCCCCACCCACAGGTCGTCGCGGTAGGCCCGGGTGAGGGCCTGCACGATCTGCTCGGGCGACAGGCCGGTGGATTCGCGTCGCAGCAGGGCCGCGGCGAGCGCATCGGCGTCCACCGGTGGTGGGGCGACCGGACGGGCCGGTGCCGGGGCGCGCCTCGACGGGGGAGTGGTGATCTGCACGCCCTGGCTGCTCTGCGCGACGGGCGCCAGGCCACGTTGACGCAGGAACGCCACCAGCTCGGCCGGTTCGGCGGCAGCGCCGAGCACGCCCGGTGCCAGGGCGATGAGGCCCAGGTCCTCGGCCCGTGGATCAGCGAGCAGGGAGGCCTCGGTGGCGGGATCGTCCAACTGCACCACGGCGCCCAGGGTCATCAGCCGCACCTTGCCGTGTTGGCGTGCCACGTCGTCGAGCAATGAGGTGAGCGGGGCGGGCAGCCCGGCGTCGGCACCCGATTCATTGTGGGTCGTGAGCCATTCGGAGATGTCCTGTACGCTCCACCCGGCGTCCAGCGCCCTCTCGAGCGAGGCAGGCGTGAAGCGGTAGGTCGCAGCCGCGCCATGGGACTCCCGGTTGGCCATGACGCCGATCAGCGCCGCCGTGTCATGGTCGAGCGGCGCAGGGGCCACCGCCGTGAGATCGGATTGCAGCACGAAGCGGTCGCCGTAGGCGGTGAATCCCGGATCGGGCGTGCTCCGGGTGGCATCGAGCAGGCCGGTGGTGCGACCGAAGGCCATCAGGCCCAGCCATTCGGCCTCGCGGACCAGTTGGCGGGCGACGCCGGGCCAATCGACTCCCAACCACGCCGGATGGCGCCACGACAATCTCTCGGCCAGCGAGTCGGCGACAACGGCAGTACCGCGGGTGGCGGCGACGAGCTCGTCCCACGCTGCCTCACGCAATGCCGCCGAGGTGGGCAGGCCCGGATGGGTGGGTGCGTCGCCATGGGCCCCCGGCTCCGGCTGGCCGGTGGGCCGCTGGCCGGCAGCCCGTTGACTGGCGGCCCGGGAGCTGGCCGACGAGCCCGTCATCTCCTCTGCCGGTGCGCGCCCGGCGGCGTCGAGGTCCGCGGGCCACCATGTCAGGGAGCGCCAGGCGTCACGCACCAGCAGCCACCGTGCGAAGGCGTCGAGGTCGAGGAAGTCGTCCAGGCCGGTCGTGGGCATCAGCAGGCCGCCGCGGGTGGTGAACAGTCCCGCGCCGCGCGTGATTCCGATGACGAACTCGGCCAACCGGGCATCGTCGACCAAGCGGGTGAAGGTGCCCATCTCGCGCTTCGGTACGCCGCCGGTGGCCAGCGCCCGTGGGGTGCGGGCGGCAATGTCGTCGAGCACCGCCACCACGTGGCTGGTGAGCTCCTGGGCCGAGCCGATGGCGGCCCGGTCGACCAGGCTTGCCGGCAGGGAAGCCCCGGTGGCCGAGGTGGGGGCCTGCCAGGCGGGCACCTGCGTGGGCACGGGTTGGCGCACCAGCCGGCCGCCGCGCAGCCGCAGCGCCACCTCACGGGGCAGCAACACCTGATCGGGGCCGATCGGATGCAACAGCCCCCACGCCAGGAGGAGATCCATGGTGGATTCGGCCGATTCCCGAGTGACGGCCCGGTCGGCGCGCTGCACGGTGCCCGTCGGCGGCCCCCAGACCAGCCGATCGAGCACGGCGCGCCCCGCCTCGCCGACCGCCCGGAGGGCCTCGTCGATCGTGGCCGGAGCAAGCGGGGTGGGGGATACCGCCGCGAGCCCGCCCGGGTGCTCGCCGAAGGCCGCGCGCGCGGCCTGGGTCAGGTGCACGGGGCTGCCCCACGCCAGACCCAGTTGTCGCAGCCCATCAAGGGCCCGGTCCACGGCGGCGACATCGTCCGGCAGGCCCATTGCTGCGGCCAGCTGCTTGTCGTCCACCGGATCGCCGCCACCCTCCCAGGCGGCAACCGCCTGCGCCACCAGCAAGTGCCAGGCGTCGAGGCGGTCAAGGGCCCGCAGGGTGGACGCGCGGGCCGAAAGGCGTTCGATCAACTCGGACAGGTCGAGCGGGCGGGGCTGCGTCAGATCGGGCCGGGCACGCAACAGGACAGCCAACTGTTGGGCGTCGAAGGCCCTGATCGCGTCGGCAAGCGAACGCGACGAGGCGCTCACCGGGAGGCTCCCCCCGACGGGGCGTCCGGATGATGGAGGCCGCGCCAGACGCAGAACAATGTGGCGGGAATCATCGCCAGGCAGACCCAGCGGGCCAGCCCCAGCGTGATGTCAAAGGGGGAGAAGACCTGCTGCGAAATCGCCAGGAAGAAATTGAAGCCGAGCAGCCCGAACCCCGCCAGGAAGCAGAACTGCAGCCACTTGCGGCCCACCTGGATGCTCATCGCGCAGATCCACGCCACGAACAGGCAGGTCAGCGACAGCGCTCCGACGAACAGGCCGAGTGCAAGGGCGCTCACCATGAGGACGCCCCCCGAACCGAGGGCCTTCGACATGGTGGTCGGCTGGGGCGGGCGGGGTGCCGAACCCTGTGGTCCCGGATAGGGCGCTCCCGGATAAGGGGCCCCCGGATAGGGGGCGCCGGCGGGGCCCTGCGGATGGTTGGGCGCGTGGTAGGGGCTCGGCTGGCCGCCCTGGAATCCCGGCGGCGGGAACTGGCCGGGCCTGAACTGGCCCTGTGGGGCCTGCGCCTGACCCGGGCGGCCGGTGGGCTGCGCCCCGGCGGTGCCGCCCGCGACATGGGACGAGTCGAAACGTGCCGCCGGGTTCGGCGGCGGGGCATCATGTGGTGCGGCGACCATCGTTGAGGGATCGGGTGGGTTGTTGGCGCCACCCGGCGCCAGAGCCGCATCAAGTCGGATCGGCCGATGGGGATCGTCGTGGCCCGTACTGGTGGGGAACAGGGAATCGCCGGCCGCGAAGGGCGTGGTCGGGTCGCGCGGGGCCTCGGTGGCGGGTTCCACGGCGTCCAGGGCGGGGCCGGGGTCGGCGGGTTCCTCCACCGTGGCGGGCGGTGCGATCGCCGCGGCAACTTCCACCCGGGGTGTCGGGCTGCCGGCATCCAAGGGTGCGGCCACCGGCGCGGCGAAGCCGTCGGGCACGGCAGCGGGCGCGTCCTCGGTGGTGAGAGTGGTCATCACGCGCGTCCGGGAGGTCATGGCCCAAGTGTATGAGTCGGTGCCCATCCGTCCGGGGATGGTCGTCCCGGTCGACTAGGACGATCTTGCGGGCGCCGGTAGGCTTGGAAGACGGCCCCGGCGCCGGTCGTCCGGGCAGGTCAGGTCGTCCGGAAGGCTCCGGGGGAACTCCCGGTCACCGATGAAGTGGTCAGGGCCACGCGGATCGTCAACAGCGGTTCAGAACGATATACGTCGGATCGCCCAGCGATCCCCGAGCAGTGTGAGGGTGCAGATGCCAAGCGGCAGGGTGCGTTTCTTCGACCCCGATAAGGGTTTCGGATTCATCACCAAGGACGAGGGCGATGGAGAGGTCTATTTCCGCGCCAATGTGCTGCCCGACGGGGTGACCTCCGTCAAGCGGGGTCAGCGGGTTGAGTTCGGCATCGTCGATGGCCGGCGCGGTGAGCAGGCGCTGTCGGTTGAGCTGATCGATCCGCCGCCGTCGCTGTCAAAGGCCACCCGTCGCAAGCCGGAGGACCTGGCGGCGATGATGGAGGATTTGATCAAGATGCTCGACGGGTTGTCGAACGGCTACCGTCGTCGCCGGTACCCCAGCTCGGGTCAGGCCTCAAAGATCGCCGCCATGCTGCGCGGCGTCGCCGATGAATTGGAGAAGTGATCTATGGCCACGGTGAAAGCGGCTCTCAAACCGGACACGGTGTTGTCAGCGGCAATCGAGGTTGCCCAGACAGCCGCTGAACACCAGGCCGGTGACTTCGGCGTGGGTGAGCATCTCGGCTTCCGGATGGAGGGCGACCGGGTGCTCACGCACTTCTTCGCCTGCCCGCATCCGGGCTATGTGGGTTGGCACTGGGCCGTCACGCTGACGCGTCCGCCGCGCGCCCGCACCGCCACCGTCGACGAGGTGGTGTTACTGCCCGGCGAGGGTGCACTACCCACCCCGCAATGGGTTCCGTGGTCGCAGCGCGTGCGCCCCGGCGATGTGACGCCGGGTTCACTGCTGCCCACGCCCGACAATGATCCCCGCCTCGAGCCGGGATTCACCGGCGGCGAGATGGCTGCCGATGATGATCCGGCTGAATGGTCGGAGACCCGTGCCATCGTCGCGGACCTCGGCCTGGGCCGTGAGCGCGTGCTGTCGCACGAGGGACGCAGCGAGGCCGCGCAGCGCTGGATCGAGGGTGCGGCGGGTCCCGACAATCCCTCAACCGAACATGCGCCGGCCTATTGCCTCACCTGCGGCTACTTCCAGCGGCTGTCCGGATCGCTGGGGGTGGAGTTCGGGGTGTGCACCAACTCCTTCGCCCCGCGCGACGGCAAGGTCGTCAGCGTCGACCACGGCTGCGGTGGACACTCCGATGTGGTGGCCGACGAGCGTGGCATCGAACTGCCCGAGCCGGTGTACGACACGATCAGCATCGAGCAGTCGCTGTTCGACTGATTCATGCCGGGGCGGATGACCCGCCCCAGTGGCTGTCCCAAGGGCCGTGCGGATCATTCCGCGCGGCCCTTGTGCTGCTACGGCAGCTTCTTGGCGGCCGCATCCGAGGCGGTGGTGCGGGTCTGGCCCATGCGCCGGCGTCGCAGGATGCCGTAGCTGATGGCCAGCACCCCGATCACCGCGCCGCTCACTGCCACCCAGAACCACCAGCCCAGGCCGGCGTCGCCCAGCGGTACCCGCCAGAAATATGCCGCAATCGCCAACACGATGAACACCACCGTGCCGATGGTGAAGGCGATGAGCCCGTCCTCGCGCAGGGGAGCGACGGGTGCCTGCACGAAGAAGCGCTCCTTGTCGGAGATCTCGGCGTCCGACGTGTGGGATCCGGTGCCATTCGCTGGATTCGATGCTGGGGCCATGAGCACATGCTAGAGCACCTGTGAAACGCCTATAGGGTGTCGCCCATGGTCTCGCAATCCCCTGGGGAAACCCCTGTGGCAAGCGCCGACGACAGCGCAAAATTGTCGTCCTTCAACCGGTGGTTCTCCATCACGGCCCGCGGCTCATCCGCCTCACGCGAAGTGCGCGGCGGGTTGGTCACCTTCTTCACGATGGCGTACATCCTGGCCCTCAACCCGCTGATCATCGGCACCGCCGTTGATTCACGCGGTGAGCTCGTCAGCGGGGCGCCGAAGTACCTGGATGCCGCACACCAGGTGGTGGACCAGGCGGCGGTGGGCCATTCCATCGCGATGGTGGCCGCTGCCACGGCCCTCGTTGCGGGCCTGATGACGATCCTGATGGGCATCGTCGGACGCTTCCCGATCGGCCTGGCCGCCGGACTCGGGCTCAACGCCATGATCGCCTATGTGATCGCCCCCACCACCACATGGCCGCGTGCCATGGGGATGATCGCCGTGGAGGGCATCATCATCACGGCCCTGGTGCTGACGGGCTTCCGCGAGGCGGTTTTTCGGGCGGTGCCCAAGGAATTGCGCGTGGCGATCTCGGTGGGCATCGGCCTGTTCGTCACCTTCGTGGGCCTGGTCGACGCCCATGTGATCACGCCCGGTTCCGGGACGCCGGTACAGCTGGGCCTCAACGGCTCGCTGAGCACCTGGCCGGTGCTGATCTTCGTGATCGGCCTGCTCGTGCTGCTGTTCCTGTACGTGCGCAAGAAGCGCGGCTCGATGCTCATCGCCATCATCGCCACCACCGTGCTCGCCATGATCGTGCAGGCCGTCGTCAAGGTGCCGGCCACGTTGTCGGACGGCACCACCAACCCGGCGGGATGGGCGCTCAATGTGCCCAGCTGGCCCGGACTGGCGGCGTTCAAGCTTCCCGACCTGGGCCTGCTCGGCCGGGTGGACATCATCGGTGCCTTCGCCAACGGTGAGGGCCACTTCACCGCGGCCAGCATCCTCACCACCGTGATGCTGGTGTTCTCCCTGCTGCTGGCCGACTTCTTCGACACCGTCGGCACCGTGGTGGCCGTGGGCTCGGAGGGGCAGCTGCTCAACTCCGAGGGCGAGCCGCCGCGACTGCGCGAGATCCTGCTGGTCGACTCGATCGCCGCACTCGCCGGTGGCCTGGCGTCCACCTCGTCGAACACCTCGTATATCGAGTCCACCGCAGGCGTTGCGGAGGGCGCCCGCACCGGCTTTGCCTCGGTGGTCACCGGCCTGGCGTTCCTGTTGGCCGTGTTCCTGTCGCCCCTGACCAATATGGTGCCGGCCGAGGCCGTGGCCCCGGTGCTGGTCCTGGTCGGCTTCCTCATGATGCAGCAGGTGTCCGAGATCAATTGGAACCACCTGGTGGACGCGATTCCCGCGTTCTTCACCATCGTGTTCATGCCCTTCGCCTATTCGATCACCGCCGGTATCGGCGCAGGCTTCGTGATCTTCGTGCTGCTGAAGGTGTTCCAGGGCAAGGCCCGTCACGTGCATGCGTTGATGTGGGTGGTGAGCGCGCTGTTCGTCATCTACTTCGGCCAGGGCGTGATCACCAAGTGGATCGCCGGCACCTGATCGGTCCCGTTCCTGATGGACGACACCGGGCTCCCGCACTGGCGGGGGCCCGGTGTTCCATCGTGGCGGGCGCGGCGCCATCGCGGGTGCGTGGCCTAGAGTCATCGACAGTGGACAGCCCGTCGCGGAGTGATGCGACGACGGATGGTGAGGATGATGCGATGACGGCGCAGAGCCGGCGGCCCGGTCAAGCAGCGCGTTTCGGCAGGGTTCCGATCGCCGTGCTGGTGACCGCCCTACTGCTCGTCGTCGGGGTGCTGGCCGCCACGCCCCCCACGGCCGGGGCCACTCCCGGGGTCGCCTCGACCACCACGGCCGTGCCCTCGACGTCATCGCCGGCCACCTCGCCGGCCACCGTGGGAACCACGGCGACTGCACGGCCCCTGGCCACCGCCAGCGCCACGGCAGGCGCCACGTCGTCCGGCAAGGGCCCGGGCCGCACCAAGACGTTCATGGCGCTCATCGCCACCGGCGTGCTCGCGGCGCTCGCTGCGGTCTTCGTCTTCATCCGCTCACGACGCGAGAACGCCCCCGAGCAGGCGGAATAGCGTCCTGCCCCGCTGGCCGGGGAATCACCCGGCCGGTCGGGCTCAGATGATGCGCTCCAGCACCCAATCGATGCAGGCGAGCAGCGCCGAGACGTCGTCGGGATCAACCGAGGCGAACATGCCGACGCGGATCTGGTCGGTGCCGAGCTTGCGGTAGGGCTCAATGTCGACGATGCCGTTGGCGCGCAGCACCTTGCACAGCTGCGGGGCGTCGACGCGCTCGTCGAAGACCACGGTGCCCACCACATTGGAGCGCAGCGCAGGGTCTGCCACGAACGGACGGGCGACCTCGTGGGCCTCGACCCAGTCGTAGAGGCGCCGGGCCGAATCGGTCGTGCGGCCGGCCACGAAGTCCATGCCGCCGTTGTCCATCATCCAGTCCAGCTGGTTGCCCAGCAGCACCAGGGTGGCGATGGCCGGGGTGTTCAGGGTCTGGTGCTTGGCGGAGTTGTCGGCAGCGAGGGTCAGGTTCAACACATCGGGCACCCAGCGTCCATCGGGAGCCGCGGTGAGCTCGGCGGCGCGTTCCAGGGCGGCCGGGGAACACAGGGCGAGCCACAGCCCACCGTCGGAGCTGAAGTTCTTCTGCGGTGCGAAGTAGAGGGCGTCCGCCTGCCGCACGTCGGCGGCGAGCCCGCCCGCCGCGCTGGTGGCGTCGATCATCACCAGGGCGTCGTCGGCGATGCCGGCGGGGCGCTGCACGGGCATGGCAACCCCGGTGGAGGTCTCGTTCTGTGCCCACGCATACAGGTCGGCATGCTCGTCGGTGGCGGGGAAGGCCCCGGAGCCGTAGTTGGCCTCGACGATCGTCGGCTTGTCGAGCCACGGGGTGCGTGACACGGCCGCGGCGCACTTGCGGCTGAACTCGCCGTAGACCCCGTGCGAGCTGTGGCGTCGCACCAGGCTGACGCAGGCCAGGTCCCAGAACAGCGAGGCCCCGCCGTCGCCGAGCACCACGCGGTAGTCGTCGGGCAGGGAGTAGAGCGCGGCCAGTTGCTCCTGGATGTGGGCGACCAACGACTTCACCGGCGGCTTGCGGTGGGAGGTGCCCATCAGCGGACTCTGCGCCAGGGCGGCCATTGCCTCGGGTCGAACCTTGGCGGGGCCGGATCCGAAGCGTCCGTCGCGGGGGAGCAGGTCGGTGGGGATACGCAGATCAGTCACCTGCGGATTGTTTCACTGTCAGCGGAGCGGCTGCAGCACGGTCCAGTGGGCCGGTGTGGCACGGTTGGGGGACCCGCCGGTATGGCCCGCCCCGAGCGCGGCTTGGTGCGGCGGGGAATAATTGGTGTAACCGGGGTGCTCATAGGTTCTGTGGGCGGGAGGACGGAGAGCGCGCAATGAGTGAACTCATCGACACCACGCAGATGTATCTGCGCACCATTTATGAGCTTCTGGAGTCAGGGGTTGAGCCGCGTCGGGCGCGGATCGTGGAGCGTCTGCACCAGGCCGGCCCGACGGTCTCCCAGACCGTGGCACGCATGGAACGTGACGGCCTGTTGGGCCTGAGTCACGGTCGCACCATCGAGCTGTCCGACACCGGCTACAACGAGGGACGCGCCGTCATGCGCCGTCACCGGTTGGCTGAGTGTTTCATCGTCAATGGGCTGGGCATGGACTATGCCTCGGCCCACGACGAGGCCTGTCGCTGGGAACACGTGATGAGCGAGGAAGTGGCCAACCGGTTGTGCGAGATGCTGGGCACGCCCGTCTCGACCCCCTATGGCACGCCGATCCCGCATCCCGATGCACCGGAGGCCTCCTCGCTGGAGGACTACGGCGTCGACCTGCTCGAGGCCGAGCAGAAGGGCCTGGGCAAGGCACGCTTCGTGCTCATCGATGAGTACGCACAAAGTGACATGGACTTCCTCGAGGCGGTCGATGCCGCCGGGATCCATCCCGGTGCCACCGTTGACCTGTCGCGCGACGGCGAGGACTATGTCGTGGCGAGCGAGGGCGGAAAAGCCCTGCACGTGCCCGAGAAGTACGCCCCGTCGCTGCGTGTGAGCGCCCTTTAGTCAGCGCTGAGCCGAAGGGGAGTCCCGGATCACGGGGAATACTTCGACCCCACCGCGGCGTTCCCTAATTGTCGCCCGGTGCATTGCGCGGGCACCCGGACTTTGAAAGGACATTATGGCTACCGTTGAGTTGACCACCGACAACTTCGAGCAGACCGCCCTGCAGAAGGGCATTGTGCTCGTTGACTTCTGGGCCGATTGGTGTGGCCCGTGTCAGCGTTTCTCGCCCATCTTTGACGCTGCCAGTGACGCCAATGACGACATCACCTTTGGCAAGGTCGATACCGAGGCGCAGCAGCAGCTCGCCGCATCGCTGGAGATCCAGGCGATCCCGACGCTGATGGCGTTCAAGGACGGCAAGCTGATCTACCGCAATGCCGGACTGCTGAACCGGCAGGCGCTTGATGCGCTGATCTCGCAGGTGCGTGACTTCGAGCCCGCCAACGCCTGATCCCCTCAGAGCCGCCCAACCGGCTCCCAGGACTCATACAAAGAACCGGTCACCACCTGCAGGTGGTGACCGGTTCTTTCGTCGTCACGCTGTGCTGTCCAGAGTCGTTCTCACGCTGTGCCAGCCAGAGTCGTTCTCACGACTGGGGATGGCGGTCCAGGGACTGGATCTCGGAGATGGTGCCGAGCAGCAGGTCGACGTCGGACTTGTACGAGTCGAGGCGTCCGGAGAACTTCGCATCGAATCCCTCGAGTCCACCAGCAGCGAACGCTTACTCGTACTCGTAGACGTCGTCGTAGGTGGCGGTGAAGCGCTCGAGCAGCTCGTGCTCCTTGCCGTCAAGCTGGAGGGCCAGCTGGATCACCCGGAAGTCGGTATAGGCGAGCTCGAACTGCACCGCCCATGCACGCATGAACTCATGGCGGTTGGCGATGTGCTGGTAATGGTGGTCGACCGTGGTCGCCACCCGGCGCAGCGAATCCTCGACATCAAGCATCTGTGTCTCCTTGCTGATCGCAACTCCGCGCGGTTGTCAGAGTTGTTGGTGTGAACAGCACAGTAGCTCACCGATTCAAGGCGTTTCCCCTTGTCGTCGCGCGTATTCTGTGATCATCAGGTTGTCAGTTCATCAAAGCGAGGCTTTCCCAGTGAGCATCTCCACGACCACCGATATCGCCTATTCTTCTGACGGCGTATCGAAGCTTGATGTGTACCACGATCCCGACCATGCCAATGGGGCGGCGGTGATCGATATCCATGGCGGCGGATGGTTCCGGGGGAGCAAGGACAAGGACGCCGATTGGGCCTCACGCCTCGCCGCCGAGGGCTATCTGGTGGTCGTGCCGGAGTACCACGATGTACCCGATGGCTACTACCCGGCGCCGCTGGAGGACATGGACCATGTCTGGCAGTGGCTGCAGGCCAGCGACCTGACCTTCGATCGTCACCGCATCGGGGCCGTCGGCTCGTCGGCCGGTGGGAACATGAGCGTCGAGCTGGCGATCAAGTACGGCATCCCGGCCGTGTCCCTGTCGGGGATCCTCGACATCGATGACTGGCTGACCAAGCATGCCGACGTCGTCCCGGCCCCCGACAACTCGCAGAACTTCGCCGGAGCGAGCTCGGGCATCAACCAGGGCGGCGCCAACGACGCCTTCTACAAGTGGTTCATCATGAACTACTTCCACGAGCGCACCGACCGCCTGACCGAGGGGACGCCGGTGCACCGCGTCTCGCCGAAGACCGGCCCGGTGTACCTGGCGAACTCCCTGAACGAGTTCGTCCCCACCAGCGGGGTGCTGACCTTCACTGAGGCAATGGTGCGCAACGATGTGCCGGTTGTGGCCCAGTTCCTCAGCGGCTCACGTCATGCCAAGGGCTACTTGGATGACGTCTACGACCAGACAGTGCAGTTTCTCAACCACTACCTATTGGATGAAGGACGATCTGAATCATGACTCGCGCAACCCGTCGCGACCCTGTCTCGGATGAACTGCTGACCCCGGAGAACTCGGCGTTCGTGTTGATCGACTACCAGCCCACGCAGGTGGACTCGATCAACTCGATGGACCGGGCGAAGTTGATCGACAACATCGCCGTGACCACGAAGATCATTCAGACCTACAAGGTGCCCGTGGTGCTGTCCACCGTGAACGTGGCCAATGGACGCAACAAGGACACCATCCCCCAGCTCAAGGAGCTGCTGCCCGGGGTGCCCTCCTACGACCGCACCGCGATCAACGCCTGGGAGGACGCCGACTTCAAGAAGGCGGTGGAGGCGACCGGCCGCAAGAAGCTGATCATCGCGGCCCTGTGGACCGAGGCCTGCCTCACCTTCCCCACCCTCGACGCGATCCGTGAGGGCTACGAGGTCTATCCGGTGGTGGACGCCGTGGGCGGCACCTCGGTGGAGGCCCTTCAGACGGCCCTGCGCCGCGTGGAGCAGGCCGGGGCACAGCTGATCAGCATTGCCCAGCTCGCCTGCGAGCTGCAGCGTGACTGGAACCGCACCGATACCGCGGGCGGATTCGTCGAGGACCTCATCGAGGCCGGCATCTTCCTGAAGTTGGAATGAGACACCCGCCGGGTGGCACTGCGCACGGCTGAAGCGCGTAGCCATCGCGGCATCGAGCGGCGTCGCGGGACGATCGATCCCCTGGGGGTCGGCCCCTGCGGCGCCGCCTTGTCATGTCCGCAGGTCGTGCGGACGCATGGCTCAGCTCGCCGACGGGTCGGTCAGTTCAGACTGCTTGGCCATGAAGGCCTGCTCATCCATGGCGTCCACATGCACCACCCGGCCGTCGTAGCCACCCTGTTCCAGGGCGACCAGCACGGCCGGCACCGCGCCCACGATGGCGGTCATGACATCGGGTGAATAGACGGTGGAGGCGATGGTGATCGTCTTGTGGTCAGGGGAGATGCTGGCTGCCGTGTGTTGGCGCGCCAGCCGTTCGATGAGGTCGAGGAGCTCGTTGTCGTCGGCCAGGGGCGGATTCACCCGGATGGCCAGGTTGAGGTGCCAGCCGATGGCCTTGTCTTCTCGGTTCATTGCCCTGTCTCCTTGCTGGTGGGTCTTCCTGATGGGGTGGTGACTCCACAGTATTCAGGGCAGGTGACAACGCCGGAGTAGGCCGGGCGACGATGCTGGCGGCCCCGAGAGGATTCGAACCTCCGACACATGGTTTAGGAAACCACTGCTCTATCCCCTGAGCTACGGGGCCAGAGCACCTAGGTTAGCCGCTGCGGTGTGGACGCTGCCAGCGCTCGGCTGGCTGTAGCGGCAGTGGACGTTGCGTGCAACAAGATCACGCGTCTTTCGGGCAATTTCACGTCATTTAAGTGATGACGGGCGGAAACGGGGTAGAAGTTTACGTAACTATCTAAGGATTTCTCTCAGAGATGGACCCCGGGGTACTACACCAGTGAAAGATGCTCTAAAATGGTAGTTGAAGGTGACGTTTCGCCGTTGTAGGTCTCCTGGGGGTGGGCAGACAGCTTCGGCTCCTCGACGGAACGTCACCTTCCTATCTGTCCGGGGTTGGTCGGTGGTGCAGCGTGGCACTCGATCTGACGTTGGGTGGCAGCTCCCGTGCCACCGGCAGCCGCTCGCTAGGCTGAGGCCATGAGCGAGCAAGGTCTTCAGCAGGCGCGGGACAAGATGGCGTCCGCCGGCGTCGGACGCACCGCCATCGAGGTGTTCAGCGATTACTACAAGCAGCTGGAAACCGGTGCCACCGGCATCATTCCCGAGAGCAGCATCCGGCCCATCGAGGACCCCCCGAGCCTGGCCGATGTGGTGGTTACCGACCAGCAGGCCCGTGACGCCTTGTCGAAGACGGTGTTCATCAAGCTCAACGGGGGGCTCGGCACGTCGATGGGGCTGGCCCATGCAAAGTCCCTGCTGCAGGTGCGCGACGGCAAGAGCTTCCTCGACATCGTGGTGCAGCAGGTGCGCGCCACCCGCCAGCAATGGGGGGTCAAGCTGCCGCTGTTGCTGATGGACTCCTTCAGCACCCATGACGACACGATGGCGGCCCTTGCCGACTATCCCGACCTGGCGGTGGATGGCCTGCCCCTGGACTTCCTGCAGAGCAAGGAACCCAAGCTGCGTGCCGACGACCTCTCTCCGGTCGATTGGCCCGCTGACCCCGAGTTGGAGTGGTGCCCGCCGGGCCATGGTGACATCTACGCCGCGCTGTACGACTCGGGCCTGCTGTCCACGCTGATCGACAAGGGATATCGCTATGCGGCGGTGTCCAACTCCGACAACCTCGGGGCGGCCCCCGACGCAAGGATCGCCGGTTGGTTCGCGTCCACCGGCGGAGACTGGTGCTCCGAGGTGTGCGTGCGCACGGTGAACGACAAGAAGGGCGGGCACCTGGCGATCCGCAAGTCCGACGGTCGGGTGATCCTTCGGGACACGGCCCAGACCGCACCCGAGGACATGAAGTACTTCACCGACGAGCATGTGCACCGCTACTTCCACGCCAACAACCTGTGGTGGGACCTGGTGGCCCTCAAGCAGAAGCTCGATGAGCGACACGGGGTGATGGGCCTACCCCTCATCCGCAATGAGAAGACGGTGGACCCCACCGACCCGAGCAGCCCGGCCGTGATCCAGGTGGAGAGCGCCATGGGTGCTGCGGTGGAGGTGTTCGATGACGCGCGCGTGCTGCTGGTGGGTCGTGACCGCTTCGTGCCGGTGAAGAAGACCAACGAGCTGCTGTTGCTGCGCTCCGATGTCTACTCGATCGGTGATGACGGCCGGCTGCACGCCCGGGTCGAGCGCATTCCGGGTGTTGACCTGGGTGCTGACTACAAGTTCGTCGACGATTTCGACGAGCGCATCCCCGCCCCGCTGGGAATGGTGGAGGCCACGTCGTTGACCGTCGAGGGCGACTGGCACTTCGGTACCGGCGTGCGCGTGCGCGGGACAGTTGACCTGGGCCCGGACGGCGGCACGGTGCCCGACGGGGAGCTGTTGCAGGGTGACTAGTCCCGCCCCGTCGGATGACCCGACCGTTGACGACTCCGCTCCGGATCTGGCGCAGTGCGCCAGTTTCGCGCTGACCGGGCACTATCTCGGCGGTGCACGTCCTGAGGTGAGTGAGCCGGGCCAGCTACTGACCGTGCTGCGCGACCACGGCTGGACCCCGCAGCGACTGGCTGCGCTGCGCGACCAGCGCCATCATGACGGGCAAAGCTGGCCCATGGCCCTGCCGATCGGCGTGCCCGTTCCCGGTGGGTTCGCACGGTTCCATGCCTGGGTGTCCGAGGTGGTGGTCGCGCTCAACCTGGACAGCCGCGACGCAGGGGTGCGCGACGCCTCCCAACCCCTTGATGCCGAGACCCGCCGGCTCATGGCTGATCTGCCGCCGCACTACGGATCAGCTGGCTGATCCGTAGAGGCGAGTGGGGTGGATCAGCTGGCAGCCCCGTCGATGCCGATGCCTCAACCGTCGCTTGAACGGCGTGCCTGCGTCCGGCCCTCCAGGGAAGGACTGTTGGACGCCGCGAGGTCGTTGACCCGCTCGATGCCCTGTGCCTCATTGCGTGCCAGCAGGTCGCGGATCTCCGTGAGGATCTCGGCCTCGGTCTGGGTCTTCTCGGCATCAGGATGGCGCAATTCACGCATCTTGTTGATCGGCACCACGATCGCGAAGTAGACCACTGCCGCCAGGATGAGGAATGAGATCAGCGCAGTGAGGAAGGTGCCGACGTGCACCCCTCCGGGAGCCCAACTGCTGAAGTTCGGGGTGCCGCCGAGCTTGCCCAGCAGGTCAAGCACGATCTGGGTGAAGCTGGTGACCACCGCGCCGAAGGCGGCGCCGATGATGAAGGCGACAGCGGTATCGATGAGGCTGCCGCGCATGATGAAGTTCTTGAAGCCCTTCACATTGTCCTCCATGTCACTCGAGGGGATCGGTGGAGGTCTTCACGCTACGGCACCCCCTGGAGGGCATCGTCGGCGGGTTCGCGGGAGCCCGGTCAATCGCTTTCCAACACCACGCTCAGCGTGTATTCGGAGGCGGCGGCTGCCAGCTCCCGTGCGGTGCGGGAGTCTGCCGCCACGATGACCAGCGCCCCGCTCGACGATGAGCTGTCATCCAGCGCGCCCGAGGAACCCGGGCTGGGGAGGGCCGCGATCCGCACCCGGCTGGCAATCACCCGGGTGTCGGCGCCCGGGTTGGCGCCCACGACGCTGATCTGGTTGCCGACGCCCAGTACACCCGCCACGCCCTTGTCCTCAATGCGGAACGGCACCAGGGTGAGCCCGTCTGAGTCGGCCACCAGCCCCTTGCCCACGAAATCTGAGCTGGTGAGCACCGTGCCGGCCGGCCGGGGCACGGCGACCACCTGGCCGATCGCAGCCCCGGGGTCGGCCAGTGTGGCCGAGGTGGCGACCTCGGCTGGAACCTGCAGGGTGGTGACGTCGTCGGCGCCCACGGCCACGCCTGCGGCCAGCGGACGACTCGCGATCACCACGGTGTGTGAGGAGGAGGCCGAGGGATCCAGTGCGGTGAGCACGGCCACCACGCAGATGGCCGCTGCGATGAGGCCGAGGCCGCGGCGATGCCAGCGGACGGCACGAACGAGGGAATTGAGCCAAGCGGGAGGAGTCACACCCACACCGTGTGTGCACACCGGGTGGTCAAGCGGTTATCCACAGTTCTGCCCGCCCTCCGCAGGGAAGGCGGGCAGAACTGTGGAACGGGGGTGCTGGTGCGGTCAGGCCACCTTGGCCTGCGTGCTGGAGCCGGCTGCGGCGGGCGTCGTGGACCCGGACGTCGACGTCGAGCCACTCGTGGTGGCCCCTGAGGCGGTGCTGCTGGCGGTCGAGGCGTCCCCGGACGTGTGGGTGGCAGACTCGGAAGCTTGCGAGGAATCGGCGCCGTGGGCGGTTTCGGTGTCGTGCAGCGACGAGCCCGGTGCCGTCGAGGCGCCCGAGGTGCGGTTATCGGTGGCGTAGAACCCCGATCCCTTGAAGACCACGCCCACGGGGCTGAAGACCTTGCGCAGGTGGCCGTTGCAGTCGGGGCAGACGGTCAACGGGTCGTCAGAGAACTTCTGGAAGACCTCCAGGTCGTGTCCACAATCGGTGCAGGTGTATTCGTAGGTCGGCATCGCGTCTCTCGTCCTCATGGCCTCGCGTTGCTGCGGGGCCCCGGCAATTCTAAGTGCGATCCACGTAACACCCGAATCAGGTGCGCTATTCCCGAGATGGTCCGGGGCGGTGCGGCGTCGGTGGGCACGGGTCGACAGGTGGCTGCCGGGGTGCGTTCACACGGCCGGGCGGTTGCCGTTGTCGGCGGTCACGATCGTGTGATGGGGGGTGATGATCACGCCCACGGCATGGTCGTGGGGTTCCTGGGGCAGGGTGTCGGTGACCTCGTCATCGAACAACAGCAGCCACAGCAGGGTGCCCGGGCGGGTGTGTGCCAGCGCACGGTCGTACCAGCCGGCGCCCATGCCCAGCCGTGAGCCGTCGCGTCCGCCGGCAAGTCCCGGCAGGATCACCACGCTCGCCCGGCTCAGCGCAGGGGCTCCCAGTGGCTCGCCACGGGGTCGATCGATGCCCAGGACACCGGGGGACAGCTCCGAGCCGGTGGTGTACCAGGCCCAGTCGATGTCGTCGGCGGCCGGTCCGCCGGTCATATAGGGCACCATCACCCGGTAGCCGGCCTCGAGGAAGGAATCGACCAGGGGATGGGTGTCCGGCTCATCGGGCAGCGACAGGTAGCTGGCGATCACCGCGTCGTTCGGAATGCGGCCACGGGCCAGGTCGAGCACGCGCCTGGTGAGTTCACGGGTGGCCTCGCGGCGCTCGTCGGCAGTGCGGTCGGCCCGGCGGCGGCGCGCGAGGCGACGCAGCTGCGCCTTTGTGCTCTGGCCGCCCTTGGCGGGGGGCGTGCTCTGCCCGCCTGCATCGGGCGCGGTGCGTCCCGCGGTGTTGGGCCCAGACATGCACCTATCGTAGGCAATATGGCCCTCTTTGGACGCAAGCGGGCGCCGGTCGCCGCCGAACCGGAGCCAGAACCCGACCCCACGTTGCCCGGTGCGCCCGCACCGCAGGCCAATGGATTGCGGTCGGTTTCGGCGCACCGCGACTTCCTGCTGTCGAAGGTGCAGCCGCTGATGCCCTTCGGCATGCGCTTGCTCGACGCCTGGGGACTGTCGCTGTGCGAGGACCTCGTGGCCGACGGTGACCTGCCCCCGTTGCCCGAGGCCGAGAGCGACGGCTATGCGGTGATTGCGCTCGATGTGCGCGACGCCGCAGTGGGCACGCGTGTGCAGCTGAGCGTGCGTGGCGATGTGCAGAAGGTCGGCTCGGCGGTTCCCGTCTATGCCGGTCAGCCCATGCCGCCCGGCGCCGATGCGGTGCTGCCGTTGGCGCAGGTGCGCCGCGAGGGCCAGGAGCTCTCGGTGCTGGCGCCGGTGGTGACCGGGGAACACGTCCGTCCCACCGGCATCGATGCAGCCATGGGCGAGGTGCTGATCCATGCCGGCAAGCAGCTGGACGCCCGGGCGATCGGCCTGCTCGCCGGCGCCGGCTTCGACAAGGTCTTCTGCCGCCCGCGCCCGCGGATCGTCGTGCTGGCCGTGGGGGAGCAATTGGCCGACGACGCGCCCGCCTCCATGGCGGAACGACGCCGCGACGCCGCGTCGCACATGGTCGCGGCCGCAGCCAAGGCCGATGGCGCCCAGGTGTGGCGCGAATCCGTGGCCGGCACCACGCCCGATGACGTGGCCGAAGTGGTCTCTGACCAGCTCATCCGCGCCGATCTGATGGTGATCTGCGGCGGCACGGCCGGCGGACGGGACAGCCTGGTGGGGCGCAGCCTGAAGTCCCTCGGGCAGACCGACTTTGCCGAGGTTGCCATGGAGCCCGGCGGCCTGCAGGGCTTCGGGATCATTGGCCAAGACGAGGTGCCGGTGGTCATGCTGCCGGCCGATCCATTGGCGGCCTATGTGGCCTTCGAGCTGTTCGCACACCCCTTGATCCGCACCCTGATGGGTGCGCGTGACATGGCGCTGTCCAGCGTCGACTGCCGGTTGACGATGGACGTCTCCGGCGAGGCGGGACTGATGCAGGTGGTTGCCGGTGTGATCACCCGCGACGCCCAACAATGGTCGGTGACGCCCCTGGACTTTGCCCAGGGCAGCCTCACCACCCTGGTGGATGCCGACGCCCTGATCGTGTTGCCGGCCGAGCTCGGCACGATCGCCGCCGGCGCCGTGGTCACCTGCTGGCTGCTCGATCGCGACTGAACCATGGTCGACCTGGACCTGCCCCGGGCACACCGTTGGCCCCTGACACTGCGCTTCGGCCCGCTCGCGCTGCGTCCGATCGAACGGCGGGACGCGGCCGAATTGCGTCAACTGAGAGCCCGGAACCGTGAGTGGACCGGCCCCTGGGACACCACGGTGCCGCCGCAGGGCGTGCCGCGGTCGCTGACCTTCGGGCGCATGGTGGCCGAACAGCGCGCCCGGGGACGTGCTGCCACGCAGTTGTCGTGGCTGCTGACCCTGGACCCCGGGGCGGCAGGCGGCGGGGAGGCACGTCGCAGGAGGCGCGCCCCGATCGTCGGCCAGCTGACGGTTGCCGACATCGTCTACGGGGCGGGCCGTTTCGCCTCGATCGGCTACTGGATCGACGAGGGCCATGCGGGCCGCGGCCTGGTGCCGCTGGCTGCGGCGATCGCCACCGACTACTGCTTTGAGGTGCTCGAGTTGCACCGCCTGGAGATCTGCATCCGTCCGGAGAACCAACGCAGCCTGCGCGTGGTCGACAAGCTCGGGTATCGCCGGGAGGGCCTGCGGCCCCGTTACCTGCACATTGACGGTGACTGGCGCGACCACCTGGTGTTCGTGATGACCAGCGAGGAATGCCCGGCCGGGGGACTGGTGCGTGCACTGGTGGAGCAGCGGGTGCAGGACGCCGCGACGAACCCGGCGAAAGCGGCCGGCGATGCTGTGGATTGAGCAGGCAGTTTGCGTGCCTGCGGCGTTGCGTTGAGAGGCGCGGGCCCATTGCCCATACCGTTGGGCTCGTGGGAATGACTGGGCTTATCTGGCTGGCGATCGTCGCCGGTTGGTTGGCCTATCTCGTGCCGCGGTTCCTGTTGCACAAAGAGGTCAGTATCTCCCCCACGTTGAGCGCGGCGCGCGACGCCTTGGCCAGCCCGATGCACCTGGTGCGCCGTGGCGGACAGGATGACTTCGCGGAGCCCACCGATCCGAGCCTGCAGATCTCCACGCCGCTGCAGCGCGACTCGGTGTTGTTCCAGACGCGTCGGGCCGCCCAGATTGCGATGCGGCGCCGTCGTACCGGTTTCCTGGGCAGCCTGTTGGTGATGGTGGCCGGCGTGGTGGTCTCGGTGATCACCCCCGCCCCTTGGTGGCTTGCCCTGGTGGGTGTGGGCGTGCTGGCCGTGTTCGTGGTGCTCAGCCGCATCAGCGTGCACACCGTCAACGCAATGATCGCCGACCAGCTGGAAGCCGCCGATCAGGACTGGGCCGAGGACACAGTCACCGTCTGTGAGGTGGACCTCACCCATGTGCATGATGAGAACACCGAGATCTCGATTCCGCTGAACCTGCCGGTGGACTCCACGATCGGTGACCTGTGGGAGCCGATTGCGGTCACGCCGCCCACCTACGTGTCGAAGCCGTTGGTGCCGCGTTCGGTGCGCACCATCGACCTGACGATGACGGCTGATCCGCCGGCGCAACCGAAGATGCCGGTGACCGCCGAGCGTCCCGAGGATGTCGACGACACAACTGACATCCGGGCTGCACAGGACGGTCGCCATGATCACGGTGGCGACGAGGGCGATCTGCCCAGGGCGGTCGGGGAGTAGGAATCAAGTGGGGTCCAGCCGCCGTGAGGTGCTAGGCTGGTTCCCGCTCAAAGAGCTCGTTGGGCTCGATGATCTGGGGCTATGGCGCAGTTGGTAGCGCGTCTCGTTCGCAATGAGAAGGTCGGGGGTTCGAATCCCCCTAGCTCCACCACGTGCCGACATCCGATAGCGGGTGTCGGTTTTCTGCATGTCTGAGCGCCTTGTTGGGGTGCGGGGGTGCTTGCGGGCTATAGGCGCAAACGTGGGCTATAGGCGCAAACGTGGTGCTTTAGACGGCGTGTCGTGGGTCTAGTGGGCG
>OLOA01001066.1_pt1 | contig 28570 bp, 24 predicted proteins | sample 1672201 | NCBI WGS metagenome assembly OLOA01 (sample SAMEA3136658, study PRJEB25190) | human gut metagenome
GCACTTGGAAGATAGGTGCGGATGAGGCACCACAGACGGTGCTTTATCCGCACCTATCTTTCCCGGCGGCCCCGCGTCCACACCTATTCGCCGGTCGACGCCCAGCGTCCTGACCGGGCGCGCAGGGCCAGCGTCAGGCCGCGCGCGGCAAGGAACCCGCCGTAGGCGATCCACAGCCACACCAGCCCGGCGTCGAAGTGCCACACGAGCGCGAGCAGCGGCAGGTGGATCACCACCACGAACAGCCCCGCAATCGCCAGGTAGCGGGTGTCGCCGGCACCGATCAGCACCCCATCGAGCACGAACACCAGGGAGGCCAGCGGCTGCAGGCAGGCCAGCACCACCAGGGCACCGAGCAGCAGGTGGGTGATCGCCGGATCGGTGGTGAAGATGCGGATGATGAGCGGACGCGCCACCACCAGCACCACGCCCACCACGCACGCCTGCACGACTCCCCACCCCATGGCCCGACGCATCACGCGCTTGGCGCCGCTGGGGTCCTCGGCGCCCAGATAGCGTCCGATCAGCGCCTGGCAGGCGATCGCCAGCGCATCGAGCGAGAACGACAGGAAGTTCCAGATCGAGTTCGCCACCTGGTGGGCGGCCAGGATGAGCGAACCCATGCGGGTGGCCACCACGGTGGTGGCGGTCAGCGAGATCCACAGGCCCAGGCTGCGCACCACCAGCCAGCCGCCGTGCGACATCGCGTCGAACATGCCATGCAGGCTGGGACGCAACGGCACCCCACCGCCCGGCAGGTTGCGGGCCCGGGCGCGCCGCGCGATCACCGCCACGAGCACCAGGCAGGACGCCGCCTGCGCGGTCGCGGTGGCGGTGGCCGAGCCGCGGATGCCGAACCCGAAACCGTAGATGAGCAGGGCGTCCAGGCCGATATTGGTCAGGTTCACCCCGATCGCCACCGCCATCGGGGTGCGGGCGTCCTGCAGGCCGCGCAACAGTCCGGTGGAGGCCAGCACGACCAGCTGGAACGGCAATCCGAGGATCACCAGCCGCAGATAGGCCACGGCAGCCGCCGCGACGTCGGGGGCCGGGTGGTACCAGCCGATGATGGTGGGTGCGAGCGCCCAGATGAGGGCGGCCAGCACGGCGCCGAGCACCGCACCCAGGGCCATGCCGTCGCGTCCGGCCTCGAAGGCACCGCGCGGATCGCCGGCCCCGAAGCGACGCGCCGTGGTGCCGGTGGTGGCATAGGCGAGGAAGACGCACAGGCCGGTGACAACGCCCAATACATTGCCGCCCAGGCCGAGCCCGGCCAGCGGCACGGCACCCAGGTGGCCGATGAAGGCAGTATCGGCCAGCACCAGCAGCGGCTCGGACACCAGCGAGGCGAAGGTGGGAATGGCCAACGCGAACAGTTCCCGATCACTCTTCGTCCAGATGGCCACGGGTATTGAGGGTAACGTCCCCGCGCATAGGGGTGGACGCCACCGCATCCCCCGGGATGCCCCAAGCCGGGATGCCACAAGGGGGTCCAGTAGGAAACAATCGGCACCATGGACCCCGTCGACCGCATGATCATCGAAGAATCCCCCGAGAGCGCCAAGCACCTGCTCGTCATCGACTCCCCCGAGCTTGCCGACGCAGCCAGCGACGTCGCCGGGCGGGTGTCCATCTACTGCGACGATCGCCGCGACGCCGACCAGGTGCCCCGATCGTTGCTCATCGAGGCGCTGGACGCGGCGACGCTGGAGGGCGTCGACCTGGTGTGGATGCGGCTGCCGAAGGCGCTGGCCGCACTCGACGAATATGCCGAGCGCATCTCGGCACATGCGCTGCCCGGCGTGCACCTGGTGGCGGCCGGACGCACCAAGCACATGACCCTGTCGATGAACGACGTGCTCGGCAAGCACTTCAAGGCGGTGTCGGCGTCGCTGGGACGCAACAAGTCGCGGGCCCTGCACGCCATCGGCGCCACGCCCACCGAGCTCACCTGGCCGCGGGAGAACCTGCATCCCGAACTGTCACTGGGCGTGATCGCCCACGGCGCCGTGTTCGCCACCAACAAGGTGGACGACGGCACCCGCCTGCTGGCGGAGCGCTGCGCCGACCTGCACGGCAATGACCTGCTCGACCTCGGCTGTGGCTCCGGCATCCTGGCGACGCTGCTCGCCCGTGCCAATCCAGAGGCCACCGTGCACGGCGTGGACACGAGCCTGGCGGCGGTGGACTCCACCCGGATCACCAGCGAGGCCAATGGCAAGCACGTCACGGTGCACTGGGCGTGGAACCTGAACGACTGGCCTGCCGACAGCCTCGACGTGATCGTCTGCAACCCGCCCTTTCACCGTGGCGTGGCGAAGGACTCCGAGCCGGCGCTGGAGATGTTCACCGAAGCCGGACGCCTGCTGCGTCCCGGTGGTGAGTTCTGGTGCGTGTACAACTCGCACCTGCCGTGGAAGGCGCGCCTGACGGCGTCGATCGGCCCCACGACGGTCGAGTTCCAGAACCCCTTCTACACGGTGACGCGCTCGATCGCCCGCTGAGGGTCGACGCCAGCGGCCCACGCAGGATAGGGGCGGATTAAGCACATAGACGGTGCTTAATCCGCCCCTATCGTCTGGTTCCCCCTACTAACCGGAGGGTTGTGGTGAATAGACGCCTCGAAACCCTCCACCCAGTGGCCGTGGCGGACCCCTGGCTCTTCGCGACTGAGGGTCGCGGCGCCCGGCCCGATAGCCTGCCGCCACGATGAGCACCTCGATCAAGCACTGGATCCCCAACCAGCACGGCGCCTGGGCGATGCTGGCCGTCCCGTTCGCGGCAGCGGTCATCCTGCGTGCCCGGGTGGCTGACGTGCCCGCGTGGACGATCCCGCTGGCCGTGCTGTGGCTGGTCGGATACCTGCTGTTCAACGCGGTGCTGGCGTGGCGCAAGACGGCCCCCGCGCGCCGCCAACCGTTACGGGCTCCGCTGATCTGCTACTCGCTGGTCTGCCTGGTAGCCGGTGTGGCGATCCTGATGACCGGCGGACTTCCCCTGGCGTTGTGGATCGTCCTGTTCGCTCCCCTGGTGGTGGCGGCGCTGGTGCTGGCCGCCCACAAGCGGGAACGCTCGGTGCTGTCCGGCCTGACCACGGTGGGTGCCGCCTGCCTGGTGTTCTTCGTGGTGCGCTGCGGCGGTTGGCCCCTGCTCGCACCCGGCACCGATGTCTGGATCGGCGCGCTGCTGTACGGCTATTTCGGCGGCACCGTGTTCCACGTGAAGGCGTTGATCCGCGGGCGCCGCGACGCCGGATCGGCACGTGCCGGCCTCATCTGGCATGGCGCCTGGTTGGTGGTCGCGTTGTTGCTCGGCAGTGCGGGGCTGGCGAGCTGGTGGTGGACGCCGTTCTTCGCGCTGCTCATGGTCCGCACCGCTGCCATGAAGCACGCGACCAACACCGGCCACGTGCTGCGGCCGGCCCTCATCGGGTTCACCGAGGTGGCCCTGTCCGTGGTGGCGCTGGTCATCTGCATGGCCTGACGGCCGGGGGTCATCTGCATGGCCTGACGGCCGGGGTCATCTGCATGGCCCGATCCCCTCGCGCCCCCAGCGCCCGCAACCACCGCCGGGGCCTCGTGCAACGGGGCGGTCCCGTGCAACAGTGGAACCATGACTGCAATCCCTGCCCCAATGATTCCCCTGACCAATGGAACCCGCGGCGAGACCGTCAACATCCCGCAGCTCGGCTTCGGCACGTACAAGGTGCCGCCCGCCGACACCCAACGCATCGTGGAGGAGGCGCTGGAGGTCGGCTACCGCCACATCGACACCGCCGAGATGTACGGCAACGAGGCCGGCGTCGGCAAGGCGATCGCGTCCGCCGGTATCCCCCGCGACCAACTGTTCATCACCAGCAAGCTCAACAACGCCTTCCACGACCCGAAGGCCGCGCACAAGGCCTTTGACGACACGATGACCGCCCTGGGCATCGATGTGCTCGACCTGTTCCTCGTGCACTGGCCGATGGCGAAGACCACCAGCCTGGAAGCCACGTGGACCGCCATGGTTGACATCCTGGGCAGCGGCCGGGTGCGTGCCGTGGGCGTGTCGAACTATCAGCCCGAGCACCTGCGCACGATCATCAACGCCAATGGCGTGACGCCCGCGGTGAACCAGATCGAGGTGCACCCCTATCTCACCCAGGAGCCCCTGCGCGAGCTCGACAAGGAACTCGGCATCGTCACCGAGGCCTGGTCGCCGCTGGCCCGTGGCGTGGTGCTCTCCGATCCGACGATCGACCGCATCGCCGGCGAGCTGTCCCGCACCGCCTCGCAGGTGGTGTTGCGCTGGCACATCCAGCGCGGCGACGTGGTGTTCCCCAAGTCGATGCACCGGGCGCGCATGGAAGAGAACGCCAAGATCTTCGACTTCGAGCTCTCCGACGGCCAGATGGCCGAGATCACCGCGCTCAACCGCAACGAACGCCAGGGTAGCCACCCCGACGAGGTACAGGGCGTGAAGTAGGGACAACCATCGTTGCAGCGACCTGTCAACCACTGGCCGGTGCCCATCGGGGTGCCGGCCAGTGCCGTTGTCGGCGCGAAATCTCCAGACCTGCTGACGCCGCCCGGCGCGCGTCCGATACTGGGGGCATGAACCCCCAGCCAGCCCCGGTTGGTCAGCCAAACCCGTCCGGTCGCGACACCGCGCAGACGCGCACCCGCAGGCCCATGACCGATCCGCTCAACCCGCCGCGCGGGTTCTGGGAGTGCTCACGCCCGGCCCTGGTGATGTTGGTGATCGGGCTGGCGATCAACGTCGCCGCATGGACGCAGATGCCCGAGGTGGTGCCCCAGCACGCCGGAGTCACGGGACAGGTTGATTCGTGGACCTCCCGCAACGGCTTCCTGGCCTTCACCGTGATCTCCATCGTCCTGTTCACTGCCGCCCTGCTGGGTGCCAGCGCGGCCGTCGGCCTCAGTAGCGAAGGGCTCCACGCGCCGGGCAAGCGGGCCGAGCGCGTCACCTACTGGCAGCACCCGGACCGCTGGCCGATCTTCCGGCCACGCCTGTGGTCGTTGATGGCCTGGTTCACCGGGTGGTTCATCGTCGCGATGGCCGTGGGCGCCAACGTCTTTGCGTTGTCGCCCCGCTTCAACCTCCCGGGCTGGCTGGCCCTGGTCGTGATCTTCGGGGCCATGGGCCTGGAGCTGGCCTGGTTCGTGGTGCGGATGTTCCGGCTGCTCGACGCCGACGTCTGAGGCACCGGCGCTTGTCCGCTGCAAGCTTGGTGAGAGCTACTGCAAACCTCCTTGTGGACGCGCAAGAATGTGGGCATGGCGAAACTTGATCCAGAACCCATCCGTGACCCCCAGGCTGATCAGTTGCTGACCCCGCAGAACAGTGTGGTCGTGCTCATCGACTTCCAGCCCGGCCAATATGCGACCGTCGGCTCGGTCTCGCGCGAGGAGATCGACCTGGGCGTCGTCACGCTCGCAAAGCTGGCGCACACCTACGACATCCCCACGGTGGTCTCCACGGTTGCGGTGGGCATGGGCGTCAACGCACCCACGGTTCCCCAGATCATGAACGAGCTGCCCGGCGTCGACCAGATCGACCGCACCGGCGTCAACGCGTGGGAGGACCCCGAGTTCCGCGCGGCCATCGAGGCCACCGGACGCCGCAAGATCATCATGGCCGGGCTGTGGACCGAGGTCTGCCTGGCCTTCCCGGCGCTCGACATGATCGAGGCCGGCTATGAGATCTACCCCCGTGGCCGACGCCGTGGGCGGTGTCAGCCAGGTGACCAACGACCGCGCCTTCGACCGGATGATCCAGGCCGGCGCGCACCCGACCACCGCCCTGGCCCTCGGCTGCGAACTGATGCGCAACTGGGCGCGCCCCGGCACCGACGACTTCCGCCGCATCTTCAACTGGTACTTCCACCAGCAGCGCAGCCTTGGCCTGCTCGACGCCAAGATCCTGCCCTCGGTCGGACGCTGATTCGGCCGACACCGGCACCGCTGAGCTGACCACCCCACAACCATCGCGGTTGTGGGGTGGATCTGTCTGGTGGGCAGTATGTGGGCGGTGCATGACCCGGCCGTGCACCGCGCCCTCGTGTCACGCCGGTCCCGGCGTTAGGCGCCCAGGGCCTTCGCGTCGCGTCGCTTGCGACGAAGCTCCCTGCGCAGGGTGCGTCGGTCATGTGTCCAGGTGCGCGCACTCAGCGAGGTGAGTGCGTACACGATCAACACATCAACCGACATCTGGACGATGTCCATCGATCCGGGGACGCGCACGATGGCGCCCGCCAGGCGCGTCACGAGCGTCACGCTGGTGACGGCCAACAGCAGCACGCGCGCCCAATTGAATCCCTTGAACACCAGGGTGCTCAACACCACCTGCAGCCCCGTGAGGACCACCAACGCCACCACATTGGCGACGATCACCTCGGTGCGCGTGCCCCCCGATGCGGCGACCTGCCCGGCCACGTCGTGGAAGGCATCGACGGCCACCTCGGAGAAGGTGATGCCGATGCCGATCAGGATCAGCAGGAACGCCAGGATCAACGAGACCGGCCGCTTGCCGACGTCGGACAGCATCTGGTGCTGTTCCTCGTGGGGGGCCTCGGCATGCACCGGCACCGCGCTGAGGTCGATCACCGGGAGCGCCCCGTCGGTGCGCAGCGTGTCACCGCCACCGTTGCGGGTGTGGTAGCCGGTGGAGAAGTTCTCGAGCACGTTCACCTTCGTCTGCGGCACGGCGTGCTCAAGCGTCGCGACGATGTGGTCGCGCTCGACGTCGATGTTCGGCTCGATCTTGTGGGTCACCTGCAGGGTGAACAGCGACAGGCCCACCGCGCGGTCGAAGGTGCCGGCCGCCAGCCAGTCGACGCGTGCGCCACCGGGCAGCAGCCAGCCGGGCGGGCAGCGCCAGAAGCGCACGTGGTGACGCTTGGACGGCGACCCGTCGACCTCCTGCTGGAAGGCCATGTCCTGCTGGCGTCCGAACAGGAACAGGGGGCTCACCGGCGCCGTGGGATAGCTGCGGCGCATCACCGAGCCGGCGATGATGCGCAGGGCCGAGTTCAGGTTGACCGGGTCGGCCTCGACCCATCCGGCGTCCTCCATGGCCTGCCGGATCTGCACGCCGTCGCCCAGCAGCGCCAGGTTCACCGGGTCGCCCAGCAGTCCGTCGCCGGTGCGGGTGCGGCCGATGTAGTAGTCGGGCACGTAGAGCGCGGTGAGGATGCGGTGGAACCTGGGCAGCGCCAGGTAGGCGAGCACCAGGTAGAAGGCGATGAGGAACAGCACATCGGCCGGCCTGCTGACGCCCTTGCGCAGCACCACCACGGCCAGCATGAGTGAGAAGGCCGCCGCGGCCACGAAGAAGAGGTTCTCGACCAGGCCGTAGGAACGCCAGCGTGCCCAACGCTTGCTCCAGCCACCCGGCTCGGTGGTTTCCGCCTGGATCGTCACCGCCGCATTCCCCCCACCGGGCGCAATCCATGGTCGCCATCATCGGCGGAACATGTCGCGTCCCGGCCCGGGGCAGCGTCCATCGGCACCGATAACGGGTGTCCGGTGAGCTCGCGGCGTCCATGGGGTATGGGGGTGACCATGGCCGTAATTCTGCCAGACCCCCCGGTGGCCAACGCCGTCGCCCCAGTGCGTGGCCCTCGCCGTTGACAGGGGCAGATGTCGCGGCGACCACGAGGGAATTGTGTGCATTCCCTATCGGCATTGGCCGGAAAGATGCCAATGTCGGGGGCTGCTCGATAGCCTTGGCGCATGCCACGCTTCGAGCCTTTTGCTGCCCTTCGCTATGCCCCGTCGGCCGACCTCGACAAGGTGATCGCGCCGCCCTATGACGTGCTCAGCGACGCCGACATCGACGAGTTGGAGGCACGCGACCCGCACAACATCGCCTGGGTTGACGATCCCCGCGGCGGCGACGACCGCTATGTGAAGGCCGCCGCCCTGCTGCGCCAATGGATCTCCGAGGGCGTCATGGTCTACGACGACCAGCCCAGCTTCACCATCTATCGCATGGCCTTCACCGACGCCACCGGCGCCCATCGGGTGATCTCCGGGGTGCTCGGCGGCCTCGAGGTGGTCGATGAGGGCGCCGGCGGCGTGCTGCCCCATGAGCGCACCACGAAGAAGGCGGTCACCGATCGCCTCGACCTCACCCGCGCCACCTCCACGAACGGCTCGCCGGTGTGGGGACTGTCGCTGGCCCACGGCCTGACCGACGCCCTGGCCGCGCCGGGTGAGCCGGTGGGCGAGATCACCGTCGACGGCGTGCGCCACAGCGTCGAGCGCGTGGTCGACCCGGGCCGCGTCGCCAAGATCCAGGAGATCCTGGCCGCCGACGATGTGCTCATCGCCGACGGACACCACCGCTACTCCATCTCGCGCACCTACCGCGACGAGGTGCGCAAGGCCACCGGCCGCACCGACACCCCCGCCGAGCAGACGCTGGCGTTCGTCAACGAGCTCGTGGAGCACCAGCTGGCCATCGAGGCGATCCACCGCCTGGTCGACGGCATCAGCTGGGACGACCTCAACAAGGCGCTGTCACGCTATTTCGACATCGACCCGATCGACGAGGAACTGACGCCGGCCACGCTGTCCGAGATGGTCGCGCAGGCACGCCTGGTGCTGTTGAAGCCCGACGGCACCGCCTCCTGGCTGATCCCCCACGAGGGGGCCTTCGACGACATGCGCGCACTCGACGGGGCCTGGCTCGAGAAGGCGCTGGGCGACACCGATGCCCAGGTGACCTACCAGCACGGGCTGGACGAGATGCGCACGATGGTGGCCGACCATGCCGCCGGCATCCTGATCCGTCCCACCAGCCTCACCGAGATCATGCGCACGGCCCGCGAGGGCCTGTTGATGCCGCCGAAGTCGACCTTCTTCATTCCGAAGTTGCGCACCGGCTTCGTGCTGCGTCCCACCGCATCGGTGAGCGATTAATCCGCCATCAGCTTGCCTTTTCAGTCAACATGCCACGAGGGGTCGGGGCACGATAGCCTGACCCCGTGACGGCGCCGCCCGGCCGACGAGGGACGTGCAGCGCCACGGATCAGGAGAGGAAACATGAACGAACGCATCTCCAACGAGAAGTTGCGCGGAAAGATCATGACCGCCGATGAGGCCGCAGCCCTTATCCCCAATGGAGCCCAGATCGGCTTCGGCGGTTTCACCGGCTCGGGTTACCCGAAGGAACTGCCCCAGGCCCTGGCCAACAGGATCAAGGCAGCCCACGAGCGCGGCGAGGAATTCACCGTCAACGCGTTCACCGGTGCGTCCACCGCTCCCGAGCTCGATGGTGCCCTGGCCGGCGTCGATGGCATGCACTACCGCATGCCGTACCAGTCGGATCCGACGCTGCGCAAGAAGATCAACGACGGCACCACGCTGTACACCGACATCCACCTGTCGCACTCGGCCCAGCTGGTGGCCGAGGGCTTCATGGGCAAGCTCGACTTCGCCGTGGTCGAGGCCGTGCGCATCACCGAGGACGGGAACATCGTTCCCACCTCGTCGGTGGGCAACAACAAGACCTACCTCGACATGGCCGAGAAGATCATCATCGAGGTGAACTCCTGGCAGTCGCCCGACCTCGAGGGAATGCACGATATCTGGAATGGATATCTGACTCCCCCGAACCGTCCGATCATCCCGATCAACAATGTGGGCGACCGCATCGGCGACACCTTCCTGACCATCGATTCCGACAAGGTCGTGGCGGTCATCGAGACCACCGACCGTGACCGCAACTCGCCGTTCAAGCCGATTGACGACGATTCGCGCGCCATTGCCGGCTACCTGCTCGACTTCTATGCCAACGAGGTCAAGCACGGCCGCCTGCCGAAGAACCTGCTGCCGCTGCAGTCCGGCGTGGGCAATATCCCCAACGCCGTGCTCGACGGCCTGCTGCATTCCGACCTCGAGAACCTCACCAGCTACACCGAGGTGATCCAGGACGGCATGGTCGACCTGATCGACGCCGGCAAGCTGGCCGTCGCCTCGGCAACGGCCTTCTCGCTGAGCCCCGATTACGCGCACAACATGAATGAGAACGCGAAGAACTACCGCAAGTCGATCGTTCTTCGTCCCCAGGAGATCTCGAACCATCCTGAGGTCATCCGTCGCCTGGGCGTGCTGTCGTGCAATGGCATGATCGAGGCCGACATCTACGGCAATGTGAACTCCACCCACGTGATGGGCACCCGCATGATGAACGGCATCGGTGGTTCCGGTGACTTCACGCGCAACGCCTACATCTCGGCATTCGTGTCGCCGTCGACCGCCAAGGACGGCGCCATCTCGGCGATCGTGCCGATGGTGAGCCACGTCGACCACACCGAGCATGACGTGATGGTGATCATCACCGAGCAGGGCATCGCCGACCTCCGTGGCCTGGCACCGCGCCTGCGCGCCCAGAAGATCATCGACAATTGCGTGCATCCCGATTTCCGTGCGCAGCTGCAGGAGTACTTCGACCACTCGCTGGTGACGTCGAAGGCCAAGCACACGCCGCACGACCTGCGCCATTCCTACGATTGGCACCTGAACTTCATCGAGAACGGCACGATGAAGCTTTCGCACTACCGTTGATCGGTCGGACGCCGCATGCTGGCGTCCTGATCCATCAGATTGAACAACGCATGACCGAACAACGCATGACCATTGTGGCCCGGCCCCTGGGGGAGGTCGGGCCACAATGGTTTTCCGGGTGATGCCGATTGGCAGCACGGGATAGTGGACGCGGGTTGGCAGCTCGGCATGGCGATATGGGTTGGCAGCTCGGCATGGGCGCCGCCGATTATCGGAGGGAAGCCGGATCAGCGTCCCAGGTAGCCGCCGTCCACCGGGATGACCGCCCCATTGAGATAGTCCGAGGCGCCGGAGGCCAGGAACACCGTGATGCCCTTGAGGTCGTCGGCATTGCCCCAGCGTCCTGCGGGAATGCGGGCCGTGATCTCCCGGTAGCGGGGATTGTCCTCGCCCTGCAATGACGTGTTCAGGTCGGTGGCCATATATCCGGCGCGATCGCATTGACGTTGATGCCGTGCGCCGCCCATTCGTTCGCGCACGCCTTCGTGAGCTGGGCGATCGCGCCCTTCGACGCGGCATAGGCCGGCACATTGGCGCCGCCCGAGAACGACAACATCGAAGCCATATTGATGATCTTGCCGTGCCCCTGCGCGATGAAGATCCGCGCGGCCCGCTGGCTCAGCCCGAAGGGCGCCTCGGCGTTCACGGCCAGCACCGCCCGGTATTCGTCGAGGGGATAGTCCTCGGCCCGGTGGCGGGTGATCATGCCGGCGGTATTGACCAGCACGTCGAGACCACCCAGCGTGGCGACGGCCTCGTCGAAGCCCCGGCCCCGTGATGCCGCATCGGACAGGTCGGCCACCACGCCGTGGCCCTCCAGCCCCCGGCGTGCCCACCCGGCCAGGGCGGCGTCGACCTTCGAGCGGGTGCGGGCCATGATCACCACCTGCGCGCCGGCCTCGAGCAGCGCCTCGGCCTGGCCGTGCCCCAGTCCGGAATCACCGCCGGTGACGATCGCCCGGCGACCGCTCACCCCGAACAGTGATGTCACGGATGGCGCCGTCGTGGGTGTTGTGTCGTTCGGCAGGTCCTTAGCCATTGTCGCCCCTTCCGGTGGCAGGTGGAATGAGCGCATTGCTCAGTAGAACTCGACCGTGTTCACCCGGTTGAGGGGCTCGCGGCCATCGAGGATGAGGGTGGCGCTGCGGGCGAACAGTTCGGCGATGGAGCGGTCCTCGTGGGCGTCCAGGCCGGCGGTGTGGGGACTGATGATCACATTCGGCAATCCCCACAGCGGGCTGTCGGTGGGCAGCGGCTCGTCGGCCACCACGTCGAGCGCGGCGAAGGCGAGCCGGCCGTCCGCCAGGGCGTTGACCATCGCGGCCTGGTCGATCACGGTGCCCCGTCCCACGTTGACCAGGATGGTGCCCGGCCGCACCTGCTGCAGGATCTCGGCGGACAGCAGCTTGTTGGTGCGTTCGGTGCCCGGCAGGGTGACGACGATCGCGTCCGCCTGCTCGACGGCCTCACCCAGCTGTCCGGTGGTGTACACGGCGGACACATTCGGGTTGTCGTGCACGGAACGGTTGTAGGCGATCACCCGCGCGCCGAGCGCATGGAAGTCGTCGATGCAGCGATTCCCGATGTGGCCCATGCCCGCCACGAGCACGGTCATCTGCGACAACTGGCGCATCAGGAAGGCCCCACCCCAGGTGCGGTCGTGCTTCTGGGCGGTCAGCCGGGGCAGCAGCTTCGCGCCGGCCAGCACCCCGAAGACCGCGAACTCCGCGAGCGGTGCGGCATGGACGCCCGCCGAGGTCGTGAAGGTGATCCGGTCGAGCTGCTCGCGGCTCAGCCCGGCCTGGCGCACCTGGGCTCCCCCGCCGGCGGCGGTGGTGTGCACCCAGCGCAGGCCCGGGTTGTGCTCGGCCGTCCACGCCAGCAGCTGGGGGCTCTCGCCGGGGATGCCATAGCTGGCGTCGGCATGGGTCAGCATGGCCCGGAAGGCCTCCTCCTGACGCGCGGTGCGCCGGAACCCGGGATCTCCGGCGTGGTCGCCGGGATAGCGCATCGGCGGCAGCAGCGACTGGTCACGGATGAGCTCGCAGCGTGGTTCCCGCGCTTCGATGAGTAGGCACAGTTCCTCGCTCAGCGGCGTGGCGACGGCAACTGTCAGGTGGTCAGCCATGGTGGGCGTCCTCTCCGGGGACCGGGCGCGACGACGGGCGACGCCCATCGGATGTGGGCCGCGCGGTGGCCCCGCCCTTCAGCCAAGCAGTTGGGCGCGCAGTTCGTCGGGGGCATCGGCAAATGCCAGGGCCCGTTGCTGGTGCAGGGCGTCGCGCTTGCCGGCGCCCCAGGTGACGCCGATCGCCGGAATGCCGGCGGCCTCGGCGGCCTGCAGGTCGTAGATGGCGTCGCCGACGTACACGGCGTCGGAGGCATGGGCGCCTTCGTGGGCCAGCGCGGCGAGCAGCGGTGCCGGATTGGGCTTGTGTTCGCGGGTGTCCTCCATGGCGGCCGGCACGTGCAGCGTCTCGGGGTAGCCGGCCACGCGCAGTCCACGTTCGGCCAGCTCGCGTCCCTTGGCGGTGACCACGGCGGTCCCGACGTTGTACACCGCGAGGTCGTCGAGCAGTTCGGGCAGCCCGGCGAAGGCGGTCACCATGTCATCGTGGTTGGCCTGCATGAACTGGTCGTAGGACGCGCGCAGCGCCTCGGCCTTGTCGCCGCCCTGCTCGGCGATGGTGTCGGTGAGCGGCAGGCCGATCCACGGGAGCACCGTCTCGCGGTCGAGCTGCTTGCCCAGCACGTCGGCAAAGGCGTGCTGCCACGCCGCCACCACCAGGTCGATCGAGTTGATGAGGGTGCCGTCCAGGTCGAAGAGGACCAGTTTCCAGGGGAGATCTTGGGTGCTCATGGCCCCAGCCTAGTGAGCCGGCGGGTCGGGTTGGCCGGTGACCGAACGGGGCGATGGGGCCCGCACGACGATGTGTTCACGGGTGCATTCCGTGCACGAATCGGGCGTCGGCAATCTGACAGCACGCACGATGTCCCAACCCCCTCGTCGGCTCCGACAAGGGCTGATAGCGTCAAAATCCCCCTGAACCACGCCGAACCACTCGTGACGCGGCTGGTGGCGGACACGGTTGTCTGCTCGTCGACCACGTCGGGACCGCGGATGGTGCGGTGCGCCCGCCTTCACAACGACGCGAGGACAGACCATGGCACGCACACCCCACGAACACGCCCATGCACCCCACGAACACACCCACGACACGCACCGACAGGCCCGCCCCGCGCGGCGCCGCGGCAAGCTCCTGCGGGCCGTCCTGGCCACGGGCCTCGCCCTGACGATGACCGCAGCGCTGCCCCCGACACGCCGCAGCCCCAGATTCCCGCGTCCACCGGTCCGCTCGCCGACTGCGTGCCCCTGGTCGGGGACTTCGTGAAGGGCTATGGCCAGCTGCCGCTGGGGCTGGTGGCGCCCACCTTCGGCAACGACGGCTATGACGCCCTGCCCGTGGCCAGCGACCCCTCGCTGCCACGCAGCGTCGACCTGCGTGACAACAGCCAGGGCTTCAACCAGAAGGTGGAGACGGCGCTGCGCGATGGACAGATCTATGTGCGCAATATCGGTGACAAGCAGTGGCGCGAGGCTCCCATGCCCTCATGCCTGGCCGGGCAGGTGGTTGGGATCTCCCTCAATGAGGACCTGCTGATCGCCCTGGACTCGCAGGGCTGGATCTACACGATGGGCAATCTGCTGTCCGACCCCTCGAAGTGGGGTTGGGTGCGTGCCTGGGGTTCGCCGTTCTGGTTCGGCGACGGCCTGCAATCACCCACCACCGAGCCGAACCGGTGGTCGCTGAGCGTGATCGGCAACCAGACCGACCGCACCTACACGATGCCCGACGGCACCCAGCAGCCGATCTCGCTGGCCAAGGTCACCCAGGTGACGGCCCTGAGCCCCGACGGGTCGAAGATCTACACGCTCGACCCGTGGCTGGCGCAGGACTACTCCTACGAGGTGGGCACGCCGTTCAATTCGCGGTTCCGGGCCACGTCGTTGTCGTCGTCCGGTTCGGTGCACTTCATCACCAATGAGTACGGCGACATGTACACGAAGCTGTCCGACTTCGATATCAATGGCTCGGACCCGGCGCAGTTCCGCTACACATGGCGTCCTGATGAGCGGCCCTCGGCCACCGATGCGTTGCAGCACCTGCTCGATCCGAGCACCGCGGCGATCCAGCTGCCGACGGCCGACTGGGCCCACCAACCGAAGGTGCCGGGCAGGATCACCGACCGCATCTCGATCCATTCCACCCATGCCGGCTCGGAGAATCGCGAGCTGCGGGTGGAGGGTGAGAGCGCCGCCGGCATGCACGGCTACTGGTTCAAGGCGCTGGATGACCCGGCCTGGCAGTTCGCCCCCACCGGCGAGGAGATCCAGGGCCGCTGGCTCGACAACTCCGAGCGTGATCGCAGCACCGAGACGCTCGTGGCCGACTCGCCCTATGACTATGTGGGCACCATGCCGACCGGCGGTGAGCTGGTGATCGACAACTTCGCCTATGCGTCGGCACGCCATGACGCGGCGTTGCGGGTGGGTGACAAGAGCTATCCGTTGGTGCTGCACACGGTCGACGGACGCTGGGGCACGGCCCTGTCGATGCGGATGGGCTTCGTCGGCAAGGAGGGTGCGTTCGGGGCGCGGCCGGCTGGCCTGGTGAATGCGGTGCCGCGCAACTACGCCGCGGCCATTGAGGTGCCCTACGAGACGATGCTGGCGTCGATCAGCGACCCTGTGCTGGGGCAGTTCATCGAACGCGACCTTGCCAACCAGCGGATGCACGAGGTGTTCCTGTCGGTCACGCCGAACACGATGAAGCTGTATGACTCGCAGCACCTGGGCGGCGACACGACCATTCCCAACTTCAACAAGCTGGTCACCCTGGGTGAGGCGACGCCGGAGGTGTGACCTTCCGGCGGATGGATCCACGGCAGGGATGATTGCGCACCATCACGGTGGCGCGACGGCCCCTGCCGTGGTCGGCGCCCACAGGTCGTGTTCGGGCGGGACTTTCCATACCGGGCGCACAGCTGGCGGACGCTAGGCTGGCAGGGCATTCAGTGGCCGGCAGCACACCAGTTTGGAGGGGCCGATGAGTTCCCACGACGACGCCCCGCGCCGCACGGCGTCGGGCGAGGGCCCCGCCACTGCGACGACTGAGACGAGCGCTGGGGCGGAACACGCGGATCCGGAATCCGGGTCGCAGGGCTTCGGCACTCCGCCGGCCACGCCGATCGCCACCCTGCCGCCGCTGTCGCCGCATGCCGGTGGCGTGCCGGTGTCACCGAGGACCGGGGAGCCGGTACGGCGTCGCAGCATCGTCGCCACGCAAGTGGCCTTCTGGGCGTCGGCACTGTGCGCTGGAATCGGTTACTCCTGGTACTGGTTCCAGGCGATGCACAAGGGGCAGTTCCATACTGCATCGTGGGTGACGGGATGGCTGCATCCGCGCCCGGGTGGCATGTGGTCGCTCCTGCTCGCCTGTGGGTTGGCCGCGGTGGTGGCCGCGATGGTCGCCCTGCCCTGCGTCACCGCCTACCAGGCGTGGACGGGGCATCGCTTCGCACGCACCTTGTCCTGGTGGGCCCTGGGTGGATCACTGCTCGGGGTGCTGTTCAACTGGTGGGCCGTGGCGGCGATCCCGTGTGCGCTGGTGGGCGTGGTGCTGCTGAGGCTGGGGTCCAGCCGCGACTACTTCGCCGAATGGGACACGCTGCGCGCTCCAGCGCCGCAACCCGAGCTGCCGACAGACGTGTTCTACGGTCCCCTGCCGCGCTTCCAGTGAGTCGGACGTCGACCTGGGCGATGCCCGTGCGGTGGACTTCATCGCAGCGCGCTGATGCGCTAATGTCTTGGAAGCCGTAAGGCTGTGCGGGCGTAGCTCAATGGTAGAGCGCTAGCTTCCCAAGCTAGACACGCGGGTTCGATTCCCGTCGCCCGCTCCATCTGTGTCTGGACGAGTGGTCCGTGCGCAGTTCGGTCGCAGGGTCCTTCAGCGGTGCCCCGCAGAATGGTTGCGGATCAAAGTCCACATGGCGCAAGACCCAGACCGCGCGTCATGAGGAGGACTTTTACGTCGTCTAACCTGCAAAGGTCCTCCCCATCTTCGGGGACGGCCACGATCCGAGCATGACGTGGACGCTTGTGCGGCAATGACGCCGCACAACTGCCCAGCCAGTGACCCCGTCGAGGGCTCATAAGCCCCGAGGCCGTCGAGGGTTAATGAGCCCCCGAGGGGATGGCGCCCACCGATCGACCGGCGGGCAGCGTCCTCAGGCGCGACGCATATAGGCCCGCACGGTGAGCGGCGCGAAGATCGCCACGATGACGGCGGCGCCGAGCAGCGTCAGCCAGAACTCGCCGCTGATCGTCGACTGGTTGATGAGCTCGCGCACCGCAGTGATCAGGTGCGACAGCGGATTGACGTTGGCGAACCACTTCAGGGCGGCCGGCAGCGTGTCCACCGGCACATAGGCGTTGGACAGGAAGGTGAGCGGGAACAGCACGATCATGCCGAATCCCTGCACGCTGGCCGCGGTGCGGGCCACCACGCCGAGCAGCGCGAAGATCCAGCTGATCGCCCAGGCGCAGGCCATCACGAGCAGTCCGGCGACCACCACGCGGCCCAGTCCGCCGGCCGGGCGCAGGCCCAGCAGATAGCCCATCGCGAAGGTGAGCGTGGTGGCAATGGCGTAGCGGATGGTGTCGGCCAGCAGTGCGCCGGCCAGCGGTGCGATGCGGGCGATCGGCAGGGAGCGGAAGCGATCGAACACCCCCTTGTCCATGTCCTCGCGCAGCTGGGTGCCGGTGACCATCGAGGTGGTGATCACGGTCTGCACCAGAATCCCGGGGATCAGGGCGGGCAGGTACGACGCCACATTGCCGGCGATCGCGCCGCCGAACAGATAGGCGAACATCAGGGTGAACAGGATCGGCTGCACCAGCACGTCCACGAGTTGTTCGGGGTTGTGCCGGATCTTGAGCAGGCCGCGGTAGGCCATGGTCAGTGAATTGCGCACGGTCTGGGCCAGGTCTGCGCGGTTGTGCAGGCCGGTGGCAACCGGTGACGTGGTGACGGTGGGGTTCTCAACAAGTGTGGTCATGCTGCATTCGCCTCCCGGGCGGAAGAGTTGGTGGACGTCGCGGAGGCGTCGGTGCGTGGGGATTCGGTGCGTGGGGATTCGGTGGGATCGGCGCTGTCGGAAGCGCCGGTGCTGGGATCGGCGCTGTGGGTGTCGTGGCCGGTCAGGGTGAGGAAGACCTCGTCAAGGGTGGGCTTCTGCACGCTCAGCTCGACCAGGCCGATGCTGTCGGCGCGCAGTGCGTTGAGCAGGTCGGTCACGTGGTCGGGATCGGTCAGCGGCATGGTGAGGCGGCCCGATTCGGGGCTGCGCGAGGCGGCCACCCCGAGCACGCGCTCGATCACCGCCATCGTGGGGACGGCGTCGGCCGGCTCGCGCAGGGTGATGATCAGCGAGGCGGAACCCACCGAGCGCTTGAGGTCGTCGGGGGTGCCCTCGGCCACCACCCGGCCACGATCGATCACGGCGACGCGGTCGGCCAGTTGGTCGGCCTCGTCGAGGTATTGGGTGGTCAGCAGCACGGTGGAGCCGCCGGCCACCAGCGAGCGGATGGTGTCCCACATCTGCCCGCGGGTGCGCGGGTCGAGCCCGGTGGTGGGTTCGTCGAGGAAGATCAGCGGCGGCTGGGCGATCAGCGACGACGCCAGGTCGAGGCGTCGGCGCATGCCTCCCGAGAAGTTCTTGAGCGGACGCGCGGCGGCGTCGGTGAGGCCGAATTGTTCGAGCAGTTCGGTGGCCTTGGCGCGGGCCTGGCGCCGTGACAGGCCCAACAGCCGCCCGAAGATCATCAGGTTCTCGGTGGCGGTGAGGGTCTCGTCCACCGACGCGTACTGGCCGGTGACGCCGATCAGCTGGCGCACGATTCCGGCCTGGCGTTCCACGTCGTGGCCGAAGATCGTGGCGCTGCCGGCGTCGGGACGCAGCAGGGTGGCGAGCATTGAGATGGTGGTGGTCTTGCCGGCTCCGTTGGGGCCGAGCACGCCGTAGATGGCGCCCTGGTCGATGGCCAGGTCGACTCCGTCGACGGCGCGGTTCGAGCCGAACTGCTTGACCAGTCCGTGCGCCTCGACGGCGAGTGTTTCAGTCATGGTTTCTCCTGGGAATTGGGTGTTTTGGGGCAGGGGAGCCCCGGGAAGGGGCCTGAGGGCTCAGGCTCGAGGGATAGGGGGGCGGACGCCGTTGGGGCGGGCACGCTCCCCGGCGGGAGACATGCGGCCCTTCGATGACGGGCGTCGCGGGCGGCCGAAGGGTGATCCGGTCGTGGACTATGGGGCGGCCGGAGGGTGCTGGTCGCGCTGTGTGGTTTTGCGGGGTGTGGGTCGGTTGTGGTGGGTGGGGTGGACGAAATGGGTGGGGCGTGCCCAGTGGGATGGCCCCAGTGACGCGGGATCAGTGGGATGGCCCACTGGAGCGGACCCAGCGGAGCGGACCCAGCGGGGCCGGCTCGGCGCGGCGGACCCGTTGGGCGGACCCACCGGACAAGCCGTGGAGCGGCCCCGGGGCGTGACCGGCCGGGCAGGCCGATCGCCGGGGAACCGGGGCGGCGCTGCTGTCCGGGTTGGCCAGTCGTGCGCGTGGGCGTCGGCGGGGGAGCCGGGCCCGTGGATCAGTTCCGGCGGCGGCCTCGTCCGCCCGGCCATCCGAAGCCCGGGCCGCGTCCCTGGTAGGGGCCTGACGAGGGTCCGGCCTCGGGATCCCAGCCGTCGTTGTCCACCCAGACCCGGCGCATCGTCTGCAGGTGGCGGTCGATGCCGCCGGGGATCGATGCCTCCAGGCCGTCGATCACCTGGTCGAGCAGGGTGACGAACTCCCGCTGTTGGTCGGGGTCGAGCACGGCGAAGGGATCACCGGGCGCGGCGGGGCGGTCGGAGTCGGCGGCGCGTCCCCGGGCGGTGATCTCCACCACCTGGGCGCGTCGGTCGTCGGGGTCGGGATGCCGGGCGATCTGGCCGGATTCCTCGAGCTTGCCCAGCAGCTCACCCAGCGACTGCGGCCTGATGCCCAGCAGGTACGACAGCTCCTTCTGGGCGATCGGTGAGTGCAGCGCCAGCATGTGCAGCACGCGACCCTGGCCCTCCATCACGCCGCGTCCGCCGCGGTCGCGACGCAGCTGGGCCTCGCTCTGGCGCATCAGCGCGAACAGGTAGACCAGTCGGCCGGTGACATTCGTGGCGACATCGGGCTGGCTGCCCGACTGCCCCCTGGATGCGCCGTCGTCGGAATCGTGCGAGGGGTCGGCGCGCCCGGAGAGGTCCGACCCGGTGGGACGATCCGGACGGTTTGGACGATTTGGACGATCTGGCCTGTCTGGACGATCCGGACGAACCGGCCTGTCTGGACGGTCCGGCCGATCAGGCCTGTCTGGACGATCCGCCCAATCGGGACGATCTGCACGATCCGTCCCAAAGGGCTGCGCCGAGGCATTGGACCGGTCGGGGTCGTCGTTCCACCAGTCGTTCCCCCGCACGTCGTTGCCCCGGGGGTCGTAGCCTTCGGAACGATGGTTCCGGGAGGCATTCCTCGGGACGCCGTGGTCGTTGCGCGGTCGACCCCGGTGGCGCCGGTTGTGGCCGCCGTTCCCCGCGTTGCCGCGTCCTGCGGACCCGCCGTTCCAGCTGCCTGCGGTGTTCCTGGCTGCCATGGCGTCCTCCCTCCTGAACCAAGCCTTTTGCGAAGGTTCCTTCACATACAATACGCAGGACCCTTCAGAAGTCAACAGGGTCCTTCGTATTTCTTCCGGGGAGCCTCCGGGGCAGCCAGTCGGCGTCGCCACGAAAGTGCTGCTGACCAGCCCCTTCACGGCCGTGACCCGAACCTGCGCGGGCGCGTCCAAGGCTTCCGATCACCGCCACGAGCCCCGCCCGGAGGCGTCCAGGGGGGATCATCCACCCCTGTGATACGCCTGTGCGCGTGCCATGGCGATGGCTTTGTGGGAATCCTCCCGACCATGAGGACCCTCGATGTGAAGTCCGCGCGCCGGGACAGGTAACCTCAGCCCTATGAGAATTGGCATTCCACGGGAGTCCCTGCCCGGCGAACGCCGTGTAGCTGCCACCCCCAAGACCGTTCCCCAGCTGATCAAGCTGGGTTACGAGGTGGTGGTTGAACACGGTGCTGGCCAGCAGGCTTCACTGCCGGACGAGGAGTACGAGGCCGCGGGCGCATCGCTCGGCGACTCGAAAACCGTCTGGGACAGTGACATTGTTCTGGCAGTAAACGAACCGAGCGTCGAGGAGCTGGGTGCCATGCACCGCGGCGCCACGCTCGCCACATTCCTCCATCCGCGAGAGAATCCCGGCCTCATCGAGGCCCTGCAGAAGGCCGGCGTCACCGGCATGAGCATGGACATGGTGCCCCGCATCAGCCGTGCCCAGTCGATGGACGCACTGAGCTCCACTGCGAACATCTCCGGTTACCGCGCTGTGGTCGAGGCGGCCTACGCCTATGGACGCACCTTCGGTGGCCAGGTGACCGCGGCAGGCAAGGTGGCACCGGCAAAGGTCTTCGTGATCGGCACCGGCGTCGCCGGGTTGGCGGCGCTGGGCGCCGCCAACTCGATGGGCGCCGAGGTGTTCGCCACCGACGTGCGTCCCGAGACCGCCGAGCAGGTGGAGTCGATGGGCGCCACCTTCCTCAACGTGAAGGCTCCCGAGGAGGCCGAGCAGGGCGTCAGCTCCGACGGCTACGCCAAGGAGACCAGCGACGACTACAACAAGCGCGCCGCTGACCTGTACGCCGAGCAGGCCAAGAAGGTCGACGTCATCATCACCACCGCGGCCATCCCCGGCAAGCCGAGCCCCAAGCTCATCACCGCCGACATGGTGAAGTCGATGAAGTCCGGCTCCGTGATCGTCGACCTGGCAGCGCTGGGCGGCGGCAACTGTGAGCTCACCAAGCCCGGCGAGAAGTACACCACCGACAACGGCGTGACCATCATCGGTTACACCGACATGCCCAGCCGCCTGCCCACCCAGGCATCGCAGCTGTACGGCACCAACCTGGTGAACCTCGTCCGGCTGGCCACCCCCGACAAGGATGGCAAGTTCGTCGACGACTTCGACGACGAAGTGCTGCGCAACATGACCGTGACGAAGGACGGCGAGATCACCTTCCCGCCGCCGCCGATCCAGGTCTCCGCAGCCCCGACCCCGGCGCCCGCGGCCGCCGCCAAGCCGGCAGCCGAACCCGCCAAGCCCAAGCCCCCGAAGCCCTGGTACTTCCTGTTCGGCATCGTGGGGGCCACCGCAGTGGTGCTCATCGCGCTGCTGACGATCGCACCGACCTCGTTCGTCACGCTGTTCAGCGTGTTCGCACTGGCCGGCGTCGTGGGCTACTACGTGGTCTGGAACGTCTCGCATGCCCTGCACACGCCACTGATGAGTGTGACCAACGCCATCTCGGGCATCATCATCGTGGGCGCCATGCTGCAGCTGCCGAAGGACAATCCGGCGATCATGATCATCGCCGCCCTCGGTGTGCTCATCGCATCGATCAACATCTTCGGTGGATTCTCAGTCACCCGCCGCATGCTCAACATGTTCAGGAAGGACTGATCGGCGATGGTGCTCCTCGAAACTGATTACATCAACAACTTCATCAATTCGACGTTCATCGTCTCGGGCATCCTCTTCATCCTGGCCCTGGCCGGGTTGTCCAAGCACGAGTCGTCCAAGCGCGGTAATGCGTTCGGCATCCTGGGCATGGCCCTGGCGCTGATCGCTGCCGTCGTCTCCATGATCAACGGCGACACCAAGGCAATCGCCTGGGTACTGCTGGTGGTCGCCATGATCATCGGTGCCGCCATCGGCCTGTGGAAGGCTGCCAAGGTCGAAATGACCGGCATGCCCGAGCTGGTCGCCCAGCTGCACAGCTTCGTCGGCCTGGCCGCCGTGCTGATCGGCATCAACACCTACATCGAGCATCCCGATGCGGACGCCTTCCACATGTATGAGATGTGGATCGGCGTGTTCATCGGCGCTGTCACCTTCACCGGATCGATCGTCGCCTGGGGCAAGCTGTCGGGCAAGATGAAGTCGGCGCCGCTCACCCTGCCGGGCCGTAACTGGCTCAACCTGGGTGGCCTCATCGCCATCATCGCCTTCGGCGTCTGGTTCGCGAACGGCGGCGGCTGGCTGCCGCTCATCCTGCTGACGGTGCTCTCGCTGGCCCTCGGCTTCCACCTGGTGGCCGCCATCGGTGGTGCCGACATGCCGGTGGTCATCTCGATGCTGAACAGCTACTCCGGTTGGGCTGCCGCGTTCAGCGGCTTCAGCCTCGGCCTCGAGGTGCTGATCGTCACGGGTGCCCTGGTTGGTGCTTCCGGCGCCATCCTGTCGTACATCATGTGCAAGGCCATGAACCGCAACTTCGTGTCGGTGATCCTCGGTGGCTTCGGTCAGGAGACCGCGACCGCCGACGCCGGCCCGCAGGGCGACATCCATGAGGTTGACGCCGCGCAGGTGGCCGAGATGCTGAAGGACGCCGAGAGCGTCATCATCACCCCCGGTTACGGCATGGCCGTCGCCCAGGCGCAGTACCCCGTCGCCGAGCTCGTCAAGAAGCTGCAGGCCAATGGCACCGAGGTGCGCTTCGGCATCCACCCGGTTGCCGGCCGCCTGCCCGGCCACATGAACGTGCTGCTCGCAGAGGCCCATGTGCCCTACGACATCGTCATGGAAATGGACGAGATCAACGACGACTTCAAGGACACCGACGTGGTGCTCGTGATCGGTGCCAATGACACCGTGAACCCCGCCGCCATGGAGCCCGGCTCGCCCATCTCGGGCATGCCCGTGCTGCACGTGTGGGAGGCCAAGCAGGTTGTGGTGTTCAAGCGCAGCATGAGCGCTGGCTATGCCGGCGTGCAGAACCCGCTGTTCTTCAAGGACAACACCTCGATGCTGTTCGGCGACGCGAAGGCCTCGGTCGACGCGATCAATGCCGCGCTACCTGCCACGGCCGACGCCAAGTAGGTGCCCGGCCGTCGTGCGGCCTTGAGCTGCCGCGCGCGGCTGGGTTGAAGCAGCACTTGCAATGACGATGGGCCGTTCGCGGCACCATCACTGAGAATGCCAAAAGGGTCCGATCCCCGGGGTGGGGGTCGGGCCCTTTAGCGTGCGGGGGGTCGAAGTGTCACTAAGTGGATGGCTTTGATGCGTCTAATGACCGTAACCATCCACTTAGTGGAGCTGGGGCCCGGGCTGGCGACAACGCTTACAGGGGCGGGGGCTGCCGTCCCACCCCCTTCGGTGCAGGATCGATGCCAACTGCCGGGCGACGCTGCAAGGGCGTGTTGCCACGTCGTGCCAGCCGTAGCGCAGGGTCACGAGCCCGCGGTCGACGAGGTTGGCATTATCGCGGCCCATGTCACGGAAGCGTCGGTGCTCATGGTGGGCGCGGCCATCGAGTTCGATGATGAGGCCGTATTCGGGAATCAGGCAATCGACCCGCGTGCGTCCCAACCACACCTGACGCTCGCCTTCGGGCAGCCCGTGATCCCTGACGACGTTGCGGACGTAGCGGCTTTCAAGCGCGCTTTCGACGCCCGGCAATGTCATGCACATGTCGAGGATCAGCTGACGGTGCCTTTGCCGCGAACGCGCCCGGGCCGCGTCCAGTAGCTGCGTCGAATTGACCCGTCCGGAGCTGAGCGCAGCGGCAATGAGTGCGACGTACCCATCTGCATCGCAGTCCTTGGCCGCATCAAGTGCGCTCTCCTCAGGCCAGGTCCGCGGTGGGGATCCGTGCCCACGGCGGTTCCCTCGGCGGAACGTCACAGAATGGGGTGCTTTACGAAAGCTCCGGACAGGGGACCATATGACGACGTCTTGGGGTGTCTGCGCGATCAACCCGTCCAGGAAAGCCGCTGCGTGGGAGCCGACAACTGCCCCGGGCCCAACCGCGAGCAGCCCCGTCCATGCTAATCCGGTGGGTGGATGCAGTAGATGCCGCTCGCCGTGCGCGTCCAAGAGGCTGCCAACAGGCGATTGATGGCGGACCGAGTGAGCCCGTGAGCTGCGCACTGGGTCCACGTGAGGCAACCGCCCTGACGGGCAGCAAGCACGAGCAGGTCGGTGCCGGGTTCGATGCGCTTCTTCATGCCCGCAGTGTGGTTGCGGATCGTTCGGATTGTCGGAGGGCGGTGGACCTGTGGATGATTCAGACCACTAAGTGGATGGTTTGGATGCGTCTAATCGCCAAGACCATCCACTTAGTGGCCTATCCCCAACCCTCATCGCGTCTCGCGCATCACCGCTACCACATCGCGGGCGAGGGGGGCGTTCAACAGGGTGTCGATGGGTTCGGGCAGCGCAAGACGCCAGTTGGGGTATTCGTCAATGGTGCCGGGCACATTGGGACGCTCGCGCACCGCGGCGGCGTCGTCGAGGCTGGCAAGCACCACGCGGCTGGGCGACTGGGCCAGCAACCGGTAGCGCGCCACCACGGCGGCATGGATGTCGGCGTTGCTGATGCGGTGCGCCGGCTTGGCGGGGTCAATATGGGCCATCTCGGCCAGCTTGCGGCGGCTGCGCTCGATCTGCGCCCAGTCGGAACGCTTGCCGATGCGTCGCAGTTCGGCGGCATCGGCGCCGGTGAGCAGCCCGGCGATCGTCACCTGGTCGTGCGTGGACGACGTCCCCAGCGCCAACTCGGGGAAGTCCGCGATGGGCGTGCGCACCGCCGAACAGTTCGACAGCATGCCGATGCCGTGCATCGTCTCGCGCATTCCGGGAGCCACCGTACCCATGTCCTCACCGACGATCCAGGCGTTGGTGCGCATCGCCTCCAGGCGCAGGATCGCGAGCAGCGCATGCACCGGATAGTGCACATAGGCACCATCGGCGGGGTCGGCGTCGCGGGGAATCCAGAACAGCCGCCACAGCTGCATCACGTGGTCGATGCGCAGCGCGTGGGTGTGGGCCAGGCCGCGGGCCACCATGTCACGGAAGGCGGCGAAGTCGGTGCGTTCCTCCATCTGCGGGCTGAACGGAGGAAGTCCCCAGCGCTGGCCGTCCTGATTGTGCTCGTCGGGTGGGGCACCGATCTCGAAGTCGAAGCACAGCTGGCCATGGAAGGCCCAGGCATCCTCACTGCCGCGATCGAAGCCCACTGCCAGGTCAGCAATCACATCGACGCCCTCGGTGCAGGCGCGTCCGTATTGCCAGTCGGCCACCCACTGGCACCAGCTGAAGAAATTCACGCGGTCGGCATGTTCGTGGGCGTAGCGGGCCACGTCGACGCCCTCGGGGTTGTGCAGTTCGGTGGGCCAGTCGGGCCAGTCGGGGCTGTCGAGGTCCTCGGCGATGGCCGACCAGGTGGCGAACCGGGTGAGTGCCCGTCCGCGGTGGCGGCGGAACTCACGGAACTCGATGTTGGGCTCGTCGCGCACCGCCTGCCAGATGCGTTCCAGCGCCTCCCGCTTGAGGGCCCACACGGCGGTGCGGTCGATCAGCCGCTCATCGTTGAGGGCGCGCCCCCGTGCCGACAGGTCGGACAGGTTCACCCGCTCCGCCCCCGGCGCGAAGCCGGGTGCGATGTGCAGCAGGTTGAGGAAATGGCGGCTCGCCGGCGAATAGGGCGAGTCCTTGGGATGGGAGACCGGCGCGATGGCATGCACCGGCGACACCTGCACGCACTGGGCGCCCTGCTGGGCGGCGATGCGACAGATCTGGCCGAGGTCGCGGAAGTCGCCGATGCCCCATGAATCGCGGGAGCGGGCGGCATAGAGCTGCACCTGCCAGCCCCATGAGCGTTGCGGTTCACGCAAGTGCTCGGGGGTGGCGATGACCAGCCGTCGGACGCCCCTCACGGTGTACAGCACGTGATAGCCCGGCGTGTTGACGACGCCGTGGGCCTGCACCGGGCCGCCGTCCTCGGGCACGAGCGTGCCGAACAGCTCGGGGTGGTAGCGCCCGGGGGTGCACACCAGCGCCGGACCGATCCCGCGGGGCAGCGAGTCCTCGAAGGCTGCACTGACCAGTTCAAGTGTGGCGGTGGGCACGCGGACCTCCCGGCCGGTGGCGTCGATGTAGGTGCCGTTGACGCCCAGCGGCACCAGTCGGCGCAGGAGCGCGGCGCGTTGGACAGGGTCGTCGGGGGCCGGCCGGATGAAACGGGGATGGTCGGGCTGTTGGCCCCGGGCGCCATCCGGGGACGCCGGGGTGCCGGGCTTCCTGTGCGTGGACACCCTTCCAGCGTATGCGGAAATGCTCGACGACGATCGCGCCGTGATCGGCTCAGCTGCCCGGCGATCCGGCTCACTCGCGCGTCAGGCGCGGCTCGGCTTCCAGGGCGGTGATGCGGCGGTACAGGCGGGTGATGATCTCGGCGTTGTCCAGCGCCATCTGCGCCATCACCAGGTGGTCGTGGGCGTGCACCAAGAGCAGGTCGACGGCGGGCTGAATGTCGCGTCGGTGCGCCTCGGTGAGGGCCTTCTGCACTTGGTGGGCGCGGTCATAGCTGCCATGGGCCTGCTCGATGAGCGATTCGGCGTCGACGAAGCCGCCGCTCTCGGCCGCGGCGATGGCGCGCATGGCCAGGCTGCGTGCTTCGCCGGCCAGGGCGATCATGCGGAAGGCGAGCGTCGAGGGCGTGCCGGAGGGATCGTTGAGCGCCACCAGATCAGCCGGCGGGAGGTCATCTGGCAGGTCGCGGTAGTTGCCCGCATCGGGCGTCGACGCGGATGCGTTCGTCGGGCTTGCCGACGCGTCGACGGACCGGTCTTCTGTGTTGTCGCCCATGGCATTCAGCCTAGTCGGGGGCCGTGCGTCGGTACCCGGCGAGCGGTGGCGCGACGCTCAGCCGATGAACTTCTTGTCGCGGCGCAGCTCGGCGTAGACCTCGCTGAACAGGCGGTCGAACTCCTTCTGCATGCGGGCGGAGCTGGTGGCGGCGAATTCGGTGGCACCTGCGCCCTCCACCTTCACCAGGGTGCCGCCCGTGGCGGGGGCGAAGCTGACGGTGAACCGGTCGCCGTAGGTGAGTCGGCTGCCCTTCGAGGTGAGCTCCACCACATGGTGCGCGGCGTCGTGGTCCTTCTGCGTGAAGCCACTGTCGTCGCGTGCGGTGGCCGCGAGGACGGCGGCGAAGGTGTCGGCAGGCCTGGCCGCATAGTGCCGTTGGCCGTGGTGTTTCCTGCCGATCCCGAAGAGCGCCATGCGGCAACGCTATCGCCGTCGACGCAGCGGCCCGCAGGCAGGACTGGGCCATCGACGACCTCCCGCGCGCGAGCCCATGTGGGGATCGTCGGACGGTTGCTTGCGCCGGCGTCCGGGCGGGGTGCTAACGTCTGGGGCAATAAGCAAACACGTGCTTCGGGGTCGGTGTAATTCCGAACCGGTGGTGATAGTCCACGACCCGTCACGCTGCGCAAGCAGGGCGACGGTTGATCTGGTGAAACTCCAGGACCGACGGTGAAAGTCCGGATGGGAGAAGTTCACGTGGCGCCGCGAGGCGTCGGGCGGTCCATTGGTGGGCTGCAGGCGCATCCGGCGTTGGGTGCGCCCCTTCCTGGGTGGTTGCACAACAAGCCCCGAGGCCTGTCCTCGGGAGGGCTTCATGGGCGCTCATCGTCCTGGCAATGGCAGTGGACGCGTTGACGCGCGCCGTGACTCACAGTCGCCGTTCGCCCCGGCATCGTCCGCCTTCGACGCGGGATCCGGGTTCGGGCCCCGCGCCGATGATGCTGCCCCGGACGTGGGCGCGTCCGCCCAGCCGCTGACCGAGAAGCGGGTGCTGCCCCGCGAGTTGGCGGCGCTGCGTCGGGCCTTCGAACTGTCGGCCCGCGGGCCGGCCGACGACCCGAATCCGCGCGTCGGTTGCGTCCTGCTCGCCCCCGACGGCGGGGTGATCGCCGAGGGCTGGCATCGCGGCGCCGGCACCGCCCATGCGGAGGCCGC
>OLOA01001089.1_pt1 | contig 28127 bp, 22 predicted proteins | sample 1672201 | NCBI WGS metagenome assembly OLOA01 (sample SAMEA3136658, study PRJEB25190) | human gut metagenome
GTTGGCTCGAACACGCACGATGACCCATATTTCGATGCACGCTGAAATCCATCTAACCCTTAAGCTTTTGACGAAGCTCGATAAGGCGGAGCCTCATCGAGCGCGGTACCAGGAAAGCGTATTTATTGAATAGCAGGCTCATCCTGTATTTGAAGCTAGGTCTCACCGGCTGCAAGAAATCACTCACAACGCCTTCTATGCCTTGCCGGGAGAATGCCTCCCAAAACTCCCTCCTCCGTGGGTTTTCCGCAATTGGACCCCGCAGAGGCGCATTTCCCGCAGATGCCTCACCTAAGGTCTTGTCAACGACGACCAAACGGGGGGCGGCTTTAGCAAACAGCTCGTTAGCTTTCTCGGAATTAAGCAGCACAAGACTGATGCCCTGCTCGGTATTGCGCGTTTTAAACGAGTCAGAGACATAGCCCCAAAAATCTGCAAGGGTGATGTCACTTGCCCGCTCGCTTCCAGCGTATCGACAGAAATGGCAGCATGGCCGCGATATATAGTCGCCCAAAAAGGCGCGCAGATAGAGGTCTTCAACTGTACACCATTCATAGAGACGGTGTTCAGTCTTGAACGTAAGTTCAAGACTGAACACCGTCCACGACGGACTTTTTTTACGGAAACGAGCATCGATTACCTCATCTCGCACCTCGGCTTCTCGGTATTCAAGATACGCCTTCCAAAACAGAGGCGATGGCGCCCCATGGCAAAGCACATCAACAAGATATAATCGCTTCTCGCTTCCCTTGGGAGCTATTGCCCTCATTGCGGCTACCTGACATGGTGTCCCCACGAAAAGAACAGTGCAGCCTTCCTTTAACAGATGCGCACATGCAGCAAGGGCGTCAGCGATATCGCTCTGCACATATTTAGAGCCTTTCATTCTCTTCATCAAATCGCCATCTCTGGTTACCATATGGCGAACTGCCATGTCTTCGCCAAGCACAGCGCCGCATACGTAACCGCCCTCTGCAAGCACGCCGTTAGCCAAAAGGCCAAACACCCCGCCCGATGTGGCGAACTCTCTTTGCTCGCTGTCCCGATCCCAGCACGCGAGAACCTTATCGGGCTCCCTCTTCGCGTATCCAACGCCGAGCATGGGACAAACCCGAACGCAGGCGCCGCATGTAATACATGTATCGCAATCTATTTCGGGTCGCAAGAAGCCCTCATCGTCGGCGTGCATACTGAGAGCATCGAAAGAACATGCAGCGCAACACGCTGCGCAGCCAGTGCACTCATCCCATGAGGCTAGCTCAATGGCAGTTTTCATTTCCTCATCCTTTCCCTCACGACTCCCACTAGCATAGCAACAATGGTCCGGTAGCGGACAAAAACGAAAACAACCAATGCCGCCGACAAGCAAATGGAGACAAGGGTTGATCCGGAAATACCCGCCGTAATCACAACTATTTCCATCAGAATTACAGTCAAACCCACCACTTGCATAGGAATATCAAGTTTAACAACAATTATTTTGCGAGTATCATAAATACGCATAAGAGAGATAACTGCATAGGCCGCCACTGAACCAGCAATCGGACCCCAAGGACCAATGAGGCCGCAGAGAATCAGGCCTAGAATCACATTTGTCATCGCTCCAACGACCGTAGTTACGAATATCATCGAGTTCTGCTTTGCTGCATTATACAGAGTACCGAAATAAGTTGAATATCCGTTAATGATTGCGCCAAGCATCAACAATGGGACAAAACGCCGGGCTTCGTAAAATTCAGCGCTAAGCAAAACGCGAGCAATCGGATCGGTCAGCGCAACGACAAACGCACCCGAGCAAAGCATAAATGCGGTAAACACCTTTAAAACCAATTCAAATGAAACGCCTTTATCTTCTGAATTGATTTCCCGAGCAGAGAAAATCTGCCAAGCCTGCTGAAAAACAGATACAAGCATATTAATTACTGCCGGCAACTTGGAAGCGGCGGTGTACAACCCCGCCACAGCAGGCCCCTGAAAGAAGAAAACAATATATCGCCCTGATAGATTCACAAACCACCAAGCCAATGTATTGGGAATCATAGGTAGGCTGTAGCGCAGTAAGGGGCGGAGCGAGGAGGCGGAGCACGATCCGAGAGATAGATACCGCCACATTCGCGCCCCGATAACAACCATAACAAGCTGCGATGCCTGCCCGACGATAAGCGCTATCAGGTACCCCGCAACTCCCGCGCGAGCCATATCGAGCATAATAAAACTTACTATGCACAAAACTACTGTTCCAAAAATACCTGATAATGCGTACAGACGAGTCTTCCCTATTCCCTTTGCGAACTGCGTACACACCATCCGAAGAGACAGAACGATACAGAGCGCAGCAAGATATCCGGCATAATCGAAACCTGCAACTGCGAAGCCAAACACGCCGAACACAATCACGAGCGGAGCCAAGGCCAATGCCAGCGCAATACCCGTCGAGAAAATTGCTGATTTGTCCGAATCCTCATCGATGGAATATCGGAGAACGCCTTCGTATATGCCCAGACAACAAAGCGGGTAGAGAAGTTCTGCGGTATTGTTCACCAATTCCGCAACACCGTACTGTTCCGTTGTGAGCAGAGCGGTGTACAGCGGCAGAAGGACAAACTGAATGAGTTTGGTCAGCGCATTTCCCGCAGCAAATACCGCGGTATCACTGATAAGATTTTTGTAACTCTGCTTCATAACCCTACAGAGAGTCTATTGCCGCTCTGAGACGCTCGTTGTAATACTCGCTGGCGAAAGCTGGGGCAGCAACGCCATAAGGATAGTCCTGCATCATCCTCTCAGTAAGGGCGACGGCCTCGTCCAGATTGTCGGCAACAGTCAAGCCCCTATCCCCCGCATCGCAGAACCACTCCGCACCCGATGTAACTTTGTGATCGTTTGTCCTCAGAACAACCACTGGCGTCCCGACAATACGACCAAAAATAGTACCGTGGTAACGGTCAGTTACAATGCAGCGATACCCCGCATAACTTTGTATTGTAGCCTCTATTTGTCCCCATGCCTCACCAGAGTCAAAGTCCACCTCTTTCCAATCGACCGAGGTGTCCGAGCGTTCTACCACATCGAGATCTCGAAGACGATTCGCCAACTTGTCGAGAGCTTCGTACGAGTACAGCTTCTCGCCGTCATTGCGACAGCAAAGCAGCACACCCTTGCGCTTAGCATGATCGCCACAACCACCAAGCAGCGAGGTAACCACGTCGGGAAAGAGCTGAATATTGATGTGGGGATAAATCTCCCGAGCAATACCATACGAGACTCGATCACGAGCTAAAAAGAGAAGCTTGCGATGAGCATCAATAGCCCTGATATCCTCCCTCTTCCCCTTCTTGCTCAGAAACTCAATGCTCGTAGGGAAGAAGACGATCTTGTTCTCAGGGAACGACAGGGGGATCATCCTGTGGGACACCTCATCTGGATGCAGCCCGCTCATCGTGTGACCACTTTGCATAATAAAGAGGTCTTGAGGGCCCAAAACGCGCTCAATCTCAGCTATCGTAGCAGACGGATTGCCATTAAAAGCATTACTCGGTATCTTAACGATATCGTATCCTGGATAGTTCTTCTCCAGCCATGACAAGATCACAAATTTCTGAGCCTGATCGCCCAGGTTAGCATGAGTCGGGAAGCCAAAATACCATATGTGCTTCTTGCCAGAATCAAGCTTGCGCAGCTTCGCGTTCAAAACATTATTATTCCTTTTCAGTTTCGGCGCATCAAGAGCCTTCCGCAAAGAATGAACGACTGTGCGGTTAAGTCCTACCGCTACATTGGAAACGCCGGGTATTGATTTAATTGCAAACTTGATTTTATCATTCATTACTTAGTCCTATTATATCATGCTTATAAAGTTGCAAATATCGATAACATACGGAATAACGCCTTGCCACTCTGGCCTATAAACACCTATTATCACGAAGTATGCAAAACAGACCGTACAAAGAACGAGTTGCACAATATCACGTTCCTTGGCAGAGGGCGCAGTCAGAGCCAGAGGAATCGCAAAAATCGCGAAGATCTGGAAGTAGTAGGCCAGCCTTGAGAATACCTCTATCTGAATTCCAAGCAACATAAAGAATGTCCACAGCATAAGACTGTGCTGGTAAAAAGCGAGCCCCTCCCTTCCCCCGACCGGCGCTCCTTTGTTAAGAACATGCAGGTAGTTTATAGTGATCAAGGAAATGACACCGGCGAAGGCGAATTGGATGACAGCACCGAAGTAATTCGATCCCATAAAAGCGGCATCATAGATTTCTTGGCGTCTGAGCAGTAGCTGGGAAAACTCAATAACGAGATTAATGCCGAAGACCCCCACCAAAAATGCAAGCGCGTAACCAAGAAGGCATCTTTTCCCAAAACCAACTCGAGAGAGCGGCCACAAAACCATTGCCGCCAAAGCATATACATGAAACAGGGAGGCGACAAGGATCAGCAGGACAAATGTGCCCTTCTTGCCCTTCATGAGCGCGAATCCGGCAAGCAATATAAATGCAACACTCAGGCCTTGGCGCATAACATTCATATAGCCAGTAAAGAGATTGAGCGTTATGAAAAGAAAGCAACTCAGGACAGCATTCACCGAGTAACGTCTGACCATAGCCCCTATAGGAGCATATATAAGAACAGCAGTCACAACAAGCAGCAGCTGATAATTGTCTGAGAACAGATTGAGGAAGAGGCACATGGCCGTAAAGCCTGGCTCGTATCTCTCAAGGCCAAACGCCGCCCATCCCTCGGTGCCAATTCGGACATATGCCGATGCAAACTGCTTCGTGTCGATCCCCACTGTTTGGCTACGCAGGGCAGCCAAACAGATCAACAATGCGAAAACAGTCACAACGTATGCCTTTTTGCGCTGATCACTGGCACTTGGCTTTATTGCAACCCCCAATACCAACGTCAGCATCGCTAGCGCACCATAAAAGGCCATCCGCCTATCGCCCCGTCTCTGCCTCTAGCTCCACATGGCCAACCCACCCGGCTGCAGGGCGAAGATGACGAAGAGGGGGCAGGCTGACCGCCGAAATCAAACCATCGTCATCGACCCTACAGCGAATATCTTCGGGACCTCCCTTAAACAGCGGGTATCGTCGAATCGAAAAGGCATAGCTTACACTCGGCACACGTCTATAGTCAAAACCCATGAGACGCGAAACGACAAGATCTACTGCGACGGGATTGTTGCCACACACCAACGCTCCAACCTCCACGGCATCTGGCTCCAAAGGGCCCTCCCCCTCTCCTGCAACGATGCCGTCAACGATAGAGACATAGCGTTTTTTTGTCGTTTCATCTAACTCGCCCTCGGCGTTCCCGTAAAAGAGCACCTTATTTAGGTCGAGTATAGTCCGCCACAGAGTATCGTTGCCCCACCAACCTCCGTTTCTTGCCACTTTCTTATTGTCGCCCCACAGCATCTTCGCTATCCTCTTCAACGGTACAAGCAGATAGGCGAGAGGGCCTATCGCATTGGCGATGCTCTTGGCCCTCTTCGTCATGGCGCCCTCAAGCTTTTGAGAGCCACTGCTACCGGAGAACTGGTCTCCCCCCTCATCCGGCGTGCCCATGGTGTGATGCGGGAGTAGATTCTTGTTCGTGCTGACGCCAACCAGGTTCTTAAGCGAGCAGGTCATCCCTGCTTTTCGATGCGTTTTCATTTTTGGCAAATTGACGAACACGTCAGCATCGATCACTGAGCCGCCCATTTCATACAAATTATTGTAACCATCGTGAGCTTTGTTCGTCTCCGACAAATCATAGCTTGCACCATAGAGCCCCGCAGGAGGAACCGCCTTCCCCCAGAATTCGCTTTCCTCTCCCTTCAGATTGAACAAGACCCTGCCGGCAGGGTCACCGGGCAGTGTTCGAGACGAAAGAATGACGCCATCGTCCGAAGTGCTCCATTGTTCGTTTCTCATGTCAATGAGACCAAAAGATATCCCTTTGCTCTCACACAGGCCCTTCCAGGCCTCATGGGGCATCAAGGCGATTATCTCCTCGAAATTCGCAGGGGTCATGGGACTGTCCCCGACGATCAGCTTCGACCCCTCCCCTAAGCGCTCCGCCAAAAGTTCGACAACTGCCGTAATAACCGTTGGATGGGTGATCATCTGCACCCATTCATCCTTGGTCTGATGCCGCTCTTGAACCCAATTGGGTTTCACCAAAACTGTATCAGAAGGGCCGACGACATCCAGAACTCCCGACTTTTCAATCCGAACCTTAAGCTCATCAACATCGTAGCTACAGTTCGTGTAGCATGTGCAATAGCTTTCGTTGTTAACCTCAATCATGGACTCACCTTACAAGAGAGAGATAAAGTTTCACAAGTCTCTGAGCGGAACTCGCACTCGAATACCCAGCCTGCTCAACAAGCCGGGGGAATTCGACGCCCCTTTTCTCGCCAGCCGCGTCCAGTATAGCGCGCGCCCAGGAGTCGTGAGAGTCTTCTCGACTTAAAAAGCGCGCAGTTCCAGTGAGATCGGATTGCGAAGATACATCATCGGAGAAAACGCAGTGCAATCCCGCAGCCTGTGCTTCCACCGCCGCGATCGGCAAACCTTCGCACAAAGAAGGCATTACAAAAACGTCCATCACGGAGTATAGCTTGTTCACATCATCACGAGCCCCCAGCAAATGAACCCTATCGCCAAGAGAGGCGTCCGACACCAACACCTCCAGAGACCGCCTCTCCGGACCATCGCCCGCTATGACAAGCTCGGAATTAGGAGCTATTGAGAGTAACTGCTTAAACACTTCTATCATAAAGGGATAGTTTTTTTGTTTTGCAAGTCTACCAACACACCCGATAACGGGAAATGCGGTCTTATCTGTGAGTAGCTGTTCCTTGAGTTTTACGCCTTCATCCCGATCATAGCGATATTGATCAATGTCGATTCCATTGGGAAAAATATCATATGCTCCTTCCCCGAACAAGTAGTTTCCCGCCTCTTTCGAACAAGCTAAATTGACTGTAGAGAAGCGTCTTCCATACTTTATAAGCGGATAGTTTCGAAAACGATGGAACAAGTGCTCAGAACTTGCAGCCAAGTGGCTATGGAGCAATCGATGGCGTACGCCTTCTCTTTTTGCTGCCTTCAGCACACAAAAAGCCGAATTCGGAACGTGGCAATGGATTATCGGATGCTCCTGTCCTGTTTTGGCAATTATGGCATTAACTCCACGAACGTAAGCAGCAATGTTCTCCGCAGCATTGGGCACACGGTATATACGCGAACCCTGCTCAAGACACTCCTCTTCAAACGTCAGCGTGTCCGAAATGTGATAGAGATAGTCAAATACAATGCCGTTTGCGCTTGCCTCTCGCATCATATTCCACGTATAGCGCATTACCCCCGATTCCTTGCTCAGCGCAGGAACCACCTGGAGGACCCTCAACTCATCTGCCATTATGCCTCACTCACTAAGTACCCATTTCTCCTGCTCTTGTCGCCGCGCTAATAATCAAGCCCTTCAACTCGAAGTCGACTGCCCCACTCTTCGATAAACGCATCAGTATAGTATGGCAAAATGCCGCAAGCGGGCGAGAAGGTCAACTCCCCAAAGAAGATGCGCCCTTCTTTCTCATAAAAATCAACACGCACGAAATCAAAATCAGCAGACAGCTTCTTGGCCGCCTCGATCATCCCAGAAAGAGTGCTCGGCTTGGCAACCGATCCGTTGCCGACCATCGAGCCTTGCAGTCCGGAGAGGGGGCGCCAGTCAAGATCGTAAAGATTAAGTCTGAGGAAAGTTTCACGCTCGCTGCAAGTTAGAATAAACGCTGGCTCCCCGTTGAAACAATGAAACTTGTAATCGACCGTATCGTCCAGCCCTCCCACGAACTCTTCTGCATACAATCGATGAGGTATCAGTTTATAGTGGGGCTCAACGCAGGCTCGCGCGTAATCGCTCTCAAGCCATAAGGCAGCTTTTTCCATAAGGGCAACCCGGTCGAGCTGAGATTTGTCCTTGCATATGTAGTTCATCTCGCAGCCATGCGTCGCCTTAAGGACAAACTGATTGGGGAGTGCCTCGATGTCAATCTCAGAGACCGACAGCCACGGTCCCCCGCAGAGGGGAACAAGTATGTCTGCCAACCCCTTTTTTGACACGTATTCACGCACAGCGTATTTATCGGTGCAACGCGCCGCAAGTGTCTGATCTGTGTTTAGTTCTATCCAAGAGAGCTTATCAGCAAGCGTAACAGGGCTCTCAAGATTCAAAACACGCCCGAATCTAAAGCGAGAATCAAGGCATTTCGCTCTCTTCACGCCAAGCATTCGTACAGCTCCCCCTAAAGCTGCACGATAGATGTCCCGCATACTTCCAGATGACGACATGATTAGTTCTCCTGCAAGAAAGTCACATTATTTCGAGGCATTACACTTACCGCCTTCTTAAGGGAGCCTTTTGCCGCTCGTAAAATATCTTACCCCTTGTTCAAAGCACAATCTCGGCGACGACAAAAAGGTTCTAACTGCATACTTGACAGCATCAGCCCTACGACCGCCACGACCACATGCAAAAGCGAGCACCGCATTATGCCTGAACTCTATGAATGCTACGTCCTTTTTAGATAGTTGAGGATAGTAGCTGCGCACCTTCTCGTGCCTCAGCTTCTCACCCGCTATCTTATTTGCCCCAATTGAAAGGCGCTCACCCGAATGAAGGTACTGGCGGACATGAACTTCGGGCATATAGCCAATTCTTGCGCCAGCCTCGATACATCGCAGCATAAGCCACCAGTCTTGCCCTGTAGCCACCTCTCCAAAACCCTCAGTCTGCTCAAACAGCGAACGTTTCAACATATAAATAGAGGTGGGCGCAATGGGTGTAAGCAGATGAGCACGAAGAAGTCCTTCACGGCTGAAATCTTTACAATGATCGAGCCTTCTATGTTCAACGAGTTTGCCGTCCTCGCCATACCAGCTCACATCCTGCCAACACATATCCAGCCCATTCACTTGCATAAAAGCGAGTTGGGATGAAATCTTATCCGGCAGATACTCATCATCATCGTCAAGAAAAGCCAGGTAATCGCCCTTTGCCTGAGAGCAGGCCAAGTTGCGCGCTGCCCCACCGCCAACGCCACCGTCTGTATGCACAACTCGAATGCGCGGATCTCTGGCGACGAAGCCTGCGAGCACGGACTCTGTCATTTTGTCCGAGTCATCGTCAGTATGATTATCGTTAGCAATAAGCACTTCGATCATATCGTATGTCTGCCCCAGAACTGAATTAAGGCACCTTGCGAGCTTGTCCGACCGCTTATAGGTCGGAATAACAATCGTAACAACAATCGGAGATTTTGTCACTTTTTGTCCTTTTCACTGCACATGTCTTGAGTCAACCTCAGCCTTCGGCAGCTTACACTCTCCGAAGTGCTATAGCCCAAGCACGATTCTAGATCGCGAGGGTGTTTCACTGGGGACAACTTCACGAAACGCCCTCGCTCCAACTACATCTAATCCTTGGCCAGAAGAACCACGCCAGCGACCTTCGCCTTTGCCAAAGACAATTCACGAATGGTGTCTTGCAGTTTCCCGAGAGAGTCGCTCCAAAACCTAGCGCAGACCAACGTAACCGAGACATTGTGGGCGCAATAAGCAGCAGCAACATTTTCTGCTAGAGGGGGACATTGCCACACGACAACAGCGTTCCGAGAGGCGTTCTGATCGAGGGTCTCTTGTTTCGTCACCACCTCGAGCATCACTGATTTATTGGCTCGCTCAATAGCTGCCACGAGGGCCGTAGCACATTCTTGAGCCCCCGAATCACCTGCAACAGGAACCAGACATAGTGAATCGACCAGCTCATCGCTTGAGAACTGGACATTAGCCCAAATCTGATCGCCCGCATCCCGCGAAGTCAGCCCATTAAGTACAGGGAGGCCAGTGGCCTCTTCGAGTTCGTCTCGGCTCCTGATGGGCTCCTTAATGGCCGCAATAACCATGACAGCTACGACTGCCACAAATAAACCGCCAATCAGGCCCAAGGCGACAAGAACAACGCCCCCCAAGCCAGTCTCTTGAGCCTCCACCGCCTCATTCACCATGAAAGAGCAGAATTCAAACGTCAGCCCCGTACCCAAAATATCCTGCATGAGCGATCCGCTAAGCACGCTAGCCACATCCTCCGACGAGTTTAGAGCGCTTAGATCGGCTCGACCATCCTCGTTGGCCTCCTGCAGCGCCTCGAAGATCCCAGTTGCTTTTGCTGCCACAGAGTTGGCTAATGAGTTAGCCAACTCTGCAGTTTCGTCCTCGCTGGTCGACTCCGCGACGATTGTTAGAACTTGAGAAGTAGCGCCTGTTCCTGGCGAAACCGAAACACAGGTATCCGACCCCTCCACGTTGTATGGCGCAGCTTCTGATTGTGCAAGGCTGTTAGCCACAGCCAGCATATCAGCGGACGAGACGCTCCCAGAGGGGTCACTCACCGTGATACTTGCAGAAGCCTCGTATTTCTGAGGCATAATCAGCCACGAAGCCAATGCAGCCGACAGAGAGCATGCAGCGATTATCGCAATTGCCAGCTTCCAGTAGTGACCCAGCAAACGGCACAAGTCAAATAATGGCAAGGGATTTCCTTTCACGTAGAACTATCGCGCTCGCTTTATTGTAAACGAATTGACGCCTCAAAGAAGAACTGGCGTGTTTTTTCTGATCAAGGGTGACATCGGCCACACATGACATATTGCGATTCAACCCCCTTTTGCAGAATGTGGGTTACAGGGGTGCGGCGTCGTCCTCCGAGCCGGCCTTTTTAGCGTAGAAGCCCCGGTACCGGAGCGTTTTCGGGTTGCGCATTGCCCGATCCAGCACGAAGACGACCTTCTCCATCTTGTCCGAGGGCTTGTTCATCATCACCCAGAACAGGTCCAGGTAGCCGTCGAGCAGCGAGCGGTCGAAGCCCGAGTGCGAGTCGAGGAACAGCCACAGCAGGCAGCACAGGCGGTTGCGGCCGTCCTCCATGTCGTGGACGAGCGATCAAGGTAGCCGATTGCGGTGGTCGGCACGTCCCCATCGATGTGTTCAAATTGAACACATCGATTGGCGGAAAATGCATTGGCGGTAACACGCGGTCGCGGCAGGCTCCCCTACGGGGCCTGAAGGCCCGCACATGCCTGTTCTCGCGCACCTCCCTCGACACGGTCGAGGGGCTCCTGCCGATGAGGCGCGCTATGGCGCGGAACGAGTCGCCCCGGTTGAGCCCGTCTTCTATCTCCTTCCTTTCCTTGAGCGTCAGTTGCTTGTATCCTTTGTCCATGGCTCTTTCCTATCTGCTACGGACGGCAAGGTTTGGCGGCTCAGCACCATAGCGGGAAAGGGCCTTTTTGTTAAATTGGCCGTTCGCTCGGGTCAGATGGCCCTCGCGCACGGCGGGGGCTTGACGCCCCGTCCTCTTTCCAACTAAGCGCAACTGTTACGCTTAGTCTGCAAGTTTGCGGTTGGTGTTGCGATGAGTTTGGAAAGTTAGCTAAAGAATTGAGGGGGGGGTTCACCAAAGTCACATCGTCCAATCTCAATATCTATACTCTCGATTTTCAATATATAATAAGACAATCCAGATAATAGAAGTATTGAAAACAATCGAAAGAAAGACTATGGAATCTGATCGCGATCTTTTATACATCGGGAAGCTAGTCCTCCATAACTTCAAGGTCTTTTCTGGGCAGGATTTCATATTTGATCTAGGGCCAGGCATCAATTACATCATTGGGGACAATAACTGCGGAAAGACCTCGCTCCTTCAAGCGCTGCAATTCGCGCTAACAGGCGCAGCAGAGGACGCAGCTGTGGAATCCATGCGTTCCACAGCGCTGCTCTCCCCTGGCTCCAAATCGACTTATGTTGAGTGCAGCGTTTACGGATCGAATACAGCGTTTACGGAGCTGGCCTCCTCGAACGATGCTGCACCGCTGATGCCATACATCGCCAAGCAACATGACGACGAAGAAGGCAGCAGCCGATTAGCATTCCGCCGCTATTTGTATCTGAGCAAAGAGGACTCCTCAGATCTTGAGGAAAAGACTGCCAAAACATTGCAAGCCGCCAACGGCAACACGAGCAAAGCATCCGGCATTCAGAGCAAAATTCTTGTATGGGACCAAGCGTCAAACTGCTTTGTCGAACTGAAAAAGCCCAAGAACCTCAGTTTTCTTTTCCAAACCGCTTATTTCGGCGCCCTGGCACAACCCGCCGATGTTATTAGCGGAAACAGTTCCTCAATCGCCATGAAGCTCATGACAAGCATTCTAGAAAACAACGGCTTCGAGGAAGGGGCGGCTTGGGAGGCATACAAAAAAGCTGGCGAGTCCGTAAAAAGTGATCCCGAGTCAGGGCTAACTCATAGCTTGAAAAAGATTGGAGAAGAAGTCAGCGCCCTCATCCACCAGCGCTTTCCCGACACAATCGTACGCTTCAGCTCTGATTACGAACCGATGCTTAGCGAGGTGCTTAAAAAGCTGACTGTAATCATCGAGGAAAATGGCGTAGAAGGTGATTTGAGCAGCAAGGGAAGCGGCCTGCAGCGCGACGTCGCATTCGCCCTTTCGAAAATCCAGGCGCAAAGCAGCCGCAAGGAGGGCGTACCATATCCTCAACTCCTTCTCGTCTTCGACGAACCGGAGAACTGCCTCCATCCCCGAGCTCAGGTTTCTTTCCCGAAAGACTATCGGTCATCTAGCAGGCAGTGCTTCATATCCACACATTCCCCCTACCTGCTCACCGGTTTTAGCGCGACTCGTGATTGCTGCGTAATTCTTACACGAGAGAAAGACTCTAACACATTGCATATTGGCAATGCGTGCCAACTGGGCAAACTCGCATCCGGACAACCAAGTCTAGCCGAGATCACGTACTTTGCATTCGGCATACCTACCATAGAATTCCACAATGAACTTTATGGATTGGCCTTACGTCAAGAATCAGACCTGAGAAACGAGGCAAACGGCGGATCGAGAGATCTAGGCATTAAGTGCTTCAACACATGCCTCATTGAAGACTACGATTTACAACTCAGCAGTCGGCAACGATTCGATAATCGTAAGTACAATGAGGACAATTCGAGAACATTTGAAGATTGCCTGTCGGATGACGAGTGCTTGCCAACCGTCATACGCAATTGCATCGATCACCCCGAAAGCCAAGCTCAAGCAATGTCAGCGTACCCGGGAAGAGAAGGCGACCTTTTTGAAATTACCGACAACCTTCTGGAAGAGTCTATTCAAGTGCTACTAGGAGTGATAGAACAGCAGAACCAAAAACTAGAGAAGTAGAGCGTACTGAGCATCGAGAGGAAAACTATGAGTATATGGAAGAACGATTTGACGATTCAAGATACCATTGCGTTGATCCAGAGTTCCAAGATGCTATTACCCGCTATTCAGCGGAAGTACGCGCGGTCGGAAGAGCAGATCACCGAGCGGGTCAGCTAAAGGTTGAGAGGAGCATGAGAAACATTGTAGTCACAGGCGGCGCCGGCTTCATCGGCTCTAACTTCGTCCGCTGGGTCATGGAACGCGACGACAGCGTTCTCATCACCGTGCTGGACGCGCTGACCCATGCGGGCAACATCCACAGCCTCGACGGCCTAGACGGGGAACGCTTGAATTTCGTGCACGGCGACATCTGCGACGGGAACCTCGTTCGCGAACTGCTGGCCTCGGCCGACGCCTGCGTCCATTTCGCGGCGCAGACCCACAACGACCTCTCCATTGCCTCGCCGGACGAGTTCGTGAGAACAAACGTGGAGGGCACCTTCGCTTTGCTGGAGGCGGTGCGCGAAGCGGGGATCCGGTTCCATCACGTATCAACCGACGAGGTCTTCGGCGAGCTGCCCCTCGATAGCAGCGAGCGCTTCACCGAAGAGAGCCCCTACCGCCCCTCAAGCCCTTATAGCTCCACAAAGGCGTCGGCCGATATGCTCGTACGCGCCTGGGTGCGAACCTATGGCATTCGGGCCACGATCTCCAACTGCTCAAACAACTACGGACCCTATCAGCACGTGGAGAAGTTCATTCCCCGCCAGATCACCAACATCCTCACAGGTCGCAGACCTCAACTTTATGGCGACGGGCGCAACGTTCGCGACTGGATACACGTCGACGACCACTCGAGCGCGGTGTGGGCGATCCTGCAGGAGGGCGAAATCGGTGAAACCTACCTGATCGGCGCCGAGGGCGAGAGGAGCAACATCGAGATCCTGCAAATGATCCTCGCGGAATTCGGACTGCCGAGAGATGCTTTCGACATAGTCGCCGATCGCCCCGGGCACGACAAGCGATACGCCGTTGACGCGTCCAAGATCATGCAAACCCTCGGCTGGAGACCCACCCACACCGACTTCGAGGCCGGCCTGCGAGAGACCATCGCCTGGTACCGAGACAATATCGAATGGTGGAAAAGGGAGAAGGAAGAGACCGAACAGCGCTACTGCTCGCAGTCTTCTCTCGCTCGAGCCAACTCCCCGAAGCCGATCGGTAGCCCTCTCACTCCTCCAGCACCTCGGGAAAGCATTCGCTGACAATTTGCTCCGCCAGCATGGCGTATTGGCTGGACGCATAGGGAAAACCTTCTCCATCTTCTCCGCCGCGGTAAAAGCTCAGGCTCAAACGCTTGAAACGTTCTGCATAGAAATCCACGTCGCGAACGCCAAATTGCAGAAGGGTTCTCTTGAATGCCAAGATGAAACCGTTAATGGCCGTTACCGAATCTATCTTAGAATCCGGATCATGCCATTCCGCAGGAAAAGCCTTCTCGACTCCGCCGAAGACAAAGCGGAGTGCCCTGCATGCGTAATTCACGTAATCACGCAAAGCTTCCTCTGCCTCTACCGTAGCCCTACGCTCGGGAGCAAGAGCGTCTTTGTTGCCGTCCCAATATTCGAAAAGCCCCTGGGGGTTTCCCTCTTCGATGGCGACCATGCCCTTGAGAGCGAACTTTATGATTGAAACTGTTTTGATTCCAGCATCATCCAATGACGACAACTGAAACTGCCGATGAAATAGCCTCTTTCCGTTAAGTTCGATCAATATCCGTCGAGCAACGCCTTCCGCACAGAACGCATCCTTGAGCTCTTCGATATACAGAATAACGTCAGAAGGCACCCTCTTGGTGTTTTTGTTGATATCCAAGAAAATCTGGCTCTCGTACTGGGCCCGAGCAGCGTCGCTCATATCGGGAGGAAACACAAGGCCCGTCACCAGTAAATGAAGCTTGTCGCGTAGCAGGGCTATATCTTTCTCGAGGCCGTCTTCGCCTTCGTGATATGCATATACGCGATGCTGACCATCGATTATCCTAATAGTGTTATATTTTTTTGGTATTTCGATCGAATATCGCCTCGAATAGTTTTGGATATTCTCAATGTCAACTTTATTGCCGGAGTCATCTTTAAATACGACATCGGGAGGAAGTGCCACTATAATGTTATTTAGAAAAGAGCACCGGTTCGATACGATGTATTTTCTGATTGCAGCAACGCGACTCGGGTCAATCAGCCTCTGGTACACGCAACCTGGAACCTCCCAGCTATCTTTTCGTATGATTTCCCGATGCAGTAGGGAGGCGACGACACGACTAGATCAACCTCCTCGTCGCCTATCATCCGCAGCAAATCAAAGCAATCGCCATTATAGAGGGTGCATTCGTTTTCTTTGCTGTATGACGAATGAAGAATCATCAGATAACCATTCGACTGTTAGTCGTTATTATCGTTAATAGCATATCACACTAAAATGACAGGACGCAAGAATTAACGCGCTCCAGCAATTCAATGCTTGCCACTCAACTTTGCCCGTGATAGTCTCATTGTAGAGCCTAGGGCTTCACGACATTTGGGCCAAAATAAGGGGAGTGAGATCATGCCTCAAACTAACGCTAGAGTCAGAGTCGCACCGCACGCAATAGCCAGCATGCTGACATTTATTGTTGCCCTTATCCTGTGCGCACTAGCGCTCGCAAATCCGCAGTTCGCCTATGCGAATGAAAAAACCGTCTCTCGTCCCACCCAAGAAGAAATCACCGCGTACTTCGAAGATGCCGGCCTCGCAGATACCGGCGATGTGAGCTACTCTGCTCAGCCGAGCGCCGTCGCCCCCTACAAACTGGGGGCCCTTTCTGACAAAACGGAAAATGATGCACTCAAGATGCTGAACTGGGTTCGTTTCATAGCCGGCATCCCCTCTAACGTGACGCTCAACAAGAGCTATAGCGAACTCGCGCAGGGAGCGGCCCTCGGTTGCGCCGCCAACAACAAGCTCACGCATTTCCCCGCACAGCCCAGCGGCATGAGCGATGAGCTCTACGAGCTTTGCGCAGAAGGCGGTGCGAGCACCAACATTGCCTGGAACTACGGTAGCCCCGCTAACGCCGTGCTCGGATTCATGGACGACAGCGACTGGAGCAACATTGACGCCGTTGGCCATCGCCGCTGGTGCATCAATCCCGCCATGGCCCAAACCGGTTTCGGTCAAGTTGGCGCCTACAGCGCTATGTACTCATTCGATGGTCAAAATGAAGAGGGCTACGATTACGAAGCGGTGCTTTGGCCGGCAGCCACCATGCCGGTGGAGCTCTTCTATGCCGATGAGGCCTGGAGCGTTTCTACCCAGCTGGCGGACTTTGGGGAAAACATCACCGTCACACTCAAGCGATTGGGCGACGGAAAAACGTGGTTTTTCTCAGGGGAGAGGGCTGACGGTGACTACTACCTAAATAACGATCCCTACTCGTCTTACGACGCCATCATCTTCCGACCGAACAACCTGAACGACATCGCTGACGGCGACTCTTTTCAGGTTACTGTCGCTGGCTCACTACAGACCAAGACTTACCCCGTGAACTTCTTTCAGATGCTAGAAGACGAAGAAGAGACCTACGGCACCTGGGTGCGGGACGGTAGCAGATGGTGGTTCGCTTACGATGACGGCGGCTACGCCACGGGTTGGTGCGAGATCGACGGTGCCTGGTACCACTTCGACCACGACGGCTGGATGCAGACCGGCTGGCTAAAGGACGGCAAGAATTGGTACTACCTCACGAAGTCGGGCGCCATGCAGACCGGCTGGCTAAAGGATGGCAAAAGCTGGTATTATCTCCAGCAATCTGGCGCGATGGCCACCGGTTGGTGCAAAGTTGGGACAACATGGTACTACCTGGATGGTACGGGTGCCATGCAGACTGGATGGAAGAAACTCGGCGCGCATTGGTACTATCTCAAGAATTCGGGCGCGATGGCCACCGGCTGGCAAAAAGTTGGACATCAATGGTACTACCTGTATTCATCCGGAGCTATGGCTACCGGATGGGTCAAGGACGGCGGCGCGTGGTATTACCTGCAAGGCTCGGGCGCTATGGCTCACAACCAATGGATTGGCAATTACTACATGGGCGGCAACGGCGCTATGGCCACTAGCTCCTGGATTGGTACCTATTGGGTCAACGCTGACGGTCTTTGGACTGCTACTCGCTAGACAAGGATCGCTCTCTGCATCGGGCAAGGAGCCAGCTTTGCTGGCTCCTTATGTTCTCTCGGTGTTGAGGCAGTGGCCATACCCAAGCGAACCCGATTCCATTCTAGCCAGTCCCGATAGTAGTGGCCGCAGCGCAGTCAAAACAACTGAAAGCAAGGTCATTGCTCGCTCATAGTCGCGCGTATAGGCGAGCTTCCTCCACCGACCCTCTCCATTGCTCAGGCCACTGGCACGCCAAGATCGTACTTCTCCCCGAAGAAAACCAGAAGACGGCGATCGGCGAACGTTTATTTTGTTAACCAGCAACAAAACGAAAACCGAGAGCTGGCTAATGAGCTGTGCGGAACATCGGCATCACTTAAATTTCACCGATTGCCCAAATAGCTCTTCAATCCACCATAGTATGATAGTTGAATACAGAAAATGGTCTGAAACAAATACAAAGTCTAGGTGAGCATCTTGTCCGTTATCCGATTAAGCCATACTCTTTCTCTTCTTCCTTTTGTGAAGTATCGAATCGACCGCAGCACTCTCTGTGAAAGCCATTAGGTAAACGATACGCTAACGAGAGCTTTTTAGCATGATCGAGAATTACATCAGCACTCGCATAACAAAATCACAGATCAAATCCTCCGCTCTCACTAGTGCGCTTTTCTTTCTTTTTTTGCTTTTTCTCAAGCCGTCCGTTCCAGACTCACTGGCCTATTTCGGACTTTCTTCGGCGCTCAGCCCCACTACTTGGAACGTGATAGCCACCGCGATCGCTTTTGTTCTCATGGCGATATATTTTAAGAACATCGGTCTCGATCTTTTCGGTGGTTTAATTCTCCTGTTTTTCGCCGTTATTGCCCTTGCAACTATGTCGAACATGGGGGATCTCACATTTTGGACGACAGAGAACTTGCCCTGCATTGCGCTATGCCTCTTTACTGCTGTTTTATGGAAAAGAAATGCGGAAAACCTTCTCAAGGGCGCCATGGCCGCCTCTGTTTTTTTTCTACTGATTAACCTTTTCTTCTTCTTCGCCGAGGGCAATTCTCCCACCATAGCCTCGACAGACGCGTTTTTCTACGGATACAGAAACATCACGTTCCGAATTGCCATCCCTGCTTTCACCTGCTCGCTTCTCCTAGACAGTAAGGAACGGCGCAAACCCTCGGTACGATCGTGGATAATTTTCGCTCTCTCGGTTTTCGAGATGCTCGTTGCCTACTCAGCCACTTCAATCTGCGGTATTTTGATCATGGGAGCGATTGTGGCTCTCTCGAGATTTCGCGTCTCTCGTCACATATTCAATGGGATTACAGGATTAACATTATATGTAGTAGCTTTCGTGAGTGTCGTTGTTTTCCGTGTGCAAAACTATTTCGGTTTCATTTTTGAGGGGATTCTGGGCAGGTCTGTCACTTTTACAGGGAGAACCCTAATATGGGACGAAGCTTTTCGTCTTCTCGATGGCGTCCATTGGCTAAAGGGATTCGGGGAGTCGTACATTTGGAATGCCCTAACGGTAGATGATCAAATCTTTATGCACGCTCACAATGAAATGCTGCATATAATAATGCTTGGGGGTCTTCCGGCGTTGGCTGTTTTCGCTACCGTCCTAGGGCTTGTCGCTTATTTGTTATACTCCAGAAGAGATGCATTTGGAGCATCCTGCCTCTCAGCTGCGCTGTTCACCTATCTTGTAATCGGCATATCCGAGGTGACCTTATTTCCAAGTTCCTTCTTTATCCTTGCCGTCATGTATTATTATTGTCGATACAATCTTCAACCCGACAGCGTCAATCTAACGCACAAAAACGCTGCTCACGCTCGCCACGCGCGCCTGTGCTATGACCAGCCATTCCCCCGCTCGAGCCGACAAGAACCCGATTACAATACGAAAGGAAGAGGATGAGCTCATACGATCTCTTAATTGTAGGCAGCGGCCTTTTCGGATCCATCATCGCCAACCAAGCATCATCAAAGGGAAAAAAAGTTCTAGTCGTTGAAAAGCGCGACCATGTTGGCGGCAATTGCTACACCAAAAACATGGAGGGTATCAACGTCCACCTATACGGAGCGCATATTTTTAGGACGAGCGATAAAGCGGTTTGGAACTATATGCAGCGGTTCTGCGAGTTCAACAATTTCGTAAACTCGCCTGTCGCGAACTATAATGGCGAACTGTATAATATGCCTTTCAACATGAACACGTTCTATGAACTTTGGGGGACGCGAACGCCCGCGGAGGCGCTCGCTGCTATTGAATCGCAACGTGTTCCCTGTGACAGCCCCACAAATCTTGAAGAGCACATCCTCTCCCTCGCCGGCCGTGATATTTACGAGAAGCTCGTCAAAGGCTACACCGAGAAGCAGTGGGGGCACCCCTGCACCGAGCTCCCTCCCTCAATCATGCGGCGCATACCATTGCGCTTCACTTTCGACAACAATTACTTCGTCGATCGGTACCAGGGCATCCCTATGGGGGGCTATACGCCCATCTTCGAAAAGTTGCTGGCCAATTGTGACGTGTTGTTGTCCACCGATTATCTAAACAACCGCAAAGATCTAGACGCCCTCGCTCCAGAGATAGTCTATACGGGCCCTATCGATGCTTATTACAACTATCGCTTCGATCCGCTGGAATACCGAAGCCTTCGTTTCGAGCATACGACTTACGACCTTCCGAATTTTCAGGGCGTAGCTGTTGTGAACTACACCGACGCAGACACGCCTTATACGCGCAGCATCGAGCACAAGCACTTTGAGTTCGGAGACCAGCGCAACACTGTGGTGTCCTACGAGTATCCCTGCAGCTGGCAGGTAGGCGCTGACCCTTATTACCCAATGGAAGATGATGCTAATCGTAGCAATTACGAACGTTACAAGGCTCTTGGCGACAAGGAAGGCAATGTGCATTTCGGAGGTCGCCTGGGAGAATACCGTTATTACGATATGCAAGATACCGTTAAATCCGCTTTGACAAAAGCCGCCCAGTGGGGAATATAGGATAAGGAAAGCAGCATGATGCAAAGCACAGCCACTGAAATCAGCCATATGGACGAATTGTTCGATGGCCGCAATTGGGAGCCCTTCAAGCTGGGAGCGCGCAAACTCAGCAACAAATCCCATGATAGTCTTGCAATCAGCGCTTCTAATGAAGGTATCACCTTCCGAAACGAGACAACCGAAAAGGCACAGTTCCGCTTCGCTATCGCCATATCCGCCCCAATAGACAATGTCGCGGGCGTCAAAGTTGTTACAGGCGGCAAGAATCTAAGCGGCAATGGCTGTCTATGGATCGACAAAACGCCCATGCCCCTCAACGGGCAATCTTTCATACCATGCTCGAATCGCACCAAATTCCACCTGAGCTTTGTATGTGCGGCAAAATCCGAGATCACGCTCTCAAAATGCGAACTAGAGTGGACAACCTGCTCCATCGATCTTGCCGAAGAATGCTCCGCAACACCCCGCGTCCTCGTTGTCGTGTCAGATTACCCCTCGGATGACAACTTATACATGGCGGCCTTTGCCCATTCACGCAATCGCCGCTATCAGCAGGCGGGAGTAGAAGTTCAAGTTGCCGTTATAAAATCGGGGAAAAAGATCCAGGAGCAATACTGCATGGATGGCATTCCCGTTTTCGTTGGCGGTCCCAAAGACCTGAAATCTCTTATCAATCGAAAACAATACCGGGTGATATTAGTGCATTTCGCCGAGCGCATGCACTATGACATCTTTGACGGGTACATCACCGATGAGCGCCTCATTTTCATTTGCCATGGCCCAGAAACCATCTTCCCGATTCTCCCCAACGTATCCCGTCCTTACTTCAGCAGACCTATCGAGAATCCTTCCTTGGACACACGAAAGCTGCAAGCCGTTCAGAAGTACGCACGCAAGAATTACGTCGACTGGGTCTTCGTCTCCCAATGGCTTATGGAGAAATCCGAAGAGCAGATGGACGTCGAGTTCCTCAACAAGCATATCATCCATAACGTTGTCGACGAGTCCCTATTCCCCTACCACGAAAAGTCGGATGAGGATCGCAAGAATATCCTCATGCTGAGGCGGTTCGACAGCAACCGCTATCATTCGGTCGATATAGCCATGGAAGCTGTCCTCGCGTTATCGAGGCGTCCTGTATTCGACGATCTGCAATTTGAGATAATTGGTGACGGACCCCTTTTCCCCGACCTTACAGCTCCTATTAAAAATTTCGACAACGTTTCACTGAAGCGAACTTTCATACCGAATGCTGAGATATCGAAAATACATGAACGAAACGGCATCCTGCTAGCACCATCGCGTCACGACTCGCAGGGGGTATCCTCCTGCGAAGCGGCTTCGTCGGGATTAGTCGTTGTTGGCTCTGATGTTACGTGCTGTGGGTACTTTTTCGACAACAACATAAACCATACTTTGGTAGACCCCGAGGATCCTGAAGCCCTCGCTGACGTCATCGAGCATCTGTACCATAACCCCGCAGAATACAAGGCGACTAGCAAACGAATGTCCGACAGGATCCATGAGCTGTGCTCTAGCTCTGAGACGACAGAGCGAGAGGTGGCGCTTATTCGTAAACGACTGGACGAAGCCGATGCTCACTGGGGCGAATTACCTCATGTGATAGCGGAGGGTGACCCTATCCTCACAGTCACTATTCCCGCCTATAATGTCTCAGGATTTCTCGCGAAATGCCTCTACACCTTGGTCAATCATCGCAATGCGGGCAAGATGGAAATTCTCGTGGTCAACGATGGCTCAACTGACGACACCTTAGAAGTCGCGCGCAGATTCTCTACGGCATCGCCGGATATCGTGCGCATCATCGACAAGCCCAACGGTGGATACGGTTCCACTATCAATGCCGCCCTGAAAGAGGCTCGTGGCCGCTACTTCCGCATCATCGATGGCGATGACTGGGTTGTATCCGAAAATCTTGCTCTGTTGATAGATTTCCTGGAAAACGAGGAGGCCGACCTGGTTCTCACTCAAGGGCGCAAAGAAATGCTAAATATCGCCCATAATGCCAAGATCATGCCCTACGACATGCTAGACGATGGCAGATTGTACCATTTCGACGATCTGACCTACCCACTCTACGGATTCGTGAAGGACGGCCCGCTCCTATCCACAAGCAATTATCGAACCGAATTACTACAGAACGCAGGCTTCACTATTACTGAGCATAGCCCATACGTAGACATGGAATACAACGCCTTTGGTATTCGCGACGTCAAAACCATACGCTTTCGTGATCTCGATATTTACCGTTATTTCATAGGACGCGACGGTCAGTCTGTCTCACTTGAAGGCTGGCGCCGGAACTACAACAAGCATAGGAAAATCGTGCTTGGTATCATTGATGCAGTGTTTGCCGATGATGCGTATGCGGCTTCCCGAAGAGATTATGTCATTGGGCACATAGTCGCCCCAATGGTGGGTTCCCAGCTGGTCATGTACGACGCCCTTGGGCTCTGGGATCAAATTCCAGAATTTCTCAAATCGCTTGAGGCTCATCCTGGAGTTCGACAAAAATGCGAGAACTACATAGCGAAGCACGCAAAAGACTGCTTGCCCATCCTACGCTTCCACGAGGCACAACTGGCTGCAGGCAGTAATGCTTTGCCGAGGTTGTATCAAGCCAAGAAGGCGCCGAAAAAGCAAACTTCGCAGGGCAAGCTTCGAAAGCTTGCAAGAGGCTTGGCGCCCTACAGCCTAGTGAAGCGGCGGCAAGACAAAAGGAGGAAAGCGCGCGACGATAAGGAATCGGGAGCTTCTGATTGGGAAATTGACTAAAGGCGCATCTCCGGTGAAGCGCCTATCTACCCAGCAGGCGCTTCACCCTTCGCGGCACGAAGGTAAGAGCTCGGCCGATACGGTAGGGCTTCGAGTTCTTTATCCGGCGTAGCTGATCCAGCTCGGATTTATGATCGACCCTGCTTTCAAGGTTGGCGAACCCCAAAAGAACAAGCTCCTCGGAGGATGTATCGCGAATGGCGAGGTATTTGCGATAGTCATCGCGGTTGAAGAAGATGTCCTTGGACGCTTCAGCAATACCCAAGTTGTTAAAGCCCTCATCGCGCAAGAAGTTGTACAGTTCCGTAAAGGCACCAGGGGTTTTTTGGGACCTAAGATTGTAAATACAGCTATGCACCGCCTCATTAAGGAAGCTCTTCGAAAACGTATCCCAAAGGCCGTTCTCCTCAAGTTCCCGCTTCAGTGCATAAAACGCTTTATAGAAGTCGAGGGGGTATAGGCTGTTGGTGCCCTGACTGCTGGATGCCTGATTGGCACGGTAATTGATACCCATCTCGGGCAGCACGGCGATACGCGAAGCCGTAGCCATGGCGCTGTCAACGAAGAACAGATCGTTGGTTCGGAATATCTCCTGAAAGCGCAGTTTATTCTCTCGCACGAACTCATGACGGAACAGCTTGTTATGCGCCCATGAGAGAAACGTGTTGAAGAGCTTGTCTGCCATCTCTTCAGGGGCAAATGCCTCGGCGGGAATGTTGTCGCTTTTGTAGGCCCAATGCGCAAACTGCTCGCTTCCGGTGCGCATGTCGATTTGGCGCACTTGGAACACGACAATGTCGGCACCGTGCCTCTCCATGACGCCGACGGCCTTATCCAAAATGCCCCCATCGATGAAATCATCGGAATCGAGAAAATAGAGGTATTTACCCATCGCTCGCTCTATTCCCTTATTGCGGGCTGCTCCAGCACCTTGGTGTTGCTGCTGAGCAAGGGATATGCGGTCGTCTTGGGCGGCGCGTTCCTTAATCAACTCGACGCTGCCATCAGAGGAGCCGTCATCGATGCAGATGACCTCTACCCGGCCATCAACCTGAGCCAAAGCACTATCGAGACACTGATCAAGGTACTCAGCGGCGTTGTACACAGGAATGATGATTGATACTACTGGTTCCATGCGCGCTCCTAAGCATTCTCGCCAAGATACTCATCGTCGATTCTGTACAGACGCATGTCGTCATCGCCGAGCACTACAGAAAAACCCGGCGTGTCATCGGTGATAGACTCCAAGCCCACCCACTGTTTTTCGCGATATTTCGAATCGCGCTTGGGCTGCGCCTCGACATTACCCTGATCGAGCAGAAGGACATATTCAGCGCCGGATTCGCGCACCGCCTCTTGGACGTCCTCGTTGCTCGCGAGTTCGTTTAGACGCTCACGTATGAGCGCCGACGAAGGGAGCTCGTTCTCGTCTCCGAATCCACGCATCGTGCGATAGTAAAGAGGAATGTCCTCTGTGCTAAGCGAATAAACACTACCGTCGAAGGGAACGTTGATGACGCTCGCACCCTCGGGAAGAGCCTTCTTCACCTTTTCCACGAAAGTCGCCTCGCGGGCCGTCAGATCCTGGAAATCAGGCCTGTCGTACAAATCGGTGGCACGCTGAGCAAAATGCCCGAAGGCGGTCGTCACCGAATCGATGCCTTTGATCTCGTGGTTGGGATAAAATGCAAGGCCGGTCAACGCTATCACCACGCAAAGCGACACACTCGAAATAGCACAAGGTTCAGCAGCTTTGCCCATAAGCGCCCCAAATCCCCTCTTTAGAGCTTCGCCCAGGCACGTCATGCCCAAAGCAATATGCGGAACGGCAGCCAAAGCAAGCATAGCGGCCACGCGACGCTGATCGGTGTACCAGAATCCCGTAAGAATGGAGTCGAGTTCTCCGTTGATCGATATGGAAACAAAGTACATCACGGCACACAAAAGAAGCCCGGCCGAAAGCCAGCGATAGCGTTTGCGCAAGACAGTATAGGCAACGCCGAGAAAAAGGAACAGGGCTACCAATGGTTGAGCAGGCACATTGGTAAGCGACAAGGTGACCAGATCGATGAGCGCCTGGCGCTTCGAGGCCGTGGCCGGCCAAATGGTCGTAGCAATGTTGTTGATGAAGGGGGTGTAGTAAAGAGCCAGCCACACCACCGCGATTAGCAACACCGCGACAATGCCCAGTAAGATGCTCCACGCTCTCTGATGCCTCCGCGCAAAGGGGATGCGATCTGCCAGCTGAGAAAAGCGGTGGATGCACAGGGGCGCCACCAGCACGCCACAAGTGAACACACCGTTTGGTTGGGTCCAAGCAAAATTGATCATGCCAAGCATGAACAGCGCCAACGCCACCCACCGCAAGCGCTTGGCCGTGCCGAAATCAGTGAGCACGACGAACAAAGCAACGGTTGCCGGAACCATTGCAAAAGCCGCCAAGTTCGGGTAAAGGGGGCCAAACACCAGAAAGCCCCAAGGGAAAGCCTCCATAACCATGCAGGCCAGCGCGCCCCATAGCACTACCTTCGGCGATCGCCTGAACAGGCACATCATGAGGACGGCCATGGAAACCGGATACACAACAAAAGAGAACGTGTAGTTGAGCGCATTTACCACAAGGGGAATGTCAGCCCCCGTCAAGGACGCCACAGAAGCCCCGAGAACATGCCAAACCGAAGGATAGAACCCATTGTTGGAGCAGTAGGGAGAAATCGCCTCGCCACCCTGCTCAGCATATAAAGAAATACCGAACGGATCGTAGTTTCCCGACTCGAGAAAGGCACGGATCGTGCCGAGATGCACGACGTTGTCGATCTTCTGCATTACAGCGCCCGGGCCGTCCATATGAGCAAGGAATATCACCGAGACGACCAACGCTACAGCCACATAGAGCAGCGGCGCAAAGCGAGCGGCGAACCGCTGGTAGTTCGTGGAGCTGCCACGCCGCGTTGGGCCGCACATGGACGTCGCAGAACGTCGACACCGCAGCGCAGAGGTTACGCCGCAGCAAATGATGGCCACCGCTAAAACGGGCAGCAGCACGAGAACACCCGATGTCGCAATCCCGGCCTTCGAAAGCAAAAGAGCCACTACCCCGTAGCCCATAAGGGAGCAAATCGGGGAGGCACCAAGAGCAAGCGTCCGAGGCGTCCCGAGAGAACGAGCAAGTAGGTATCCGGGGACATAGAGAGCAGAGGCGATTAGAACAACTACGCCAAGGAAAAACAACCACACACTCATCGGCCAAAACTTTCGAGCATATGTCTAGTGGCAGCTAAACTAATAGCCATAGGCTATTTCACCACTTTCCGATAAAACTTGCGGGCGCTCTCGACGCCCTTGACGACAGCGCTTTTCTGTTTTTGGCGACGGCAAAAACGCCGGCCGAAGCTCTGTGGGTCATTCAGCAATCGCGCAAGATCGGCCCATTTGCGCTCACCGAACAGGGCGGCATCGAGCTCGCCTGCGTCCTGAGCCCGCTTGAAATCCTCTTGAAAATGAAGCACGTATTCGGGAACAAAAGACGGATCAATGCGTCTAAGCGTGAACATATAGTTGTCGTAGCGCTTGGACCAGAACATTCCGCGAAACGTCTCCCATACTTCCCCATCGGCTCGCAGAAGTCCTTCGATGTAATCATACTCCTGGTTCATTGCATAAACTTTGCCCTTATCTTTCACGGAAGAGTTCGGATTATCTCGACGGTTGCGATAATAGGGCGTGTCGAGAATCATAGCACGCTTGGCATACGCGAACGTCTGAAACCAAAAGCCATTATCCTGGAAGGATGCACCTGGTGTTTCGTGATGGCGTATGCCGTGCTCCTCCAAGAATGCCCGTCGATAAATACCGCTCCAAGTGTTCATGATAAACGAGAGCGCCTCAGGTGTCTGACTAGGATCGAAAACCTTGCCATACCACCTACCCGACCTATCGAGATGGTTGTAAAGCAGTCGCATATCACCATTGCCAGCCCGCGTGAATCGGTAAAAATCAGCCTTTACGAAATCGAGATCGTTCTCCTTCGCGACGGCATACTGATCCTCGTACATGGTGAGCGCGATGAAGTCGTCAGGCTCTACGATGCCCACGTACTCTCCCGTCGCATGATCGAGGCCGCGGTTCATACCCTTCCCGTAACCGCCGTTGGGGCCATCGAGAACAACAATGCGATCGTCTTTGGCCGCATATTCCTTGATGATGTCGAGGGATCCATCAGTGGAACCATCGTTAACGCAAATGACCTCGATATCCTTCAGTGTCTGGCGGCATACCGAATCGAGGCACTCGCGCAAATAGTCTTCCACATTGTAAGTGGGTATGATAATGCTGACCTTAGGCTGCGTCATGACCGCAAACTCCTGACTCTATTTTCTAATCGCGCTTGAACAGATCGCGCGTGAACACCTTGTCCTCGACGTCGGCCAAGTCCTCGCTCCAGCGGTTGGCCAGGATGACGTCGCAGTCGCGCTTAAAGGCGCCCAGGTCGTGGGTGACCTCGCTGCCGTAGAACTCCTCGGCGTCAAGGGTCGGCTCGAACACCACTACCGGCACGCCGCGGGACTTGATGCGCTTCATGATACCCTGGATGGAGCTGGCGCGGAAGTTGTCTGAGCCCGTCTTCATGGTGAGGCGGTAGACGCCCACCTTGGGCTGGGCGACGCCCTGGTACACGAGCCGCGTCACGCGGTCGAGCACCTCGTCGGCGATGTAGTCCTTGCGGGTGCGGTTGGCCTCCACGATGGCCTCGATGAGGTTCTGGGGCACCTCGTCGTAGTTGGCGAGAAGCTGCTTGGTGTCCTTGGGAAGGCAGTAGCCGCCGTAGCCGAACGACGGGTTGTTGTAGTGG
>OLOA01001099.1_pt1 | contig 28054 bp, 25 predicted proteins | sample 1672201 | NCBI WGS metagenome assembly OLOA01 (sample SAMEA3136658, study PRJEB25190) | human gut metagenome
TCGCTCGAAATTTTTGTATTCGGAGAATCCATCCCTGTTTTGAAGTCATTCTGCTGTCTTTGTTCTGGCGGCACTTTGCAAATTTATCTGTTACTTTTTGAGAAGTTTAGGTTTTAAGATGATGTTTTCGGCGGCAACCGGTTTACATCCAAGTTTCTTAAGCATATCTTCTCCGTAATAAAAGCTGAACGCTTCGTATGGGTTACGGTTGTTCAGCTTTTTTCTTTTATAAGAATTGATATGATCCATCATCAGAAAAATGTCTTTCTGTGTAAGATCATCAAAGCTGCTTCCTTTTGGCAGGATACGACGTATCAATTCATGGTTCACTTCGCAGGCTCCTTTTTGATAAGGTGCACTTGGATCGCAGTAAAATACATTCGTTCTGTTGCGTGGAATCGCATCACGTTTTTCGATTGCTTTTGGATTTGAAAACTCACTTCCGTTATCCGTGAGAATAACTGGGAATAAACGCGAAAAATCTTTATTTCCAAGGACTTTATCCAGCAGATTTATAATCTGTATGACAGATGCGGATGTATTTGAATCTCGCAGAAATGCAAGCATTAAACTTGTTTCAACGAAGTGTATGGTAAGCAGACATTTGCCTCCCACACGTCCGATAACACTGTCCATCTGTACAACAGTAGACTCCGGATTTGCTTCAAGAAACTTCTGGAAATCGCTATAGTTTCTGCCAATACGGCACCCTCTGTCTACCTTGAACTCAGGCTGTTTGTATCGTGGGCGGTACTTTACTTTACGAGGCAGATCAATGTTCCGAATATCAAAAAGCTGGGCATCAACATAGTTATACAATGTTTTTTCGCTGCACATAATTTCGTCAACATGCTCTATATAAATCTGATGAAGTGACTGTCCATTTTTAACCAGCGGGCTGATAATTCCGTTGATTCTTGCTATATCATCCTCATTGGATAAAATGCCTGTCCTGGATTCCGAAATAGACTGATGTGCCATTTCATGAGCATCTGCCGGATCATAAATGCGTTTTAACAAGGTACATTGGGGAAGCTGGCTGCAACCATTACATACATATGGAGGTTTGGTTTTAACGGAGCAAATATCCTCTGCAAAATCCGGACAATGCAATGTACACTCGGAACATAGACTGCATTTATACGCTGATTGATGTGTACAACTGTTTCCACACAGCTTTTTAGCTTTGCATGTGCTGCGATATTTACATGGATTGTAAGGATATCCCGGGCGACCACTTTTCTTATCATAGGAATGCTTTTTTATTTCCTTTGCACTATAATAGCCTTGTAATTCAATATGTTCTTCGGGGCGGGGTGAGATTCCCCACCGGCGGTATAGTCCGCGAGCGGCGAGAGCCGCAGGAACCGGTGTGATTCCGGTACCGACAGTATAGTCTGGATGAGAGAAGGCGTGTATGGCATTTTGTGATGCTCTTTTTTGATGCGTACACCTTGGAAGGCAATTTCCGGGTGTTTATCATCGAAAAGGAGTGTTTTTTTATGACTCAGAAGCAAAAGACCCATCGTATCGCCGTGGCCGCCCTGCTGGCGGCGGTGGCCGCCGTCCTCCAGTTCGTGGAGTTCTCCATCCCCGTCATGCCCGCCTTTATCAAGCTGGACATCTCCGACCTGCCCGCCCTGCTGGGCACGTTCTCCCTCGGCCCCGTCTACGGCGTCGCCATTCAGCTGGTGAAGAACCTGCTGCACCTGCCCTTCGGCTCCAGCGCCGGCGTGGGCGAGCTGTCCAATTTCCTGCTGGGCGCGGTGTTCGCGTTTATTGCGGGTATCGTCTACAAGAAGCACAAGAACCGGGGCGGGGCGCTGTGGGGCTCCGTGGCCGGGGCCGCCGCCATGGCGGTCATCAGCATACCCATCAACTATTTCATCGTCTATCCCGCCTATGTGGTGCTGTACGGCCTGCCGCTGGAGGCCATCGTGGGGATGTATCAGGAGATCCTGGGGACGGTGGCGCAGGTGCCGACCTCCAACGCGCTGCTGAACTGCCTGATGGTGTTCAACGTGCCGTTCACACTGTGCAAGGGATTGCTGGACGTGGCGCTGTGCTTCCTGATCTACAAACCGCTGAGCCCGCTGCTGCACAAGTAAGAAAAAGAAATCCCCCCGGCTTCGCCGGGGGGATTTTATATGGGGGTGTGAAGCATCGCCGGGGGGATGGTTTTATGTGGGCGGCGGGAGGTTTTGCAGCTCACACGCCCAGCTTTTCCAGGGCGGCCAGCTTCAGGCAGGTGCAGAACACGGCGATGGCCTGCTCCAGCTCCGCCACCGGCGGCAGGGAGGGGGCGATGCGGATGTTGCTGTCCTGGGGGTCCTTGCCGTAGGGGAAGGTGGCACCGGCACCGGTCATGGTGACGCCGGCCTCCTTGCACAGGGCCAGGGTGCGCTTGGCGCAGCCGGGCATGACGTCCACGCTGACAAAGTAGCCGCCAACGGGGCGCTTGTAGCCGGCGATGCCCAGCGGGGCGATCTCCTTGTCCAGAGCGTCCAGCACCGCGTGGAATTTGGGGGCCAGGATGGCGGCGTGCTGCTTCATCAGGGCCAGGGTGTGGGCCTTGTCCTTCAGGAACAGAACGTGGCGCAGCTGGTTGATCTTGTCGAAGCCGATGGTCTGGATGTTGATGAGCTTGGAGAAGTAGGCGATGTTGTCGGCGCTGGATGCCATGACGCCCACGCCGGCACCGGGGAAGGTGACCTTGCTGGTGGAGGCGAACTCGTAGACCATGTCGGCATTGCCGTACTTCGCGCACAGGCTGATGATGTCGGGGAATTCCACATAGTCGCAGTCGAACTCGTGGATGCAGTAGGCGTTGTCCCACATGAGCATAAAGTCGGGGGCGGCGGGCTTCATCTTCGCCAGACGGTCGATGGTCGCGGCGGAGTAGATCACGCCCTCGGGGTTGGAGTACTTGGGGACATTCCACATACCCTTGACGGCGGGATCCTTGATGAGGGCCTCTACCTGGTCCATGTCGGGGCCGTCGGCGGTCATGGGGACGGAGATCATCTCTACGCCGAAGCTCTCGGTGACCTTGAAGTGGCGGTCATAGCCGGGAACGGGGCAGATCCACTTGACCTTGTCCAGCTTGCACCAGGGCTTTTCGCTGTGGAGCAGACCGTTGGTGAAGGCCTTGGATACGGCGTCGTACATCAGCTGCAGGCTGGCGTTGCCGCCCACGAACACCTGCTCCGGCTTGCAGCCCAGAATGTCCGCAAACAGCCTTCTGGCCGCGGGAATACCCGCCACCTCGCCGTAGTTGCGGACGTCGATGCCGTCGGAGACGAAATCCTCCGGCTTCGTCAACAGACCGAAAATGGGTGTGACCAGATCCAGCTGTACCTTGCTCGGCTTGCCCCGGGCCATATTCAGGCTGAGGCCCATGGCCTTGAGCTTTTCGTATTCCACCTGCACGGCGGCGTATTCCGCCTGACGCTCCTGAAGGCTCATGTCTGTATATTTCTTCATTGCAATTTCCTCCGTTTCCTTGTGTTCCATGCGGATTTCTTGCGAATTATACTACACTATTTGCACAAAAATTGCAACCACAATTTGTGAATATCGCAGAAGGAAATTTCTCCGGGCGGGTGGGAGGTACCGTATATTTTGACAAAAAAGTGCCGCCGCGGCCAGGGGGGGTGTGCCGCGGCGGCAAAGACAGGGAGCGTTATTGGGCGGAGATGTCCTCCGCTTCCTTTTCCAGCAGGGCCTTTTTGGCGGCCACGGCGGACTGGGCGCAGCCGTACTCCCAGTTCCACGGGTCTTTCCGGCAGACACCGTCGGCAAAAGGAACGAAGATGGACAGCAGGCCCACGGCGGCCAGGATCCAGCAGTACCACATACCGCCCACGATGGCGGCGGGGCTGGTGTGCAGGGCGTCGGAGGTCACGGTGGCGTTGGCCAGGGCGGCGGCGCTCAGCAGCTGCGCGCCGTAGGGGATGATGCCCTGGAACACGCAGGAGAAGATGTCCAGCAGGGAGGCGGTGCGGCGGGGATCCACCCTGTATTCATGGGACACGTCACGGGCCATGTCGCCGGCCATGATGATGGCCACGGTGTTGTTGGCGGTGGCGCAGTCGCACAGGGAGACCATGGCGGCGATGCCAACCTGGGCGGACTTGTTGCCCTTCATGACCTTCCGCAGCTTTTGAATGATCCAGGCGATGCCGCCGTTTTTGGCGATGAGTTCCGACATACCGCCGCACAGCAGCGTCAGGAAAAATACCTCGTTCATGCCGGTGAAGCCGTCCCACACGCTCTGGGCGAAGGCGGCAATGGTCAGATCACCGCAGCAGATGCCCACCAGACCAGCGGAGAAGATGCCCACGGTCAGGGCCAGGAACACGTTGAGCCCGCACAGGGCCAGGACCAGCACCAGCACGTAGGGCAGGACCTTGATGAGATCGAAGGGCAGGGCCTCCAAGGGCATGACCGTCTCCGGACGGCCGAAGATCAGCAGAAGGACCAGGGTGATCAGCGCCGCCGGCAGGGCGATGAGGAAGTTGACACGGAACTTGTCGCGCATTTCGCAGCGCTGGCTGCGGGTGGCAGCGATGGTGGTGTCGGAGATCATGGAGAGGTTGTCGCCGAACATGGCGCCGCCCACCACGGCGCCGATGACCACGGTGAGAGACAGGCCGCCTTTTTCCGCAATACCCACGGCGATGGGGATCACGGCGGTGACGGTACCCATGGAGGAGCCGGTGGCGGTGCCCATAAAGGCGGAGATGACGAACAGACCGGCGGCCAGGAATTCCACCGGTACCAGGGACAGACCCAGATTTACCGTGGATTCGCGGCCGCCCATGACCGCCGCCACGTTGGCGAAGGCACCGGCCAGAATGTAGATCATCAGCATGGTGAGGATGTCCACGTTGGCGGCACCCTTGGCAAAGGTGTCGAACTTCTCGTTAATGGTGCCCTTGAACATGATAAAGGCCACCAGCACCGCCAGGAACATGGCGGTGACGGAGGGGAACTGGTAAAAGGCCATCTCCATACCCTTTACCTGGTAGTAAATACCGGCGCCCATGTAGATGAAGATGAACATCGCGAAGGGGAGCAGCGCCAGCCCACTGGGCCGCTTTTCGTTGAGGTTTTTCATAGCTGGTATCCTTTCTTTCTATCCAAACAGCGCCTGCGGCGCAGAAAATGTCCGCGCTGCGAGGACAGCGCGGGCATCCACAAATCGTATGGTATCGTAAAAGGAAACTTTTGTCAACGAGTATTTTAAAAAATTGCGCCATCTGGCTATCTGAGAAATCGATAGCAGACCTACCTACGGCGGATATCGTATATATCCGTCCGGCGGGCGGAGAGGATAGGCAGCTGCTGCCGGACAGCATCCACCCGGGAGAGATCCAGGTCGACGACGGCGGTTTCCTCGCCGCTGCCGCATTCATGCAGCACCGTGCCCCAGGGGTCGCAGACCAGAGAGTGTCCCCAGGCCACATAGGAGGCGGCCTCGTCCCGGGCGGGGGCGGCACCCACGGTGAAGCACTGGTTATCTACCGCACGCTGACGCAGGAGCAGTTCCCAGTGGGCGGGGCCGGTGGTCATGTTGAAGGCCGCCGGGGCCAGCAAGACCCGGGCACCCTCCAGAGCCATGAGGCGGCACAGCTCCTCGAACCGGAGGTCGAAGCAGATGCACAGGCCTATTCTGCCATAGGGTGTGTCGAAGAGGGTGATGTCGTTCCCCGGCGACAGGGTGGCGGACTCGCGGAAGGACTGGCCGCCCTGCACGTCGATGTCGAACAGGTGCATTTTCCGGTGGCGGGCCACGCAGGTGCCTGTGGGGTCAAAAACGTAGGCGGTGTTATAGATCTTGTCACCGTCCAGCTCGGGGAGGGAACCGCCTACCAGCCAGAGGTTTAGCTCCCGTGCGGTGCGGGAGAGCATCTGATACGCCGGACCGCCCTCAGGCTCGCCGTAGGCGCGGAAGCAGGCGTTGTCGTAGGGGCAGCAGAACATCTCCGGCAGGATGGCCATGTCGGCGCCGCGGACGGAGCGCAGCAGGTCTTCCGCGTGGCGGAGGTTGGCGGCTTTGTCGGCGGTGACGTGCATTTGAATTTGTGCCAGCTTCATGGGGGTCCCTCCTTAATACTCGCGCAGGACCAGCTCGGTGACGCCCTCACTGATACTGACAAGGCGTTTCACTTGACTGCGCTTGTTGTACACCGTCCACAGCATATCCCGGATGGCGGTGCCGCCCCGGTAGCCGTGGATGAGGCGCAGGCGGTAGACACCGCCGCCGCAGCGGCGCAGCGCCGCGTCGATGGCGATCTGCGCCTGATACGTATTCATGCCGTGGAGATCCAGCTCCATCACGCCGCCCACCATATTGAGCACCTCCGAACTTTTGTTGCTTTTATGATACCGCAAAAGCGTTGAGTTTGCAAGGTGGACATGGTATAATACGTCACAAATAGGATACATTTGTGAGGCAATTATGAGAATTCTGGTACTTTCCGATTCCCACGGGAATGTGGACAATATGGCCCGCGCGGTGGAGCTGACAGCGCCGGACCGGGTGCTGCACCTGGGGGACTGCCAGCGGGACCTGACGGCCCTGCGGGCGCGGTTCCCGGCGCTGCCCATGGAGGGCGTGCCGGGCAACTGTGATTGGGGCAGCTGCGACCAGCCGGAACGGCTGCTGGAGATCGGCGGCGTGCGGATCTTTGCGCTGCACGGGCACACGCGGAACGTGAAGCGTTCGCCTATGGCCGCCATGTACGCGGCGAAGGAGTACGGTGCACAGGTGCTGCTGTTCGGACATACCCATGTGCCGCTGGTGGATAACGACGGCTCACTGCTGACGCTGAACCCCGGCGCGGCAGGGGATCCACTGCATCCTACCTGCGGCGTGCTGACCATCGAAAACGGCAGGGCTGATGTGTCCACCCTGCGGCTGTGAAGGGAGTGAAGGCCATGTTCTATATCGGGTGTCATCTGTCCGCCTCAGACGGATTTTTGGCCATGGGCAGGACGGCCCTGTCCATCGGGGCTAACACGTTTCAATTTTTCACCCGCAATCCCCGGGGCAGCAAGGCCAAGGCCATCGACCCGGCGGATGTGGCGGCGTTTCTGGCGCTGGCGGCGGAAAACGAATTCGGCACGCTGGTGGCCCACGCGCCGTATACCATCAATCCCTGCTCCAAGGATGAGCACACCCGGGAGTTTGCCCGCATGACGCTTGCGGACGACCTGAAGCGGATGGAGCACCTGCCGGGGAACGTGTACAACTTCCATCCCGGCAGCCACACCGGGCAGGGTATGGAGACGGGTATTGCCCAGATCGCGGAGACGCTGAACGCCATCCTAACGCCGGATATCCGCACCACGGTGCTGCTGGAGACCATGTCCGGCAAGGGCAGCGAGGTAGGCAGTCGGTTCGAGGAGCTGCGGGAGATCATCGACCGGGTGGCACTGTCGGACAAGCTGGGGGTGTGTCTGGACACCTGCCATGTGTCCGACGCGGGGTACGACATCGCGGACGACTTGGACGGGGTGCTGACAGAGTTCGACCGGGTCATCGGTCTGGAGAGACTGAAGGCAGTGCACATCAACGACAGTCTGAACCCACGGGGCGCCCACAAGGATCGCCATGCCCGCATCGGCGAGGGCTGCCTGGGTGCGGAGGCGCTGGGCCGGGTGGTGCGGCATCCCGCATTGCAGGGGCTGCCCTTCGTGCTGGAGACGCCCAACGAGCTGCCGGGCTACGCCCGGGAGATCGCCCTGCTGAAGGCGCTGCGGGAGGGATGATCGTGCTGCGGCTGTCGGCGCTGGTGATCGTGCTGGTCACCGCCATCGGACTGTACAAAAAGGCGTGGCTGCCGGAGAAGCACTGTATCCGCGCCGGTTTTTTCGTGTACTACACACACCTGAGCAATCTGCTGATACTGCTCTATGAGCTGGCGCTGGGCGCCAGCGGGCATGACCCCCACTGCGGCGCGTTCCGGTGGCTCAGTTCCCCGGGCGTGGCGCTGAGTATGACGCTGTGCATCTATGTGACGCACCTGATCTACGCCTTTGTGCTGCTGCCGACCGCCCACCGGCGGGACGATGAGAGCTGGCTGAAGGGGCGCTTTTCCTTCGGGAATGTCTGCGTACACTTTATTACGCCGGGGCTGACGGTGCTGCAGTGGCTGCTGTGGCAGAATAAGGCAGGGCTGACGGTGGGGCACGCCGTCTGGTGGCTGGTGCTGCCGCTGGCGTATTTTGCCTTTGCCATGCTGCGGGCCGGGACCGGCAAGCCTATCGGACGCACCGGCCAGCTGTATCCCTACCCGTTTCTGGACTATCCCAGGCTGGGGGCGGGGCGGTTCTGGCTGTACGCCACAGCCATCCTGACGTTTTTCTTTGGACTGGGGTGTCTGTTTGTGGGGATCGGGCATTTACTGGCATAGAGCGTCATGTATGAGCAACGGACCGCTTTTATTTTCTGTGCGTTGCACAGCAAAAAAGACCGCCGGAGGGCGGTCTTTTTTCATGCAAACAAATTCCAGGGCCAGGCGTCCGGCGGGGGACAGGCAACGTCGATGGGCTTGCCGGTGACGGGGTGTGTCAGCGCCAGCCGCGTGGACCACAGGGCGGGGGAGCAGTCGGCCTTGCTGCCATAGCGGATATCCCCCAGCAGGGGGAGGCCGCGGGAGGAGAACTGCACCCGGATCTGGTGGGTGCGGCCGGTGTGCAGCTGCACGCGCACCAGCGTCAGGCCGTCCGCTTCGCCCTGGACGGTGTAGCTGAGGGACGCCTGGCGGACGCCCTTCCGCATACGTTTGACCACGTAGCTCTTGTTGTGGGCGGCGTCGCGGAACAGCAGGTCGGTGAGGGTGGCTTCGTCCTGTGCCGGCGTGCCCCGGAGAACGGCCAGGTATTCCTTGGTGACGCGGTGCTCTGCCACGGCGGCGGTGAGCTTTCCGGTGACGTCCCGGCGGCGGGAGAACAGCATAACGCCGCCCACCAGCCGGTCCAGCCGGTGGACGGTGGCGATATAGTCGTTCTGCCCCAGGGCGCGGTAGTGCTCGCGCAGCAGGCCGGGCATACAGGCACCGGAGGGGCTGTCCTCCGACAGGACGCCCACGGGCTTGATGCAGAGAACCAGATACGGGTCCTCGTAGAGTATACGGATAGGCGCCATATCAGTGACGGCGGCCGCGGTAGGAGTGGTGGCGGTACTGCTTGCTGCCGGGCTTGCCGTAGCGGCGGTTGCGGCCGTAGAACCGGAACCACAGAACCAGGGCGGCGACCAGCACCACCAGCGCCAGAACGGCGATGCGGGCGGAGCGCTGGGAGAAGAATTCGCCGATGGCGTGGCGCAGGGACAGGAAGCGGCTGGCGGACACATCGGCCACGGCCAGCAGGGGTACGGTGACGTAGGTGGTGTCGCCGTAGCTGACGGTGATCTCGCCCAGGCGGTCGCCGGCGGCGATGGGGGCCAGCGCCGTCTCGTTATCCAGCGTGACGGTGCGGGTCAGGGCACTGACGTCCAGATCCTTGGGCAGCATGGCGTCGGCGCTCTCCGCCGGGTGGACGGCCACGGTGGAGACCTGCTTGCTCAGGGCCACGGGGACCTCCTGGATCAGCTCATTCTCGTCCAGCACCTGCTGGGGGGCAAAGTTGTCAAAGCCCCAGTCGAACAGACGGGCCGTCTCGGTAAAGCTCTCTACGATGTAGCCGGAGCCGTTCTCCTTTTCGACCTTCTCCGCGCCCAGCACCACGCTGATGAGCGTGCGGCTGCCGCGGACGGCGGAGGAGACAAGGCACTGGCCGGCGGCGTCGGTGCTGCCGGTCTTGATGCCCTGGGCGCCGGAGTACAGGTACCCGGCCAGCCGCCAGTTGGAGATCAGGGCGTTGGTGCTGTGGAGCACGCGCTCCTCCTCGGTCTTGTTGGTGGGAGGTATCTCATAGGACTTGGTGTTCACCATGGTCATAAAGTCCTCGTGCTTCATGGCCTCGCGGGTGATGAGATACAGATCGTAGGCGGAGGAGTAGTGGCCGGACTGGGTCAGGCCGGTGGTGTTGGCAAAGTGGGTGTTTTTGCACCCCAGCTCCTGGGCGCGCTGGTTCATGCGCGCCACAAAGGCATCTACGCTGCCGCACAGCGTTTCGCCCAGGATGTTGCACGTCTCGTTGGCGGAGATGACCAGCATACAGTACAGCAGCTGCTCCACCGTCAGCGTTTCACCTTCCACGATGTCGGCGGTGCTGCCGTCCTCCGGCAGGCCGCGCAGGGCGGTGGCGGTGGCGGTGACCTGCTGGTCCAGCCGCAGCTCACCCCGGTCGATGGCCTCGAAGATCAGCAGGGCGGACATGATCTTGGTGGTGCTGGCAATGGACAGCTCATCGTGGATATTTTTGTCATAGAGTATCGTGCCGGTCTCAGCCTCCACCAGCAGCGCGGCCTTGGCACGGATGGCCGGATCCTCCAGCGCGGCGGCGGGAACGGTCAGAACTCCGCATAAAATCAGGGCGGATAAAAAAACAGCAATAAAACGACGGATTTTCATGTGACTTTTTCTCCATGTATGCTATAATATAGGGGGACGGCCCCGTCCGGAGCATGGGGCCGGTATGTCCATGACCTATTATAAGCAAAAGAGGCGGGGTAGTCAACTGTGGGAAAGCGGATAAAATTGACAAAGACGGACGTGTTCCTGCTGGGACTGACGGTGCTGTTCGTCCTGGCGATGGCACTGACGTGGCTGCTGACGCCGCGGCAGGTGCGGGGCGGCTATGACATCAGCGCCGTGCCGCCGGAGGAGGCTGCGCCCGCGCTGCTGAAGGTGAACATCAACACCGCCAGCGCGGAGGAGCTGGACGGCCTGCCGGGGATCGGCCCGGTGCTGGCCCAGCGGATCGTGGACGAACGGGAGACCAACGGACCCTATACCGGCGCGGAGGACCTGACGCGGGTGGAGGGAATCGGACAGACCATCGTGGAGAGCATACAAGATCACATCATAACGGAGGATACGCAGGAATGAAGATATTGGTGGTAGACGACGAGAAGCTGCTGGTGAAGGGCATGAAGTTCAATCTGGAGAACGAGGGGTATGAGGTGATGACCGCCTATGACGGCGCGGCCGCCGTGGAGCTGGAGAAGAAGGAGAACTTCGACCTGATCGTCATGGACGTGATGATGCCCGGCCTGTCCGGCAGCGACGCCTGCATGAAGATACGGGAGTTTTCCGATGTGCCCGTCATCATGCTGACCGCCCGCAGCGAGGACAGCGACAAGCTGATGGGCTTTGCCTGCGGCGCGGACGACTATGTGACGAAGCCCTTTAACATTCTGGAGCTGAAGGCACGCATCCGGGCACTGCTGCGGCGGTCCATGAACGGGAACCAGGCGGCCCAGAGCCGCCAGCGCACGCCGCTGCTGACCGTGGGCGACCTGAGCCTGGACACGGAGCAGCGGGTGGCCCTGCGGGACGGAAAGACCATCGACCTGACCGCAAAGGAGTATGACCTGATCGAGCTGCTGATGAAAAACCCCCGGCGGGTGTACAGCCGGGAGAGCCTGATGGACCTGGTGTGGGGGTATTCCTACGCCGGAGATTACCGGACGGTGGACGTGCACATCCGACGGCTGCGGGAAAAGCTGGAGCCGGACCCCGCCAACCCGGTATACATTATGACGAAGTGGGGAGTTGGTTACTATTTTAAGGGAGAAGAACAGCCCACCGTGTGACACGGCGGCAGCAAATACGGACCAGACCCCGCAGGCGCAGACTATGCGGCAGCGCCTGGGCCTTGGTATACGCAAGCTGCGGGGCAAGGCGACGCTGCAGCTGAAGTTCAGCCTGAGCTATATCCTGGTCATCGCGGCGGTGCTGATCCTGCTGAACTCCTATCCGCTGCTGGTGAGCCAGAACATGATGGTGGCCTCCAATCAGAACAACCTGAAGAGCACCGCGAAGGTCATCGAGTCGGCGATGATAGGCTTGGAGAAGCTGACGGTGGAGAACGTGCAGGCGGCGCTGGAGGGCCTGGACGAGTCCGGCGCGGCCCGTATCATGGTGACCAACAGCGCGGGACTGGTGCTGTACGACACCCGGCAGGGCAGCAACGCCGTGGGCGAATACGCGCTGTACTCCGTGGTGGCAGTGGCCCTGCGGGGACAGGACGCCAGCTATTGCAGCTACGACGGCACGGCGTTTTTGAGCCGCGTGGCCACGCCTGTGGTGTATCACAACCAGATCGTGGGCGCGGTGTACGCCTATGACTACGACACGGAGCAGTCGGAGCTGCTGGAGGCGTTCCGGCACAACCTGCTCATTATCTCGCTGCTGATCGCCCTGCTGGTGGCGGGGCTGAGCATCGCGCTCAGCCAGATGCTGACCCGGCAGATCAGCGGGCTTTTGCAGGCCATCCGCAAGGTGCGTGAGGGCGCGTACAGCCACCGGGCTGACGCCAGCGGCACCGACGAGATCGCCCAGATCGCGGCGGAATTCAACAGCCTGACCGACCGATTGCAGACCACGGAGAACGCCCGGCGGCGGTTCGTCTCCGACGCCAGCCACGAGCTGAAAACGCCGTTGGCGGGCATACGGCTGCTGACGGACTCCATCCTGCAGACGGATCACATGGACGAGGCGACCACAAAGGAGTTCGTCACCGACATCGGGCGGGAGGCGGAACGGCTGAGCCGCATTACCGAGAACCTGCTGCGGCTGACGCGGCTGGACAGCGGCGTGGTGCAGCAGCCCTATCCCGTGGCGGTGAAGCCGGTGCTGGAGCGCGTGGAGCGTATGCTGACCATGGTGGCCCAGGAGAAGGGCGTGACCGTATCCGGCGCGGCGGACGAGGATGCCGTGGCGCTGGCCACCGACGACGATGTACATCAGATCCTGTACAACCTGATGGAGAACGCCATCAAGTACTCCGCCGCCGAGGACGGATTCGTCCGGGCGGAGGCCCATGTGGATGGGGACAAGGTGGTGCTGACGGTCAGCGACAACGGCATCGGTATACCGAACGAGGACCTGCCGCATATTTTTGACCGGTTCTACCGGGTGGACAAGATGCGCTCGCGGGAGGTGGGCGGCACGGGACTGGGGCTGTCCATCGTGAAGGACACCATCGAGAACCGGGGCGGCACCATCTCCGCCGGCCACGGCGCAAACGGCGTGGGCACGGTGTTCACCGTGTACCTGCCGCTGGCGGAAAGGGGGGAGGAGGCATGAAAAAGCGTATCATTTCCCTGCTGCTGGCGGCGGCGCTGGCGGCGAGCCTGTGCGCCTGCGGCGAGCAGCAGGCGGCGGATGGCGGGAGCCTGCGGCTGTACTGCCCGGCGGACCTGAGCGAGCAGAACAAGTCCGCCGGCGGCGGCGACGCCGTGCAGGGCATCGCCATCCCCTGGGCGGACATCACCGCCGGGGACCGGGGACGCCAGCAGCAGGCGCAGTACATCATGGAGCTGCTGCTGGGCGGCTGCACGGCGGAGGGATTCATCGCGCCCATACCCGTGGGGACGCAGCTGCTGAGCTGTACCGTCACCGGCGGAACGGTGTCGGTGGACATGAGCAGCGAATACGACCAGCTGATCGGTATTGACCGGACCATCGCGGACTACTGCATCACGCTGTCGCTGATGCAGCTGGACGGCATTTACGCCGTGCGGCTGACGGTGGCGGGCGAGCTGCCTGCGGACCGGACCAGCGAGGTGTACACCTCAGAGGAGGTGCTGCTGACCAGCCCGGACGATGTGGTGCGGACGGTGAAGGTGCAGCTGTACTTCCCGGACGGCGGCGGTACGCTGGTGGGCGAGGAGCGCCGGCTGACGGTGTACGAGGGGGAGACGGTGGCCCAGGCGGTGGTGAAGGCACTGACGGAACGGCCGCTGGACAGCTACGCGGACCTGTACCCGCTGCTGCCGGAGGGCTTTACGGCCCTGAACGCCAGCACGGAGGAGGGGATATGCTACCTGAACCTGCCGGGGAGCGTGGCGGCGCTGCTGCCGGAGGACGCGGAGGCGCAGAACCGCATGATACAGGGGCTGGTGGACTCGCTGTGCTCACTGGAGGATGTGACGCAGGTGCAGCTGATGCTGGACGGCGAGTACCAGCTGATGCTGGGGAGCGTTCCCATCAGCCGGCCCATACTGCCCACGGGTGGCGTACAGCCCATGGCGGAATAACCGAAAACAGCCGGACTTTTGCACAAAAAGCCCGGCTGTTTTTGCACCTTTAAGCCAAAAAAAGAGTATTCCCTTCCTGCATATTGTTTCAAAGACGGCAAAGTGGTATAAAGAAGGAGTAATTATGTGCCGCCAAGGGAGTATACTCCCTTTCAACGTTTCAGTGGGCTGAAACGAACTCTCTTGGCGGAAAAGGAGAGGAACGTATGATGAAAAAAGTGGTCAGTCTGCTGCTGGCGCTGATACTCACCCTGTCCCTCTGTACCCCCGTCCTCGCTGACCCCGGCGATGAGGCGTACAACATGGACACGCTTCTGGCAGGGGTAGATGCACTTTCAGGGGATGGCGACGCAAAAGCTGCGGCGAAAGAGTATCTGAAAAAGTACTTTGTGGTCGTAAACGACAACAATATGAGCTTTGTCGTAATCAATAATGTCGGTATGCGGCAGGATAAGTTTATCCAGACGCAGGAGCAGAAGGCGACGGTGCAGAATGTGCTGACTGCATACACAACGGAAATTTCCGGCGTACTGGACACCTATAAGGTGCGCTATGGCAATAGTGCCGAAATGGCTTTTTCGGGACTTCTGGAAATCTACCGCTGTGCGGCAGAACGTCCTGCAATTCAGAATTACGAAAATGGCGGGAATGGCCCGGACACCGGCGAGGTGCAAGGTGTACACCTGTTGAAGTGCAGCGGCGGCACAGATGAGTATCCGTACAACAATCAGGAATATGTGAACGCGAATGACGTTACGGCTGCTGTGAGCTATTTTAATGAGTATTTTTCCTATGTGACATGGGAAACAGGTGACAGAATAAAATACAACACCGTGACCTTCAAGGACGGCATTTACGATAAGGATACCAACAAGATCACAGATCAAGAAAAGGCCAAAGCGGCAATTTCAGCGTACAATCAGCTTTCACCGGCGGTACAGGTGCTGCTGAATGAATTGGAGATTCGCGTAGCCACCGGCCCCAGCGGAACGGAACAGTTCCGCTTTTGGCGATTGATCCAGCGGTTTGACAAACAGCTGAATGGCAGCCAGGGTGGCGGCAATAATCCCAGCCATGGCCCCACGACGGGGAATATCACTGATGTAAAATCGCTCCCGGATGCAGCGAGCGTTGCGGGGACGCAAGCGCGCGATTTCTTGGGCGGGGTCAACGACAGCACAACGGGCGTAGTGAAGTATACCTATACGCCGGGCGGCAGCAGCAAGGATCCTGTTGGCGATATTTCTATCAATGGCACGGATATTGGCAATGATGGCATGTTTACGGATACCGCGAAGGCGCGTGCGGCGGTCAATGCTTATTACAGCTTGCAGCCCGCGGCCCAGAATATACTGGATACGCTCTACCTTCGCGTAAACGATGAGCTGTGGATGTTTTCCCGCAGAATGGATTACTTCAGGCAGCTGGTGCAGATAGCCGAAGCGAAGGGGGACGACAGCGTTCCGACGGACCCGCTGGACTCTGAAAATGAAGCGGCAGTGATGCTGAAAAACGGCGGATTCACCGCGCCTGCTCTGGGCCGGGATATGACGATCACATTCCCAGAGCAGCTGGTGCGCGGCGTGGACTACAACTATAACTATGCGCTCGTTGACAGTATCGGCGTGCTGACGGTCGAGATCTACAAGGGCGAGAAGCAGCATTGGATCGAAGCAGCCAGAAATAACCCCAAGGGGATCAATTATCAGGTGATATTCCGCAATCCGACCGGCGGGGATTATCATGAATCAACTGCCGGAAATGGAAACAGCGGCGTTTGGGACGCATGGGCCAAGGGAGAAATATCGCTGAGAAAGAATAGCGACAGGACCGACAGCAAGGGCTTTGGCCTGGCGGCGGTGAATACGCGGGACGGCTTTATGACCGTCAATGCCATCGAAAATTACGGCGAGATGATGGTGCTGTCCGTGTGGAACAGCAACGAGAACATGAACGAGGGAAGCCCGGTCAAAAATCTGGTGCTGGTGCGTATCCGCGTTGTGGATCAGTTCAGCTATGAGGCGGAGACTGGCGAAAGCGGGGAAACGCTGCCCACCGTTAATGCGCAGGATGAGAAGCGTGTAATATGCAAAGTAAATGAAGAGATGTGGACGGTCACCCGCGAGAGAACCCGTTTGATGGTGCGGCCCAAGAGCGGTACGCTGGCAGGCATCTTTGAGGCAGGGAAAAAGTGGGAGAACATCGGCACACTGACGGTGGCGGCGCCTATGTCGGACTATAAGCTGGCGGCAGTGAACGGCAAGCAGATCAGTAATGGCGGCGACACCTGGACTTGCGAGCAGTTCTTCCCGCAGTCCAATGGCCAAAACGGGCCGGGAACGGCGACAACAAGAACGTTCACGTTAACATGGGTATCCGGTGATGCGCAATATGATGAACAGTTTACCCTGTACATTGGCGAGATGGCCACTACAGCACAGGATCGATTCAGCCAAATAGTGAACGCCGGTAGCCAATCCAGCGTTCCCGTGGTGGCACCCAGCGAGGAGTTTGCCAACGAAGCGATGGGCAAGATTACGGCGGGTTCCGGCTTAGACGTAACATACGACAAGAGCACCGGCAGATTCCAGGCTACGTTTGACGGCAGCAAGGGCTTGCCCTCATTGGCTGACCTGGACAAGGGGTTTGTGCTGGTGCCGGACGATGCATTTAAGGGCAAGGTCGCGGGTTTCCACACGCACCCCTTTGAAAGCACAGGCGATCCGGCGGAATTTGACGCGGATTGGTTCAAGATGGTGAAGCTGGGCTTCGACCAGGAGCGCAGCGATCCGAACCGGACGAACAGCTATCCGGAAAACACAGTGGCGAGGACTATCCCCTTTGTGGCCACCAACAGGCTGGTACGTGACGGTGTGACGATCTACTTTGCCTTTACTCAGAACTATCGCGGCATGGTCATCGAATGGGTGGACGCGAATAATACCGTTCTGGGGTACACCATAGCCTATGGCAAGAATGGCCCGTTTGTCATGACTACCAAAACGGAAGTCAGCGAAAATGAGCCGGAGCATGACAAGACGTACAATGAACCCTTTGCCGTGGCAGAGGGCGGCGGTGAATTCTGGTGTGAGCGCTACCCGCAGGAGGGCGGCAACGGCCAGAAGTGGTATTTCCGTCTGCGTGTCAGCGGACGGCAGCAGGGGAATGGTGAATACACGGTTTATCTGCCGTACAGCTATCTGGAGATCACTGACGCAGAGGCGCAGCGGCTGATCAACAGCGGGCGCAAGGCGCGGATCGACCACTATGTGAACGGCGACGGTATGGCACCGGAGACCCTTGAGGGCACCTACACAGAGTGGGGTATCTGCTTCAAGACCAGCAGCTTCTCGCCGTTTGTGATCAGCACGGCGGCGCAGAGCAGCTCCGGCGGCGGGTACTACTACTACGGCGGCGCGTCCACGCCCGGAATTTCCGCGGTGAAGACGGCTGATGCCGCCAAGAGCGCCACGGATTACACCTCCGGCATCTACGGGCTGACGTTCCGCAGCACGGCGGCGTTCAGCGGCTTTAAGGGCGTGCAGGTGGACGGCAGGACCATCGCCTCGGCCAACTACGTCGCCGAGGACAACGGCGGCATCGAGGTCTATCTGAAGGCGGTGTATCTGCGGACGCTGAAGGACGGCAGGCACACGGTGACCATTCTGTCCGACGCGGGCAACGTGACGATGAACTTCACCATCGGCGGGCTGGACAGCCCCACCACGTTCGACGCGGGCATCGGGGCCTACGTGGGCATGGCACTGGCATCCGTGGGCGGCATGGCCTGGATGCGGAGAAGGAAGCGCTGACCGGCCTATACGGCGGCGCACAGCCAGTACCCCGGCTTCGCCGGACCGATCGTGCGGCATACGACCAGTACCCCCGGCGAAGCCGGGGGTACTTTTTTTGAAATCAGCTATTGCAAAAACGCGAAAATGTGGTATCATACGTGCGAGCGCCGCACTCTGCTGGACGGAGGCGGCAGCAGGAGGTAACAATATGAATAACGAAACGAAGCGCGGGAAATACACCGTGCATGACCTGGTGCGCATTTCCGTGCTGGTGGCCATTATGCTGCTGCTGGAGGTGACGGGTCTGGGCATGATCAAGATGCCGGGGCTGGAGATCACCCTGCTGATGGTGCCGGTGATCGTGGGCGCCATTGTCATGGGGCCGGCCAGCGGCGCCATTCTGGGCGGCGTGTTCGGCTGCATCAGCTTCTGGGAATGCTTCGGCAGGAGCCAGTTCGGCGCGGTGCTGCTGGGTATCAACCCGCTTTACACGTTCCTGGTGTGCGTGCCCACCCGTATTCTGGCGGGCTGGCTGTGCGGCGTGGCCTTCAAGGGCCTGAACAGGCTGGACAAGACGAACCTGTGGTCCTTCGGCGCGGCGGGCCTGATCGGCGCGCTGTGCAACACGGTGCTGTTTATGACCACGCTGTGCCTGTGCTTCTACAACACAGAGTATATCCAGGGCTTTGTGGCCGCCCTCGGCAGCGCCAACGCGTTCCTGTTCGTCATCGCCTTCGTGGGCGTCAACGGACTGGTGGAGGGCGTGGTGTGCCTGATCACCGGCGCGGCTATTGCCAAGGCGGTTATGTACAGCCGGGGCAAGCTGGCTGCCCGCAAGACCAACGCATAAGACGGGAGGCGCGCGTATGCTGCTGGCTTTGGACGTGGGAAATACCCATGTGGTCGTGGGACTGATGGAGGGGCGCGAGGTGCGCCGCAACTTCCGCATCGCCACGCGGCGGGACAACGCCGTGGGCGATTACGCCGTGGCACTGAGCCAGCTGTTGGAGTTGGCGGAGGTGGACAGGCGGGAGGTGGAGCAGGTCATCATCTCCTCGGTGGTACCGCCGGTGACCCGGGCCCTGCAGGGCGCGGCACGGCTGCTGACCGGAAAGGAGCCGCTGGTGGTGGGCGGAAACGTCCGCTGCCGCGTACCGGTGCGTATCAAGCGGCCGGAGACGCTGGGCGCGGACCTGCTGACCGCCGCCGTGGGCGCGCTGGACATGTATCAGCCGCCGCTGCTGCTGGTCGACATGGGTACCGCCACCACGGTGACGGTGCTGGATGAGCAGGGAGCGTTCCGGGGCGGGTCCATCCTGCCAGGGGCAAACCTGGCGCTGTCGTCCCTGGCGGGCGGCACGGCGCTGCTGCCGGATATCCCGCTGGCGGTGCCGGAGAGAGCCATCGGCGACGACACGCTGACGTGTATGCAGAGCGGCTGCGTGCTGGGCTCGGCACTGCTGCTGGACGGACTGATCGACCGTATGGAGGCCGAGCTTGGCCGAAAGGCCACAGTGGTGGCCACTGGCGGCATCGCGCCGGTGATCGCGCCGGCCTGCCGGCATGAGATGCACATGGCCGCGGACCTCATTCTGCGGGGACTGGCCGTGCTGTATGAGCAGAATAAGTGAAGGAAAGACCGCCTCCGGCAGTGCCGGAGGCGGTCTTGTCGTATTTCAGCGGTCACTTCAGCAGGTTGAAGGTCATGATGGCGGCGCCGAGGATCACCAGCACCACGCCGGTGGCGCGGTTCAGCGTTTTAGGTTCGGCCTTGTTGGCAAATACTGCGGCGATGCGGGCCCAGATCAGGGTGAACACCACGCACAGCGCCAGTACCGTCCAGTCCGGCGCGCCGCCGATAGTGAAGTGGGAAATGGCGCCGGTCAGGGCGGTAAAGGTCATGATGAACACGCTGGTACCCACGGCGGTTTTCAACTCATAGCCCAGCACCGTGGTCAAAATCAGCAGCATCATCATGCCGCCGCCCGCGCCCACGAAGCCACAGATGAAGCCGATGACGATGCCGCAGACCACAGACTGGACGGCACGCTTTTTGGCGGAGACGCCCAGCATGGCCTCCTTGGTGGTCATAACGGGACGGACGATGAACTTGACGCCCAGCAGAAACGTCATGATCACGGAGAAGCTTCCCATGGTGCGGGAGGGCACCAGGCTGGCGATGTAGCTGCCTGCCACGGTGAACAGAAGCACGGTGACCATCATAATGATGCCGTTCCGGATATCCAGGTTCTTGTTTTTGTGGTAGGTGTAGGCGGAGACGGCGCTGGCCGGCACGTCGGAGGCCAGAGCGATGCCTACCGCCATGTAGGGGTCCATGCCCAGAAATGTGATGAGCATGGGACTGATGACCGCCGCGGCGCTCATGCCCGCAAAGCCGGTGCCCAGTCCTGCGCCCATACCGGCGAAGAAGGTGACGGCCAGTGTCGTGATGAACTTCATGCGGTATTCCTCCGATGGACGCCCCCGGCGGCGCCGGGGGCGTTTCGCTTATTTTTTGTTCAGGATCGCCATGAACTCCTCGCCGGTGATGGTCTCCTTCTCGTACAGGAAGGCGGCCAGCTCGTCCAGCTTGGCGCGGTTGTCGGTGAGGAGCTTCAGCGCCTTCTCGTGCTGCTGCTTCACCAGTGCCACCACCTGTTGGTCGATCTTCGCCTGGGTCTCGGCGGAGCAGGCCAGAGACGTGTCGCCACCCAGATATTGGTTCTGCACCGTCTCCATGGCCACCATGTCGAAGTCCCTGCTCATGCCATAGCGGGTGATCATGGCGCGGGCCAGCTTGGTGGCCTGCTCGATGTCGTTGCTGGCACCGGTGGTGATGGTGCCGAACACCGTCTCCTCGGCGGCGCGGCCGCCGGTGAGGGTGGCGATCTTGTTCTCCATTTCCTCCTGAGACATCAGGTAGTGGTTGCCCTCCTCCACCTGCATGGTATAGCCCAGAGCACCGGAGGTGCGGGGCACGATGGTGATCTTCTGCACCGGGGCGGAATTGGTCTGCTTGGCCGCCACCAGCGCGTGGCCGATCTCGTGGTAGGCCACGATATGCTTCTCGTGATCGGTCATAATGGCGTTCTTCTTCTGGTAGCCGGCAATGACTACCTCGATGCTCTCCTCCAGGTCGGCCTGGGTGGCAAAGCGGCGTCCGTCACGGACGGCGCGGAGGGCGGCCTCGTTGACGATGTTGGCCAGCTCGGCGCCGGAGGCACCGGAGGCCATACGGGCGATCTTATTGAAGTCCACGTCCTCGGCGATCTTGATCTTTTTGGCGTGTACCTTCAGAATGGCCTCGCGCCCCAGCAGGTCGGGCAGCTCCACGGGTACACGGCGGTCGAAACGACCGGGTCGGGTCAGGGCCGGATCAAGGGATTCGGGACGGTTGGTGGCGGCCAGAATGATGACGCCGGTGTTGCCCTCGAAGCCGTCCATCTCGGTGAGCAGCTGGTTCAGCGTCTGCTCGCGCTCGTCGTTGCCGCCGTACTGGCCGCCGCTGCGCTTTTGGCCGATGGCGTCGATCTCGTCGATGAACACGATGCAGGGGGCTTTCTCCTTGGCCTGCTTGAACAGGTCGCGCACCTTGGACGCGCCCATGCCCACGAACATCTCTACGAATTCGGAGCCGGACATGGAGAAGAAGGGCACGTTGGCCTCGCCGGCCACAGCCTTGGCCAGCATGGTCTTGCCCGTGCCCGGAGGGCCCACCAGCAGCACGCCCTTAGGCATGGACGCGCCGATCTCCTGATATTTGCTGGGATCGTGTAGGTAATTGACGATCTCCGTCAGGTTCTCCTTGGCCTCGTCCTCACCGGCCACATCGGCAAACTTGATGCCCTCGGCGGACTTGACGTAGATCTTGGCGTCGGACTTGCCCATATTGAACATCAGGGAGTCGCTGCCGCCCATTTTCTTCATCAGGCTGCGGGAGATGATCTGACCGATGGCGATAAAGATCACCAGCGGCAGGACCCAGCCCAGGATATCCGTCAGCAGGGAGGTCTGCTCGATCTCCTCGCCGGTGGTGGAGATACCGGCGTCCAGCAGGCGCTGGACCAGGCCGTCATCGGGGACGATGGCGGTCTTGTAGATGGTTTTGCCGTCGGTGGAGGTAAAGAGGATGCGGTTGCTCTGCTGCTGGATCTCCACCTGGCCGATCTCATTCTTCTCGGTCATGGAGACGAAGGTGTTGTAGTCCACCTCCTTGATCTGGTGCTCCGCCAGCCAGGGCATGGCCAGCAGGTTGAACAGCAGCACCAGCAGCACCACGATCATGTAGTAGTAGATCAGAGGTTTCTTGGGGGATTTGACCTCGTTCATGGTAAGGCCTCCTTGTTCTGCATAGCTTTTTTTCTTTGATGAATTACCCTACCACATTTTGCCCGAAGTGTCTATAAGCAAATCCACAAAAACTGCGGGAAAACCCCGTTCCGGAGGCCGGAACGGGGCAGAATTTACGTTTCTGACACAATTACAGGGCGGCGAACAGGCGGCTGCCGGTGCGGTGGAGCCAGCGCAGCAGCACCAGCGTCAGCACGACGGTCAGCACTGTCCAGGCCAGCAGATACCACGCTGCACCCATGTCGATACCGAACGGGTAGTACAGCACGCCGACAAGGGCGGCGTACACCCAGCCGCCCAGCATGGCAAGCAGCACCGTCAGACGCTGCTTGATGACGGTGATCTCATTGGTCCAGACCAGGTTGGGGCGTTTCAGGTCCATGGTCAGGCCGAAGGCTGCCGACAGCCACACAAAGGTCTGAGGCAGCGCTATCAGCAGGAGAGCCAGCGGCAGGGCGGGGCGGATGGCCAATAGTATCAGTACAGAGGTGACTGCCATGGGGATACCCGTTACCAGCACCTGTACCAGCAGCTTTGCACGCAGTACCTGCCACGGTGTCACCGGCAGGGACTGTGCCAGCCACAGGTTCTTCCCCTCCAGGGAGATGGAGGAGGAGGCCATGTCGTTCATGGAGCCTACCAGGCACAGGGCGGCGCACAGCATCGTCGCCAGAAGACCGGAGGCCTCGCCACCGGCCATTTCGTATATAACAGGCAGCAGGTCGCTGCTCTTTACCAGCAGCAGCACGCCCAGAATGGGCAGCATGACCGTGCCCAGACCGCAGTTGAGCATATAGTTGGGACTGGCGGTGAAGCGGCCCAGCTCCTTACGCAGCAAGGCGGCGGGCACACCGGCGGCCTTGACGGTCGTCTCCTTATAAACGGCCTTGGCGCCGCCGTTGTTGGCGGTGGCAATAGACAGGAATGTGCGGCTGAGCAGCAGGTATGTGAGCGCGCACAGCGCCGCCATTACGGCCAGCACCAGCACGACAGCCAGATAGTCGCCAGCGCCCATACGGCCCATGAGATATAGGGGATAGGCGCTGCCGCGGATGGCTGCACCCACCTCATTCAGGTGCAGCATGAGCTGCTCGATCAGTTCGTTGGCACGGAAGCACACCATGTAGTACAGGGCAAAGAACGCCAGCGCGATCAGGGTGGTAAGGAGGTTCTTGCGCTTGAGCTTGCTGTGGATCTTGGCTACCACCCAGCCCAGCAGACAGGAGAGCACCAGCACCAGCAGGGAGACGGCCAGAATCAGCGCGATGCCGCCAAGCACAGTGGCGGCGGTCAGCACACCGACGGCCCAGTAGACGATGACGCAGGGCAGCAGGATCACGCCGGAGAACATCAGACCCATCAGGTATACACCCAGCAGCCGGGAGGCCAGAATGGCACGCACGGGGATAGGCAGCGACAGCAGCAGGTCGTTGTCCTTGGCCTGGTACAGGCCGGAGAACGTGTTGAACACGCTGCCAAACACGCCCATCAGCACACCGACCAGGGCAAAGAGGGTGAAGTACAGCCAATCCAGACCGGCCTCGTGCAGGGGAGCGCACAGACCTATGGAGAACAGCGTGAACATACCGCCGATAACGCCCACCATCAGCAGCACATACAGCACGATCAAACTGACGGTGCTTGCCTTTGACCGGGGTTTGTTCTTTTTCGCGTCGTAGAAGTAGCTGCGGAAGATCTCGGACAGCTGTTTTTTCAGCAATAATTTGACCATCACTCCGCCTCCAGCTCCAGGAAGACCTCCTCCAGGGAGTCGTCGCCCTTGACCTCCTCCATGGTGCCGGAACGGATGAGCCGGCCGCCCTTGATGATAGCCACCTTGTCGCAGAGCTTTTCCGCTACCTCCAGCACATGGGTGGAGAAGAAGATGGCGCCGCCGTTGTCGCAGATCTCACGCATCATACCCTTGAGCAGGTGGGCGGCTTTGGGGTCCAGGCCCACGAAGGGCTCATCCATGATGATGACCTTCGGGTCGTGGAGCCACGCGGCAATGATGGACAGCTTCTGCTTCATGCCGTGGGAATAGGCGGCAATGGGTTGGGCCAGGTCGCCCGTCAGCTCAAAGGCGTCCGCGTAGGTGCGGATACGAGCCTGCCGGGTCTGGGCATCCACGCCGAATACGTCGGCGATGAAGTTCAGATACTTGATGCCGGTCATGTAGTCGTACAGATCCGGGTTATCGGGGATGTAGGCCATCTCCCGCTTGCAGCCCAGGGGATCGGCCTTGATGGACCGGCCATCGATGGTGATCTCGCCCTGGTCAAATTGCAGGATACCCACCACGGATTTCAGCGTGGTGGTCTTGCCGGCGCCGTTATGGCCGATGAAGCCGTAGATCTCGCCGGGGGCGATGTGCAGCGTCAGATCATTCACGGCCTTCTTCTCGCCGTAGGTCTTGGTCAGATGTTGAATGTCCAGCATGGGGTCAGTTCCTCCTATTTCTCTCCTAAGCTTCTATTGTGGGGCATCATCAGCCGCGGCTGCGGCTGATGATGCGGACGATGCCCATAACGGCGGCGTACAGCACGCCGGCCACAGCCCAGATGATCCAGCTGTACCGGGGCTGGCCGTTGCCGGATGGGCCGTAGGTGTATATCAGGAAGACCGCCGTGGCCGCCAGCCAGTAGATCGTGGACACCGTACCCAGCACCCTGCGGTGCTTCTTCTGCCCGCGGGCGTAGTCGCCCTCCTCCAGCAGCCGCTCCATGGCGCTGCTGTATACTCCGGCGCTGACCAAAAACAGGCATCCGATGCCTACCAGCACCAGCAGCACGCCCACCGCGCCCACATACAGCAGGTCGCTGCCATCGATGCAGACGGCGGCGAACAGCGGCGCAGCCGCCAGCACGTACAACACCGCGCCAATGGTGGTATAGCGGGTGCGGGTGTCCGCGTACTCCCGTTGCCGCTGGCGCACCATGCCGGTGACGCCGTACTCCGTCTCGAAGGGATCTTCCTCTAAAAAGCGGTAGTCGCGCACGTCCGCGTCGGCGCGCAGGAAAATGCTCACCGCGACAGCCAGCAGCACCAGCAGCACGCACAGACCGATGCCGCTGGCGGCATTTTCGGTGATGTGGAAGCGCTGCACCTCGCTCATGCCGGCCAGCAGGATCAGCGTGACCGGGGAGGTGATGCACAGGGCGGTAGCTATGGCGATCTTCGGCGCGGCGGCCTTACGCAGGGCCAGGTAGGCGGAGGCCTGGGTCAGGCTCACGCGGCGCAGGGGCGTGTCGTCATCCTGGGCCGCGGCGCAGGGGGCTTCCTCCTCCAACTCGTCCTTCAGCAGGAAGTCGGTGGAGACACCGAACAGGCGGCTCATCATCACGACCTTATCCATATCGGGCACGGACTGTGCGCCCTCCCATTTGGATACGGACTGGCGGGTGACGCCCAGCTTCTCGGCCAGGTCCTCCTGGCTCCAGCCTGCCTTTTTCCGCAGAGACACGATCTTGTCAGCTAAAATCATAGGTATGCGCTCCTTCCGTATGACGGCGGGTGCCGCCGTTTGGTTTTGATGGCGCTATCATACGGGTTTTGCCGGTTGCGGTCTATAAACCGGGGCTGGAAATGTGTCAACCGGCGGTTGCGTTTCGGATTTTTGGGCAGTTTTCCTCTTTTGCTACAGGCTTATTGTACGCGAAAACGTTTTCACTGTCAACTTACAGGGCTGTAAGATTTTATTAAGATATGTGCAAAAAAAGAGCCGCCCGGAGGGCGGCCCGTCTGTATTTTGTTATTCCTCCGTGAAATGCACGTGGTTGAAGATGTGGTCCTGACAGAAGCAGTGGTACCCGACGCACTTGCTGCAGTAACGGAATTGCAGATCAGGGTAGTCGGTATCCGTGCGGCCGCAGACGGCACACTTGTGGCGATAGCCCTGCTGCTGGGCCTGCTTGGCCTGCTGCTGTTGGGCCTGACGGAACTGGACGGTCTTGCGGGAGTTCTGGTATTTGGCGCGCTCCTTCAGGTAGTGGACCTCCGGCCAGATGAACACGGCGAAGTTCAGCAGGGCCACGATGGGCAGCACTACACCGGCCCAGTTGTGGGCGCCGATGGCCTTGATGATGTCGAAGGCGAACAGTGCGCCGTCCAGATACGCCAGCCACTTCATCTTCACGGGGAGGATGAAGAACAGCAGCACCGTGGTGTCCGGGAACAGGAAGGCAAAGGCGAAGAACATGGACAGGTTCACATAGCCGGTGCCCGCTGCGGTCAGGTAGGGGTTGCCGGTGATGAGACTGGCCAGCACCACGCCCAGCACCGTCAGCAGCGCGCCGCTGATGTAGTACAGGTTGAACTTGGCCGTGCCCCACTGGCGCTCCAGCGTGGAGCCGATCCAGTAATAGAAGTAGAGACTGATCAGCAGGGCAAAGGGACTGGAGTAGGCGGGCACGAACACAAAGGTCACCAGCCGCCACACCTCGCCATGGAGCAGGGCATTGAGATTGAAGGTCAGAAAGCTCAGGGCGTTGGCGTCGTTGGCCTGGGTCAGCAGCATGAGCACATAGACCGCCACGTTGCCGATGACGATGATACGCATGAGGTTGGGAATGCCGAACCGGGGATGGGCGGCGCAGAAGCGCTGCACCCCGTCATAGAGTTTTTTCAAGGGGAGTGTCCTCCTGTGTACAAATTGTGTTCAGTATAACCCATAACGGCGGAAAAGTCATGTCATTTTTTTGAACAATGGCAAAGTTTCCGTACAGTTGAATTATTTGCAAAAATCATGGAAATGCTATTGACAATGCTAAAAAAACTGTTACAATATGCTGTACAAGTAAATACCTTATCAAGAGTGGCGGAGGGACCGGCCCGATGAAGCCACGGCAACCTGTTTTTTCAAGGTGCCAAATCCGGCGAACGAATCGAAAGATGAGGATGAGCAAAGAAGCACAGCGCTCTGTCGGTTCGGCAGAGCGCTTTTTTCAATGACCATCCGCGAGATGAAAGGAGAAAAAATTATGGCAAGACATCTGTTTACCTCTGAGTCCGTTACCGAAGGGCATCCCGACAAGGTATGCGACCAGATCAGCGACGCGGTGCTGGACGCGATCTTCGAGAAGGACCCCAATGGCCGCGTGGCCTGCGAGACCTGCGCCTCCACCGGCCTGATCCACATCATGGGTGAGATCACCACCAGCTGCTATGTGGATATCCCCAAGATCGCCCGCCAGGTGGTGCTGGACATCGGCTATAACTCCTCCGAGTGCGGCTTTGACGGCAACACCTGCGCCGTCATCACCAACATCGACGAGCAGTCCGGCGATATCGCTTTGGGCGTGGACAAGAGCTATGAGGCCAAGGCCTCCGGCAAGAGCGAGCTGGACAACGGCGCCGGCGATCAGGGCATGATGTTCGGCTACGCCTGCAACGAGACGCCGGAGCTGATGCCTCTGGCGATCTCCATCGCCCACAAGATGGCCAAGCGCTTGACCGACGTGCGCAAGCAGGGTCTGGTGGACTATCTGCGTCCCGATGGCAAGACCCAGATCACCGTGGAGTACGACGAGAACGGCAAGCCCGTCCGCGTGGATACCGTGGTGCTGTCCACCCAGCACAGCCCTGACGTGACGCTGGAGCAGATCCGCAAGGATATGATCGAGCTGGTCATCAAGCCCACCGTGCCCGCCGGGCTGCTGGACAGCGAGACGAAGATCTATGTGAACCCCACCGGCCGCTTTGTCAGCGGCGGCCCCGCCGCCGATACCGGCCTGACCGGCCGCAAGATCATCGTGGA
>OLOA01001108.1_pt1 | contig 27885 bp, 30 predicted proteins | sample 1672201 | NCBI WGS metagenome assembly OLOA01 (sample SAMEA3136658, study PRJEB25190) | human gut metagenome
AGCTGTGGAGCGTCAAACGAACCCAAGTAGTCACGACGAACGGGGACGCTGTGAAGCAGTAAGTTACTGTTAGTTCAACGTAACACAACGGACGAGGATGATGAATTCTGGGCATATGGTCAAGACGGTTTCAATGAAGTGCTCGACTCCTTTGTCGGGAGCGACGTTGAGATATACGATAAGAGTATTGCGAAGACGCCCAAAGTTGTCCGCGCTATCATTCAGAATGTAACTGGTGATGCGCAGAGCAGTACGCTTGTCCGGCAGATCCTCTGCAACATTGGTGTACTGCATTGCGGCCAGTACATCAAAGCGAATGGCGCATGGTGGATGGTAAACTCGCTTCCTGACAACAACCGCATTTACGAGAAGGCGGTTCTCTGGAAGTGCAAATACACGATTCATTTTGTATCGCCTCTGACCGGCAAGATCATGGATTATCCGGTGTACTGTTTGAACTCTACGCAGTATGGCACGGGCGAACGTCCAAAGACCAATATGACGGTTGGCGACGCGCAGCATCTTGTGTATGTGCCCATGAACGAGGAAACGGTTTTGTGCGATACGTCACTGAGAATTATCATGGACAGAAATCGCGCCAATCCGACCGTGTTCCGCGTGACGCAGGTAGACGCGACCTCTTATGCTGTCGGCGATGAATATGCGGATGACGGTATCCTTCAGTGGTCTGTCATCGAGACGCAATTCAACGAGGCGACAGACAGCAAGGAAAACATGGTCGCAAACTTCGTGAATGCAGAGTCCGACGAGGATTCGTCTGGTGGGTCTGATGCTTATACGCTCCGTCTGATTGATTCTGATGGGGACAACCTACTTGCTGTTGGCGAGAGCAAAAATATTGAAATCGTATTTAAAAATGCAGTCGGAGTTGATGCAGACATCTCCGTGCTGAATGTCGAGCTCGTGTCCGGCACGGATGCCATAGAGTCTTTCGACGTGCTCGGCAGAAAAATCATTCTTGATGCCAAGCCTGACAAGGCGAATGTGGGGGAGACTGTCGTTGTGCGTGTGTCAAACGAGGCACAAGGTATCAAGGCAGAAATCAAGATTGAGATTGTTAATATGTAAGGGAGGTGCGTGCGATGCCGCATTTTGATGCAATGATCCAGCAGAAGCAGAAATTGCGTGAGGCGATTTTGAAAAATCAAAAGGTGTGCGACCTACTTGTTAATACTGGAAATAACGTGGCGAATTTCGACCATGTTAAGCTAGGCAGTAAGAGTCCTGCGGCAAAGCTCGTAAAGACGCACTTCTATATCCCAGACACGACAACTGTGGATGGGAATTATATCACGATGCGCAGTCGCGTGGTTTATGCCGATACGGACGTCGTAAAAGAAGTGGCGATTATCGTTTATGTAATTTGCAACCAAGACCAGATTGATTTACTTCAAGGGTCACGGGCGGATTTGCTTGCAGACGAAATCGACCAGATTCTTAATAACGGCGATACGCCGCTGTTTGGGTACGGTGGTATTAAAATCGGAGTGGCAGAAGAGGTACAGTTCAACAATGGCTATTACGGCTGGGAAATCCCGTTTACCACTCATGAGATAAACCGGAGGGCAGAACTTCTGTGACGGACGATCTTAAAATCTTTCGCGGCGGCGACTACGAAATCAACTCAAAGATAACGCTTCATCAACCGACGCTTGGTGAAATCAGCGACTACGGCGAAAAAGAATATTTCGGTCTAGTTCGGTCGATTTGCTCCACACCCGCTGACCACAAGGTAGATATCTATGAGAATCTGGGCATCTATTGGGATGCTGTTGATGAGTTTGAGTTATTCGTACAGTTGTCGCTTGCGTTTCGTGAATCAGATATGAGCATTTTGTTTGGTGATCTGGACTGGACGTCATTTGTTCCAGCCATCAATCCGAATACAAAAGAAATTGTGTTGCGGAACAAAGATGGCGTGGTGATTGATCGGGCGATTCACTTTTTAATTACAGATGCTCTGCGAAAAATGCACTGCTTTGAAAAGAACGTTGATGTCGGATACGACGAGTTCACAAAAGACGCAATGATAGAAGATGAAAAGGATGAGCGAGAACTGGCGGCTAGAAAGCCGTACAGTTCTTTTTTATTGCCTTTAATTTCATCGCTGACGAATTGCGCTGAGTTCAAGTATCGGCATGATGATGTCTGGACGTTACCAATCGGGGCGTTTATGGACTCTGTGCGACGGATTCAAAAGCGTGTTAACTACGATAATCTTATGCATGGCGTTTATAGCGGCTGTGTAGAAGTGAAAAAGATAAAAAAAGAAGAATTTAACTGGATGGGAGAACTGAAATAGTTCTCCTTAATTTTGTGTTTGAAAGGATGAGATATTATGTTTTCTGCGAACACTTTTGTTATTGATAAAGTGCGTCGTGTGACTCAGGTCAATCTTGAGACTGGCATTGTTGACTGGACGCTTACCAGCATTGAGAGTCCGTCTATCGAGTTCACCGGTGAGTCAACCGACAAGACAGATGCTCAGGGTGTGCTTATCGCTCGTTTTGATACCGCTAAGGGTGTGAACTTCTCTGGCGAGGGTTCTCTGCTGTCGATGCCTCTGATGGCTGCGCAGCTCGGCACTGAGGTGCAGACCGGCTCTAGCACCGCTAAGGTCACTGGCAAGACCTTTGAGATTCTGAAGGTTGAGGGCGGCAAGGCAACCATGACGCATAAGCCAAAGGTCGCTCCGACTGTCGTTTACAAGATCACTTCGGACAAGAACATCGAGTCCACCATCGAGGTCGGCTCTGGCACGGACAAGGCTTCTATTGCCGACACTGTTATCACTCTGCCTACTGGTTTTGCTGGCACTCAGATCGGTGTGCTCTATGAGTACGAGGCCGAAGATGCGCTCAAGGTCACGGATGGTTCGGAGAATCATGCTGAGGCCGCTGAGTACATTGTAGACATTCTTGCTTGCGATGTCTGCAACGCTTCTGTCAAGCGTGCAGGTTCCATCGTGTTCCCGAAGGCCAAGATTGACAACAACTTCTCTATCGACCTGACTACTGAGGGTACGCACCCGTTCTCCTTCAGCGCTCTGAAGGATTACTGTTCCGATGACGAGGAACTGTGCTACGTCCTCTTCAATAAGTAATCGGAGAGCAATTATGCAGAGACGTTGCAAGGTCTGCGGCGCGGTGTACGAGACGTGTTACTCGTGCGAGAAGCAGCGTAGCTGGCGCGTCCATACTGACACCGCAGACCACTACTACATTTTTACTACGCTGATGACATACGAGTATGATCGTGATGCCAAGAAAGCGTACCGTGCGTTGCGCAAGCGCGGCGTAGATTTTCTGCACACGAGTGTGTATGAACCGACTGTAGAAATTCTGCTGGACGAAATCTACGAGAAAAATAACGCTGATAAGGCGAAGAAAATGCGCACTACCGTTGAACTTGGTGTCATTGACGATAAATCGGCTCAGGATGTTGAGGCAAAGACGGATTAAGTTAAGGAAGGGAGGACGAATGTCCTCCCTTTTTCTGAACTTTCAGATTGGTGGTGAATACGATAAAGATTTTGGCGGTAGACCAAGCGCGTCATGGGGCATGGGCGATGTTTAATTACGAGTCAAAAGAACTGATTGGGCATGGCACATGGTCGTTTGACAATAAGAAATATACATTTCCGAAGGCGGTTAGAAATATCGAGGTACTGATAGAAAATATCATGAACACGCAAGGAATTGATGCGGTTTTCTACGAGGACATTCAGTTGCGTGTAAACGCACAAGGCTTTAAGAGACTCGCACAGTTGCAGGGTGTACTCATCAATCTCGCAGAGAAAAATGAATACCTTTATGATTTGGTTCAACCGTCGCAGTGGCAGAACTACTGCATGGCACGTGGCAGAAGTGAGAAAGAGATCAAAGCCAAAGTCAAGCAATTGGAAAGTGCTACGCACAAGAAGCAGTCTAAAGTCCTTTCCATACAGGCTGTAAACGACTTGTTTGGCATTGAGACTGAGAACGACAATCTGGCCGACGCGTGTTGCATCGGCTGGTATGTAGTAAACAACATTCCTATTAAAATCAAGGAGAAAACTTTATGAAAAAATCCGCCGATTTCATCGACCTGTTGGGTCTTGACGATGTAGAGGATATTCTCGGAGAACAGCTCCCAGACCCCGGACTGCTTGAATATTATCGTCGCCTCAAAGACCGTGAAATTCTTTGGAATGACGATGTTGACGAAAGTATGATTGAGGTGTCGATGTGTATTCGCAAGTGGAACATCGAGGACAAAGGCAAGCCGGTTGATGAGCGCAAGCCCATTAAGATTTTCATTAACTCAGATGGCGGTGATCTCAACACCATCATGAACGTTGTTGACATGATTGAGCTGTCTAAGACACCCGTTATTACGATTGCGCTTGGCAAGGCGTATAGTGCCGGTGGTCTGCTCCTGATGGCAGGTGATACGCGGTATATTTTCAAGAATACGAGTTGCCTGATTCACGATGGCTCGTCTGGCATTTACGGCACGACAGGCAAGATGTTGGACAACCTTGAGTTCACGAAAGGGCTTGAGAAGCGTATTCGAGATTATATCATTACTCACACGAGCATTCCGGGCGATCTGTACGACAGTAATTATCGTCGTGATTGGTTCTTATTCTCGGATGAGATGATCCACTACAACGTCGCGGATGAAATCATTGAAGACATCGACCTGATTTGAGGTAGATATGGCGAAGAAGAATACAACTATGAATATCGGCGATGCTCCGATTACGCTTAATGAGCATCCTTTTTACGGGCTGAAGCTGGATAAAGATCAGGAAGCGTTCCGCGATGCTATCTGGGATGAAAGTAAGCGTATTGTGTTTTGCAATGCGAAAAGCGGTTCTGGTAAGACGCTGATTGCTACGGCTACGGCGAACCTGCTTTGTGCGCACGGTTTGTACGGCGGCATCGTGTACGTTGCTGCGCCTACGCAAGAGCAGAAACAGGGCTATCTCAAGGGCACTATCGAAGAAAAGTCCGAACCGTACTTTGAGCCTTTTTATCAAGCTCTTGACAAGATTGGTGTCAACCTGAATACAGCATTCATGGATGGTGGGCAGAACGAGAAATGTGGCATGGCCTATATTGAGTGTGTTACGCACACATTCCTGCGTGGCGTGAACTTTGAAAACAAGGTGGTCATCATCGACGAGTCGCAGAATTTCTATTATGACGAATTAAAGAAGGTTTTGACCCGAATCAATGATAATTGTAAGACTATTGTCATCGGCCATGATGGACAAATCGACCTATATTCCAATCCTGAACGCAGTGGCTTTGTTGGATATATGGACTGGTTTGACGGCGACTCTCGCGTGGCTGTCTGCAAGCTAACGAAGAACTATCGTGGTTGGGTGAGTCAGCACGCTGACGATCTTGACTTTGCGGCGATGTATGCCAAAACTAAAGACTAAACTAATATCGAGGTAATTTGAATAAATGAGAAAACTTTCCGTAGATACTATGAAGAAATACATGAAAACAAAAGAAGCTCAGAAGTATGTCAAAGTGCATTATGAATTTGATGGCACGGAGTTTGATGTCGAAGTGCGCACAAACTTATCATGTGCAGAGCAGTCAGCTTTCATTGATCGCGTCCTCGCCGGCTGCTTTGATGATAACGGCAATTTCCGTCCTGAGTATTTTGACCCAATGTTCCATGCAACTGTGCTTCAGATGATGACTAACGTGCCGCCGATTCCGATTCGCGGAGCTACTGGTGATGATGGCGAAAAATTGCTTGACATCGATGCAATGGACGAGCTGTATGATGCGCTTTCGCTTGAGAGTGACGAATCAACGGATGATTTTTGCGGCTTCATTTGGTATCTGTATGGCCTTTGTGACAATGCTGCGGAATATCGTCGTGCACGAAATTTGGCCAATAACGGCGTGACTGGCGACTTGTCTGCCATTGTTAGTGGTGCACGTCGTCTCGTTGAGTCCCTTGTTGACAAAGTGGATAGCGTGGACACAGAAGAACTGCTTGCGTATGCTGGCAAACTGTCTGAGTTAACACATGGTGTTGATGCTGAAGGTGTGGCGGACGCAATGCTTCGTCTGTACAAAGCGGAGGAATCTGAGTAACAACTGCCGCCTGTCGCCAGCGGCCAACAAGAGTGCGACTTGCTTACGATTGCCGCCCGACTGCGTGCGGCATACAAGTGCAGCCTTGCAACGGGAGCGCCATAAGGCGCTCCCACATTTTTAACATAAGGTGGTGGGTGCTACGAATATCAAAGAGGCGCTTGCTTATGCAAATAAGCAATTAAAACCTAAAATTGACTCCGCGCTTTCCAGAGAGGTATATCAGGTTGTCGTAGATGTAGAAGCATTCTCCATCAATGAAAATGTCTACGATACATATAGACCTATCATGTACGAGCGACGTGGCGACATGGGAGGTCTTGCTGACAAGGGGAACATCGTTATGAAGGGCGGCAAAGCCACGAATGGTATTCTGCGCGTTGTCAATATAACTGATCCTAATCCGGGCGGCGCGCTTAATCGAGATCGCGTTACGGTCGGCAAGAGTTTACCAGAGCTGATTGAGTACGGCAATAACAACCGGTGGGGCTATAAATACGATTTCCAGTCCAAAGGTGTGTACATGAAGCCAAGGCCGTTTACTGAGGCGACGATTCGTCATCTTCGATACGTTGGCTCTCATGTTTTGGCTCTGCAAAATGGTCTAAAGCGTCAAGGTGTCAAGTCGAGAATAACTGGCAACTCTGATGAAAATCTAGACGATTTATTTTTCTAATAAGGTGGTGATTTAATGAGCGATGAATTGCAAGTTGTTGTAACAAGTGTGCTTGAGGCAGATGAAGAAGCGTCATCAAGACGAATAGCGGCACAACTGCCAAGCATCTCCGACAAGGTAAATCAGTCGAGTAAAATTAAAGTCGGAATCGCGCTTGATGATAGCGCAGTTAGCGCGCAAGCAGGTGCGTTTGTACAAAAAATCAATCAAAAGGTCGCCGCCAATAAAGTCGGCGTTCAACTAGGTTTAGATCAAAATTCCATCACTAAATTACAAGCGGAACTAAATAATTTACATGTTGATCCGTCTATTACGAATAGCATGGTCGAGCAGATTGACCAGATGGGTATTCGTATCGACAGAGTGAGTGGCAAATGGGAGAAGTCCGTAGATGGAGCTAGAAATCTATTAAATCTCACAATCCAAGGTAAAGATCAAGCGGGTAAAGTAGTTTCGTATTTTCAGACATATGACGAGCAGACAAAGGAAATTAGCACAACAACAACAAATATTACGCTAGATTTGGAGCGACAGCGCAAGTCTGCGGCTGCGTTGGCACGACAAACTGAAAAAGACAACCAGTCTCGCTTGAATTTTCTATCAAAACAGCAAATCGAAATCAATAAAATCAATGCGTCTTATACCGGAGAGAGTTCACAGAAGCCGATTGTTGACCAGTCTAGGCTTGAATCGTTCGGAGAGAAAGTCACAGAAATCAACAATAAAATCGCTGCACTTAAAGCGGCAAATGGTGCGCTAAGTGGAGATCAGCAAAGAGAGATTGTTGAACTCATTGCAAATGCAAAAGCGCTTGGTGAGGCATACCGCACGCTAGAGCGCGCTCCGACAAAGTTGCGCACGAAAGATGTTGTGACGATTCGAGATGAAGAATTGTCAAAGTTAGATGCCTATAAAACAAAACTCGCAAATGTGGGCAATTTGACGCAAGATTTTGCATCCAGAATTGATAGGCTTCATAACGAGTTGAGCGGCGCTTCAGACGGCGCGGCACTGACAAAATATCTTAATCAATTTAGCACTCTGAGTGCTGAGGTCAAGAATTTTGATGCTCAGGTTGATGGCGTCGTTCAGAAATATAATTCCTTGCTTTCTGCTCGTGGCAGAGCCACACAAATAAGCAAGAAAATGTTCAGTACGAGTCGGGGGACTGAAGAGTATAAGACTATGGCGGCTGAGTTGGCACGTGTTGAGGAGGAACAAGCAAAAATCACGCAAGAGATTAGAATCCAATCTCATCTCATGCCAGAAGTGGTTGCTGCCGCCAAGGCACGTTCGCAACACGACGAGAGAGCTATTCAGCAAAACTATGAGCTTGCTGTTGCAGAAGGCCGCGTAAAAGATGCTGTTGCGTATATCAATAAAGAGATGGCATCTATGCCGCAAAAGGTTGCGGAACTTCAGGCACGGTTTTCTGCTCTTGGGAATCCGTCAAAAGAACTCGCTGGAAATATCGCAGAATTGGACAGGCAACTTAAAGCAGTTAACGGTGGCAAGCTAGATGACCAAGGCAAAATAGCCGCTTATGAAAAGCTCCGTCAAATTTTAGAGGATTGCACGTCCGAGGTAATGCATTTCGAAAAATTGTCGAGGCTTGATGTTGCCGATTCTCGTTTTGAGTCTGGGCTTGCCAAAGCGAAGCAAGACCTAATCACGATTGAAACAAAGTGGAGCGCGCTTAAAAACGACCCCGGTCTTAACGCGCAACTCAACCAGTTGAAAGTCAGTCTTGGCCGTGTAAACAGCCAAGCCGATTTCTCAAAGTGGAAAGCACAGTTAAGCGCATTCCGCGCTGAGGTTAATGCTGCTGGTAAAGATACACTATCACTTGGTGATGTGTTCAAGAACAACCTCGCTAAGGTTTCTCAGTGGATTGGCGCAACAACTATTATCTTTAAGACGTGGCAAACGCTCAGAGAGGGATTCGATGTTGTTAAAGACCTCGATAATGCGCTTATTGACCTGAAGAAAACGACTGATGCGACGGAAGAGCAGTATCGCAGTTTCTATTATACGGCGAACCAGACTGCTAAGGAACTCGGTGCGTCTACAAAGGACATCATTCAGCAGACAGCAGACTGGGCACGTCTGGGGTACTCGCTTGACGAGGCGTCTACGTTGTCACGGAACTCTGCTATTTTCTCTGCGGTGTCTGAAGATCTTGATTTGACCGAGGCAACTGATGGGCTTGTCAGTATGCTGAAGGCGTTCAAGGAGTTGGACGTTAACGATTCTCTTGACGGAATTATTTCTAAGATAAACGAAGTCGGCAACAATTTTGCTGTATCGAATGCTGATATTGTTGATTCACTTACTAGATCGTCATCCGCAATGGCTGCGGCCAATAACACGTTTGAGCAGACTGTCGCGTTGGCTACTGCGGCTACGGAGATTACGAGAGATTCTTCGCAGGTCGGCAATGCCTTGAAGACGATTTCTATGCGCCTGAGAGGTTACGACGAGGAAACTGAAACATATTCTGATGACCTCAAGGAAATCACAGGCGATATTGCTAACTTGACGAAAGTAGCAAGCAATAATAATCAGGGAATCAGCTTGTTTGAGGCCGACGATCCAAACACTTATCGTTCTACTTATGATATTCTGAAAGATATTGCAGATATCTGGAATGAAATCAGCGATAAAAATCAAGCGCAGTTGCTCGAAAAGCTATTCGGCAAGCAACGCGCCCAGGTCGGTGCGGCACTTATCTCAAACTTTAAGCAGGCAGAGAAGGCTATGGACGCTATGGCCGGTTCTGCTGGCAGCGCGTCAAAAGAGTTGGAGCGTGCCCAAGACTCCATCGTATTCAAGTTGAATGCGCTGAAAGAAACTTGGGTTGGTGTCGCTCAGAATCTTTATGATACGCGAACGATTAAGAATGTAATTGACCTCTTGACGGATATGTCTGGCGTTATCCAGACAATCACGAAGAGCCTTGGAACGCTTGGCACGGTATCTGCCGGTGTCCTTGGTGTTCAATTTATTCGTTCTGTGGGTAGACCCAAAATGACGGGTTCTCATGATGTGCCCACATATGCTCTGGTGGTGACACGGAACGAGCTTGCAGCGTGAGTTGCAAGTGAGGGAGCATTGGCAAAACAGCCGAAATTGGCCGAAAGGCGGGTGGTTTTGTAATTCCACTCCGGGAACCGAAAGGAATCCGCAGCGAAGCTCATGTTCGCATGAGAACGTTCAGAGAGTATAATGGCTGCGCGGCTCAATGAGTCGTGAAGGGGTATTCCAAATCAGCGCGACAGCGCAAAAATTACAGGCGGGTCACGCCGCCGACCAAAATAGTGACACACATACTATAGTGAGCCTCTGAAGCAGTGCTTCACAAACGCACGAGCCGTCTGCTGGAACAGACGGCTCACAAATTGGCAGAGAGACGTTGCTGGGAACAACATTTCTCTGAATGCCTGATGAGCCATCTGTTGCCGCAGGTGGCTCATCTAAATAAAGGATAGGTGTGACTGGTGGTATTGAACGATGCGTATGATGCAAGCGTGTTTGACAAAAGCGTTTGTGACGGGTATGAATCTGCATGGGCAGAATTTGAGAAGTTGGTTGAGATCGGCTGTGCATCTAAACGCGGATGCCAAATAGCATCTATATTAGAGAACGCGATTCGCAGCAATACAGATATGAAATGTCTTGACTTTGTGCGTTAGACGTGTCAAAATATTGAAAGTGCAAAATGTTATTCTAGAGGTGGCATATATGTTGAAGGATGAATATAAGTGGTTCTTGGATAATTATGCCGACTTATTTAAAAAGTACGGAGATTCTTTCCTTGCAATAAAAGGGAAGACAGTGCTAGGATCATATCGTTCTTATGCTGAAGGTGTTAGGAAGACTTCTGAGAAAGAGAAGATTGGAACTTTCATTATTCAAAAATGTAACGGTGATGAATCGGCATATACGAATTATATTTCGTCAATTTGTTTCGGGTAAGTGCGCAATTAAAATAACCTCATCTAGAGATATAGAGAAGAAGTGAGAATATTGGAATAGCACCGTCTGTTGTCTATCGAGCATTTACACTTGAATATACTGGAAAGAGTAATCGGTTGATGACTCCTATTACTATTTCAAGTGCTGATGGCTCAGTTGATGGTATTGCTCTCTGGGACACTGGTGCAACAACGACTTGTATTTCTGAGTCCGTAGTGGAACGGCTGAATCTTGTCCCAACTGGAATGATGGATATTCGCACTCCATCAAGTACAAAGACAGTTAATACTTATTTGGTGAATGTCGGACTCCCTAATCACTTAAATGTAAGCGATGTCCCTGTGTGCGACACTGATATTGGTAAACAAGGTCTTGATATGCTTATTGGCATGGATATCATTACGTTTGGTGATTTCTCTGTGAGCAATTTTAATAATAAAACAGTGTTCACATTCAGGATACCATCCAAAGAAAAGATGGACTTTGTCCCGCAGGCAAACATCGACAACGCCATTGGTGCTACTCATGGAAAGGGCAAATCAAAGCGTAGAAAAGGCGGGAAATAATCTATCAAGAGTGTGTTAAGCCCCTTGCTTATAGCAAGGGGCTTTGTGTTAATTGAAGTGGTTGACCAATCAAACATAATAATGGTATAATGGATACGCAAGACGGTATGTAATAACAAAAATCTCGAAAAATCCCACTTTTGTATTGACAATTTATAAAAAAGTTGTAGGTTATGGTTGTAATACTTAAACAAGGGGGATCCGCGATGATTTTGGTCGATGCCTGCGCTAGCAAAGTTGTTGACAAAATGAATGCCAGTATTCTACCCGAGATGAGACTCACGCGATGTGAACATAAATTCAAAATGTACTCTAATCTTGTTGTTGCATTTATGTTTGTTGCTCCCGTTACTTTATCTTTGTTGTGTTCGCTGTTGAGCTTGAACAATAATACTGCTCAATCATGGGTAGAAGGGGGCATTACTGTTCTTGTTATTCTTGTTGGTATTTTTCTTTTGTTTTGGCAATCTGTATACGACGAGGCAAGGACGGAGTTGCAAGGAGCCGAAAAACATCTACAAGATGCATATGATTTTTTTGTGTCAACAGCGATTACGATGTTTAAGAAAGTAAAAGACGGAGACGCCTCTTTTGAATCTCTGGCAAATGCGTGCGCAAGCGGCATTGTAAAAAGCTGCCAGCACCGTTCCGGTTCTAACGGGTTCGCCGTGTACATTTATGAATATGATAAAAACAATAGAACTGTAGAGATGGTCGCTGCTAGTCAAGATGAAATGGTCGATACGTTAATGGATAATCCTCTGTTTCTATACGGATTATTTAAGCCTGTGTTTATCGATGACCCTCTTATTAAAGACTACTATTTCACTTATTGTCTGCGAGATAGCAAAAAGAAGTATATCCTAAGCACATGGGAAGATATGCTTATAAATTATTATTGGGCAGGGTGGAACGAGTTAGATAAAAATGAGTATATCGAAAATTTAGACAAAGAGGCTTGTCGGCACGCAGATTTCTTTTATAATCAGTATATGGCGATTCCGATTATCAATCATAAATCAGGCGCTAATGGGTTGATCGAAATTATTGCTTATTATGATGCTGTTATAGACTCCCCACAAAAAATTAAAAAAGAATTTTCACAGTTGTCAGAAGCGTATAGAAAAATGATGCGTGTTGTATACGAAATTGCATATATTAAAGAGGAGGTGTATCAATGAAAAGACGGACACGATCAATGCCTAATGGGAGCAACAAAAGTCGTTCTGTGAAAGTCGTTTCTCCGGTCGGACAAACTCGTAGTGGGTATAAGATTTTTGTTAATATGGACGTCACTGATGAACAACTCCGAGCTGTTAGGGAACGGCAAGCAGAATCTGCTAGGACATTGGCAGATATCCAAAGAAACTACGATAGACTGTCAGGCAATGCTCAAAACGTGAAGATGAAAGCCTATGGAAGTTCCGATTAACATTTAGAAAACACAAACAAAAGGCGAGGCCAAACGGCCTCGCCTTTGTCATATCAAAACTTACTGCCACAATTATTGCATTTCCACGTCTTCCCACAATCGCCAAGTCCATAAATTCCAACCAGCGCTATTTTTGCAGCCTTCTTCATCGTGGTCAGTCGCGTGAGATTTTCAGATCCGCAGATGGGGCATTTGGGAACGTGCTTGGGACGAGAAGTAGTATGATCTGTGTTCTGAGGAAAGTAATAGTTTTCAATGCCACCAACGCTTCTAAAATACTCTATACTTTCTTCCGATTCAGGGAACATATTGGCGTAGTTGGACTTGTATTTAGATAGGCTGGTGTCTAATTGCGACTTGTCAAAATAGTTTTCAAAAGCATACCGTGCAGCAACAAAGTCTGATAATGTACAGGCAGATGCTTTCCATTTCGCTGGCCACCATGTTTCTACTTTGAGATTATCCCATTTTATTTTGTCATATTCTTCGTTCGTCATATTTAATTCCGCATAACAGACGTTGCATTCACAGCTTTCTGCCGAATCTACCGCCTCTGGGTTTGTCAATAATTTTCTTTTTTCAGAGATTGAAATGCATGCTTTTATTGTTGCACATTTTGGGCAAGCAACAATTTTCGGCGAATATTTGCAGTTTGGACAACTTGGCGCACTTTTCCAAGGAATGCCGCAATTTGGGCAGACATTTCCCTGAAGCCGTTTCTTCATATTGCGAATTGTATCTTCGAATGCCATCGATTCACCTTCTTTATTTTAGTTATTTAGATTACCATATTTTCTTGTATATGTCAACTCGCACATTAGTTTGAATCAATATAATGTTTGGTCGGCATTATGTTTGTATGATTTGGCATCGTTCAAAGTTCTGCGACAAGCAAAGCAAGAAATTGAAGCGTTAAATAACGAATATGAGAAGCAACAGGCGGCAAGCGCAAACACTCTAGGAGGCAACGAAGATAATATCGTCCAATTTCCAAGTGCGTCGGAACCAGAATTGGACGATGGCAAGATCAATGCATATACGGCTGCTTTAGCGGGATTATCCGAAAAGCAAAGAGATGTTTTGCTTGGGCAATCGGCACTTACTAATGAAGAAAAGGCTGCTGTCAGTCAAAGACTAAAAGCAACTCAGACGATTACCGAAGAAGGCATTGCTCTTGCCGCTCAAAAACTTAATACGGATGCGGACACGTTAGCGTCAAAGCTAAATTTGGATGCTAAGAAGAAATATACTCAGGCTGAAATAGAGGCTGCTATTCGAACATCTGAGTTTGGGCGCGCGTTAACTGAGGAAGAAATTCGCCAACGCGCCGCAGAAATCACTACAAGAAGTCACGCCGCCTCTCTTAAAGAATGGGCTGGCAATATGGCACTTTCTGTTAAGGCTGCTGCAAAGAACTTCATCAGCAGTCCTGTGGCAATCATTTCCGCCATCACAACGATTGCCTCTGTTGGCATCAATGCGATTCGCAATGCTCAAGAAAAAGCAAAACAGGCTGCTGAGGAAAACGAGCAAAAGGTCAATGACGTTGCTAGCGCCGCAAACGATCAGCGCGAACAATTGAACGACCTTATTGCGCAGTACAGCAAACTTGCTTCTGCCGGTGATTTTGACGCATCTTCTCGTGAGCAAGCCCGAAGCATCCAAGACCAGATTACAGAGTTGGTTGGCTCTCAGGCAAACAACCTTGACCTTGTGAATGGCAAGTTGGATGACGAGGTTTCCAAGCTCAAAAACATCTCTGCTGAACAAGCAAAACAGAACGCCAACGCGCTTCAGACGAAAGTGGAAAGTGCCACAAATAAGTACAAGCAAGGTGCTCTTACTGAGGGTACTGGCACTAAAACGATTGACAACCCGTATTCTATGGGAGCGGATATCGAGCTTGCAAATAGCAAGGCTCTGAACAAGGCACTTAAAGAAGCGAGTTATTCTGGTAGCGCTCTACTGGATGTCAACAACAAGATTGACGTGAGCTGGGCGGCAATGAACAAAGATGCGGCCGGTATGGTCGATATCTATAAAGAAATTCAAGATACGCTTTTAAGTTCGGATGAATGGCGTAGCTCGGATGAGAACGAGAACTCTCAGCTCTTGAATGATATCCAGAGTAAAATTGATCTCTATCAAAGTATCGTTGATGAGTATAATTCGGCGGTTGCAAATCAGATGCAGAATGATGCTGTCATTAAAATATCTGATATGCTCAAGGAAACAACGGTCAATTCTCAAGAGACGTTCGATTCCTTTATCGCGTCTATCAACAACATGGAGGGTGCGTCAGATCAGTATAAGCAATATCTGACTGAAGTGGCCAATCAGACCTTCCCGCAATATGCCGATGCGGCTCAAAATGCAACGAACGCGACTGACTCCTTCAGCGCTGCCATGTCCACAGTCAAGGATGTGATGAACGAGGCATCGTCTACGTCTGTTGATGCTGCGAATAAGGCTGAGGCAGATGCCATTAGAGAAGAAACTGCTGCGCTTGAGGCATCCAATGATGAACTTCAAAAGCATATTGACAATCTGCAATATGCCAATGATAAACGCAGCACTCTTGCGATTTCGGACTACACAGCCGAAATCGCAAAGAACAATGCGGCGATTGCTGAGAATAACCGGCTGTTGAATAATATGCCAAGCCCGTGGTCTGGCATCCTAAGCACTTTTGACACATGCTCTGGCGTACTTGAGCAAATCGCGTCGATTCAGAATACAGTCGCGGACAGCTTCACAATTTCTGCCGACAAGGCGCGTGAGTTTGCTGAGGCGTACCCTGAGATTCTTGCGAATGCAACCGTATCCGCTGATGGTCAGGTGACGTTGAATCAGGGCGTCGTTGATGCGTTTATCAGCGGCAAACAAGAACAGGTTAATGCGGCCATTGATGCGGAGATTGCAGACCTTCAGGCTAAGAAAGCATCTCTTGAAGGCAAAATGGCGTTTGCTCAGGCAGAACTTGAAATTGCACAAAATGTTGGCGAAGGCGAGGGGCAAATTTCCAAGGAAGTCGCTGAGTATCGTATCAATACCGGTAACATAATGGCTCAAGCACTCATTGACAACGGAGTACAAGAAGCAGATGCATGGCGTCTTGCGGCTGCTGCTATGGCTCAAAACACGGAAGAGTTTGACCGTGTGGCGATGGAAGTTTGTACGGATGTCAATGGGAATTTCAACGCTGCTGCTTATAACGCGGCACAGTCCATTTATCAGAACATGGCGTCTGGTAAGTCGAGCGTAGCATCTTTTGCAAGACAGTGCCATGAAGCCGCAAAGGCTTTTGCTGGAATTGGCAGTGGCGAAGAAAGAGGTATGGACGCTGTAGTCGGTGGAGCGACAGGCGCTGTATCTGGCAAGTCGATTGATCTCAACCTAACGAGTGGTAGTTTTGACGGAACTAATTACACCTATAAGGCTACCCAAACGTCGCTTGATGATTTCACCTCAGATTTGCAGCTTGATATTTCAAAATATCAGCAACAGATTGCCCAAATTGATTCGCAGATTGCCCTCCTTGAGTCTTTGAAGAACAAACCGCTTGGTAGCTATGGCAACTCTAGTGGTGGCGGTGGCTCAAAAGGTGGTTCTGGTGGAGGATCTAGCTCTAGCACTAAAGAGGTTGAGGAATACATCGCCAGCATTGACGAGTATCGTGAGGCTTTGGAACGTCTTGCTCGTACTCAGGCAAAGGTTGATGAGATTCAGCAGAAAATCAATCTCTCAGACAATCTCGAAGAGCAGTTGCTCATGCAACAGGTGCTCATTGGAGCATACGAGCGTGAGCAGGATGCGCTTGTCAATCTGAATAATCAGCGCAAGAAAACGCTTGCATCCGGTGCAGAGGAACTGCGCAACATGGGATTTGCGGTTGAGTATAACGCAGAAAAGAACGAGTTCTTTGTGGAGAACATGGAACACGTCAACGACCTTGTTGCGGACAGCGCCGGAGATTTTGACACGCTGCAAGAGGCGACGAACGATCTCCGCAAGAGCACCGAAGAGCACATAAAGACGCTCGAAGATCTGAATAAGTCTAATCAGGATAGCGCGAATGATTTTGCCGACCTCAAGACGAAAATCAAAGATGCTCGTGAGGAAATCCAGAATCTCCTTGAGACGATGGTCAAGAACAAGTCTGAAGCGGTAGACTCGATTCAGGAAGTGTACGAGACGCTTCATAATGCGGCGGATGAGTATGCCAAGAGCGGGTATATCGCAATCGACACCTTGCAAAGTATCATTGACCTCGGCATGGAGTACGTCGCTTATCTCATGGACGAGAACGGCAACCTTGTTATCAACGAGGAACGCATCAAGAAGGTTATCGCCGCAAGAACACAGCAGATGGCGGTTGAAACAGCGCTCACTTATGTTGAATCGCTGAGAATTGCCAAGCAAAACGACGATGTAGAGACGATGAATCGGTTGCTGAATGCGACCGAGGAAACGACGAACGCAACGTGGGGGCTGGTATATGCCAATCTCAGTATGCTTGACCTCACAGAGGAACAGCGTAAGGCGGCTCTCGCAAACATCAATGCACTTCGTGCTCTCGCTGACAGCGCAGTTGATAGCATCGGCAAATCGTCGGATGCTTTGTCAGACAGTCTGAACAACATGAAGGACGGGCTAGACAGCATCTTAGATTATGTTATCAGCATGCTGACGCAACAAATCAATGACCAAATTGATTCTTTGAACGACATGAAAGACGCTTACTCTGAGATAATTGATCTCAAGAAAGAATCTCTTGAGGCTTCTAAAAATGAGAATAATTATCAAAAAGAACTTGCCGATAAGATGAAAGATATGGCGAAGCTCCAAGCTCGTATCGACATCTTGTCTCTTGATGATAGCCGGTCTGCACAGGCGGAGCGCGCAAAGTTGATGGAAGAGATGCAAGAACTTCAGAGCGAAATGTCCGAGAAGCAGGCAGACCATGCTCGTGAGGCTCAGGAGGATGCGCTTGACAAGATGAACGAGGCGTATGGCAAGGAAAAGGACAAGGAGATTGAGGTACTTGAGGAAAGCATTTCGTCGTATCAGAAAAAGTATGACATGGCGATAAAGTATATCCAAGAGCATTGGGATACGCTTTTTGATGAACTTATCAATTGGAACACGGAGTATGGCAACGACCTGAACGAGACTGTTGTTAAGGCGTGGGAGAACGCTCTTGAGGCTGTCAAGAAATATGGTAGTTATGTTGACGCGCTCGATAAGGTTGACGATGATATCGGCAAAAACGATTCATCTGGTGGTAATTCCAATACGACCATTGGCAAGACAGAGTACGATGAGCAGTACACAAACGGAGAAAAAGTCCATGCTATTGTTAAGCAGATGAATGCAAATTCAGAGGCGTGGCATACTGCTGATGAGGATGAGCGTAAAAGGCTCGCTGATGATAGTGCCCGGTTAGGAAGAGAACTTGAGAAGTATGGTGTATATGTTTATCGTGATAACTCTGGCACTTGGCGTATAAAGGGGACAGATGAAAAACTGTTTGAGAAATACGACAAGTATAAGTACAACAATGGAATCGGAGAACTTGATGAAGTCGAAACTGTCAAGAATGATTCTGGTAAAAAGTTAAAAAACGGCTGGTTTTATAAGGGGCTTGCCGCTTCCGTGCAACGAATCAATCGTGGTCAGGCTGCGATGTCAAAATTGTCTGGTAATGGTACGTCAAAACTGTATTCGAATGACGCAAATGCTGCTACAAAGTATGTTTCGACCGACAACAGTCAGACGGTTAATATCGTATTTGGAGATACGAATATCACGAACGCCGACCAGAATACGGTTGAGCAACACGCGAAGGTTACTGAGGATCAGGTCAATCAGATTGCTAAGATTCTTGGTGTTAGAAGGTAGTAAGATGCGGGAGCGCCGAATGGCGCTCCCGTTTGCGTAATCCAGTGAAAGGATGGTTGAATGTTTAGGACTTACGATTTTTCTTTCGCGGGTTATCCGGCAAGTATGTATGGGCTGTTTGTTGCCGATATCGGCAACAACAAAATGGCCGATGAGAGTTTTGGCAACAAAGCAAATATTGTTGAACAGCGCATTGCTAACCGGATAACACCGCTTCATTTTGGCGTCAAGTATAATGAGACGCCGCTTCAATTTGAGCTGATTTTTGGTAGCGATCATTTACTGGACAAATATGAATGTCAAGAAGTGTCTAAATGGTTAACCGGGCATCAGGATTATCAGTGGCTCTCTATTGACCAACCAGACCTCGATGACAAACAGTTTCGGTGTTTGATTCAAGAACTGACGCCAATCAGTATTCGTGGGCTTGCAAATTCGTTTAAGGCACATGTTATTTGTGATTGTCCATATGCTTATGGATTGCCTTTTGATGACAATTATACTGTAAGAGGCACATCCAATATCATTTATTATAATGATGGCAGTTGCAGGGAACTTATGAAGCCGCATATCACGATTACGCTGAATGCTGGATGCACGGAATTTTCTATTGATAATAAGACAACTGGAAAAAAATTCGAATTATCCGGACTTCCATGCGACGCTATGACGATAGACGTCGATAACGAAAATTGCATTATGTCCGAAAGAACCGGAAGCGTCAATATTTATAATTATTTTAATTTTAATTTTGTTGGGCTTGCCAGCGGAGATAACGAAATGATTATAACAGGCGATGCAGATGTTCGCATACAAGGGCGTTTCCTTTATAACGTGGGGGCGTGATATGCAACACCATTTTCAAGAAAGGTAGGTGAGAATGATTGTATCTAAACTATTCGAAAATTGCGTTTGATAAGGACGGCTACCCTGAGCAGCCTATGTTGCAGTTGCGCACGTTGTCCGGCATTAAGCAAGGCGCAATCCCGTTCGCCTACAATGTCAAATTCGATATCAAATATGCGGAACTGAGCACACTCGAATTTGATGTCCCGTATTTTGTAGACGGCGTTGTCAATCCGGTCTATAAGAATTTAAACGGGTATGCTGAGGTCTATACAGATCACTACGGCATTTACGTGCTCATGTCGCCGAAAATCTCTGGCGATGGTGTGTCGGAAATCAAGCACGTCACTGCGTATTCGATTGAGCAACTTTTTGAGCGCAAGCGAATCTTCTTGGAAGATGGCACGTATAACTTTTGGAATCCTGCTTCGCCTGACGATACAGTCCTTGGTCGTGTGCTTGAGCTTGACCCAACGTGGCGCGTCGGATACGTTGACCCGAAGTTTATTGGGATGTATCGCACGTTCGATGAGTACGAGAATGACGGCTTGACATTTATTTACAATGACGCGCCTGAAAAATACGGTTGTACTATTGTGGTTGACCCGTATGAAAAAACGCTTAATGTATATGACGCATATACGAGCAGAGGCACGCTACCTATCTATCTCAGCTATGAAAACCTCGTGAGCGAGGTTGGCGTTGACGAGCTGTCGGATGATATTGTGACGAAGCTCCATGTGTATGGCAGTGATGATATGTCTATACGTGAGGTAAACCCTACCGGCGCTGATTACATTGTTAACCTCGATCATTTCATTTCTCGCGGCGATTTGGATATTGAGATTGATGGAGTTAAACTGTCTGATAAGGTTAAGTCGTGGCAGAAGGAGATTAAGGCGAACCAGCATTACTATACCGGTCTTGTGGCGTTGCGTGCCTCTGAAACTGCTCAGAAAATCGCGTATGAGACGGAATTGACCGAACTGAACGGCGAAATGGATACGCTGAAGGCGCAACAGAATGTGATTATTCAGGCGTTGGCACTTGAGACTACGGACGCTGGAAAGCAATCGCAACAAGCGCAACTCGACGATGTGAACAAGAAAATCGCTACAAAAGAGGCAGATGTCGCAAGTTGCGAGGCAGAAATTAAGGAAACAAAAACTCGTATTGAGAATTATGCTTCTGAGATTGCGACTATCAGCAAAACGCTTTCTATGGAGCAGTGCTTCACCGAGAAAGAAATGTCCGCGCTTCGGCCTTATCTGATTGATGAGACGCTGACAGAAGAAACGTTTGTTGCTACAGACATTGACGCTAAAGCGTCTGGTGCGTTTCAAAGCATTACGGGCACGATTGCAATTTCTGAGAGTGATGTTGCGCGAGTGGATATGACGCAACCGTATACGAAGCAGTTATATACGCTGACAGGCGGCAAGTTGGAGATCGCAAGCGTACAGATTTCGGCGACGATTATTCGAGGTACGATTGATGTTACTCCTAGTGATAGTACGTTTGTGCTGTCTCTGTATCTTGGCGACGTTGTTTATGGGAAACACGATTTCGCAAGCGGAATGCTTACAATGTCGGGCGATTTTTCACAGTTAAATAGTGATGTCGTGGATGTTACAGAGAACGAAATCACAGAGCATAAAGGACATTCGGTTTCAATTACGACGGCAAATTGCCAGTCTTTTTTTACTGTTAACGTAAGTGAATATCAGCAATATGTTATTGCCGAAGAACTGTATGATTTCGGGGCAGATTCGCTGAATGATTCTGCGTATCCCGTATACGAGTTCTCACTGAGCAGCGGTAACTTCTTGTTTGCTAAAGAGTTTGCTCCGTTTCGCAATGCGCTTGAACTTGGTAAGGGTGTTCATTTGAGTCTTGGTAGCGAAGGGCATCTCGTGGCGAACATCATTGGCGTGTCTTTGGACTTTGATGACAAATCGTCTTTGTCGTTGACGTTCTCGACGAAATTCCAAAAGCATAATGGCGCTCAGGCGCTACAAGACATTCTGCAAACATCATATAGCGCTTCGCGCAGCTTCGATGCGTCGAAGCATTTATATAACCTCACGGCGGGACAGGCTAGTGAGGTTTCAAATTATATAAATGGTACGCTTGACGCTTCTGTGAATCGTATTGTTGGCGCGTCGAATCAGTCTGTCAATATCAGTGGAGCTGGTATTGAGGTCGGAAGTGATAAATATCAACTGCGCATCGTGGACAATATGATTGCCATGACGGATGACAAATGGCAGACGGCAAAACTTGCTATCGGGCGATTTGCAACGCCGGAGACTGGTGAGCAGTGGGGTGTCAATGCAGAGTTGCTTGCTGGTAAACTTATCATTGGAAACAACATGATCCTTGAGAATCCGAAGGTGGATGCGCAAGGTTTGCCGACTGGCACGATGCAGTTCAAGGTGGATTCGACCGGCGTGTGGCTAAATAACAGTACCATGATTCTGCAAAAGGATAATGGCGGTCGAATGATCCTTGATTCTGACTACGGCATCATGGCGGGAACTGATCTTTTGTTTACCACGAATGGCACACAAGTAACCCCGTCGTTCATTGGTGATGACGGAGACATTGTTTATGATGATATGGGTATGCCGAAGAACGCGAACTTCTTCTTGGACATCAACGATGGAAGAGCGTTTTTCCGTGGTAATGTTGATGCTGAATCAGGTCACATTGGTGGCTTCACGATTGAAGAAGACTTTTTGGAAGCTGGCTCCAATATGAACTATGTCGGCCTTAATGGTTCAGGTAGCAATCAAAACAGTTTGTATGCATTTTGGGCTGGTGCAAAAGAACCGGAGAAAGCAAACTTCTGGGTTAAGAAGGATGGCACTATTTACGCAAAAGAGGGTCAATTCATTGGCACTATGAGTGGCGTTCTTGATGGAGATCTGATTGCGAACCAACAAAATGGCTCATGGGTCATCGGGTGCGGATTAAAAGTAAATGATGGCAGATTCTTGGTCGAGCAAAATGGCGATGTAGTTATTGCTGGAGGCGTAAACATCTCCGGTGCTGGTTCGATTGATGCGCATTCAGTGTTGTATAAATCCGACGAGTATGGTGGATTTTGTTGCGATGATAGAAACAACGGTGTGGCGACTACGCATGGTGCGGTTATGTACAGCAAAGATAAATCCAGTTATCTTATGGCTACTAATGCAAGCGCATATATCAAATCTAACGGAGAATATATGGCCGTCGCAGGCAGTGGAGTAACTGTAAGCAAACCTGTCAGAACGGTTGCAGATAAGCGCCTGGCATCGAATGTATCGAGTAATCTTGCGAAGTATGATGCGTTTTATAACGCTCTCGCTCCTAGCTCTTTTAAATTTAAGAGCGATGAGAACGGAAGTACGCATATCGGGTTCTCCGCACAAGATGTTGAAACGGCTTTGAAAAGTAATGGGCTGACGCTCGGTGATTTTGCTGGCGTTTCTAAGTGTGCAGGCTCAACAGACGTTCATTCTGATTATACGGATCAATACTATCTTCGTTACTCGGAATTTATTGCACTGAACACGTACCAAATCAAGAAACTTATGGAGCGAGTTACGGCTCTGGAAGAAAAGACATGATACATCAGGGGGAACAATTAGATTGAATAACGATATGGATATCTTGATTGCTGTTTTGAATACGATGGACGAAATCAGCATTAGCGGCAGAAAAAACATCGAGAACTTTAGAAATTGCGTCATTGCGCTTGAAAAGCTGGTTGCGAGCATGAACGAACGGAATGCAAACAACGTTGACGCATGATATATGGGGGTGACTTCGCTCTTGGGAAGTTGTGTATATAATCAATACACCTTGCCGCAATTTGATTTTATTGGCGGAACGACGCAGAAATATACTATTCCTGTTTCGAGTGTCGCCAATATCTCTGATTCAGAAGCAAAGTCGTACCGTGCCGCTTTTGCTATTGTTAATTATGTGAATAGAGATTGTGCCCCAATCATATCTAAGGAAGCTACATTGGACACGACTGGAAAATTTATCACTATCAGTTTGTCTCCAAATGAGACGCTTAATTTGACTGGGAAATTTGTTTATCAGGTATCTTTACGAAACGAAAATAGCAATAGCGAATACCACGGTCAAGGCTTGCTGATTGTGGCAAGAAATATTGATAGGACTGGAACTGTGCTGAATCCTTATCGGAATAAACCTATTACATGGGGCAATTTGAAAAATGGCTTTAGCACGGCGCAGACCGTGACGATCGCCGATGGCACGGAGGTGGCGTATTGATGAAAAAGCTCTACGAAGAAATGATTAAAACAAAAGGTGGTGAGCGCATATGTCTCAGGCATATTTGGGCAGTTTCAATGGGACTGTCACTCCGAATGTGAATATGCTAAAGGTTTTTAAGGAAAATGAAATCGCAGCGAATCCGAATAGTATTTTGAATTACTGCGATATGACGCTCGTGAAATTCGGTATCTCTGCTCCGGCTGGCACGAAAGTGAAAATCAATGGCAGAGAGATCCCTTTGTTCACTGGCATTTTTGAGCTTGGCATGAACCAGCTCGACATTACGTCGCTCGAATTTGAAGAGGCGGTAGATGTGAATATCTACTATATGTATTAAGGCGGTGGGTCAATATGTTTTTTGTGGAAGACCCCAGATGGCGTGACGCACTAGTTGCAGGCGGCGGCTCTGATGGCGTTGCAGCTTTACAGGCTGAGATCGGTCGTGTAAAAGAAGATATGAAGAAGAAGGCTGACGGGATCACTTATGATGATAAAACGCGCAAGGTGCAATTGAAATCTGGCGATACTCTGATCGGCGCTGCAATTACCGTTCCCTCAGATAATTACGCAGACCAGATGTCCTCTGGCGGCAGTGAGGAATGGTCGGGCATGGACACTTCCGGCTCAACTGGCAATGGCGAGAAATGGTCTGATATGTAATTGCGCAAACCTCCGCATGGACGGGTTGCATATATAATTTCAAGAAAGGGGGAGGGATATTTGGGCACGAAGGTTGTTTATAAGCAAGGCTCAAAGCAAACTTATCTTGGGCTTACAAGCCGTCTGAGTAATGCGCTTTACTTTTGTACAGACACCAAAGAACTGTACAAGGGCGATGATCTTTATTCGGACGGCTTGCGATTTGTTTCGAGCATTTCTACGTTGCCTGAGTTTTCTAAGGCGTCTGACGGCATCCTGTATTACTGTCAGGCCGAGGAAACGTGCTTCGTTCTAAACGAGACGAGAGATGATTGGCTGTGTTTGTTTCCGCGAGATAGATTCCCGACGTTAACAGAGGCACAGGCATGGATTCAAAAATACGATTGTGCAGGCCGAATTATTACCGTGCAGAACGGTGAGGAATGGACTCCGTACATCGTAAAAAATGACAAGACACTGTCTCCGTTTCAGTCAGCACCTATTGATATTAAGGTAATCGACGGCGGGACAGCTTTTGTTTAACTAAAATTGAAAGGGAAAAGTTATGTCTGACAAAACTTTGAAAACTACCATTCAATTCAGACGAGATACCACTGAGAATTGGGTGACGAACAAAGACGTCGTGCCTGCCGCTGGCGAGCCTTGCTTTGACAAGGACACGGGCGTGCTGAAAATTGGCGACGGCGTTGCTACCTATGAAAATCTCCCGCGTGTCGGCGGTGTTTCCGCTGCGCACTATGAGGGTGTTAAGGGCGATGGCGAGAGCGATACCGCTGTTATCGAGCGTGTGCTGGCCGCTGCTGGCGCTGAGGCGAAAGTGGATGACATTTTTGTTGTCAAGACGCTGATTTCTGACGGGAAATATTCTTACACTGCGTATGTTTACAACGGCACTGCTTGGGGCGCGATGGATGGAAACTATAATGCTGAGAACGTTTATTTCGCTGATGATCTCACCTATACTTCGGCCATCGGTGTTATGACGGTTCCGTCATCTGGCTCTGGAACGATTCGTGCCGCTGGCAAGAACGTAAAGGACGTTCTGGCTTCCATTCTTGCCAAAGAGAAAAATCCTACGGCTACTCAGCCTGCGGTTAATGTGACCTGCGCGCAGCTCGGCGCATACGAGGTCGGTACGTCTGTGACGCCGTCTTATAAAGCTGCGCTGAGTGCTGGTAGCTATACTTATGGCCCGGGTACTGGTATCACTGCAACCAAGTGGAGCGTGAGCAATGGCGCTGACACAAAGGAGACGGCCGAAGGCACGTTTGATGCTATCATCGTTGCCGACAACACGAACTATGCGATCACTGCGACTGCGACGCACGGCGAAGGCGCTGTCCCCGTGACGAACCTTGGCAATGCGTATCCGGCTGGCAAGATTTCTGCTGGTACGAAGTCCGGCACTGCTTACAAGAGCGCGTCTGCAAAGGCCACTACGAAGATTACCGGTTATCGTAACTCCTTCTACGGCACGCTGACCGAAAAAGATGGCGAAATCAACTCGGTGCTTGTGCGTGGTCTGGCTACCAAGTCCAACAAGGCTCTGGCGAATGGTAACTCGATCAATCTTACGATTCCTGTTGGTGCGAAGCGCGTTATGTTTGCATATCCCGCGACTCTGCGCGATGTCAGTTCCGTGCTTGACGTGAACGGTCTGAACGCTGAAATTAAGTCTGGTTTCACAAAGAGTGTTGTCTCTGTTGAGGGCGCTGCTGGCTATCAGGCGATTGACTATAAAGTTTACGTTCTCGATTACGCAAACGCGAACGATGCGGCGAACACTTATAAGGTCACTATTTGATTAGAAAGGAGGAAAGGATAATGGCTGATTTTGGTAAACTGAATTTCTCCGTTGCTTTCAATCCTACTACTGCGTTCCCTCTTGACGCACGTTACTACTTTGCGACGCTTGCTGAGGCGCAGGCTGCTGCCGCTGCCGCTGTCGAGGTCGGTAGTTCTGATGGCACTTATTTCTTTGGCGAAATCGTTTGCGTCGTTGCTGATGGTGTTGCTTCTCTGTACATCATCCAGCCTGATAAGACGCTGAAGCCTGTTGGCACTGAAGTTCTCGGCGATGGCAAATCTATCGAAATTAAAGATGGCAAGGTTGCTGTCAAGGGTTCTGATGAGGCTACTGCTGGTCAGCAACCGCGCATCAATGCGGCTGGCAACGCCATCGAGTGGTATACGCCCGATACGAGCACCGTTTCTGGCCTTGCTGATACGGTTGCTGGGCATACAACCGACATTGGCAATCTTCAGAGTGGCAAGGCTGATGCAAATCACAAGCATGACATTGCGGACTTGAATCAGGCCGCTGGATACATTGTCCTGAACTGCGGGTCTGCATCCGTGAATATCTGATATAATTTAGTGTAACCGCGTCGTGAATTATCACGGCGCGGTTTTTGCATATTCTCGTGCGCATATGGGCTTTTGTTTTTCTAAATTTGTATATTGTTGCTGTGTAAACACAACCTACGATACCTAGAAAGTATATGTAGATACATGGCTTTATGTAACGGAAAATCCTGTGGATATGGGTTTATCGAGTTTCATAAAGGTATATTGAGATATAAAACTGACACTTAACCTATAAAATAGATGGCTTTCCGATCTTGGCATTGCAAATTTGCGACAATTTAACTTGTACTTGGGTTGAACAAGCAGACTTGCCAACTATATTCTCTGGCGAATTAAGCGAACAACTTCTAACTATGTATATAGCGGGAGTGCATAACACAAATGAACATCGAATCAGAACCGCGCCGTTTCGTAACGGCGCGGTTTATTATAAGGAGGGATTTGCTTGTCTGATTTATATAACACAAGGATCAAATTGAAACGAGATACAGAGGAAAACTGGACTAGTAAGAATCCGATTCTTTTAGACGGAGAAATGATTATTGTTAAAACCAATGATGGTAAAATAAGAAAAAAAATCGGAGACGGTGTAAAAAAGTTCTCTGAGTTGCCGTATGATGAGATTACAATTGATAGTGCAATTTCAACGACGTCTACTAATCCGGTTCAAAACAAAGTTATCACGTTGGCGCTGGACGGCAAAGCGGGAACAGCAGTGGCGACCACATCAGCCAATGGCCTGATGTCTAATGCGGACAAGGCCAAGCTCGACGGCATCGAGCTTGGGGCCAACAAGACCACCGTGCCCACGGCGCTGAAAAATCCAAACGCACTGACGATCGAGATCGGCAACACCACCGTCACCTATGACGGCAGCACGGCGCAGACCGTGACGATCGCCGATGGCACGGAGGTGAGCTACTGAGATGAAAAAGCTCTACGAAGAAGCGTCCGTACAGGACATCGCCGCCGCCATCCGCGCGAAAAACGGCACTGCAACGAAATACAAAGTCGCGGAGATGGGCGATGCTGTGAGGCGCTTGA
>OLOA01001109.1_pt1 | contig 27884 bp, 23 predicted proteins | sample 1672201 | NCBI WGS metagenome assembly OLOA01 (sample SAMEA3136658, study PRJEB25190) | human gut metagenome
ACCCCCGTCAAAGGCTTAATCCTTCGTCTCGGGGCACCACGTCAGCCGCTCCGGTCGGGAATTCGGCAGGTCGGACGTGGTGCTTCACCCCCGCCAAAGCCTTGATCCTTCGTCTCGGGGCACCACGTCCCCGAACCCGGCCGGTCATTCCCCGGGCCTGGCCGTCGGCAATGAAAAAACCTGCATACGGAAAGCAGTCTTTGATTGACCGATGCAGGTAGATTGTTTTGTGATGTGATTTCCGAGGTGAAAGCGAAGAGCCCTTTCTCTAATTACACCGCCATCGGGCAGAGCACCAGGTACGCCAGCATGTAATGGCAAAAGCTTCCCGCCATGACGAAGAGGTGAAACAACTCATGGTTGCCGAAGCCGATACTGTTTGCCGGAATGATTTTCAGCTTGAGGGCGTAGATCACTCCGCCGACGGTGTAAAACAATCCTCCTGCCAGAAGCCAGAGGAATCCGGCGGAAGAAAGGTTGGCATAAATCGTGGGCAGGACGGAAATGCAGAGCCAGCCCATTCCGATGTACATCACGGAAGAGACCCATTTCGGACAGGTCACCCAGAAGAATTTGAACAGCATTCCCAGTGCGGCCACAATCCAAACCGCGATGAGGAGCCGGGTTCCGGCCTTTCCCGGAATGGCAATCAGGCACACCGGGGTATAGGAACCGGCAATCAGTACGAAGATGCTCATGTGGTCCAGGCATTTCAGCCGATGGTTCCGGACTTCATCCAGATTAAATGCGTGATAGGATGCGCTGGCGCCGTACAGCAGAACCATGCTCAGCATGAAAACCCCCATGGAAATCAGCGCCCGAAGGGGTGCACCGCCGAAGGCTCCGTGAATCAGAAGGAGCGGGGTCGCGACGATGGCCATCAGGAATCCGATAAAATGAGTCAGCGAACTGATGGGATCTTTGGCGCGGAATACCGGGCGGTCCTTCGATGTCTCGGTGCCGCCGGGAACGGAATTGGTGGAATAAGATAATTTCTGCATTGGGATACCTCCTATAAAAACGTTCGGTTCGGATTCGAGCGTGAGATCGAATCCACGAACGGTGTAATCAACTCTTTGTCATCGGTTATTGAATATCCGATGACCCTATATTAGCGGTTATCCAATAACTTGTCAAGGGTTACCGTAAATATTATTGACGGTTATTGATATTTGCTATACAATGAATACCAGGTATTCGAAACAGGAGAAAACGATGACACAGAAAGAAAACGAAAAGAACAAAAGCATTCAGGCCGCAATTCAGGCGGACATCCAGCACACCCTGGATTCCCTGCATTTGCCGGAATACAAGGAGATTCCGGACGTGGGGTTGTATCTGGAGCAGGTGACCCGGTTCATCAATACCGCGCTGGAATCCTTTCCGGATATGAGCGTTACTCCATCCATGATCAGCAATTACGTGAAGCTGAAGGTGGTGACCCGACCGGAGAAGAAAGCCTACTCCCGGGATCAGATTGTGGCCCTGCTGTTCGTGGCCGTGGCAAAGACCGTGTTGTCCATGGACAACATCCGGAAAGCCTTTGAAATTCGCCGCCAGAACAGCGATGTGGAAACGGGATACGAATATTTTCGGAGAAGCCTGGAGCATGCCCTCACCTCCTTCGGGAAAGACCCGCTGCCTTGGAATCCGGAAGAAATTCCCCAGGACGTCAGCGAGGAAGCGCGGAATGTGGTGGATTACACCGCCTCCGCCATCGCGTATAAGATGTATCTGAATCTGTATTTCGACGCAATCAAAGAACCGGGCACCTCCAAATAGTTAAAAAATAAACGGCGAAAAAGCCTGAAAAGCCCTTTATTAAAGGGTTTCAGCGGTGTATAATAACCAACGGAGTATTTATAGAAAAAACCAATGGTTATTTTGCAGGAGGAGTATTGCAAATGGAAATCGCAAAAAATGCAGGAATCACATACAAGCAGACACCGGTTGCCAACGGCACCCTGGTAAAGGTCATCAAGGCGGCGATGGCTTCCCATCTGGAGGACGAGAAGGGGTGGAACTACTACGTTTCCAAGTCCAAGGAGGCAATTGCCGAGCTGGCGGAATCCGGTGAGAACGCCGCCGAAGTGAAGGATGCACCGGCCGTTATCGTTCCGGTATACGCACCGGCAAAGGAAGCGCCGACCGCAGAGGATGTGGAGAGAAGCCGCGCCATCGGCAACATGCTGGTAATCATGGAAGAAATCGGTCTGGCCGGCACCTGGGTGAGCGTGATGTGTGACGAAGCGCAGCAGAAGACGGTGGCGGAAGCCATGCACATTTCTTCGGAATTCATGCCGATGGGCATTCTGACGCTGGGCTATCCGGAGCAGGATGCAGAGGAGGATAAGCCGGGCAAAAAGAAAAAGAAAGCCGAGGAACGTTTCCGCAAGAAGATTCACTTTGTGGACACGCTGGGCAGATACTAAGAACTTTGTGTCGGAAGCGAAAGACTTCCGGCACTTTTTTTACAAAAAAATCCGTGTATGAATTGCAGTACAATCCGTAAAAAGATATAATGGAAAAGATTATGAATCAATACCGTTTTGGTTAGTTGGAAAGGACAGAGAAAGATGAAACAGTTAGAAGAGACGAAAAGCAGCGGATTGGCACTGATACCGTTCCTGTTGTTCATTGTGATCTATATGGGCGCCGGAATCATCCTGCAAATGCGGGGGGTGGAGATGGCGTTCTATCAGTTCCCGTCGGTGGTGGCCATGTCCATTGCGGTAATTGCCGCATTTGTCATGTTCCACAAGGCGGGCATTAACGAGAATTTTGCGACCTTCGCCAAAGGCGCTGCCAGCGAAGACGTGGTGACCATGCTGATGATCTACCTGCTGGCGGGCGGATTCTCCGCAGTGGCCGGTGCGATGGGCGGAATCGAATCCACGGTAAACCTGGGGGTGTCGATTATTCCGGCACACCTGCTCACTGCAGGCATCTTCGTGATTTCTGCTTTTATGGCGACGGCGACGGGAACCTCCATGGGAACCGTGGGCGCCATTGTGCCGATTGCCGTGGGCGTTGTGGATAAAGCGGGCTTGAGCATGCCTTTGGTGATGGCGGCCTGCATGTCCGGCGCGATGTTCGGCGACAACCTGTCCATGATTTCGGATACCACCATCGCCGCCACCCGGACCCAGGGCGTAGAGCTGAAGGATAAGTTCCGCACCAACTTCTGGTGCGCCCTTCCGGCGGCCATCATCGCACTGGTACTTCTGGTGGCATTCGGTCGTCCGGAACATGCGGTGGTAATTCCTGCCGGAAACTATGAGTTGATCAAAGTGGTTCCGTACATGCTGGTACTGGTGCTGGCGCTGCTGGGAATCAACGTATTCCTGGTGCTGCTCTTCGGCATCGTGTCCGCCGGCATCATCGGAATTGCCTGCGGCGACCTGACCGTGATTACTTTTGCTACCAACGTGTGGGAAGGCTACAAGAGCATGATCGAAGTGTTCCTGCTGTCCATGTTCGGCGGCGGCGTGGCGGAGCTCACGGCAAAATACGGCGGGCTTCAGTGGATGATTGAGAAGCTCAGCGGAATTTGTAAGGGAAAGAAATCCGCCCAGGCGGCGCTGTGCGTGCTGGCGGGAGTGACGGATATGGCGACGGCCAACAACACCGTGGCCATCATCGTGGACGGAAACATGGCCAGATCCATCAGCGAGAAGTACAAGATCGATCCGAGAAAAACCGCATCCATCCTGGATGCGTTCACCTGCATCTTTCAGGGCATGATTCCGTACGGTGCCCAGTTCCTGCTGGTGGCATCCCTGACCAAGGGACGAGTGAGCCCGCTGGACATTATTCCGCTGCTGTGGTACCTGTTCCTGCTGGGACTTTTCACCGTGCTGTCCTTCCTGATTCCAAGCTACGAGAAGTTGACCCTCTCCGGCGAATGGGATTGGGAGAACCACACCGTCATCCGATAGTTGTGGAAGGAGATGAATTGGAATGGAAAAAAATCGAAATCAGGTCATCGTGCGGGCCAGCGTGGTGGGCATCGTCACCAACCTTTTGCTGGCGGGCTTTAAGGCTTTTGTGGGGATGATGTCCCATTCCGTGGCCATCACCATGGACGCGCTGAACAACCTGAGCGATGCCATGTCCTCATTGATTACCATCGTGGGCACCCGGCTGGCGGCAAAACCGGCGGATCGGGAGCATCCTCTGGGACACGGGCGGGTGGAATACCTCAGCGCCAGCGTGATTGCCTTGATTATTCTCTACGCGGGCATTACGGCTTTGGTGGAGTCCGTGACGAAAATCCTCCATCCCAAGACGCCGAACTATACCGGCGTTAACCTGCTGATTGTGGCGGTAGCGGTGGTGACCAAAATCGTTCTGGGTCTTTGGGTGAAGAAGCAGGGGATAAAAGCAAATTCGGAATCCCTCATCAATTCCGGTGCCGATGCCCTTCTGGATGCGGTGATTTCCGTCACCACGCTGGCAGCGGCCGGCCTGTATCTGGGATTCGGCCTGCGGGTGGAGGCCTGGCTGGCGGCCATCATTTCCCTGGTAATCGTCAAAGCGGGAATCGACATGCTGCGGGAAACCATCAGCGATATCCTGGGGGAACGGGTGGAGAAACCATTGGCTCGGCAAGTGAAAAGCATCATCTGCATGCATCCTCATGTGACCGGTGCCTACGACTTAATCCTTCACGCCTATGGGCCGGATCAGTATCAGGGATCGGTGCACATCGCCATTCCGGATACCATGACCGCCGTGGAAATCGACCGGCTTCAGCGGGACATTGCCGATGATGTGTACGAGAAGACCGGAGTCATCCTGATGGGAATCGGAATCTACGCCATCAACACCACCGATGCGGATTTGGCGATGGTTCAGAAAAAGGTGACGGACCTGGCCATGAGCGTGGAACACGTGATGCAGCTCCACGGTTTCTTCTTTGATCCCGAGAGCCGGCGCATGAGCTTCGACGTGGTGGTCAGCTTCGAGTCCCCGGACCGGATGGAGACGATGGAACAGGTTCGCCGAAAAGTCCTTCAATGGATGCCGGACCTGAAGCTTCGAATTCGGATGGATGCGGATCTCAGCGATTGATTTTCCGCAATAAGTGTTAAGATTTCTTAAGAATTGTTAAGATTGGGCTCCGGATGTTGTACACCGGAGCCCAATTCAGTATAATTAATATCATTAATTTCGACCGATACTGTAACAGCATGGGGAAAGAAAGGATAGAATTATGTCGCATATGATTGAACTTCATAACGTATCGAAGTTCTACAGCAATAAGGATACCGTGAGTACCGGATTTTCCAAGGTGGATCTCAACCTGGATATGGGGGAATTCGTGGTGCTTACCGGCGAGAGCGGCAGCGGCAAGTCCACGCTGCTGAACGTCATTTCCGGACTGGACAGCTATGAAGAGGGGGAACTTTTCATCGCGGGAGAGGATACCAGCGGCTACCGAACGGAAGATTACGAACGGTACCGGAAGAAATACATCGGAAATATTTTCCAGGACTTCAACCTGGTGAACAGCTATACCGTATACCAGAACGTAGAGCTGAGCATGATGCTGTCCGGCATGCCTCGGTCGGAGCAGAAGCAGAACATCCCGGAATACATCGAGATGGTGGATATGACGGCCTATACCAAGACTAAGGCATCCAAGCTTTCCGGCGGACAGAAGCAGCGGGTGGCCATCGCCCGGGCGCTGGCAAAGAACGCCCCGGTTATCGTGGCGGACGAACCGACGGGAAATCTGGACAGTGCCTCCGCAGAGAAGGTGATGGAAACCTTGCATCGGATTTCCAAAGATCGCCTGGTGGTTATCGTAACCCACAACTACGAGCAGGCGGCGCCGTACGTCACCCGAAAAATCACCATGCATGACGGCCGAATTATCGAGGATAAAAAAATTCAGCCCGCGGCGGGGGACCTTTCCGATGATGCGATGGAATCCTATCTGCATCCGGAAGAAGAGCGAAAGGAAGAAGAAGCGGCGAAACCTCGCAGCGGCGGAAGAGCCATGAGAAATGAAGAGGCGGAAACCGGAGGGAAAGGAAGAAGAAAGAGCCGGGGGCGGAGGAATCCTTTTGCGGAAGCACCGGTATACCGGAAGATGTTGGCCGGGTCGCAGCTTCGGCTGGGGATTCGGAACACCTTCAACCTTCCGGCGAAATTCATTTTGCTTTTATTGGTGTACCTGTTCGTCACGGCGGCGGTGCTGAGCCAGTACGCGTCCACGAAGCAGGCCCTCCATTCCAACGATTTGATGGGGTACAACAATTACTTCACGGATACCTCCCCGGAGCGGCTGATTCTCACCAAGAAGGATGGGAGTGCTTTCACCACTTCGGATTACGAGAGCCTTCAGAAGATGGACAATGCGGATTACATCATCAAGGGCGATGCGGGCATCGACACCGGAATCATGTTTGAGTCCGACGATATCGATATCAGCGGGCCGATGTATCCGGTGAGCTGCCTGAAGGAAAAGCCGACCATCGGCCGCCTTCCGAAGAAGGATACGGAGGTGGTGCTGGTGGCGGATCCGGAATGCTATTCCTACGATGCCATCAAGGAGATGGATAAGAAGATTCTGGGGAAAAAATACTACATCGATGCCCTGAATTCCATGGCGATACAGGGCGGCGACCGGCTGATCAAGGACAAGGTGACCGTGGTCGGCGTGGTTTTGCTGAGCGAAGATGCCAGCCGGTCCAGCAACGGAAACGTCATGATTTACGTAACGGATAACGTGGCGGCTCGGGTGCTGGTAAAGACCGCAGCGGCCTCCTCCGCTGTAACGTTGGACTTTAACGGTACGAAGAGCGATTACAGCGGCATGCAGGTGGTGTATCCATCCAAGAAGGTGCCGAAGGGCGAAGTATACATTTCCGAAGACCAGGCATACCAGTTCTACGAAGAAGGTGCGGCGCGGGGAAAGACCATGGGTCTTCACGTAAAAAACCATTATTTTGAGGAGTCTCGGGATTTCCGAGTCGGTCAGGTGTTCAAAGCCGACAATATCCGGAGCCTGCTGGGTCTTTCCAAAAACAATTACGACGAATACACGTCCAACGTGTACATCAATCCGTCGGACTACAACAAGATTTTCAATCAGGGAAATTTCCAGAGCAGCTTTTTCATGAAGGACGAGAAGCTGTCCGATTCCACGGTGAAGGCCCTGGAAAGCGCCGGATACAAGGTGCTGGTGATTAAGGATACCTTTACGGATGCCACCGGTGGGTATGCGTTTATCCTTCGGATGTTCAGCATGGTTCGCCTGGCACTGGAATTCATCGTGCTGTTCTTCATTTCCTATGCGGTAATCCGGCTGATTATGCGGTCCCGAAATTCCTACTACTCGACCTTGCGAATTCTGGGCGCCAGCCGGAAGAATACGGACAACATCCTGCGCATCGAGCTGCTGCTCATGATGGCGATTTCCTACGGCGGCGTTTTGGTAGGAAGCAACCTGGTACGGCGGGGAATCGTCGCGGTGCCGGCGGTGAATGAGCGACTGGCGTTCCTGTCCGCGACGGATTATTTCATCCTGTTCGTCGGACTTCTGGTGATGTCCCTCCTGATTGCGAAGAGATATTCCCATAAAATCTTCAGCAAGAGCGCTATGAAAGTTTACAGAGAGGAGGCGTAGATATGATTGAACTTCAGAATGTAAATAAGTATTTCAACCGAAAGAAAAACAACGAAATTCATGTCATCAACGACACCTCCCTGAATCTGCCGGAAAGCGGCATCGTGGCACTGCTAGGTCCTTCCGGCTGCGGTAAAACCACGCTGCTGAATGCCATCGGCGGGCTGGACCGAATCAACTCGGGAAAAATCTACGTGGACGGGGAATGCATCACCCGGAAGAGTTCCAACAAGGTGGACGTCATCCGGAATGCAAAGATTGGATATATTTTCCAGAACTACAACCTGCTGGATAACCGCACCGTCTTTGAAAACGTGGCCATCGCCCTGCGAATGGTGGGCATGAAGGATCGGGAACAGGTGAAGGAACGGGTGAACTACTGCCTGGAGGCGGTGGGCATCTATCCGTATCGGAACAAGATGGCGGATGCTCTGTCCGGCGGACAGCGGCAGCGGGTGGCCATCGCCCGGGCTATTGCCAAGAACCCGAAGATCATCATCGCCGATGAGCCGACGGGAAACCTGGACAGCCGGAACACCATCGAAATTATGAACATCATCAAGTCGATTTCCAAAGACCGGCTGGTGATTCTGGTGACACACGAGACGGATATCGCGGAATTCTACGCGGATCGGGTGGTTCGAATCAAGGACGGCCGGGTGGTATCGGACCGGGAAAACGATCCTTCCCGGAAGCTGGACTATCAGCTGGAAAACAAGATCTACCTGAAAGATATGGAACACGGAGTGCGATTCCGGCACGATGGACTGACGGTGGACGTGTATCAGGATGAGATTCGGGAGACGGATATCAAAATCGTCATTCGCGGCGGCAACCTGTACATCAATACCGGCGGGGCGTTCCACGTGGTGGATGAAACCGCCAACATCGAGATGATCGACGCGCACTACAGCGCCATGGATTCCACCATCTACGAGGACGTGCACTTCCGGTACGACGAGCACATGCCGGAGAATTTTAAGGCGAAATACACCTCTGTATATAACGTCTGGAACATGCTGGCCAGCGGCTTCCGCAATGTGCGGAAATTCAGCCTGCTGAAAAAACTCCTGCTCATCGGATTCGTGTGCGCGGCGGCGTTTACTTTTACCGCAGTGAGCAACATCTTCGGTATTTTCAACGTGCAGGAGAAGGACTTCCTCACCACCAACAGTCATTACATCACCGTGGCCAACCCGAAGCACGATGAGTCGATGCTGAAGAAAATCCGGAAGATGAACGGGGTAAGCTATGTGACGCCGGGAGATACCCGGATTTGCGTGACCCTGCCGATGGACGATTACTATCAGACCGCCCAGGCGTCTGCCGGCCTCACCGGCTCCCTGAGCCATTCGGAAGAGCTGGAAACCAAGGATGTGGTGGCGGGCCGGCTCCCGGAGAAGGGGCATGAAATCGTCATCGACCGGATGATTCTGGATAAATTCATCAAGGCCAAAGCGGGCAACATGGTGGGGCTGACTTCCGTAAAACAGTTCATAGGACGGCGGATTAAGATACCGCACCTGAAGGATTACGAAATCGTGGGCGTTTCCGACACCAAATCCCCGTCCATTTTCATTCCGGCAAGTCAGACCATCGACGTGCTGTCCAATGCGAAGAAGGGAACGGATGATACGGCGAGTGATTTTTCGGATTCCGGCGAGGATGACGAGATGGACGCAGAGGCTTCCGGCGAGGAGGACAACGCCATCGTGAATTACGACCTGCGTTCTTCGGCTCTTCGGATTAAGAAGGGATCTGCACCGAAGAATACCTATGAGGCGGTGGTGAACAATTCCCACAACGGCGAGGATGGGTATACCATCGGCAAGACCCTCAATCGAAAGGTGAACGGGCACAAGCTGAAATTGGTGGGATTCTACACCAGCGATTATCAGAACGATATCGTCTACGTGAGCAAGGATACGGTTCGGCAGAATTACATTGCAAAACAAAAGGTTTGTTCGGTATACACCACCGACACCTATGGGACGCTGACCACGCTGCAGGAAGAGGGCTATTCCGCAAAAATAAATTACGAGCGGGACCGCACCGATTACATGCGAAAGCACCGGGACAACCTGCGCTCCGCGCTGGTAGTGGCGGGCATCATTTTGCTGATTTCTCTCATTGAAATCTTCCTGATGCTTCGATCCTCCTTCCTGTCCCGAATCAAGGAAGTGGGTACTCTGCGGGCCATCGGGCTGAAGAAGCGGGAAATTTACCGCATGTTCACCGGAGAAATTCTGGTGATTACCGTGCTGACGGCGGTGCCGGGCATCGGGGCGGCGTATTACCTCCTGTACAATTTGATGCAGGGAATCGATTACATCGCCAACCAGTATGTGGTGAATCCGGGCATTGCGCTCCTGTCCTTCGGCGTGCTGGTGCTGTTCAACCTGCTGGCAGGGCTCCTTCCGGTATTCCGAACCCTTCGGAAAACGCCGGCGGAAATCCTGTCAAGGACGGATATATAGGGGCATTTTCATATCCGGGTTCGGCGGTTGTCGGGCCCGGAATTGCATTACGCTGATTGTAGAAAATTTCCCATTGTGCTATAATCACAAATAAGTGTATTAATTATTTGGAGGCTGGAATGAGTAACGAAAAAACGAACGAATACAAAGAGATGAGAGGGAATTTTATCCACGACATCATCGACAACGACCTGGAAACCGGAAAGTGGGATCATATCGCCACTCGTTTTCCACCGGAACCAAACGGCTATCTCCACATCGGACATGCCAAATCCCTGTGCCTGAACTTCGGAACCGCATTGAAGTACGGCGGAACCTGCAACCTTCGTTATGACGACACCAACCCGGTCAAGGAAGATACGGAATACGTGGACGCCATCGAGGAGGATGTACACTGGTTGGGATTCCAGTGGAACAAGAGACTGTGGGCATCGGATTATTTCGATCAGATGTATGAAGCCGCAGTGTCTTTGATTCAGAAAGGAAAGGCCTATGTGTGCCACCTGACGGCAGAGCAGATGAAGGAATACCGTGGAACCCTGACGGAGCCGGGAAAGGAGAGCCCATATCGGAACAGAAGCGTGGAAGAGAACATGGAGCTGTTCCGTCGCATGAAAGACGGAGAGTTCGGTGACGGAGAAGCGGTTCTCCGTGCCAAGATTGATATGGCATCCCCGAACATCAACATGAGAGATCCGATTATCTACCGGGTAGCTCACGTGACCCATCACAATACGGGGGACAAGTGGTGCATCTATCCGATGTACGATTTCGCTCATCCGATTGAAGATGCCATTGAGGGCATTACCCATTCCATCTGTACTTTGGAGTTTGAGGATCACCGTCCGCTGTACGACTGGGTGCTGCAGGAAGTGGGTCTGTGGCCGAATCCGCCGCGTCAGATTGAGTTCGCTCGTCTGAACATCACCCATACCCTAATGAGCAAGCGGTACCTCAAGAGAATGGTGGACGAAGGTCATGTAGACGGTTGGGACGATCCTCGGATGCCAACCATCGCCGGCATCCGCCGGAGAGGATATACGCCGGAAGCGGTTCGGGCGTTCTGCGACGAAATCGGTGTGGCGAAAGCCAACTCCACCGTGGATATTGCGCAGCTGGAAGCCGCAGTCCGGGACGATCTGCAGGATAAAGTGCCGGCCGTGCACGTAGTGACCAACCCGATTAAGGTGGTAATCACCAACTATCCGGAGGGTCAGATTGAAATGTGCACCGTAGAAAATAACCGGAAGGTTCCGGAGCTGGGCGAGCGAGAGGTTCCGTTCGGCCGGGAACTGTGGATTGACGGAGATGATTTTATGGAAGTACCGGTAAAGAAGTATTTCCGTCTCTTCCCGGGAAATGAAGTTCGCTTCAAGGGTGCATACTACATTACCTGCAACGAAGTGATTAAGAACGAAGATGGATCCATTCGGGAGCTGCATTGCACCTACGATCCGGAAACCCGCGGCGGAGACGCACCGGACGGCCGGAAGGTGAAGGGTACCATCCACTTTGTGGAGGCCAGCACCGCGGTTCGGATCCGGATTCGTGAGTACGATTACATGATGATTGAGGACGAGGAAGGAAATTCCGTATTCAACGAGGATTCCCTCCGTGACACTTGGGGTTATGCAGAGCCGTCCATCAAGGAGGCAAAGCCGGAAGACCGATTCCAGTTCTTCCGGAAGGGATATTATATTGCAGACAGGAAGCTGACTACCGAGGATGAGAAGGTATTTAACAGCATCGTAGGTCTGAAGAGCTCCTGGAAGAAGTAGCATAGACAGAGGGAGAAAACATTGGATACCATCAATGGCATTGTGAATTCAATATTATCTCTGGCGAGTTCCCATCCCGAAACGGCAAAGTACATCACCACCGGACTCCGGTGGGTGTTCGTACTGCTGGCGGTGTGGATTCTGTTGATGTGCATCATTTCATTGCTGTCCACCAGAGCCACACCGGAGGTATGGGGGTATCTCCACGTGGAAGGGGGAGAAGGCATTCCCATCACCCATTGGGAAAACATCATCGGCCGATCCTCCTCCGTGGATCTTCGAATTAAGGACAAAACCGTCTCCAAGAGCCAGGCCTTGCTGATCCGGCAATCGGACAAGAAGTGGATGATCAAGGACCTGGGGTCTACCAACGGAACGGTGGTGAACGACTGGAAGCTGGTGCCCGGAAGGCGGTATATGATCGAGCCGGGGGACAAAATCACCCTGGGCGGGGTGCGTACGACCTTGGCCTCGATTAGCTTGGAGGAAACTCGAAACAACGAAGAACTTCGGCTGATGGATAAAGAACCGCTGTCACCGTGGTCGGCGATGCTGGGTATTACGGCATTTCAGATTCTCGCTGTGGTGCAGCTGATTCTGGGAATGGGGACGAAAGTGACGGTGACCGCCCTTCTTTCCATTTTGCTGCTGGGTGTGGTGATGTGGGTGTACATCCTCACCGGAAAGGCGATGGGACGAAAGGGTTTTGAGATTGAGCTGATTGCCTTCTTCATGTCCACCATCAGCCTGGCGATTACCGCATCCTCGGAGCCGGAGCGAACGTTCACGCAGTTCGTATCCGTTGTCATCGGCCTGCTGATGTTCTTCGTCATCTGCCTCTTCCTTCGGGATTTGAATCGGACGGGGCGGATTCGTCCCATCATGGCAGTGGCGTCGGTGCTTCTGCTGGCCTTCAACCTGGTGTGCGGCCAGATTAAGTACGGTGCCGCCAACTGGGTGTATATCGGAAACTTCGGTTTTCAGCCGTCGGAGCTGGTGAAAATCGTCTTCGTTCTGGTGGGAGCCGCCACCCTGGAAGAGCTGTTCCAGAAGAAGAACCTGATGCAGTACGTGCTGTTTTCCTTCTACTGCCTGGGATGCCTGGCGGTGATGGGAGACTTTGGTACAGCACTGATTTTCTTCGTCACATTTCTGGTGGTATCCTTCCTGCGAAGCGGCGATCTGTCCCGGCTGATTCTCACCGGAGTCGGTGCCGGAATCATGGGACTGATGATTCTTCGTTTTATGCCGTATATCGCCAACCGGTTTTCCATCTGGGGACATGTGTGGGACGATCCGGCGGACAAAGGATACCAGCAGGTTCGAACCATGTGCTACAGTGCCGGAGGCGGACTCCTGGGACAGGGCGCCGGAAACGGATATCTGAAAACAGTGGGCGCCTCCAATACGGATCTGGTATTCGGAATGGTGACGGAAGAGTGGGGCTTGATTATCGCCCTGCTGCTGATCGTGTGCATCATCACCCTGTGCCTCTTTGCGGTGAATTCCATCGTGGCCGGACGGTCCACTTTCTACACCATCGGGGCCTGCGGTGCGTCCACGTTCTTCCTTTTCCAGACCATGCTGAACGTGTTCGGTGCGGTGGATTTGTTCCCGCTCACCGGTGTCACCTTCCCGTTTGTGTCGGCAGGAGGTACCAGTATGATGGCCTCATGGGCCATATTGGCATTCTTTAAAGCGGCGGATATGCGGAAGGATGCCAGCATCGCCATAAAACGGTCTAAGGTAAAAGTATCTCTGCAGGATTATGCGGAGGAGACCGATGAGGACGCAGAAGAGGTGTAAGGCGGCCGGAGGATCGATAGAAAGAAGAGGAGCTATCCATGCGTAAAGTAGAAAGACGTGCAACAATATGTCTGCTTCTGGCAGCGGTCCTGTTCCTGGGGACCGGGGTGTTCGTGTGGCGTTTTGTGACTCAGGGAAAGACCTGGGCCAGCTTCTCCGGAAATCTGCAGATCTACGTGGATGGAAACCTGAACCGAGGAACCATCTATGACCGCCACGGGACGCAGCTTCTGAAGTGCGATAAGGACGGTACACACTATTCCGACGACTCGGAGCTTCGGAAAGCTACAGTGCATACGGTGGGCGATCCGGCCGGAAATGTGGCCACCGGTGCCATCAACATGTGGAGCGGGGACCTGATCGGATACGATCTGCTGAACGGAACCTACGACACCTCGTCAAAGGGTAAGGAAATCACGCTGACCATCGATGCGGAAGCCAACCGGACGGCCTATGAACGGCTTTCCGGCAAGACCGGTACGGTGGGCGTCTATAACTACAAGACCGGAGAGATTCTGTGCATGGTGAGTACGCCGGCCTTCGATCCGGAGCTGGATCAAAGCGGAAATGACAGCGGAGACTCCATCTATTTCAACAATTTCCTGCAGGGGGCCATGACACCGGGATCCACCTTCAAGTTGGTGACGGCGGCTTCCGCCTTAGAGTCCGGCGTGGATGTGGATTCCTTCCGATTCACCTGCGACGGGAAGAACCGCTACAATAAAGATGACATTACCTGCACCTCGGCCCATGGCACGGTGAACTTCCGCCAGGCCCTTGCGGTATCCTGCAACGGCGCCTTCGGAAAACTGGCCCGGGAGGTGGGTGCCGCAAACCTTTCCACCACCACTCAGAAAGTGGGACTGACCAAATCCGTGGATGTGGACGGAATCAAGACTCAAGCGGGTTCCTTCACTTTTCCGGAAGACAACGAGGTGAATCTGAGCTGGGCAGGCATCGGTCAGTACGATGACCAGGTGAACCCGTGCGCCATGATGGTGTACATGGGCGCCATCGCCAACGGCGGCGAGCCGGTCCAGCCGAAGCTGATGAAATCCTCCAGCTTCCTGTCTGCCGGCAAATCCGGAAAATCTCTGGGAGAATATATCAGCTCCGAAACCGCCGATGAGCTGCGCTCCATGATGAAGAACAACGTTAAAGTAACCTACGGGGAGTCCAACTTCTACGGGCTGGATCTCTATGCCAAGTCCGGTACCGCGGAAACCGGCAGCGGCGAAGACGGCTGGTTCGTGGGATTCATCGATAATGAGGATTATCCGTTGGCCTTCGTGGTATGGATCAAAAACGGCGGCACCGGATACGCATCGGCGGGACCGGTGGCGAAGGACGTGCTGAATCGGATTATCAGCAATAATGATAGTGAATAAGAAGAGTAAATAAACGGTGCGGTCCGTTTTTCCGGGGATTCCGGAAGAGTGGGCGGCATCGTGCTTTGTTTTTAGGTTTAAACATATTTAATTGCAATTACGCAATTAAATATGTTGACAATGCAATTTGCCTTTGCTATAATGCATAACAAAGGCAAGATGGTTTTGTGAGGAGGAGGTTATCATGATGTGGAGAGAGAAAGTGACTAATTTGATGATTGAGAGGGGTATTAACCAAAAACAATTATCGCAATTGAGTGGAATAACAGAAAGCTCAATTTCAAGATACCTGCATAGTTCGCAGCGCCCAAGGATGGATATTGTAGTTAACATTGCAAAGGCGCTTCATGTAGAGACCGAATACTTATTGGATGACGATGAAAAAGGTGTATCCGCGTATAATTCTATTGCAACTGCAATTGCTCGAAAGGGAAAAGAGCTTACGGCGGAAGAAAAGAACGAATTGATTGCATTGATTTTAGGAGCAAAGGCAGATGTATAGAAGAGGAAAAACGTACGATGAGATTGCAGAAGTAGTTATTGATATCTATATCGATTATGGAATCAAGTCATTTCCTGTTGACCCGAAAGAGGTATGTAGAAAACTAGGAGTGGCTTTAGTGGCCTATTCTGAATATGATGATGAACAGAGAATGCTTCTTGAAAAGAAATCCAAAGATGGATTCTTTGTTAGAGGGGCTTGCAATCTGCCTCCTACAATTTTTTATAACGACAGACAAGAATCTGAGGGGAGAATTCGCTTTACGATTTTCCATGAACTTAAGCATTATGTATGTGAAGATGACAATGATGATGAAGATGATTTGGCAGATTATTTTGCAAAGTATTTCATGTGCCCAATTCCGTTCCTCTTATTGAAGAAGATTGATGTGCCATTAGAGATAATGTCATTTTGTGGAACCAGTTCAATGGTTGCATACAATGTTTGTTCCAATATCGAGAATAGGAGAAAGAAATACAATTATAATTTATTTGACTATGAAGTGAGATTAATTGAACATTTGAATCCTGTTTTGCTAGAAGCTTATCCCATGAAGTGAAAAAGAGTGTCCGTGAAACACGGACAATTATTTTAACAAAGTAATTGCAAAAATGCAATTATAAATATCAAATACAAAAGAGAAAAGAGGTGATGTGGATTGATTGTACGAATAAAAAAACGTATGACTGGTGGTAGCGGTCATACGCCTCCTTGTGGAAAGATACGTTAATATCTTTCAAATAGCTCAATGTCATATTAGCATATTCTTTCTGCAAGAACAATTGATGTTTTATAAGATTTTATAATATCACGATAGTCAATTAATTTTGACGGAAAGGCAGACATTTATGTTTGATTTTATATTAAATCTATTTCATTTGATTATTTGTGTAGGGAGAATGTGGTATGGGAACAACTAAATCAGGCCGAGTATTAAATACACGTGGAGCCGCAGGTCAAGCGAGTCAGTTTGCGGTTGTTCATTCTAACGAAGGTGATTATACTAAAGCAGGGAAAAAGAATCCGATTCGATTAAAAGCAGGTGGTCATGGACAAGCAGGCATGAACGAACTTGACAAGTACGGCATCAAGTATAACATTGTAAAAACGTATCCAAATGGAGTGAGAGTAGGAAATATACCAAGTCACAAACAGAGAATGAAACGGACTGGAACAGGGCAATCTTGGTTCCCCTCGAGTTGGACTAGCAAGGATATTAAACACGCAGGCGAACATGTGGCAAACTTAAAAGGTAACAGACACATTCACATGAATGATGGAAAGCCTGTATACGGTATGTGGAAAGGTGTACGGGTTGGTGTGATTAGAACAAACGGAAAGATTGCTACAATATTTCCAGATTCTAAGCAACCATATAGAGTTAACAAGAAAGGTAGAAAAAGAAAATGAACAAAGGAAAATTCAAAGAAATTATTCGAGAGAGAAGCAGAATTGCAGCAGAATGCTGTGATGAATGGTCATTTGGAATCGAAAAATGCTGGAACGAAGAAATAGAGATACTAGGTGAAGATGTTGAAGCAACAATCTCGTTTCTTCAGAATGAATGTACTGCTGAAGAATTCAGTTGGATTAGTGAAATAATTGATAATCTGGCAGAGCGAACCCGAAGTCGAGAACTTTTGCAAGCATATAAGAATCTTACTGATAAGTTCCCTGAAGAATGCAAGGAAAGTAACATCTTAGAGTCTATTAAGTTCGCAGAAAACGTACTAAATGAAGAGGTGTATGATGAAAAAAAACAGTAAGAATCTTGTGGATGAAGGTTTTAGAGTATCTCTTGTGGAAACAGCTTCTTTTGATGGTGATCTTGAAATACCTCATATTGAGGCACCTGACGAAATAATAGTTCCAAAAGGAATGGTTCCGTTCTCTTTAAGAGAACGGAGTCATAATTACGAAGATTTTATATGCTTCTACGAACAGGACATCGCATTTAGAGAAATATTAACAGAGACGGAATTATTTGTTGATGATTTAAAGCGCTTTCCGGGAATTATCAGCCCGGATTGTTCTTTATATATAGATGCGCCCTTGTGCGTTCAACTCTGTAGCATATATCTGAATAGAGCAATCGGTCATTATCTTAAAAAACAAGGCATATACGTAATTCCAAATATAAGATGGGGAGACGAAAGAACTTATACAAGAGAGATATTCCGAGAAAAAGTTGCGTTTCTAGGTGTGGAAAAGCACAGTGTTGTTTCAATTGGAACTTATGGACAGGTTCAAAGCGCAGAATCAAAACGTGTTTTTCGAGAGGGGCTAGTAGCAATGATAGAAGAGTTAGAGCCTGAGGTGGTGTTGGTATATGGGTCGATGCCAAATGTAATTTTTCATGGGCTTGAGAATAGAACGCAATTTGTTCAATACCCAGATTGGACGTCAAGGATGAAGAAAGAAGCTGCTACGAGAAATAGAGTATCTTCGCCAACACTACCTGACAAAGACTCTTCGTTTTTAGGATAACGTTATAAATTTGTTTAGTATAGTAACAATTGACGGCCATATTGAATGATATAACATGTTTTGCTACAATAAACGTAGGACTTATATGATTGAATCTAGGAGGTTTTATATGAAGACAGACGTACAGATTGCACAGGAAGCGCAGATGAAACCAATTGTGGAGGTCGCATCTCAGTTGGATATTTCGGATGATGAATTGGAGCTGTATGGAAAATATAAGGCGAAAATCAGCCCGGATGTGTTGGAGCGGCTGAAGGACCGTCCCAACGGAAAACTGGTGCTGGTAACCGCCATCAACCCGACTCCGGCCGGAGAAGGAAAGACCACCACAAACGTGGGACTGTCTATGGCACTGAACAAGCTGGGAAAGAAGACCATTACCACGCTGAGAGAGCCGTCTCTGGGACCGTGCTTCGGCATTAAGGGCGGCGCTGCCGGCGGCGGATATTCCCAGGTGGTACCGATGGATGATATCAACCTGCATTTTACCGGGGACTTCCATGCCATCACTTCGGCACACAACCTGTTGGCGGCAATGCTGGATAACCACATCCATCAGGGAAATGCGCTGGATATCGTAACGAAGAAAATCGTGTGGAAGCGCGTGCTGGATATGAACGACCGTTCCCTGCGCCACATCATCGTCGGCCTGGGAAAGAAGGGCGACGGCGTGATGCGGGAGAGCGGATTCGACATTACCGTGGCTTCCGAAATCATGGCAATTCTGTGCCTGGCAACGGACATCGAGGATCTGAAGGCACGCCTGTCCAGAATGGTGGTTGCGTACAACAGCAAGGGTGAAACGGTAACCGCCGGCGACCTGCAGGCAACCGGTGCGATGGCACTGCTCCTGAAGGATGCCATTAAACCGAACCTGGTACAGACACTGGAAAACACACCGGCTATTATTCACGGCGGACCTTTCGCCAATATCGCTCACGGTTGCAACTCCGTTATGGCAACGCAGACAGCACTGAAGCTGGGCGATTACGTGGTCACCGAGGCCGGATTCGGTGCGGATCTGGGTGCGGAGAAATTCTTCGATATCAAGTGCCGGTATGCCGGACTGAAGCCGGATGTTGCGGTAATCGTGGCAACGGTTCGTGCGCTGAAGATGAACGGCGGCGTGGCAAAAGATAATCTGGCAGAGGAAAACCTGGATGCACTGAAAGCCGGATCGGCGAACCTGCTTCGCCACCTGGACAACGTGGCAAAATACGGTGTTCCGGCAGTGGTTGCCATCAACCGTTTCCCAACCGATACGGAAGCTGAGCTGGAACTGCTGAGAGATCTGTGCAAGGAAAAGGGCATCGACGTGGTTCTGTCCGAAGTATTTGCAAAGGGCGGCGAAGGCGGAATGGAGCTGGCAAAGGAAGTCATCAACATCTGCGAAAATCAGAAATCCGATTTCCACACGCTGTATGATGTGAACGATTCCATCGAAGATAAAATGAACACCATCGCGACTGAAATCTACGGCGCGGATGGCGTGGACTTCACCGCAGATGCTCTGAAGCAGGTTCGGGAGCTGGAGAAGCTTGGCCTGGACCGTCTGCCAATCTGCGTGGCAAAGACACAGTACTCTTTCACCGATGACCCGAAGAAGCTGGGTGCACCGAAGAACTTCCGAATCACCGTTCGGGAGGTAAAAGTATCTGCCGGCGCCGGATTCATCGTGGCGCTCACCGGATCTATCATGACTATGCCGGGTCTGCCGAAGGTTCCGGCTGCCAACGGAATGGATATCCTGTCCGACGGCACCATCATCGGATTGTCTTAATAGATAAAGTAGGGTCAGCCTCGGCTGCTCTGACAATAAGCATAAGAAAAGACCTGTATCGTCAGCTAAAGCCAGACGATACAGGTCTTTCATGTTTTCACTTGGCGGCGGGCGCGGGACTTGGTGCAAGAAATCCCGCAAAGCCTTGAAGTACCGTTGTGCTATTCCCGTGTCCGGTCTTCACAATCCGGTGCGCAGGAATTGATTCTCGGGCATTCGGACATGAAATTATCCACGTGATTGCAAATCGCTTCGAGGGACTCGTTGCTGATATCGTGCTCGATGTTGCAAGCATCCTCGTCGGCAACCTTCTTGTCCACGCCCAGCATAATCAGAAACTGGGAAAGCATCTTGTGGCGGTCCAGAATCTTATGAGCGATGGCCATCCCGGAATCGGTCAGCGTAATCAGCCCATCGTTGTTCATTTCAATATAGCCGTTCTCCCGAAGCCGTTTGGTAGCGTAGGAAACGCTCGGCTTTGTCACATTCAGATGTTTTGCAATGTCAATGGAGCGAACGTATCCGTTCTGTTCCTTGAGCATCAGCATCGTTTCCAGATAATCTTCGGATGATTTCCGTATTTCCATGGTGGTGAATCCTCCCGTCTTGCCTGTATAATCTCTACATAGAATACCACAGTTAGAAGTATAAAACAAGGTGTGATGCGTTTTGTTCAATCCGTCTAACCACCAAATATCTCGTCATAAAAACACTTTCGGTATCCAATATGAGTATTCCGTGAAGTATTTAAAAGAGGGGTTGACTTCTAACGCGGAAACGATTATACTAACTATACAAGAAAAGTAAAGTAAACCTTTCGAATACAGTATAGTTTGAAAAAGGTTCATGAAAGAGAGGTAAGAATTATGAGTAAATGGGTATGTCAGGTATGCGGATACGTTCACGAGGGAGATCAGCCGCCGGAAGAATGTCCGGTATGCCACGTTGGCAGCGATAAGTTTACAAAACAGGATGACGAAATGAGCTGGGCAGCTGAGCACGTAGTTGGCGTTGCACAGGGCGTAAGCGAAGATATCCTGGCAGATTTGAAAGCGAACTTCGAAGGTGAATGTTCTGAGGTTGGTATGTATCTGGCAATGGCAAGAGTGGCTCACAGAGAAGGCTATCCGGAAGTCGGCATGTACTATGAAAAGGCTGCTTACGAAGAAGCAGAGCACGCAGCAAAGTTTGCAGAGCTGCTGGGCGACGTTGTTACCGACAGCACCAAGAAGAACCTGGAGCTGAGAGTTGCTGCAGAGAACGGCGCAACTGCCGGCAAGACCGACCTGGCAAAGAGAGCAAAGGCTGCAAATCTGGATGCAATCCATGACACCGTTCATGAAATGGCTCGCGACGAAGCTCGTCACGGCAAAGCATTCAAGGGTCTGCTGGAGAGATACTTCGGCTAGAACCGGCACCGTTAGACTTGAATATTTGGATGTCTCACTGATTTTTTCGGCGAGACATCCTTTTTTTTATGCGTCTGTTATCGTACAAAAGAATCCAAGAAATTACTTTATAAAAATAATGAATAACTATAGTTTTTTTCTTGACAATTATCTGTCAGAGGGTATAATCAAGATAAGAATAGACCGCGGTCTATAACTTAGTCAGAAAGAGAGATAAAGAGATGCACGCGATTACGAATATTCAGAAATTCTCGGTGCATGACGGTGATGGAATTCGGACGACGGTGTTCTTCAAAGGATGTCCTTTGCACTGCGTTTGGTGCCATAACCCGGAGACCCAGAAGTATAATCCACAGATGCAGTTTGATGAAGCAAAATGCGTTGGATGCGGATTCTGTATGAAAGCCTGTCCAAACGATGCCATCAAGATTGAGAACGGCAAGGCGGTCACCAACCCGCTGAAGTGCATGCTTTGCGGTAAGTGCGTAAAGGCTTGTCCGAGCAGCATCCGGGATATCCTGGGACATGAACACGAGATTCGTCCTTTGGTGAAGGAACTTCTGAAAGATCAGATGTTCTACGAAGAGTCCGGCGGCGGAGTGACCCTTTCCGGCGGAGAGGTTATGAGTGTCGATCCGGAATACGTTCTGGCGCTGGCAAAAGAATTGCACCGTCAGGGCGTCGATATTACGGTGGACACTTGCGGTGAGGCGCCATACGAACGGTTTAAGGCAATGCTGCCGTACGTAAGCACCTTCCTGTACGATGTGAAGTCGATGGATCCGGAGATTCACAAGAAATACATGGGGGCGGACAACGCCCGGATTTTGGACAACCTGTGCCGGCTGAGCGCAGACGGAGCTCGGATCTACATCCGAATTCCGATGATTAAGGAAGTCAACGCCACGGAAAAGAACATTCGGGCAACCATCGATTTCCTTCATAAAAACAACATTCATGTCGCTCAGGTCAACTTGCTTCCGTACCATAACACCGGATGCAGTAAGTACCCGAGAATCGGAATGACATATGAAGGTGCGGACCTGCAGGCACCGACAAAAGAAGAAATGCAGGAATTTGCGGAGATGTTCAAAGAAGCAGGATATGCGAATACCAAGATTGGAGGTTAAAAAATGGCAAAACGCGGTATGAACGAAAGAATCCAGCGCCTGAGAGAACAGAGTGTAACCACGCCGGTTCACATCGACCTGGAGAGAGCAAAAATCGAAACAGATTTTTACAAGGAAAACGACGGAAAGTATTCTGTTCCGGTAATGAGAGCGATGACTCTGAAGGAATACTTTTCCAAGAAGACCCTGTACTTCGGCGATGATGAACTGATTCTGGGTGAGAAAGGTAAGAACCCACAGGCTTCCCCAACATTCCCGGAACTGTGCTGCCACAGCGAAGAGGATATGAAGGTTATGAGCGAAAGAAAGCTGGTTTCCTTCCACACCACAGAAGAAGATCGCAAGCTGCAGGCTGCAGAAATCATTCCATTCTGGAAGGGCAGAACCATTCGTGAGAAGCTGCTGTCCAGAATGACACCGGAATGGCATGATTGCTACGAAGCCGGTATCTTCACCGAGTTCATGGAACAGCGCGGCCCGGGACACACATGCGGCGGCGAGCAGGTATTCACTACCGGCTACTTGGATTACAAGGAAAAAATTAAGAAGACCATGGACGCTCTGGATTGGATGAACGATCCGGAAGCTTCCGATAAGATGGAAGAACTGAAGGCAATGGACATCTGCTGTGATGCAGTAATCACACTGGGTGAAAGATACCACGAGATGGCTGTTGAGAAGGCTGCAGCGGAGACCGATCCAAAGAGAAAAGCAGAGCTGGAGCAGATTGCAAAGAACCTGGAAGTTGTACCGGCTCACAAGCCGCAGACTTTCTGGCAGGCAATTCAGCTGTACTGGTTCACTCACCTGGCAGTAACCACTGAGCTGAACCCTTGGGACGCATTCAGCCCGGGCAGACTGGACCAGCACCTGAACCCATACTACGAAGCAGACGTAGAGGCAGGAATCCTGGACGACGAGCACGCACTGGAACTCCTGGAGTGCCTGTGGGTGAAGTTCTACAACCAGCCGGCTCCGGTAAAAGTAGGTATCACCCTGAAAGAGAGTGCAACATATACCGACTTTGCCAACATCAACACCGGTGGTGTAACTCCGGAAGGAAAGAACGGAGTTAACAATGTCAGCTACCTGATTCTGGACTGCATGGACGAGATGAAGCTGGTTCAGCCGAACTCCAACGTGACCATCAGTAAGAAGACTCCGCAGAAATTCCTGAAGAGAGCTTGTGAGATTTCCAGAAAGGGATGGGGACAGCCTGCATTCTACAACACCGAAGCGCAGATTACTGAGCTGATTAACGCCGGAAAATCTCTGGAAGATGCAAGAAGAGGCGGATCCTCCGGCTGCGTAGAGACCGGTGCATGGGGAAACGAAGCATATATTCTGACCGGATACATGAACATTCCGAAGATCTTCCAGTTGACTCTGTTCAACGGATTTGATGAATATTCCGGCAAGCAGCTGGGTCTGCAGCTGGGATATGCGAAGGACTTCAAGACCTTTGACGAACTGTGGACTGCATTCAAGAAGCAGCTGAAGCACTTTGTTGACATCAAGATTCGTGGAAACAACGTAATTGAGAGACTGTACGCAGAGGAAATGCCGGCACCATGCCTGTCCGTTGTAACCAACGACTGCATCTCCAACGCAAAGGACTACAATGCCGGTGGTGCAAGATACAACACCAACTACATCCAGGGTGTTGGAATCGGAACCGTTACCGACTGTGTAGCATCCGTTAAATACAATGTATTCGATGAGAAGAACTTCACCATGGAAGAACTGATCGATGCAATGGAACACGACTTCGAAGGCTATGATTACATCTACAGTCTGGTTCACGATAAGACTCCGAAGTATGGAAACGATGACGATTATGCCGATGAACTGATGAGAGAAATCTTCGATCTGTATCACGACACCATTGTTGGCCGTCCGAACATGAAGGGCGGAAAGTACGGCATCGACATGCTGCCGACCACTTGCCACGTATACTTCGGTGACGTTATCCTGGCTACCCCGAACGGCAGAAAGGCTCACAAGCCGGTATCCGAGGGTATTTCTCCGGAGAAATCCGCAGATACCAACGGCCCGACCGCTGTAATCAAGTCTTGTGCAAAGATGGATCACCTGGCAACCGCAGGTACCTTGCTGAACCAGAAGTTCACACCGAACGTAGTTGCCGGTGAAGCAGGCCTGAACAACATGGCCAGCCTGGTTCGTTCCTACTTTGCAATGGATGGACACCACATTCAGTTCAACGTAGTAGATCGTCAGACTCTGATTGAGGCTCAGAAACATCCGGAAGATCACAAGGATCTGATTGTCCGCGTTGCCGGATACAGTGACTTCTTCCGTAACCTGGACAAGCCGCTGCAGGACGAAATCATCGAACGTACGGAACAGTCTTTCGAATAATATAATTGCTTTTACCATAGGCGTTCCTCTAGCGGGAGCGCCTGTGGCATAAATAAAAGGTGTTAACCAATTAACTATCTCAAGTGTGAAGAAAAGGAGAATGAAATGAAACTTGGATTTATCGGATGCGGAGTAATGGCCAATGCAATGATGGGCGGCATTATCAAGGCCGGCCTGTACAAGCCGGAGGATATCTGGGGTGCAGATCCTTTCGAAGGAAGCAGACAGAAGACAAAGGAAGTAAACGGCATCAATGTAACCGATAGCAACGTCGAAGTTCTGGAGAACTGCGATACTGTTTTCCTGACCATCAAGCCGCAGTACTATGCCGGCGTAATCGAGGGAATTAAGGATCACGTAACAGATAAGCACCTGTTCATCAGCATCGGTGCCGGCAGAACTCTGGCATACCTGGCAGAGCAGTTCGGCAAGCCGGTAAAAACAGTTCGTGTTATGCCGAATACTCCGGCTCAGGTTGGAGAGGGTATGTCCGCTGCTTGCCCGAACGAATATGTAACTGAGGAAGAAACTCAGCGCGCACTGAACATCCTGAATGCATTTGGTAAGGCTGAAATCATGCCGGAGAACCTGTTCGACATCGTTACCGGTGTGAGCGGAAGCGGCCCGGCTTATGTATTCATGTTCATCGAAGCAATGGCAGACGCTGCCGTTAACGGTGGAATGCAGAGAAAGCAGGCGTACACATTCGCTGCACAGACCGTACTGGGCGCAGCAAAGATGGTTTTGGAAACCGGAAAGCACCCGGGCGAGCTGAAGGACATGGTTTCTTCCCCGGCCGGTACCACAATTGCCGGTGTTAGAGAGCTGGAGCTGGGTGGTCTGAGAACTACCGTTATCGAAGGTGTAACTGCAGCGACCGAAAAGTCCATCGCTATGCAGAGCGCAAAATAAGACACTACTTCCTTAGTGGGTTTTATAATTGCCGGAGGAGTTGCCGCAGGGATGCGGCAGCTCTTCTATCCTATGGATAATAAAAAAGGCTTGCAATTAGCATAGCGAATGTGTATAATATATTGGTAATGCGTTTGATTTGAGAACACGAAAACACTTTTAAAAAGAATTTAAAAAAAGTATTGACATGAAGCTCGAAATGACGTATACTATAGGAGTCGCAAATAAGGGACGAATTAATCCGAGGTAGCTCAATGGCAGAGCAACCGGCTGTTAACCGGTAGGTTGTGGGTTCGAGCCCCACCCTCGGAGCCATTTATTTTTAACGCCGGAATGGCGGAATTGGCAGACGCCCGGGACTTAAAATCCCGTGAGAAGTGATTCTCGTACCGGTTCGACCCCGGTTTCCGGCACCAATTCTTAATATCGCGGGGTAGAGCAGTTGGTAGCTCGTCGGGCTCATAACCCGGAGGTCGCAGGTTCAAGTCCTGTCCCCGCAACCACACGAATTTGAAATCGAAGCCTTCGGCTTCGATTTTTTTTATGCCCTGAATCCGATAATCTGACGAAAACGATGGAGCTTTAAGTAAAACTGAGTATAATATATACAAGAATCAGCGTGAATGAAAAAAGAAATGCAATGTGCAAAGGAGGTATAATATGGCAATGAAGAGATTACTGATTGAATTTGGACAGGGCGTGGATATGCACGGCGGCGACCAGAACAATGCGGTGCGGAAGGCCACGGAAGATGCCATTCATCACTGTTGCATGGCAGGAATCTCCGAGATTTTTGAGATTACCGACCGAAAGAAGCAGGCATTTATCAAGGCGGACATCTATGCTCCGCATCCGGAGGAAGTGGATCCGAAAATCGTAACGGATTATCTGCACTGGTGGAATGTGGAAGCAGAGGTGCATCACGGCGGTGCAAACCCAGAGGGGATTGCCTTGAACGGAAAACCGAAAACCGAGATTACAATCGCAATCGTCGCACTTACCGTGTACGTGGATGCATAAAAGAATGACGGAAACCTATGACTCTAACGCAGCGCAAAGATTCTTTGCGCTGTTTTTATGGGCGATGCAAATGTAATTGGATAGACTTTCGGCTATAATAAAGGCAGAATCATCTTGCAAATATTTTTCGAGAGAGGGTGTCGAATATGGAACTTGGAAGAAGAATTACGGAGCTGAGAAAAGCAAATAACCTGACCCAGGAGGGGCTGGCGGAGCGGTGCAGTGTCACGCGGCAGACCATTTCCAATTGGGAGAACGGGAAAAGCTATCCGGACCTGGAGATGCTGGTTTTTATCAGCGATTCTTTTGATATTTCCCTGGACGCTCTGGTGAAAGGAGATGGCAAGATGGTGCAGGAGATTACGAAGGAACAGCGCAAGGGGCGTTTTCAGAACTATAAGATGGCGGCGCTCACGGTGGGGCTGCTTCTGTTGGTGGGACTGGGGTTGTTCGCTCTGGACCATACCTACGTTCGGCTGAGCGCCGAAGATTGCGGTGCGGAGGTGGTGGAGGTGAAATCAATTCATCTCGACGATGTGAAAATCGATCGGGGTCGGAAGATGGCTTTTTATAAACTTCCAAACGACAATACGAGAACCTACTACGGGGTGAACGGGACCAAAGCCCCGGGCAAGGGAATCTACGTGTTCGAGGGGGAAGAGTACAATCAATTGATGAACAGCAAAGCGGCATCTTATGTAACGCTGAAGGTACCGGAGCGAGCCGGCATTTCGCTGGGATTGTCTGAGACGAGGGCGGACACTTTGGAGCTGAGCCTGGCGATGAGAAATTCCGACCGGGTTTTCGGGAAGAAGGGCGGAAGCGCCATTTCGACGGATATGTGGTTCAGCGATGTGAATCGAATCGTGGATGCGAATGCGGGCAATTCCATTGTGTGGAAGAAAAGCAAATAAATGCAGTAAGAAAACAGTGTGAGAGGAAATCTCCGACGACTGCGGATAAGGTGGCGTCGGAGATTTTTTGTGGCAGGGCTGGTGTTTGTCGGCGTGGTGCCTGTCGACGAAGGAACAAGGGCTAGCGGGCGGTGAGGCACCACGCCCGGGGTGCTGAAGACTCCTTTGGCTCGGGGGACGTGGTGCCTGGCGACGAAGGAATAAGGGCTAGTGATATGCTCCCCTTATAGGAGACAGTGAAAAACAATCACTGTAAATTATGAAAG
>OLOA01001113.1_pt1 | contig 27863 bp, 28 predicted proteins | sample 1672201 | NCBI WGS metagenome assembly OLOA01 (sample SAMEA3136658, study PRJEB25190) | human gut metagenome
AACCAAAAGTAAACAGTGTCTTAATAAAACTTAATGGTTTATCAGGAGGAGAAAAGCGATGAATAAAAATCGTTTAAACTTCCCAGAAATTCAGGATACGCATTTGGATCAGATGATCCGATTGGCTTTTGAGCAAGAAACCGCATTATGGGCGCAGCAGCTGATTGCAGAAAGCGAAAAACCGCTGACATCAGAGCAGCAGGAGCACGCTGATCGAATGTTGGTACGAATGATGGTACAGATTGACCAGGAAGAGCGCACTGTGCGCCGCAGAAACAAGATCGCTCACATGAAAAGAATGGTGCCACGGCTTATTGAGGTGGCCGCCTGTATTGTGCTGATCATCGGAATTGCAGCGCCGTTTGCCATTGCCAATGTGGAATCTATCCGTTCGGCTGTGATGAAGATGCTTATTCGCATTGACTGGGAAAAGGGAGAAATGCAGATGAATCTGGTGGAAGATGACAGCGCCGCCTTTGACGTGCCTGCGCAATGGCCGGGAGAATACTTCCCATCGTATCTGCCCCAAGGCTTCGAAATGACATGGAAGAGTTATGCTGGCGGGAATCTGTGCATTGAGTATACATCCGAATCTGGCATGCAGGTTATCAGCTTCAGTGAAATGGATGCCAAAACCACACAGGTTAGTGGTATTGAGGGTGCTATCGTTTCTTATATAGACATCAACGGACACGAGGCCGTCATGATTGAAACAGAACATCCTGAAAACGAAGCGGACTATTTCATTGGTATCACATGGGATCATGAAGAAAAGTGGTTTAGCGTGAACACCAGTGGGATTTCGAAGGAAAAAACCATCCAAATTGCCCAAAGCGTAAAAAAAATCATTAAAAGGTAAAAAATCTTGTCTCATTTTATCCTCCTTAGTTGTTTCTTATAATGAGAACCAATTAAGGAGGTTTTTTTATGAAACTGTACCGTCTCATGGTAAGCATTCTGTGCATGGCATTACTTATGGTGCTATGGGGATGTTTTCCCTGCGTGGCAGAAATTCTGGTTCGAGATGGCCATGTGACAGGCGGAAAGGACATAGACAGAAAATCTTTTACCTATGACTTTGCTCTGCCTGCAGAAATCAAGCATGTCAAGCAGTATAAGACCGAACTGATAAGCATGAATCTTTCCCATGTGGCATCTGTTCTTGAAGGTTTTACCCAAAAGCCGCGTTCAGGCGATTCGTGGGGAATCATGAACAGCAGTCAATGGCCTTGTACAAATTTTTGCTACTTTGAGCAGAATGGAAAGTATGCCTGTGAAGGCAGTTACTACTACGGGCCGAGCAAGCGGATGGAAGGGAAACGTTATGAAGAGGCTATCAATACAGTGTCTGCCTTATTGAAGGCGCTCCATGTAACGGAATTTGAATCCCCTTTCTACGTGTATACATCGCAGTGCCGTTCCGCAGAGACGATCTTTGAACCCATCACATCAGAAGCAGACTATATTCGCGTCAAGGATATCCCGGAATCCGTCGTTCAGGAATACTACGAGAAGGAAGCACTGGGCATAGATCGTACTATGGTTGTCGTACGCTTCCTGATCGATGGAATTCCGCTATGCATCAGCGATACATCGCCTCATGCAAAGGAAGGTGACTTGGATGAAGTGACTGGCGCGGCAGGGATATTCATGCTGAATGAAAACGAAGAAATAGTCCGCGCGCAAATCCGCAATTATGTTCAAGTGGTTGATGCCAGAGAGGACACCCGGGAGATTTTGCCGTGGCAAGACTGTATTGATACCATCGCTCAGGGAACGAATTTGGGCGAGCGGGTGACCATTACAGAAGTAGAATTAAATTTGTCTTTGGGAAAAAACGGCATGACTTACCCGGTTTGGAGATTTGCAGGCTATTCAGATCTAACCTTTCTAAGAACATTGAATCCCGAGGTCGTCATCAACTCCTCTGACTTTTCGTGCTGCGTAGACGCCTACACAGGACAATGCCTCTATTACTGATGCGTGAAAAAGGAAGAGAGTATTCATCATGAACGACATAACGGCTCAATTACGCAGGGGAATCAAGAGCACAGGCTTCGTGATGGCCGTCGTGCTACAACTCTTTGCATTAACCTATGTGCATATGGATGCAGGCCTATTCTGGCGTGATCCGCTGGAATACTTTCAATGTGGAGATTTCTATTACACCTTTTTTATTTCCACAGAACAGGGATTACATTGGTTGACTGTGCCCATTGTTGCGATATTACCGATGGGATTTGTTTTTGCGGACGATCATCAATCAGGATATATTAATCTAATTTTGTACAGGCAACGCAGGAGAAACTATGTTGTTCACCGGGCTATTGCTGCCTGCTTGGCGGGTGCAGTTGCGATGTTAACGGCTTTGCTCCTATATACCGGTTTTATTGCATTGGTCACACCGTGGACGAATGAAGGAACAGGATGGCAAGAAATAGCCATGATCGGCCCCTATGGCTGGAGAGCGTCATCCGACTATTTTTGCGTTCTCATATTCGAATGTTTTGGGCGATTGGCGCTTTCTGCTGTGATTTGGACTCTGTACGGGCTGGCACTATCCAACATATGGCGCAATCGGATTTTTATCATTGTCGCGGTGATCGCCACTAATCTCTTCTTGGAGAGCTTTGTTCCTGCTCGCATGGGAATTATGAACAGCCTTTCCTATTTGCAGATTCCACAATGTGGCACGGACCAACCGCTCACCATTTCTCTGCTGAAGCAACTGATTTATTTCTCAGCCGCATTAGGACTATTCATAATTACTGCACTGTTTCGTTTTTCTCCCCCAATGCGCCAATGGATAGAAAGACTTCGACAGCTCCGATCTAAAGGGATCAGTCAGCAGCCTCCCATCTGTTTGTGGACAGGGCAGCTGAATGGCACAGCACTGGGACGATTGGCGGCAGAGCTGCGATGCTGCTGCACGTTTCAGACATTGGTGTGGAGCGCTGTTACTGGATGTTTTACAGTGTTGTTATCAAGCAGCGCACAACGTGCCCGATTCAGCGTAGGCGATGTGCTGCTGGAGTGTTATGGCGGCATGGAATGGGCCTGTCCTCTGGTCAGCTTTTCAGCGATCGCTCGATGGACCATGCTCTTGTTGCCGCCCATGTTAGGTGTGGAACTTAACATAGAGAGAGAAATGGGCACACGTTCCTTTTTCACTATGAATCGGTACCAGTCAAAGACAGCTTGGTGGACCTATAAGGGGGGCGCATTGTTAATCTATGTGGTGCTCAGTGTAGGTGTCATGCTGATGGCGACAACGCTGGCGGCTTATGCAGCGGGTGCACAAGGCTTTGCGGTATTTGGTGAAGACGCACAGGGATTTTCTGTATTGCGCACGGATATCGTGTGGATGGCGATGATCTTATTCGCTGGCCATGTGTTAATGCTTACCCAGTTACAGATCTTAGTGCATAGCATCAGCAATGATATGCGTTTAGGGATCCTGTGTTACATTGTTCCTGTTGTTCTATCAGCTATGATGGCCTCAAACGTCGATCTTTTGTGGAATGAACATATTCCATACAACTGGGGAATGGTTTTAAGAACAGATCTTTTTTCGATCAGCGGGTATTATATAGAAGACATGAACGGCCTCACAAAATGGCTTCCGCAATGCTGTTTACCATTGGAAAAGGCGGTAGGTTATCAAATCATGGCAGCTACAGCACTGTTTGCCATCAATCATATCGTTATGCGTTTGCTGAACATAACGAGCAGAAAACAGTCCGTATAACAGAACGAGCATAGGAGGAATAGCTATGTGCATTGTGTTGGATCATATAACAAAGCGATATGGATGCCAAACGGTTCTCAGTGATGTCAGCATACAGTTTGAATCAGGAAAAATTCACGGCTTAATTGGGCGAAACGGAAGCGGAAAAACACAGTTATTCAAGGTTATATGTGGGTATGTGGTGCCAGACGCAGGGACTGTGACTGTACACGGAAAACAAGTCGGCAAGGATGTGGATTTCCCACCCGATATTGGTCTGTTGATAGAAAGCCCAGGCTTTTTAATGAATCACAGCGGTCTTTTCAATTTGGAATTGTTGGCAGCCATCAATACGAGATTGACCCGCAATGACCTAAGGAATGTGATGAGCCAAGTGGGGTTGGAGCAGGCAATGCACAAAAAAGTAGGAACATATAGCCTCGGTATGCGCCAAAGACTCGGCATTGCTCAAGCGATCATGGACAATCCTCAAATGGTTATTTTGGACGAACCCTTTAATGGTCTTGATAACGAGGGTGTCATTGACATCAGAAAATTGCTATTGGAACTTAAGAAAAGAGGAAAGACCATTCTGATAGCAAGTCATAATCCTTACGATATTGATGCGCTGTGTGATACAGTGCATAGGATGGATGCTGGCATGATGACACAGTAATGCAGAGCAAGCTCTGCGATTGTGAAGAATGCTGGCGTATTTTCTGCTGAGGCGCATGCTCCAAAACGCAAAAGTCCTATGCATGTTGTGCTTATTCAGCATTAGAAAGACATAGAGCTTCCATTTAACGCTCATACCTCTCCGGTCTCGTCCTCCTGTTCTCCCGGATAAACTCCCGCTTGACCACTTCCAGCCTGCGAATCTCCTCCTTCTGCCCGCGCAGTTCATACTCAAGCGCAAACCGCTCCTTATTGATATGCTTCATCGCCGTTTGCCAGCCCTTGTAGTCCAATCGTTCTCCGTCAGCCTCCCAACGGTTCAGTGCTTCATCCGCTTGCCGATACTTGCGCAGTTCGAACTCATGCTCCCGCTCATAGGCGCTGGCCTTGCTACCGGATAGTTTGCTCCACGCATTGTAATATCGCTGATACGTCTTCCTGTCCTCGTAAGCGTGTATTCGCGCGCCTATAGCGCTGGACAGCTCTGCGTTTTCCTTGCGTCTGCTGCGAAGGTCATAGAATTTCGCATTGGCCTGTTTGACTGCTTCGGCATAGGATGCGGAGTCAGTGATGTTGTAATCACTCATGATGACCATCAGACCGGTCGCATCCTCCAAACGGCGATCCTTCCGGTTGGGCGGCACGGTGGATTCAAAAATCCGGGAGGCCAGCACATAGCGCAAATACAGATTGGACACGTCCTCGCCCTGCGCAATCAGCGCCTCGTCCATCTTTTTCTCATACTGTGCCCAGGCGTTGAGCCGCGTTAGTCGTGCCTGCATCTGCTCAAGCTGCTTGTTCTGCTCGCGGATTTCACGATTCCGCTTGCTCACCTCTGTCGGAATGCCGCGCTGCTCCATGGCGCGCGCTTCCGGGCCTTCGTGAACCATCGGGATGCGCTCGATCCCCTGACGCGCGTAGCTTCGATGATCGACAAAGCCCTGCGTAAATCCTGCTTCCCGCAGCGCTTCATTGATGGCATCGGCAGCCGCAGCGCGCCAGATCTCTGCATTGCCGCGATCATCCCAGTCCACCGTGTTTTCCTTGTGCGTTTTCCATCGGCCCTTCTGCCTGGCGGGAATGCGGTTGCCGTTTGCGTCGAGATTGTACACCAGCCTGCTCTTGGGTGCCCAGCGCCCATCCTCCTGCAAGGCTCGCATGGTCAGCATGATGTGAACGTGGGGATTGCCGTCGCCCTTGTCGTGAAAGGCCACGTCAGCGCACATGCCCTTGTCCACGAAGGTTTTCTGCACAAACTTGCGGATGAGCGCGATATTCTGCTCATGCGTCAGCTCGGCAGGGAGCGCCAGCTCCACCGTGCGGGCCAGCTGCGCGTCGCGCTTCGTTTCGCTCCATTCCACGCTGTTCCACAGTACGTTGCGGTCGGCGTATTCCGGCGGCGCGTGCTCGGGCAGCATGACTTCGGTATACACCATGTGACGCTTCTGGGTGTAATCGTGGGTGGTGCCGTCCCATGTGTTTTCCTGCCGCGTTGCGCTGATGTACGCGGACGCGGCGACAGCGGAACGTCCCTTGCTCCGCGAGATAATCTTGATTGGGCAGTGAAAGAAATTCAATGCATCCTCCTGTTCTTTGGCTTCCGCAGGAGCCGTATCGTATCCCGGGGTATGGGGCTTGCCCCATCGCGGACGGAGTCCACAACAGCCCCGCAGGGCGCACGACACATACGTTGCCGAAGGCAATGTATGTATAAGTGCGCATTTCTCGTAGAAATGAAGCGGGGACGCCTCGGGTTTCCCCGAAACACCCCCGTCCGTTACCTGCCAGCAGCAAGCGCCTGCATGAACACAGCAAACTGCGCGCTGTCCATCGAGATGGTCTGCGGAAAGTACGCCTCCAGAATGGCTCCGTGCTCGCAGAGCCTGTGGTTGCGTGCCTTCCTCGCTTTTTCCTTGTCGCGGTTTTCCTGAAGGATTTGCCGATGCTTCTCCTGTGCGGCTTTCAGCTCGTCCTCATCCTTCGGCATGTTCGCCAGCAGTTGATCAATATCCAGCATATAAAGTCTCCTTTGAATCGGGCTGTAGAAAAGCTGCATCAAAGTGATGATTGCTTCAACGGTTTGCCATCACTCTGATGCTCTGCTGTTTGTATAGAAAAGAAGGAGCGCATCACTCTGATGCGCCAGCTTGTGTGCTGGCATCAAAGTGATGCGCTCCTGTCCGTTCGTCACATACCCATGAAGTTGAAATCCATCACGCTTCCGCTGAAGTCGGGCTCAGCTTCATCGGCATCTGTGCGTTCAGGCTGGATTGCCTTGTCTCCGGCTGCTGCTTGAGGAGCAGGCGGTGCAGCCACCGTGGATGCTGCTCCAGCCGAGTACCCGGCTAAATAGGCGGGGAGAATCTGTTGAAGCCGTTCGGCCACAGCGTCTGTCATCCGTTGGATGAGCCGCGCTTCGTCCTCCGGGGCAAGATGCACGAAGTCCGTCTCGTAGGCATTCACAGCATCGGTCACAATCCTGTTGTACGACAGATGCGTCCTTCTCTGAAGCCTTTTCAGCTTGTCCCATGCCTGCTTCTCATCGTCATAGCCCGTATCGAGCCGGACGGTAAAGCAATGATTGCTCATTTCTTACTGTTCTCCTTTGCCCAGAGCAGCCCCTGAGCCATGTACTCATAGCCCCTGGCGGCGGCGTTCAGACTGTCCACAAAGACAACCGATTCCGGGTCGTACTTGCCGAAGCGCTTCACGAGGCAGCCTCCGCCGCCCAGCACATACAGCTTCATCATCCGGGGATCGTAGCCGTGAGCACGCAGCGCATCAAAAAGCCCGGACACATAGCCGCGAGCAATCGCGTTCATGGATTCCAGAAGTTCTTTGCGAAGGTGGGTCTTCCCGGTCCGAAGTAACTGTTCGATCACATCCTCCGGCAGATCCAGACCATCCTTGTCCATCATCTGCTTTCGGATGGTCAGCGCGCACTGATGAACGCCCAGCACCTCTGTCCAGCAATACTGGTCAAGCGGCCGTCCGTTTTCCAGCCGCATGATGTTCATGGTGCCGTTGCCGATGTCCGCCATCATGACGGTGCCCATGAATTTCTGGAAGCCGTTGTACTGCTTATCCATGTCCATCATGGGCACCATCGCGGCATAGCCCTGCGGAAAAACGCTGCACTGGGTAAAGTGAAGCCGATAGCCGATGTCGTTGAACACGAAATCCACATCCCTTTTGCGCAGCATGTATTCACGGTACGCATTGCGCTGGCGGACTGTCCACGTCGTCGGAAGCCCGATGGCGAGGTAGATGTTTGCTTCCGTGATGTCCTTTGTCCGAAGCTCGGCAGCAATGGAAGCCAGCGTGAGGATGTAGAAATCCTCGTCAGCCGTCTTGTCCGGGTTGAACGCCTTGTGGCCTTCGCCGATGCGGTACCACCTGCCATTGTAGTGCATGATGTCGCCGTCAAAGTAGGGCTTGGTGTCCATCGCCGCCAACCCTGTCGGAAAGATGGTGTTCGCCGTCTTCATGTTGCCATAGCCTGCATCTACGCCGATGATGATAAAGTCATTATTGATTCGCATAAATACCTCCTGTAAACCCTCGTAACCTCCGGGGCGGGAATGGTCAATAGAAAAAAAAGGAAAAGCAAAAGGCGGTATCACACCGGTCAGTGCCGATGGATATCACCTTCGCATGATTCATGTGTTATCTTGCGGCTTCACGCTTTCGTTCGCGCTTCAGAAGCCGGGTCAGTGAAAAGTCCAGGATGCGTTCCTTTCTTTCGGTCAGCATCGTTTTGTAAAAACGCTTCTGCAGCCCGGTGATAAACGGCGTATCGTCCACCAGCGCTGCGATCTCATCCATGTGGATTCTGGGCACCATTCGCTTGAGCGCTTCGTTGCAATCCCGGTTTTTCAGCGATGAGATGAAGTCGAAGTAACGAATTTTCTGGTTGTTTTCGCGGATGCCGGAAACGGGCACCTCAAAGATACGATAGTTTCTTTCATTCGGGTCATCCAGTGTGGCCTGCATGATCGCTTCATCCGCCTGCGGATACAGACAGCTTCCGCAATCATAGATGGGCGCAAGCGTCATCCGGTCTGTATCGCTGTAATACAGGAAGCCCCAATTGCCGTTGTGCCGGTCCCAGTTGCCAATCAGGGCATCCACAATGAACATGTCCCAGAAGTGGCGTTTCAGCATGACCGGATCGAAAACCTGCTGCTCCGCAATAGCCTCCATGATGTCCGACAGCTCGGTGCCATAGCCGTTTCTCTCCGAATCAATGATGGTATTCTTCAGCGACGCGAAGTCCTGCAAAACGGATCCGTCGGTCGTGAAATCCCGGCACGCGACGACTACCCGCTCACGTCCGTTCTTCGTGTACACGCCCAGCAGCGTATCCTGCGCGGGAATGCCCGCCATCTGAAAGATGTGAGAGCCCAGATATTCCGATACGCAGCCGTTGGCATAGCTTATGTCCTTGTTCCGCGTGGGCGGTGCCGGGAACTTGAGCATGTACTGCGCTCCCTCATAGACGATGGCGATCTTGTTGCCGTTCGCGCCTGCGTAGGTTTTGTTGCGTCTCGGAAGGCCGGTGAAATCAATCATTCCGCTCCTCCATTCGCAGGTATTTTGTTCTCAGGTGAGCAGCCTGCTCCGGTGTAATCAGCTGCTCCGTTTCCGCTTCGTTGATGTCGGCATTCAGACTGCACCAGACTGCATCCCAGTGCAAATCCCGTTTGCCGCTGTCCTCCACGGCCCATGAAGCCTGCATGGCTTCAATAGATGCCTTGAGGAATACAGGCAATCCCTTTTCCAGATAGTCTGCACAGAGGGGACGCCCGCTTTTCGCGTCATACGTGGATTCCTCCATCAGCTCCTCCATGGTACAGCCCAGCGCCTGCGACAGCTTCCACACGGTTTTTGCCGTGCAGCCGGAGATTGCGCTTTTCCCGGAGCAAATATCAATGACCGTTGTCTTGGGCAGACCGCTGAGCTGCGCCAGCCGGTACATGCTCATATTCTTGCTTGCCATCATGGCATTGATCGTCATGGCGAATCCTCCCTTCATCATCATTATATCGGTTATCCGACCCATTGTCAATCGTCGTGCACCTCCATTTGGTTTCAGTCGCCTTCTGTTCCAGCGCATCACGCTGCGTGTTCGTCTTGCCGCTTTTCCTGCTCATCCGGCTTTGGCAGCATGCCGCTGCGGATCAGCTCCAGCAGCTTGTCCGTATACGTCACATCGGAATCGTCCTTGCAAAAGACATTGACTTTGAAGTTCGTGTTGCCCAGCCGCTGGGCAAACGTAAAATCAGGGGTTCGTTTTTCGGTCATAGGCTCTCCTTTTTTCTGCATGATAAAAGGCGATGCTTCCCGCTTCTCTGCCGTGGCATCGCCTGATGTGTGTTGTGCTTGCAAGTGTCGGTGCTACTTCATGTTCATCCGTTCCTTCCGCTTTTGTGCGCGCTTGTTTCTGGCATGGATTCTGCGCTTCTTCAGCGCCTCCTGGTGCTTCTGCTCTGCCGGGGATAACCGGGCAGGTTCCGCAGGCACAGAAAACTTCCCGATAAAGCTCAGGTATACCTCAATCTCGCGGGAGCGCTCGCCGTCTGCGTCCCTCTGCGTCTCGTGTACCACGACCTTCTCCACGAACTGCCGCAGCACCTCATCCGAATACTCCGTACAGTCCCGGTACTTCGCCGTAAGCGCCATGAACTGCTCTATTCTCTCGCTACCCGTCCGGCTTGCGTCCGCCATGCGCTTTTCTCCGGCAAGCGCAGCCTCGATGGCAGCCTGCTCCCGTTCATACTCCGCTGAGAGCGCATCGTATCGCGTTTCCGGGATTCTGTCCAGCGCGTAATCCTCGTAGAGCTTGCGCAGAAGCCTGTCAATTTCCGCGATCCGGTTGGTCTTTGCCATAATGCTCCTTTTCAGCTTCTTCATCTGATCGGGCTGCCCAAGCTGCAGCTGCTTTTGGAGACGCTCCATGAAATCCGCCTCATGCTCCAGTGCATAGCGGCTGACGCTCCCGATGATTTCCCTGAGCAGGGACCGAAGCGCCTTGCCGCTCAATGAATTTTGTATGCACAACGGCTCGGTCATCGTCTGCGTATTGTGGTATGAGGAGCAGACGAAACAGTCAGAATCACTGACAGTTCCAGCTTTTGTTGTCCTTGAAGAGTGGATATGGTACATGGGCTTTCCGCAACGAGCGCAGATTATCATCTCCCTGAACGGGCTGCATACCGACGGCCTCTTGTCCCGCTTCCTCTGCGCCAGCATCGCCTGCGCCTTGTCCCACGTCTCCTGCTCGATGAGCGGCTCATGCGTGTTCTCAAACACCATTCTATCTTCCTCCGGCGTCAGGGTGCGTTTGGCCTTGTAGGAGGCCTTCGAGGTTTTGAAATTCACAGTCTTTCCAAGGTACTCCGGCATGCGAAGGATTTTGACTACCGTTTCGCGCCGCCAATGATACAGATCACCGTCCGCAGCCCGTCCGCCGCATCGGTTGCCCACGCCGAGCTGCGCAAAATACACGCCCGGTGTGATGCGCTGCTCATCGCGCAGGATGACCGCTATGCGATTTGGATTTGTGCCCTCCGCCGCCAGCGCGAAGATACGCTGCACAGTCTCCGCCGCATGGGGCTCGATGATCCAGCGATCCTTGTCCTCCGGATCATGGACATATCCGAAGCAGGGCGTAACCATCAGCGGCTTGCCCGCCATGCCCTTGGCCCGAAAGCCGATGCTGACCTTGCGCGACTGATCGTGCAGGTACATTTCATTCAGGACGTTGAGCAGCGGCGCAAACTCGTTGCTGTCTCCTGCCTGATTGTCCACATGGCTGTCCACCGCAATGAAGCGGACGCCCTTTCTGGCGAAGTAGACCTCCGTGTAAAAGCCCGTTTGCAGATAGTCGCGCCCGACGCGGCTCATATCCTTGACCAGCACAGCGCCGACTTTCCCGGCCTCGATGTCAGCAATCATGTCATTCCAGCCCGGACGGTCAAAGCTGCCGCCGCTCCAGCCGTCGTCCGTGTAGTGGCGGCAGTTTTCAAAGCCGCGCGCAGCAGCAGTCTGCTCAAGATACGCCTTCTGATGCGCAATGGAATCGGAATCTCCGCTGTGTGCGTCCTCGCGGGACAGGCGTTCATACAGCGCGGTGATCTTCCTGCTGTTCATCCTGCTTGCTTCCCTTCAGCTCCGCTTCCTTTTGCTTCTTCTGCTTGTGGCGCGCCGCCTTTTCCCGGTTTTGGGCGCGCTGCTTCCTGCGTCTTTCCTCCTCGGCTGCTTCCTCCGGGGTCATCTCCTGCTGAGGCACCTGAAAGCTGCCGATGAATTTGAGATAGATGTCAATCTGCATGTGCCGCTCGCCGTCGATCTTCTCCGGCGCGTGGACGATGATCTTCTCTATGAAAGCGTATATCATCGGCGTCGTCAGCTCGTCCGCATCCCTGTACCTTCTGGCGATGGCGAGGAAGGAGGCGATGCTCTCGGAATCCACCTCGTATGCCTGCAGCTCCCTTTCGTCCGTTTCAAGCAGCGCCGTCAGCTCCGCCTGCTCTTTTTCATAGGCCGCGAGCAAATCGTCAAAGCGCTTTTCCGTGAGCTTGCCAAGTGCGAAGGCTTCATACAGCTTTTTGATCAGCACGTCCAGCTCTGCGCAGCGTTTCTTTGCCCTGCGGATTCTGTTTTTGGTTTCCCTGACCTCCTGCGCCTGCCGAAGTTCAGAGGCCTCGCGTACCCTGCGCGCAAACTCCACCTCATTGGCAATTGCGTACCGGCTGACCGAGCGGATGGTTTTCATAATCAGCGCCCGCAGGTTCTTCGTGGAAATCTGGTGCGATACGCACTCTGCGGTTTCGCGCTTTCTTGACAGCGTATAGGTGGAGCAGTTGTAGGAATCGCTTGTGAACAGTCCGTTTTCATCCGTCTTGCCGTGGCGATGGTTGTACATCCGCTGCCCACACTCCGCGCAGTACAGCAGGCCCGTCAGGGGATTGGCAACGCCCAGCGTATCCGTCCGCTTTTTGCTTTTCAGCGCGCACTGGGCAAGCTCCCATGTCTCTTTGGTGACGATGGGCTCGTGCGTGTTTTCAAAGATCAGCCACTTCTCTTTGGGGTTGGGATGGCGCTTGTCCCGGTAGAACCGTTTCCCCGAACGGAAGTTGACCGTATGCCCCATGTATTCCTGATGCGTCAGAATCCGCGTCACCGTAGCGCCGTTCCAGTCGTGCGCATGGGCCTCCCCGGTGTAGTCCCGCCTGAGCCCGCAGGCGTGCTTTGTGAAGTAGAAGCCGGGATTGTCCACCCGCTCCGCAGTCAGGATGCGCGCGATCTCATACGGCCCGTGCCCCTCGCAGGCCATCTGATAAATGCGCCGGACAACCCCCGCCGCCTCCTCGTCGATGAGCCAGTGGTGCTTGTCCTCCGGGTCCTTGCGGTAACCGTAGATGCAGTTGTTGTTGGTCGGCTGACCGGCTTTTCCGCGCACCTGATAGGCGGCGGTCAACTTCTTTGACTGATCCTTCAGATACCAGTCGTTCATGATGTTGAGAAACGGGACAAACTCTCCCGTCTCAGGCTGGTCATTGTCCACGCCGTTGGCGATGGCGATGAACCGCACATCGTGCTTGCGGAAGAACACTTCCGTATAAAAGCCTGTTTCCAGATAATTGCGCCCAACCCGGCTCATGTCCTTGGCAAGAATCACGCCGACCTTGCCGGCCTCCACGTCGGCAATCAGGCTCTTCCAGCCGGGGCGGTCGAAGTTGCCGCCGCTCCAGCCGTCATCCGTGTAGTGCCTGCAGTTGGTAAAGCCGTGCTCGGCAGCATAGCTTTCAAGATAGCGCTTCTGATTGACAATGGAGTTGGATTCTCCTTCCTGGTCATCGTCGCGCGAAAGGCGTTCATACAACGCCGTAATCTTTTCGTTCAATACAAATTCCTCCTTTGCAGGAATGATTTTGAAAAAGGGTTTCCAAGGATCGTTTTCACGCTCATATAATATACGGAGGGAAATCAGGAAGAGCCCCGGATTGCGCAGTTCTGCAATTTCTTTCTGCCAATTCGCAGCAGAATTGCAGATTTGCAACAAATTTGACTGGAGGCACGGGCTCTGGTATCATGAACACATCAAGCATACGCAGGAGGATGCAAACATGCAGGATAAATGGCTGCCCGGTACGCTGAGGGAGAGAATCCGCGACCTGTGCAAGAGCAGGGACATCTCCCAGACCAATCTGGCGCAGGAGCTTGGTATCGACAAAAGCACCCTGAGCCGCTTTCTGACCGAAAAGACCAACAAGCTGTCCAGCGACTGCCTCGTGGCCATCGCCGGGTACTTCGGCGTCTCGACGGATTTTCTTCTGGGCCTGACAAACATCGCTACCCGGAAAAACTACGACATCGAAGCGCTTGGCCTGTCCGCCAGCGCAGCGGCCAATCTGGCACAGGGCCGCGTCCGGCAGGAGGTCGTCAGCCAGCTTCTGGAAAACCTGAAATTTGCGGAGCTGACCCAGCAGATCGCCCTGTATCAGCAGGGATTTCTGGCCTCCGGCGTGGCTGCGCAGAACCAGTTCTACAGCTCCATGAGCAGCCTTCTGCTCGAGCACGGCAAAGCCCATCCAGAGGACAGGGACGCGGCAAAGGAGGCTGTCCAGCAGATACAGGCGTTCAAGCGACCCATCTATGCGGACGAGGTGGACAGCATGACCCGGAGCTTCCGTCAGATTCTCAGCGAGATGAAGCAGGACGGTCCGGAACGCGCAAAGCAGTCCGCCATCACCGTGAAGGAGAGCCTCAAGGAGTCCACCGACCTGTTGCCTCGGGAAAACGGAGGCTTATCCGTTTCGCCGGAGGGTGTCATGAACATGCTCGCCATGGGGCTTGATCAGATAGAAGTTCCAGAGGCCTACCGCGCGGAAATGGGCGCTGCCACCGACGGCCTGAAGCAGGCCATTTCCGACTATTTCACCACGATGTACACGATCCATATGAAGGAGTTGACCCTCAACGAACGAAACACTTTGCCTGATGATTCAAAACAGAAGCCCTGAAGCCTGCACCGAGCTGATTGAGCGCAATGCCGGCTTCGTCCGCCAGCTGGCTAGAGAGATTGAAAAGCTGTATCCCTGCGCGGCGATAGGCTTTGAAGATTACGAGCAGGAGGGGCGAATCGCCCTGCTCCGCGCCGCCCGGCTCTTTGACCCTGAAAAAGGCAGCTTCCTGACCTTTGCATCCACCGTCATCCGCTCCGCGATGCTCGATGCGCTGAGGCGCGTTCATCCCGAAATTCAATCCGTCTCATGGGAGAAGCTCCCGCAGCCCGCCGAGGCTGCACAGAACCAATACATTGTTCCAGGCCTCGATCCGTATCGGAAGAATCCTGAGCAGATTTATCTGCAAAAGGAGCAGATGGACGAGCTGTATGCCGCCATGGAGCAAACATCCATCCGGGAGAACGCATGGGTTCGCCATCGGTTTGGATTTGATGACGAGCCCTGCACGCTGGCAGCCGCCGCGAGGCATTATGGCCTGAGCACCAGCCGTGCCCGGCACATTGAGGAGCAGGCGCTGTCCCACATCCGCAAAAACCTGCTGGGAGAAAGCCGGGAGAAAGGGGCAGCATGACCGCCCCTCTCCCGGCCTGCGCCGTCAGCAATAGATTATCTCCTCCCGCAGAATTTCCTCCACGCGGGCGTGAATGCTGTTCATCCGGGCGACCCATTCCATCTGGTTGTCGGCCTTGAGCTGCTCCGTCACACCCTCCTGCTGCATCATCTGCGAAATCAGCAGATCAAGACGTTCCTTGCAGGCAGCGTCAGTCTCCACAAGATGGGGAATCAGCTGTCCGGATAGCATCAGCCGGGTATACAGGCCTGAGCGATGCGCCTGAAGATACGCGAGCCGCATCCGTCCATATTTACCGATGGGCTGCCGATCCTCCGGGGCCAGTTCAAGATCGGGAAGCAGGTAATCTCCGCAGCAGTGATAGGTAAGTTCCATAGCTTTCTCTCCTTTCTCACAGAAAAGCAGTCATGATCGTGGAAGTCCCTCCTCCGTCATGACTGCTTTTGGGTACGCACAGGGGAGATGGGAGAGCAGTATGAGGAGGATGGTTAACTTCCTCCTTTACATATACCATACTGCACATGCTTCTTATCGATGTGAGTCGCAACGACGTAAGCGAACTGATCGTCGGTCATCCGGGATGCTAGTTCCTTACCGATTTCGTTTGCTTCCTCCGGCGTGATCTCTTCGGGTTTGAATGCTTGCCGGACGTGATAGACCAAAACCTCGTTTTCGTTTTCTCGTCCGGTGTTGTTAAGATATTCTTGTCTATACAGCATGAATTCATTAACCGCCGTTTCCGGCATGCAGGCGTGTGATGAAATCAGCGCGCCGCCGTCGGTCTTTGCCGGATTCATGATGTAATTTAGCTGTGCTGCCACGCACTGCTTCGGCGTTTTTCCTTTGTTGACGTGAACGGTCAAAATCGTTGTGGTCGCCATGGCTCCTCCTGTTTTTGTGCATAAGAAAGCGGCGATCTGCAAGCAGCAAACCGCCGCGATCGTAAATGATGATCCCTGCTTATCGTCTTATCCGATCCAGGCTGGTAAGAATTTTGTCCAGCGTATCCTGTAACTGCTTTTGTCTTTCCACAATTTCATCCACCTCCGTTTCATAAATTGATCCACCTTCATGCAGCCTCCGGGCGATTTGATTTACGTTGTTGGAAAGACTGCCCATGAGGCGCGTTGCACTTTTCAGCTCCGGCAGATCCAGACGCAGAATCAATCCTCCCAGAACAATGCGCCGAATGAACGCGGACTGATTCTTGATTCCGGCCAGCTCCATCTTTTTCTGAATGATCTCATCCTCCTCCGGTGTGGCCTTGAAACTGTAGTGGATGGTGCGTTTCTGGTTTTCGTTCATGCGCTTCCTCCTTTTCTGATGGGCGATGGGTAAAAGAAAAGCACCAGGCGGCTTGGCCTGATGCTTTCATCCTTCTTTGACAACTTACATTATAACATAGAAAGGGCCCGGTGTTAAGACGGTACAGGGACGACATTGAACGACAGTTTCACGACGGGGGACGACAATTTTTGTCCAGCTTTACATCGTACATGATAGCACATCTTGACCTCGGCGTCTTGCGACATTATGCGACATCATGCGACATTTTTTGCATATCCGTCAGCAAACATAGGTGCTGCTATGTGGCACGTTTCATTTTCTCCTGTTCTACTTTTTCACATTATACATGATACCAATTCTCCACCACGACATCAAGACGACATCAGGGCGACATTGGACGACATTTACACGACATTGGACGACACATTTTTTCATATGAACTTTGCAACTTTTTTTGCGGAGGAGCTATTGTTCACCTTTTCAATACTGCCATATGATATTTAGCCACGCCGATCACTATACTTCAGATCCAGCCAATAGCCACTGGCTCCATCATGAAGCCAGAAACGGAACCAGAAACGAGGCCAGGAACGGAGCCAGGGATACATGCAAAACTCAATCATAAAGCTATCCCGATGATTGTCACCCTACCCCTGAAGGACAACTGCCATGAGTGCAATGATGACGGCAGAAGCAGCATCTCAGGAAAGGATTGCAGCGATTGAGGATTGCAATTTTATATTGCAGATAACTGTAGGATGTGGTATACTCTTCAAGGAACACACTGCCGTTATTTCGCATATGGAGGGACAACGCAATGTCTGTATCCTACAATAAATTATGGAAGCTGCTTATCGACAAAGGTATGAGTAAAACACAGCTCATCAAAGCGGCCAAGATCAGCACCAACGCCATGGCCAAGCTGGGTAAAAATGAGGATGTGCGTGTGGAAACGCTGGTCAAAATCTGCGGCGCGCTGGGCTGTACCATGGATGATATTATGGAGCTGATCCAGGACCCTCAGTGAATTTACACGATGGAGGTATTCCCTATGTCGAAAGGCGTTATCTATATTCTGACCAATCCATCCTTTCCTGATTATATCAAGATCGGGTATGCAAAGAATTTGGAGCGTCGGCTGCAGCAGCTGAACCGCAGCGAAACGATCCCCTTTGCTTTTCGGGCTTATGCTGTCTATGAGGTTGAAAGCGCTCTGACCGATAAGGAACTGCACAAGCTGATCGACCGGCTGAATCCCGACCTTCGCTCCATCGAAACCTTCGATGGCCGTGAGCGGGTGAAGGAGTTTTACGCCATGTCTGCGGAGGATGCGTACAGCCTGCTGGAGAGCATCGCAAAAATCAGCGGAACGCAGGAGCGTTTGAAGCGGGTTCAGCCGGAAGGCCATGAAATCATTGACGAGCAAATAGCTGAAGAAGTACGGGAAGAAGCCCGGCGCGGTCCCTTTCGGTTCAATGAATGTAGGATTCCTTTCGGCGCAGAAATTGTATTTATTGACGATGAATCCGTCCGCCCCACGGTGGTTGACGACCGGCATATTGAGTATAACGGCGAAACCACTTCGCTGTCCGCGCTGGCGCAGAAGCTGAAAGGCTTCACCCATCCCGTTCAGGGAACAATCTGGTTCACCTATAATGGGGAAAAGTTGGATGACTTGAGAAAAAGAATTGCGCAGCAGGAGTAATCCCATCGTAAGACCAAAGGAGGAGCGCCATGCATCCTGAAGAACGAGCGCGGGAGAAGATTGACCGGCAGCTGAAAAAAGCCGGTTGGGAAATTGTATCCCGTGAAGAATATATTCCTCACAGTGCTTCCGCCGTTAAAGAAGGGCTGATGCAGGGAAACACGGAAAGCGATTATCTGCTTTTTGTGGATGATAAGGCCATCGCTGTGGTGGAAGCCAAGCGGGAGGAAAACCCGCTGGCGGAAGATGTGCAGTCCCAGGCCGAGGGCTATGCCACTCATCCGCAAAATTGGTATGGTCTCTGGTATGACGGACTGATCCCGCTGGTTTATCTGGCAAACGGCAGCAAGATTTATTTCAGGAATCTGCTTTCGCCGGATGCGGATTATGTGGAATTGGCTGAAATGCATTCTCCAAAGAAGATGCTTCAGCTGATCCATCAGATTTCTGCCTATGGCGCTTTGCCCTGCTTGGAGAAGCGCGGCCTGCGCGATTGCCAGTATCGCGCCGAGATGGAGTTTGAAAACGCCATCAAGAACGGGAAAAAGAAAAGCCTGGCCGTGCTAGCCACCGGCAGCGGCAAAACCTATCTGGCCTGCCTGGCCAGCTATCGCCTGCTGAATTATACCCCTGTGCGCCGCATCCTGTTCCTGGTGGACCGGAACAACCTGGCCCGTCAGACAGAGAGTGAGTTCAGCCAGTTTGACCGCACGGAAGGCCAGACGGAAATGAGCTCCCTCTATGAGATCAAGCGGCTGAAACACGATACCGAGCTAAAAGCCGACATTGTGATTTCCACCATTCAAAAGCTGTTTGCCGTATTGACCGGGCAGCAGCTTTCGGAGGACAGCGAGGACGCCGAAGACGAGCGGACGACACAGGAGGAGGAAAAGGAAGGCAAGGATATCATCCGCCTGGATGGGGATTTGAAAATTCCGCCGGACTACTTCCAGCTGATCATCGTGGATGAATGCCATCGCTCCATTTACGGCAAGTGGCGGGCGGTGCTGGATTATTTCTCCGGCGCGCATATTCTGGGCCTCACCGCGACGCCCACGCCGGAAGCCTATGCGTTCTTCAATAATAACATCATCGAGAATTATACCTACGACGATTCCGTGGTGGATGGGGTCAATGTGCCTTCTCGCATCTATCGCATCAAGACCCAGATCACCGAGCACGGCGGAGCAATACGTGCGGGAACGAAGCTCATGGAAACAGCCCGCAGGACAGGCTGGGAAACGATTTATACAGCCGACGAGCGGGTGGACTACGATCCTTCCGCCCTGGATCGCTCCGTGGTGAACGAGGATCAGATCCGCAAGGTGCTGACAGCCTACAAAAAAGCCGTCTATGACGAGCTGTACCCCGACCGGGAAAAGAAATGGGAATACGTGCCCAAGACGCTGATTTTTGCTAAGGATGATAACCACGCCACACAGATCGTGGAAGCGGTAAAAGATGTATTCGCGTCTGAATTTGAAGGCGGCGAGGTGCCGGAGCATTTTGTTCAGAAGATCACCTACACCTCAGGCGATTCCAACGGCCTGATCCGCGATCTTCGCATCGAAAAGGACTTCCGCATCGCCGTCACGGTAACGCTGGTCGCCACCGGCACCGACGTAAAGCCCCTGGAAGTCGTGCTGTTTATGAAGGACGTCATGTCCGATGTGCTCTACACCCAGATGAAGGGCCGCGGCTGCCGGGTGGTGGACGATGAAAAGCTCCGGGAGGTCACGCCCAACGCCGGCACCAAGGAATGCTATTACATCGTGGACGCCGTGGGCGTGACGGAGCATGAAAAGATTATTCCCCATCCTGTAGTGACTCCCGGGCCGGGGAAAAAGGTGCTTTCCCTGGAGCATTTGCTGGAGCACCTGGCCCATAACGAGCTCAGCGATGAAAACCTGTGGCTGCTGCGGGATTACTGCGCCACCATCCATCGGCGGTACGAGAATAACGCGCTGTTCGGCCGGCATCTGGATGCGTTCATTGCCAATTACGGCTTCGCTCCCCGCACCATTGCCAATGCCATCCAGCAGGCGTTCGACCAGGACGCCCTACCGCCGTACAACAGCCCCTCCGAGGACAATTCCGCTCGCATGGCGCTGATCGACTGCCTGATCACCAGCATCCCTGCCCGGCGGAAGCTGCTGGAAATGCAGCGGGGCTACGTCGTCCGCACGGAGGAGGACCCGGACGAATTGATTTACGCCGGTTTCTCCAAGGAAACGGCTAAATCCTTCATCGAAAATTTTGAGAAATATCTGAACGATAACAAGGATCGTCTGGAAGCCCTGCGCATCATCTACAACGCCGAGGACACCGTGATCACCCATACCATGCTGGCGGAGCTGCGGGACAGTCTGCTGGCTCAGGATCGCAGCTTCGGCATCTATCCCATCTGGAAGAATTACAAGGTGCTGGATGAATCCGGCGACGTGGACGAATTGGACACCAAAGCCAATGTGAACGCCCTCACCCACCTGATCCAGCTGGTGCGCTTCGCCTTCAAGCAGAGCCGCACGCTGACCAGCCTACTGAACGGCTACACCCAGCGCTTTAACCTGTATTGCGGCCAGGCCCAGCGCAGCCTGACCGACGATCAAAAGGAACTGATGCGGCAGATTGCCGAGTTTGTCATCAACGACGGCGCGCTGTCGGTGATGGACCTGAACGAAGTGGATACTGACCTGTGGCGCAGGGGCATCACCCTGTTTGGCGCGAAGGTGCTGGAAGCCGAAATGCGCTCCATGGCCCAGATTTTGCTGAAAGCTGCGTAAGAGGAGTATCAAAATATGGCACAGGAAAAGAACCAGAAAACCGAATCTGCCCTGCTCTCCAAGGTGTGGAACATCGCCAACGTGCTGGCCGCGGCGGGTGTGGGCTTTACCGATTATATCACCCAGCTCACCTACATCCTGTTCCTGAAGATGGACGATGAAAAGGAAACCCTGGGCCTGGGCAGCTATCTGCCGGAGGGCAGCAAGTGGAAGGATCTGTGCGCCTTGAGCGGCACCGATCTGGTGGAGAAATACGAGGAAATCCTCAAGGAGCTTTCCGAATCCGACGGCCTCATCGGCACCATCTTCACCCGGGCCACCAACAAGATCGACCGCCCCGTGATGCTGAAAAAGGTCATCGACATGGTGTCCGAGGATAACTGGTACATGATGGACGGCGACCTGAAAGGCGCGATCTATGAGGGCATCCTGGAAAAGAACGGCCAGGATAAAAAGAGCGGCGCGGGCCAGTATTTCACGCCCCGTGCCCTGATCGCCGCCATGGTGGACGTGGTGGATCCCAAGATCACCGAAACGGTGGCCGATCCCTGCTGCGGCACTGGCGGCTTTTTGCTGGCAGCCTATGAACACATGCGCAAACAGAGCAAGGACGTGGAAAAGCAGAAGTTCCTGAAAAACAACGCCCTCTTCGGCGCGGACAACACCTCCCTGGTGGTCACCCTGGCCTCCATGAACCTGTACCTGCACGACATCGGCGTGAAGAAAAGCCCCATCGTGTATCAGGATTCCCTGCTGGACACCTCCGATCACCTGTACCAGGTGGTGCTGACCAATCCTCCTTTCGGCACTCGGCCCCAGGGCAGCGTGGAGGTATCCGCCAACCGCCCGGAATTCATCAAGACCAGCGACAACCAGGTGAACTTCCTGCAGCATATCATGTCCATCGTGCGCACCGGCGGACGCGTGGGCGTGGTGCTGCCCGACAGCGTGCTCACCGATGCCGGCACCACCAAGCAGGTGCGGGACAAGCTGATGAAGGATTACAACCTGCACACCATCCTGCGTCTTCCCACCGGCATTTTCTACGCCAACGGCGTGAAAACCAACGTGCTGTTCTTCGATAAGGGCGAGCCCACGAAGGATATCTGGGTCTATGATTACCGCACCGGCGTCAAGCACACCATGGCCACCAAGCCCATGGCCCGGGCGCATTTGCAGGAGTTTGTGGATTGCTACTGCGCCGGGCATCAGCAGGACCGTCAGCCCACCTATGACGCGGAAACCAACCCCAACGGCCGCTGGCGCTGCTTCTCCGCCCAGGAGGTCGCCGCCCGGGAAGATTTGAACTTCAAATGGATCGACTTCACCGAGGAGGATGACCGCTCCGTGGATGAAATCCTGGCCGAAATGCAGCAGGAATCCGACGGCATCGCCGCCGCCGTGGAAAAGCTGAAATCTCTCTTGGGAGGGATGGAGCTGTGATTGATACTTTCGCTATTCGCTGCAATGTATTAAAGCTTGCTTTCTCTGGTCAACTATCTCAACATGAGGTTGAGGATGGTGCTATTGACGACTTGTTGAAAAGAGTTAATCCCAATAGGGAAATCAAGCAGTTAGAGGCAGGCCCGTACGAGATACCAGAGAATTGGGCTTGGGTAAAACTCGAAGATTTATATGAGATCAATCCTAAAGTCGAAGCTGCCGATGATACAGATGCAGCTTTTATCCCTATGGAACGTATCAGTGCAGGTTTTTCTGATTCGTTTACTTTTGAAGTGCAGAAGTGGAGCGCTGCATCAAAGAATCATACCCGATTTGCTGATGGTGATGTAGCATTCGCCAAAATCTCTCCTTGCTTTGAAAACAGAAAATCTTTTATTGCAACAGGACTGCCGAACGGAATTGGCGGAGGAACAACGGAATTGATTATCCTTCGTCAAAAAGAAATGCTGCCAAGATTCACGTATTATGTTACGCTCGATCAACGCTTTATTCATGAAGGCGTCGCCTCCTATAAAGGAACTGTTGGGCAGCAAAGGGTTAAATCTGATGTTATAAAAAATTATATGGTAGCTGTTCCACCGAAAGAAGAGCAACAGCGTATCATTGAAAAAATAGAAAGCATATTTTCTGCACTGGACACCATCGACACCCTGCAAAGCCAATACCAGGAAAACCTTGCCACCCTGAAAAGCAAGATCATTGATGCCGGCATTCAGGGCAAGCTGACGGAACAGCTCCCGGAGGATGGCACCGCGGAGGAATTGTATCAGCAGATTCAGCAGGAAAAGCTCGCCCTGGAGAAAGCCGGGAAAATCAAGAAGAGCAAGCCGCTGCCGCCCATTTCTGAGGAAGAAAAGCCGTTTGAAATTCCGGAGAACTGGAAATGGGTCAAATTAGGGAATGTTATAACGCTTGTTTCTGGTACCGATTTTAAACCGGAAGATTATAATGATGCAGGAATCGGAATGCCATATATGACAGGAGCAAGCAATATTGAAAATGACAAGTTGATAATCAATAGATGGACGCCATGCCCGAGAAATATTGCGCACGAGGGAGAGCTCCTTCTTGTTTGCAAAGGATCGGGGTTTGGAAAACTTGTTATTTGCAATGTATCAGAGGCACATATCGCAAGGCAGTTCATGTCTATCCGCCCATATAGTGGAGTTGATGTGAATTATGTCAAAGCAGTCATGACCAACTCATTCCAAATCATCAAAGAGGCAGGAAAAGGTTTAATTCCCGGTGTCGATCGTGACACAGTTCTGAACATTCCCTTACCCCTTCCGCCCCTTTCCGAACAAAAACGCATCGTTGCAAAGCTGGAAGAACTGCTGCCGATGTGCGAAGGATGAAGGAGATATAGAGAATCAGTTCAAAGAGGCAAAACGCCGCTTTGATTCCGACGAAGCGACACAGATTTGCTGCGCTCTGGCCAACTGTGGTGGTGGTATGCTGGTACTTGGCATTACAGACAAACGCCCCCGCAAGGTCGTCGGCAGCGAGGCATTCGATCAGCCCGAGCGTACACGAAAAGGGCTGATCGACAAACTGAAGGTTATGGTGGACTTTCAGATCCTTTATGATGACGAAGGTCGGCGCGTCCTGGTGTTTGATGTCGCCAGCCGCCCCATGGGTCTGCCTGTACAGGTGGACGGCGTGGCCTGGTGGTATGAAGGCGACAGCCTGATCCCCCTGCCGGAAAATGTCCGTCGTCGAATTTACGAGGAGACTGGTATTGATTTTTCCGGCAGCGTCTGCGAAAAAGCGAAAATCTCCGACCTTGATGAAACTGCCATCGACGCATTCCGGGATAAATGGATTGAGAAGAGTGGAAACAGGCGTCTGGCCAATCTGTCCGCCGAACAACTGCTGCACGACTGCGAAGCGATCACAGACGAAGGCATCACCTATGCCGCGCTGATCCTGTTCGGAAAGAAGGAAGCGCTCGGAAGGCTACTGCCACAGTCGGAGATCATTTTTGAGTATCGTTCTTCCAACGTTTCCGGACCAGCCAACCAGCGGGAAGAGTTCAGGGTCGGTTTCTTCGCCTGCTTCAATCGCCTGTGGGAACTGGTAAATCTGCGCAATGACATTCAGCATTATCAGGAAGGTTTCTTTATCTTCGATATCCCGACTTTCAACGAAAGTGTTGTCAGAGAAGCCATCCTGAACGCGGCCAGCCATCGGAACTATCAGCTGGCCGGGAGTGTGTTCATCCGGCAATTCCCGGACAGGCTTGTGATCGAAAGCCCCGGCGGCTTGCCAAATGGCATTTCTCTTGACAACATCCTGGATCGGCAGATCCCCCGTAACCGCCGAATCGCAGAAATCCTGGCTCTATGCGGTCTGGTGGAACGGTCCGGTCAGGGTATGAACATTATCTACGAAACCAGCGTGAAAGAAGCCAAGCCGCTGCCGGATTTTGCCGGGACAGATGACGCTTTTGTCAGCCTGGCTCTGAATGGCCTGGTGATCGACAAGCAGATGCTATCGGTAATCAATCGGATTGGAAATGAACGACTCGACACGCTCACTACTGCTGATTTTCTGACAATCAATGCGCTGTATCATGACATGCCTCTTGACAGCCATATGCAGGATCGGCTGAAGCACTTGACAGAAATGGGGATCGTGGAGCATATTGGCCGGAGCAAGTATGTTCTTTCACGCAGCTTATACAGTGCTGTTGGTAAATCCGGCGTCCACACAAGGATTGTCGGCTTGGATCGTGAGACAAATAAAGAACTGCTGCTGAAGCACATGCGGGAGAAAGGTCCGGAGGGAGCACCGCTAAGAGAATTACAGCAGGTTCTTCCTGGGCATAATCGAAGTCAGATCCAGGTATTGCTTAGGGAATTACGCAATGAGAATCGAGCTTATTTCCGTGGTAATACAAGCGCTGCAAAATGGTTTGCTGGTCCATCTCCAGCAGAGAACAGCTGAAGCTTGCTGTCCAACTTGCAACTAACTTGCAACTTAGTTGCAAGTTGATAGCAAGTTGGTGTAGCCCATGAAAAAAGCCGCCCCTGAAGAGGCGGCGATACGAACTCAGTTAAAAACCAATTCATCAAGTACGATTTCTTCAACCCGATGCCGGATGCCGTTCATCTGAGAAATCCACCCCAACTGGTCAGAAGCCTTCAGCTTTTCATTGAAGCCTTCAGCTTCAGCCATCTGGGCGATCATCCGTTTCATCCGACCCCGGCAGACCTGGTCAGCTTCTGCCAAATGCTCATACAACTTGCCGGACAGAATCAGACGAGTGTATAGGCCGGGACGATGCCCTTCCAAGTAAGCTTTCCGCATCCGGCCATAGTGGCCAATGGATTGTCTGGAACCTTCAGGGAGATCCAGATCGGGGAAATAATAGTCTCCATGAAGCGTATAATGAATGCCGTTCTCAATGATTTCCTTTTTCAGATTTGTCATGATGATGACCTCCTTCGCTTCGCTTTTTGATGTGTGTTTGCTTCTGCACCAGTCAAACAGCGCATCTCAGCAGATCATCTCCAGGTGTTGGTTTCCACCCCAACCTCCACCCCAATCAGGGTTTTATCAGAGTGCATGATATTTACTGTTTTTGTGTTAATTGGCTTTAGAATTAAACCGGATTATACAGAAATGCACACTATTTACAGCCGTCTCCGACTTCAAGTCCTGTTTCCCGCACGAAAGAAAGACATCCGGGCTGGTTGCTCCATAGGCGGGCAAACGGCTCGGATGTTTTTTTGTAATCGAATGTAACGTTTGGCGTTTTCGCGCGACTAACTTCATGAAGGGAGGTGCTGGAGATGCTTGACGCAGAAGAAGCATATCAGCAGTACCGAGACATGGTGTACGGCTACCTGATCCGCCTGTGCCGCGATCGTGACCTTGCGGAGGAGCTCACGCAGGAAACGTTCTATCAGGCGATGAAAAATTGGAAGCGGTACGAAGGAAAAAGTTCGGTCGGCACATGGCTCTGCGCGATTGCGCGGAATCAGTTTCTGCGCATCATGCGGAAGCAGTCGCCGCTGCCGCTCGACAACGTGCCGGAGCAGTCCGTCCCGGATTTCACGGAGATGGTCGCGGAACACAGTCTCGCCCTGAGTGCGCATCAAGCTCTCCACCGTCTGCCGGAACCGTATCGCGAGGTGTTCACCCTGAAAACCTTCTGCGAATTGTCCAGCAAGGAGATTGCGGCGCTGTTCGGGAAATCCGAAAGCTGGGCGCGCGTAACGGCGTACCGGGCAAAGCAGATGCTGCTGGACGCGATGAAAGGAGAATGCAAGGAATGAAGCAGGAATGTGAAATCGTCCGCGACCTGATGCCGCTGGTGCTGGATGATGTCGCCAGCGACGGGAGCAAGCACATGGTGTCGGCGCATGTGCAGACGTGCGCGGAATGTGCCGCATACATGAATCAGCTCAAAGCTGACCTGCCCGCCGGACAAAAAGGCGCGGTGGATTCGCGCGCCGCGTTCGACGCCGCCGCCCAGACGCTGCGGAAGCAGAAGCGCCGCCGCACCCTCCGCAATATCCTGCTGGGTGCGCTGATTGTGTGCATCCTTGGGCTGGCAAATCTATACTGCTTCGATTGGCTGATGAACGAGACGCGCCCGATTCCGACGAGCGAATACGGGATTCAGCTGTCCAAGCTGGCGGACGGCAGGCTTGTCGCTTCGTTTGACTATCATGAAAGCACGACCCCGCTCTACGTCAAGCGGCAGCAGGTGACGGAGACGGCAGCTGACGGAAGTCGCGCCGAAATCCTCTATCTCTGCGCCGAAAAGCATATCGTGCCGCATACGGCAAGCACGCCTATGCAAAACACCGGCTTCACGCTCGATTCCGGCTGGCAGACGACGACGGCGGAGATTCGGCAGGGAACGCCGGAGGATTATCAGGTGCTGTGGCGACAGGGGGATGAGGATGCGGCGATTCCGGCAGCGTCGCCAGAGCTGGAAGCATATTACGCATGGGAAGCGGTGCTGACACAGCTTTGGTCGCAGCACTCGGAAAGCGCGGACGGAAAAGCGGGCTTCCCCGGCGTGAATGGAGAACGCTACACCTTGGCAATCCACCATGCGGACGCGCTGGCGGCGTGCGTCCCGGAGTGGCAGCCGCGGGTCACGCCGCAGTATCTGCTGCTGGATGATGAGACGATTCAGTGGATTTTGGCGGGTGTGACGGAGGAGGTTGAGATAGATGACCCGTGAGCAGTTTCTCTCCCAATACACCGGGGAATGGTCGCCATCCGACGGGCATTGGTTTGGCTTGGATTTTGGCTGGCGAGGGCAGGAATATCGTTTTCAGACGGATTCGATGTATCACCCGGCAAATACAGTACTGCCTGACGGGCGTGAAGCGCGATTCGGCGTGTACAAAAAAGAAGGTTCGGCGTATGCGCTGATTGGCGAATATGCCACACCGCAGGAAGCGCTGGCGCAATGCCGCATTCAGGGAATGCCTTTGGGCGACATTCTCGAAGATGAATCGACAGAATTGCTTGGGCAGGACTAAAGTGGAAAATGATAGCAGCTTTCCTGAAAGGGGAAGCTGTTTTTTGCAGCAGATAAATGCCTATTATACTATTTCCAGATAAGAATGCGCCAAGATGCGCCGCGAATTTTTCATTC
>OLOA01001116.1_pt1 | contig 27824 bp, 15 predicted proteins | sample 1672201 | NCBI WGS metagenome assembly OLOA01 (sample SAMEA3136658, study PRJEB25190) | human gut metagenome
GGCTGGCGAATGGATTTTTCGTCAGATGCAAATGCAAATTTCGAAGGTTTACTGGATGTAAATCGAGAAATTTGCATGCCGCAGATGGCGGAAAAGACATCGCCAACGCTGCCGACGAATTGTGCGGTAGTGCCTTCCATTCATTACAGGCAACACAAATAAAGGGAGCGCCATGCAAGCGCCTCCAACAGCAGGCAAAACAAACGACACTACTAATCAGTAAGTATTTTGTTTCTGATTCAACTATACCATATGGACAAGAATTTGTCAATATAGGGCGTTCACGTCGTATTTGTTTACGTGAATATTTTTGTGTGAAAGTCACGTAAAATTACGACAAATTGTGTTGACAACGGACAGAAACGATGATATAAGGCAATTAGATCAATTGGTCGGCATTCGACCGGATTTTGCATGTTTGTTCGATTCTGTCGATACCGAGCAAAAAAAGAGACATGCGAGAAATCGCAAAAACAAAGAAAGAGGTGCTTCTGTAATGAAGAAACTCGTTGCTCTGCTGCTGTCTGTCATGATGTGCTTTGCGTGCGTCAGTGCGCTGGCCGATACGTATGTGTCCTGGTACACCTACGGCGACGTGTACCTTTCCTCCGTGCGTTCCGAAATGGAAGCTGATTTCGCCAAGCTGAACCTGACAATCAACGGCTCCGACGCCAACGGCAACCAGCAGGTACAGTCCGACTTCATCAGCACGGCTCTGATGAACAACGACTGCGAAGCTATTGTGGTGAACCTCGTTGAATCCGGCGCCATCAGCACGGCGCAGACCATCATGAACCAGATTCAGGCTGCGGGCATCCCCACCGTTTGGTTCAACCGTCCTGTCTCTACCAGCAACGAAGAAGCCGCCAACCTGTTTCTGAACAACCCCGCTTCCGCGTTCGTCGGCACCAACTTTGAAGACGCCGGCCGTATGCAGGGCGAGCTGATTGGTCAGTATCTGGTTGAGCATTACAACGACATCGACCTCAACGGCGACGGCAAGATTTCCTACATCATGTTCAAGGGCGACGAAGCTAACCAGGAAGCTATCGCTCGTACCGCGCTGGCTGTGGAATACGCCAACAAGGCGCTGGTTGCCGCGGGCAAGCCGGAGATTGAGTTCTACGACGCCTCCAACGCCAACAAATACCTCGTTGACCCCAACGGCAGCTGGTCCAACGTTTTCTCCTCTGAGCAGATGCAGACCGTCCTGTCCATGTACAACGAAGGCAACGGCAACATGGTCGAGCTGGTTATCTGCAACAACGACGACATGGCGTATGGCGCTGTGATGGCTCTGCAGAACGCTGGCTACAACCACGGCGAAGGCACCACCGCGATCCCCGTGTTCGGCGTGGACGCGACCGACGTTGCGAAGGATCTGATCAACAACGGCTACATGGTCGGCACCATCAAGCAGGACAACGTTGGTATGGCGGACGCTGTTGCGACCATCACGGCGAACCTGATTGCCGGCAAGGAAAACAAGTTCGAGGGTCTGAACGAGAACTACGTTATCGTTGACAACTGGTTCGTGCAGATTCCCTACGCTGTGTACACCGGCGAGTAATTCTTCCCTGAGCACTTCGGGCGGAGAGAACCGAATGGTTCTCTCCGTCTTTCACTGCTGACCAACATATGGCAAGCAGCATTCGACTTGCTCTCCGGCAGGTCGGTACCCACGGTATCATCCGCCGCTTTACAATCGTTTGTTCTCGTTGAATTCCAGGAAAGGAAAAGACAAACATGCAAAAAGACGATGTTTTGCTGCGCATGGAAGGCATCTGCAAGTCCTTCCCCGGCGTCAAAGCGCTTGACGATGCACAGCTGACCGTCCGTCCCGGTACCGTCCATGCACTCATGGGCGAAAACGGCGCCGGTAAATCCACGCTGATGAAGTGCCTTTTCGGCATTTACAGCAAGGATGCGGGCACAATCTGGTTCGACGGCAAAGAGGTTAACTTCAAGTCTTCCCGCGATGCGCTGGACAACGGCGTCGCCATGGTGCATCAGGAGCTGAATCAGGCGCTGAAGCGTAGCGTGATGGACAACATTTGGCTCGGGCGCTATCCGCGAATCAAGCTCGGCGGCGCTAAGATGCCCTTCGTTTCCGACAAGGCCGAATACGACATGACCATGGAGGTCTTTAAGGATCTGAATTTTGAGAAATTCGGCATCAACATCAACCCGCGTACCATCATGTCCACCATGCCCGTTTCGCGCCGTCAGATGGTGGAAATTGCAAAAGCTGTTTCCTTCAACTCCAAGATTATTGTGCTGGACGAGCCGACCTCTTCCCTGACCGAGGCGGAGGTTGAGGTGCTCTTCTCCATCATCAATATGCTCAAGGCACGCGGCGTAGGCATCGTTTATATCTCCCACAAGATGAAGGAAATCTGGCGCATTGCCGACGACGTGACCGTTATGCGCGACGGACGCTGGATTACCACCCGCCACAAGACCGAATACGGCACGGACGACGATTCCTTCCGCGCAGAGGTCATTCGGAACATGTGCGGTCGCGAGCTGAGCGCAGCCTATCCGCCCAAGGATAACATCGTCCACGACGATCCGATGATCGTGGTGGAGGGCTTGACCGCCAAATACAATCAGCTGCGCGACGCCAGCTTCACGCTCCACAAGGGCGAGATCCTGGGCGTAGCGGGTTTGGATGGCTCCGGCCGTACCGAGCTGCTGGAAACCCTTTTCGGCTATCGCACCCGTCAAAGCGGCACCATCAAGAAGTTCAACTTCGGCTTCCGCGCCGCGCAGGGCGGTACGCCTGAAGACTACAGCATGGAAGTACACGACATCAATGGCACGCAGGTGGGCGAGGAAATTTCCAACTTGTCACCCAACAGCGCCATCAAGCAGGGCTTTGCGCTGGTCACCGAGGAACGCCGCGCAACTGGCATTTTCGGCATCCTTGACATCCGCGCAAACACCGTCATCGCCAACCTGAAGAACTACAAGCTGGGAAAATTCCCGCTGCTCAGCGACGCAAAAATGGCTCGGGATACGGATCGCATGATTGAAGCGATGCACATCAAAACGCCCAGTCAGCGTCAGCAGATTAAGAATCTGTCCGGCGGCAATCAGCAGAAGGTCATTTTCGGTCGCTGGATGCTGACCAATCCTGACGTTCTGCTGCTGGATGACCCGACCCGCGGTATCGACGTGGGCGCCAAGTACGAGATCTATGAGCTGATTCAGTCCCTCGCCAAGCAGGGCAAGAGCATCATCATGGTCTCTTCCGAAATGCCTGAACTCCTGGGCACTTGCAACCGTATTCTCGTGATGAGCGCCGGTCAGATTGCCGGCGAATACGTCCCGACAGGCGACGGTAAGGTCGATCAGGAAAAGATACTCGAACTGGCTGCAAAGAACTTGTAAGGAGGTTGCCTGAACATGTCGAATGTTGCAACAAAGGCAAAAAAGCCGAATCTCTCCGTGAAGAGCGTCCTGAACTGGATTCTCGATCACGCCATGATTATTGTCATCGTGCTGCTGGCGCTGTATGTCCAGACGCAGCGTGACGCCTTCCTCAGGCCCGCTTCCCTCATCAACATCATCTCCCTGACCGCCGCCCGTCTGCCGATGGCGCTGGGCGTTGCCGGCTGTATCATTCTGGCCGGTACGGACTTGACCGGCGGCCGCGTGGCTGGCTTGACCGCTTTCGTGGCGGCCATCCTGCTCCAGCGTGCGGACGTTGCCAATCGCGTGCTGGCAGGCGGAGCCCCTGCCAACATCGTGCTGGTGCTGCTGCTCGTTATGCTCATCGGCGCATGTGTTGGTCTGATCAACGGCTTCGTCATGGCGAAATTCAAGGTTCACCCCTACATCATCACGTTGGCCATGCAGATGATCGTCTACGGTATCTACCTGACGGTTTCCAACTCGGTGCAGGTCGGTTCCTTCGACTCCAGCTACACCACCAGCTTCGTCACCAAGCCCCTGTTCCAAATTCAAACCGGCGTTCGCCCCAACGGCACTGCCATCTTCACCGTGGTTCCCATGTATGTGCTGCTGGCGCTGATCGTGACCGCGCTGATGTGGGTCGTCTGGAACAAGACCGCTTTCGGCAAAAACATGTTTGCCGTCGGTTCTAACGAGGAAGCAGCCCGCGTTTCCGGCGTGAACGTTATGATGACCATCATCGGCGTTTTCATGGTCGCTGGCGCTCTGTACGGCTATACTGGCTTCATCGAAGCTGCCCGTATGGGTTCCTCCACTGCGACGCTGGGTCTGAACTACGAAGCCGACGCCATTTCCGCAGCCGTTATCGGCGGCGTATCGTTCGTCGGCGGCACCGGCAGAATCTCCGGCGTTGTCCTTGGCGTGTTCATGATGCAGCTGATTATCGCCGGCATGACCTTCCTGGGCATCTCCGGCAACGTTACCTACATCGTAAAGGGCGCGGTTATCCTGTTCGCTGTTATTCTGGATATGCGCAAGTACATGACCAGAAAGTAACGGTTTCACGGTGCAATGGGGCAGAGTCCCTTGTGCCATCAGCTTTCAAACATGCTTCGCAGAGGCTCTGTACTTCATGCACGGAGCCTCTTGCTCTATCGTTATGGAAGGAGGAGCGAAAACAATGGAGGAAAACAAGAAACAGCCGCAATCGACAAGCGAGCAGCAGACGGAATCGTCAGACCCCAAAGCGCCGCGCCGTGGCCGCAATTGGATCACTGATATGTACGACAAGGTGAACCTATCGGTCGATACGCTCAATTACATTGCGCTCGGTCTGTTGATTTTCATCTTTGCTGTTATCTTCATTGCTTCCCGGCACTAACGCCGAATCCCCTGCCTTCACCCCCTCCCCTGCGCCTCCTGAAGCGGACACTGGAAAAAGCAAGCCAGTTTCCCATCAGGGGGCGCATTTTTTTCACGTCGGAGCATACGGTTTCCCGACGAAAAGACGCAAGCAGATGGCGCAGGAGAGCATGGGACGCGCATCACTTCGCCAAGGAAGAGGGTTCATCGCATCCGCAAACGCGACGAGCGCTGCAAGCTCTTGTTTGCTTGCAGCGCTCTTGTTTTGCAGCTTCCTCAGCTTTCCGTGAAGTGCCAAAGAAAAAAGGGGTTGTCTCACTAAAAAGAGGCAACTCCTTTTTGGTACAAAAAAAGCATTCGGACTATGAAAATCCGAATGCCTGCGGTAGAATGTAACTACCATGAAAAGAAACATGCCGCAGACAGATTATACAGCAATGACGAATGGATTTCAACTGGTCATGTCGCTGGACTGCGAAGTAAACATTGAGAAGAATGCACCGGTGAGACTGCTCAACGCCGTCATGGAAAGGATGGATTACAGCAAACTGTATGCGGCGTACTCCCGACTTGGGAGAATCGAGTATTCACCGAAGATTCTGCTGAAAATCATGGTGTATGGGTATATGCGCAAGCAGATATCCAGCCGTGCGCTTGAAGCATGCTGCCGAGAAAACCTGCACTTCATCTATTTGCTTGAGGGGCAGCGTGCGCCGGATCACAACACCATCAACCGATTCAGAAAGAATATTCTAACACAGGAAGCCGGGCAGGATATTCTGTGTCAGCTTGTTGTTTTGCTGCACGAAAGAGGACTGCTCAGCCTTGAAGCGGCTTTCATAGATGGCACAAAGATTGAAGCAAATGCGAACAAGTACAGCTTTGTCTGGAAGAAAGCAACGGCCCAAAAGACAGAAAAGCTGCTGAAGAAAATTCATGATGAGCTGCCTGCAAAGCTGAAAGAGGTAGGTATCCGCTTTCATGTTCCGGAAAAGATTGCTGTCCGACAATTGAAGAAGCTTTGGAAAAGAATCCATGCGCGAATCAAAGCGGATGGAATCGAGCTTGTTTCAGGAAAAGGCAAAAGAAAAACGCGGCTGCAGAGACTGAGCGAATGGGGAGATCAATGTCTTGCCAAACTCAAGCAATACACAAATGATATTCACATCTGCGGAAATCGGAATAGCTTCAGCAAAACGGACCATGACGCAACCTTTATGCACATGAAAGAGGACTACATGAGAAACGGGCAGCTCAAGCCTGGATACAATGTCAATGTGGCAACATGCAGCGATTTTATCATCGGGAGCTACATTTCTTCTGACAGAAATGACGTGCATATAAGCCTTCAAATACCGTGCTCTTCCTACTAGGGAGCACGGTTTATTTTTTCCATAAGATAATAACACAAGACTCATTTCGCATGTACAATCTGGTATTTTCGGGTGTTTTCTGGAGAAACCTTTCAAGCTCAAAAATGGCACTGAAAATCCGTAATAATTGTTATCTTCAAAAATGCATTCAGTGCAAGGGTTTCGTAGCATGAGTTTACTAATGATAAACAATATGTCATTAAATACTGCACAAACCTGCTAACAAAAGCGGACGTCGTGGGAAAATGGCCTACCGCCAAAATTAGAAGCTGCTAACACTCTGCTAACACGAACAGGGTAAAACAGGCGGTTTTTGGAGGAAATGCGAACATCCGAAAATGGTGGAAAACGTTGATATTTGGGCATTTGAAGGCACTCGGAGGCACTCAAAGGCGAACGTTTTTTCGCTCTCCTAAGCGACAGGCCGTGGGTTCGAATCGCGCCGGGATCACCAAAAAAGCCCGTTTTTGAAACAAAAAGCTGCTAACAGCAGCCTGCTAACAAAAGCGGGCGCTTTTCTTTTTCTGCGAGGCCGTTTTGCAAACAGAATCAGGGATCCTGTTTGCAGGCTGCCAACATTTTTGCCTGATTTCTAACGGCGCTCCCTTGTGTTGGCACACGAAATTGCAAACAATGGCGGATGATCCAGCTAAAAAATGTAGTGGATTTGAAAATCCATCCAGTTCTGTGTTGAACTTCTACTATATTTTAGAGGCCTATGCCGCATATATATGTACAAGATATGAATAATTATTAACATGTGAAATCAGGGAAAAGGCCTGATATGCGGGTGTGCTTGCCAACGGAACGGGTCACCCGATTAGCTGAAAGATATACCTGACGTTGGCAAAGCTAACAGCTGCCGTTTTTGTTTGCTTTTTGAAAAATAGAGCTTTGCCAGAAAAGGCAGGAAACAAAAAAGGGAAATTTCGAGTTCACAAAAATAATCATTGCTTATTTAAAGAATACATGCTATAATAAAAAGAAATCAGTATGACCGCAGATTAGTCCATCATCCATCCACCGATAGATGATAGCAAAGAGTGAAAGGGTGTAGCCTATGATTATCAGCTACAAAAAGCTTTGGAAACTTCTAATCGATAAAGACATGAAAAAGCAAGATCTGCAGGCAGCTGCTCATCTGAGTTCTTCAACTATCGCGAAGTTAACACACAGTGAAAACGTCAGTACTGCCATTCTTCTTAAGATTTGCTCCGCGTTAAATTGCGATGTGGCTGACATTATGGAAGTGGTTCCCTCTGAGGGAACACAAGCCGAAAACTAATTGGAGGGCTTAAGTCATGGCAGAATTTGCTCCCGGCATGCGTGTGCTCATCCGTGACGAAGAATGGATGATCCGCAAGTGCGATCCTAATAGTTTCAACACCTACACACTGCAATGTGTCGGGGTGTCTCCTTTGGTGCGGGATAAAACCGCTTATTTTCTGAGCGATCTAGAAAAGATTACGGTGATCGACCCCGCGAAAACCACGCTGGTGCCGGACGGATCTGCCCGGTTTACCCGGTCGCGCCTTTTCCTGGAAAGCCTGTGGCGGCAGAAGATCCCGACCGATGCGAAGCTGCACATCGGCCATCACGCCGTCATGGACGTGATGCCTTATCAGCTGGAGCCCGCCGCTATGAGCCTCTCCCGTCCCCGTCAGCGTATCTTGATGGCGGACGGTGTCGGTCTTGGTAAAACGCTGGAAGCCGGTATTCTGATTAGTGAGCTGATCGCTCGTGGAAAGGGCCGTCGTATTCTCGTTGTGACCGTCAAGAGCATGATGGCCCAGTTCCAGAAGGAAATGTGGGAGCGTTTTTCCATTCCACTGATCAGCTTGGATTCCGCTAAGATCCAGCGCATCCGCCGGGACCTGCCCAGCAACCATAACCCGTTCCACTACTATGACAAGACCATCGTTTCCATTGATACGATCAAGCGGGACAGCGAATACCGGGTACATCTGGAGAATGCCCGGTGGGATATTATTGTCATCGATGAAGCACATAATGTTGCCAAGCGCGGCAACAGCAGTTCCCAGCGTGCCCGTCTGGCAGATCTGCTTTCCAGCCGGAGCGACACGCTGATTATGTTGTCCGCCACCCCTCACGATGGCAGCGCCCGTTCCTTCGCTTCTCTGATGAACATGCTTGATCCTACTGCCATTCCTGATCCGGATAACTACACTGAGCAGGACATCAAGGATAACGGGGACGACATCAAAGGCCTGTTTGTCCGTCGCTTCAAGAAAGATATTCAGGATCAGGCAAAGGGTGGCTTTAAAGAACGGCATATTGGCGAGGTGCCCTGCACCGCCACCGCAAAGGAAGAAGCGGCGCTTGAGGCATTCATCACCTATGAATCCATGCTGCCCAAGACAGAAAACGGCAGGCTCCGCGACATGACCTTCAAGAAGGCAATGTTCTCCAGCCCTGCCGCGTGTCTGAAATCTGTGCAGGGCCGCATGAGCCGTCTCGAAAAGGAAGGCTCTGATGATGCAATGAAAGAGCGCCGTGCGCTCTCTGTGCTGGAACATGCGCTGAAGGAAATTGGCCCGCAGGACTTCTCCCGGTATCAGGAGCTGCTGAAGCTTCTGCGTGACCCGGCCTATACATGGAACTACCGCGCTGCCGATGACAGGCTGGTCATCTTTACAGAGCGTATCGATACCATGAAGTGGCTTTCAGAACACCTCCAGCAGGATCTGCGGCTTCCTGCCAATGCCATTCAGACGCTGCATGGCGGCATGAGCGATATTGATCAGCAAAAGATTGTGGAAGAATTTGGACGGGATGAAGCGACTGTCCGCATCCTTGTCGCCAGTGATGTGGCCTCCGAAGGTATCAACCTGCACTACCTCAGCCATCGGATGATCCACTTTGATATTCCGTGGTCTCTGATGGTTTTCCAGCAGCGGAATGGCCGTGTCGACCGCTATGGTCAGAAGGTGTCTCCGGATATTCGATATATGGTAACCCGCTCCACAAACGGGGAGATCCGGGGCGACATGCGTATCCTGCAGGTGCTGATTCGCAAGGAGGCAGAAGCTAATAAGAACATCGGCGATGTTGGCGCACTGATGAACCTGTATGATCGGGATGCGGAAGAGCAGCTGACCTACCATGCCATGGAGGAAAGCAGCGCTGAGGAATTCGAAGAAGAACTGACCATAACAGAAGATGCGTCCCTCGAAGACCTGTTTGCCGATCTGTGGGGCGACAGCCCAGCGGAGCCTTCCGCGCTTGCCGCAGCAAAACCTTCCGCACCAGAAACCGTGGAGGATCGTACCCTGATGTCCGACAAGGACTTCCTGGAAGGCACGGTCCGCCTGCTTGCGGAAACGCATCCTTACAAAGTCATGCCGCTGCATGACGCGGAGGGGCTTGAGATTCGCTGGACACCCGATATGCAGCGCCGGTTCCGCAACGTGCTGCCGCCGGAAGCTGCGCCTGCCATCGACGAATGGCTTTATGTTTCCCCTGACAAAAACTTCGTAGCGAAGGAAAACCGCAAGAGCCTGCAAAACGCGCTGGAAGAGGACAGCTGGCCCAAGGTGCATTACCTGTGGCGGCAGCATCCCATCATGCAGTGGGCTGGTGACAAGGCAAGCCAGTTCTTTGGTCGTCAGGAAGCTCCGCTTGTCGGTATTCCCACGTTTGAAAAGGGCGAAGTCATTTTCTGCATGGCGGGCTCCATCCCCAACAGGCGGTCCGCGCCGCTGGTGGATGAATGGTTCGGGCTGCGCTTTGTGAACGGACATTTTGACAGGCGGCTGAGCATGGAAGAGCTTCTTTCCAGAACGCAGTTTGACCGCGGCGACCGTCCGAATGCCGGAATGCTGACGGAAGAGGACGTGCAGACGGTATCTGCGCTGCGCTCGGAAGCTGTAGCGCAGGCAAGGCGCGTGATGGCAGAGGCCGCGCAGGCCTACACGAAAGGGCCGTATGAAAAGATCTATCCCGAATTGGATAAGCTGGAAAAGCTGAAGGCACGGCATGAAGCCCACCTGGAAGAAAAATACGAACAGCTTTCCTTCTTCGGCAAGCAGAAACAAAAGGACGCTGAACAGCGCCATATCGATCAGATATTCAAAGCCTTCTTTGAATGGGTTCGGGACAGCATGGACATCGAGGCTGACCATCCCTACATCCGCATCGCAGCCGTCTTCATGGGGGTGAACGCATGAGCATGGATCTGACCGGCATCAGGAACCGGAACGAATACTATACCAACCACTATTTCGCCTCAATTTTCGAGGAGAATGCTGCGGATACCATCCGCGCATGGCGCGAGGCAGCGCAGGAAACCGATCAGCGGACGCCTTGGGCTTTGCTGCGCGATGCGGGCAAGCGGTATTTTCTGACCCGTGGCAGGCAGGAGCGTCGGCGCGGAGAAACCGCCTATACCGAGGCTGTTTCGGAGATCGCCCGAGATCTACTGGGTGCTCTGGGCTATGATGCGGTTTCCGCAAAGCCTGAACTGGAAGAAATCCCAAATGTCGGCAAAGTGCCTGTAGCGCTGGAGATCAGCAAGGACAATGGAGCACCTCTGCTCTGGACGATCTTGACTACGCCTACGGACAGCGCTGATCTGGTCATCGCCAATGACGATGAAACCGATGCCTCCGATATCCTGGGCTATGTGCCCATGACTGCTGATTTGCGGTCTGACCTTGTGACGCCTTTCGCCGAAGAGCAGCTTCTTCGCCAGCCTATGGAGGAACTGCTTGGGCGTCTGCTGTATGACTTGGACGAAAGCCCCCGCTGGATCATCCTCATCAGCGAAAACCAGATCGCCCTGATCGACCGGAATAAGTGGAACGAGAAGCGCTTCCTGGTCTTCGATCTGGACGACATCTTTGGCCGCAATGAGGAGAGCACCCTGCAGGCCATGGCTGTGCTGCTGCACAGGGATTCCCTCTGCCCAAAGGACGGCGGGAGCTTGCTGGATGTGCTGGACGACAACAGCCACAAGCACGCTTCCGGTGTGTCCCGGGACCTGAAGTATGCACTGCGCCAGTGCATCGAAATCCTGGGCAATGAAGTTGTGTATGATATGAAGGAACGGCAGAAGGTGCAGGTCTATGACCGCAATCTGGCGGAAGACCTGACTTTGCAGTGCCTGCGGTACATGTACCGCATCCTGTTCATGCTCTTTATCGAGGCCAAGCCAGAGCTGGGCTACGCGCCTATGAAGGCGCAGACCTACGAATCTGGCTACTCCTTTGAGAGCCTGCGGGAGATCTGCGAACAGGCCCAGGGCGACGGCGAGATCAACGAGGACGGCAACTTCCTGAAGGAGAGCCTGGACAAGCTGTTTGGACTTGTCTACTCCGGCTTCCCGACCAAGGTGGAGGCCCCTGCGGACAGCGAGTCCCTGCAGGGTGTGTTTGCCATTGAGCCGCTGAAAGCTCATATTTTCGACCCGGAACGCACGGCGCTGATCGAAAAGGCGCACCTGCGCAACGGCAAGCTCCTGCAGATCATCAACCTGATGAGCCTCTCCCGGGGCGGCAGGGGCCAGCGCCGGGGCCGCATCAGCTATTCGAACCTCGGCGTCAACCAGCTGGGCGCGGTGTACGAGGCGCTGCTCAGCTACCGTGGCTTCTTCGCGGAGGAAGACCTGTACGAGGTCAAACGCGCCGGGGACAAGGTGGACGAGCTGGACGTTGGCTACTTCATTCCCCTACGGGATCTGGATCAGTACACCGAGGACGAGCGCGTCCGAAACGACGACGGCACCCTGCGCGTCCATCCCAAGGGCGAATTCATCTACCGTCTGGCGGGCCGGGAGCGGGAGAAGTCTGCCTCCTACTACACGCCGGAGGTGCTGACCCGCTGCCTGGTGAAGTATGCCCTGAAGGAACTGCTGGAGGACAAATCCGCCGACGATATTCTGGAGCTCACCATCTGCGAGCCCGCCATGGGCAGCGCGGCCTTCCTGAACGAGGCCGTGTCCCAGCTTGCCGAGGCCTACCTGGAGCGCAAGCAGAAGGAGACCGGCGTCAGCATTCCCCATGAGCAGCGCCAGCAGGAACTGCAGAAGGTGAAGATGCTGATCGCCGACCGCAACGTGTACGGCATCGACCTGAACCCCACCGCCGTGGAGCTGGCGGAGGTCTCCCTGTGGCTGAACACCATCTATCAGGGCGGCTATGTGCCGTGGTTCCGGACACAGATCGTGAACGGCAACAGCCTGATCGGCGCGCGGCGGCAGTGCTATACCCTGAGTCAGGCGCAGGCGGAGGGCCCTGGGGCCTGGTATAACAGCGCTCCGGAGCGGGTGGCCCCCGGCATGAAGCGGAGTCTGCGCAAGCAGCAGGTGTATCACTTCCTGCTGGGCGATCCCGGCATGTGCGCCTACACCGACAAGGTGATCAAAGGGCTGGAGCCGGAGAAGATCGCCGCCATCAACAAGTGGCGCAAAGCCTTCACCAAGCCGCTCACTGACAGTGAGGCGGACGATGTGCTGCGCCTGTGCAACCAGATCGACGCCCTGTGGGCCGCACACACGCAGCTGCGCGCCGAGATCAAGGACAAAACCACCGATCCCCTGTCCGTGTGGGGGCAGGCGCAGGACGAGGAGCACCAGCCCACCACCATCCGGGACAAGGACCGCATCTATGACAGCCTGTACCTCAGCAAGGGCGGCAGCAACGCCAGCCCCTATGCACGGCTGAAGGCGGTTATGGATTACTGGTGTGCCCTGTGGTTCTGGCCGATTGACAAAGCTGATGAACTGCCAAGTCGTATGGAATTCCTCTTTGATGTCCAGATGCTACTGGGTCTTGATGTGGTTAGTACAAGGGGCGATAAGAAAAACGCCGATCAGATCTCCGTGTTCGATGATTTTGATCTTGACCCTTATGCCCGGGAGCTCTCCGACCGCTACGGCAAATACGGCGCGGTAAACCTGGATCAGCTCCGGGCGGGTTTCCCGCGCCTGCGCATCGCCAATGAGGTGGCGGAGCAGCAGAAGTTCTTCCACTGGGAGCTGGAGTTTGCGGATGTGTTTAAGAGTCGGGGTGGGTTTGATCTGGTGGTGGGAAATCCACCGTGGATTCTTCTTGGATGGAATGAGCAAGCGGTCATTGGTGACACACAGCCTCAATTCATCATCAAGAATCTTTCAGCTTCAGAAACTGCAAAAGTCAGAATGCAAGCACTGCAGGATCAAAAAACACTTACTGAATACTTTGATGAATACACTTCCATAGCTGGACAACAAGGTTTTATGAGTGCTGTCCAAAATTATCCTTTACTCAAAGGCATGAAAACGAATCTGTTTAAATGTTTTTTACCACAAGCTTGGGCATTTGGTGGAAAAGATGGAATTAGTGCCTTTGTCCATCCGGACGGAGTATATGATGATCCCAAAGGCGGTGTGCTACGTACTGTCCTGTACCCTAAGCTTCGTCGTCATTATCAGTTTACTAATGAATATAAACTGTTTGAAGGAGTGGATCACCACACTGCATTTAGCTTAAATGTTTACAAGAATAGTGCAACTCGCTCATTTGATACTATTGGAAACCTGTTTGGACCTGAAACAATTGAAGAATGTTATGACGCAACAATAACAGGAGCAGTACCAGGGCTAAAAGACGAAAACGGCAATTGGAATCTACATGGTCATCCAGATCGTATAATCCATATTGGCGAACGTGAGTTAAAGCTTTTTGCTAAACTATTTGATGGCAGTACTGAATGGAAAACAGCACGTATGCCTATCTTGCATGCAAAACAATTGGTAGATGTCTTAGATTGTTTTGCAGAATATGGAATTACGATTGAGCAGCTAAAAGATAATATGTTTATGAGCATCATGTGGAATGAAACGACTTCTCAAATGGATGGAATAATCCGCAGAGATGTGCATTTTCCGCAAAAAAGCATAGAATCTATTCTCTCAGGACCGCATATATGGTTAGGTAATCCATTGTACAAGACTTCAAGAAGAATATGTACGCAAAACAGTGATTTTGATCCTATAGATATTCAAAATATTAATGAAGCTTATATGCAGCGCTGTAACTATGTGCCTGCTTGCAATGCAACTGCATATTATTCTAAAGTTCAATCAACCCCTTGGGGAAGTAAACTTATTGATGAATATCGAGTAGTCAACAGGCGTATGCTTAATCAAAGCGGAGAGAGAACACTTATTGCAGCTATCATTCCGCCAAAGGTAACACATGTTGATACTGTGTTTTGTACCTTAGTAAAGGGTAACTTACCTACACTTTGTGGAACAATGATTTCTATACCATTTGACTTCTACCTAAAGGCAACAGGGAAAAGCGACGGAAGATTTGACACGCTAAAGAAACTCCCAGCGATAAAGAATAACTCGAAAATAGCAATACGCGCGCTCCTTCTTAATTGCCTTACTACGTTCTATTCTGACCTCTGGAAGGAATGTTTTACTGATTCTTTCACTTGCGACTCTTGGTCAAGCCATGATTCTCGTCTTCGCGCTACTCGTTTCACAAATCTGACTCCTACTTGGACCTGGGACACCCCCTTGCGCACCGACTACGAACGCCGCCAGGCGCTGGTGGAGATCGATGTGCTTACCGCCATGGCCCTGGGTATGACGCTGGATCAGCTGAAAACCATCTACCGCATCCAGTTCCCCGTGCTCCAGCAGTACGAGGCCGACACCTGGTACGACGCCAATGGCCGCATCGTCTTCACCAACAACCGCGGCCTCACCGGTGTGGGCTTTGATCGCAAGGAATGGGAAAACGGCATCAAGGGCGCACCCGCCGGCAAGAGGTTCTACCGCACCATCACCGACGACACCCAGCCCGGCGGGCCCGTCTCGCGCACCATCGAGTATGTCGCGCCGTTTGATAAGTGTGACAGGGAGAAGGACTATGAGACGGCGTGGGCATTTTTCAGCCAAAGACAGAACTAATGGAGGATTGAAATGAGTGTTTTTTCAGCACAAAGCTCTCTCCGTCAAGTAGAGAATGACATAAAGCGCGAGGAGAAGAAAAAAAGCGATGCCGAATCGAAAATCGCACGGCTGAGCAAACAAATCTCTGATAAAGAGGCCGAGATCAGCAAAACCACAAGCGCTTCATCACGACAGTCCAAGCAAAATCAGATCAGGTCATGGACATCTGATCTGAATCGAGCAAGAAATGATGCCGCTGATACTGGTGTAAAGCTTGCAAAGCTGTATGAAAAACGGCGTAAAGCAGAGCAGACTTTGCGAGAAGAGCAGCAGAAAGAAAGCGACAAAGGGACTAAACGGATGCAACGCACAATAGATGAATTGACAGAACGGCTGGAGAGTCGTACTGCAGTACGGGAGCCAAATATGATCATGCAGTGTGTTCGCCCGCTTATTGAACGGTATTCTGATGCCTTACCCTTGTTTGACAGCGCAGCTGAGAACTATGAGCAGGGTAACGGTGATCGGAATGCACTGGATGATATACGGCTTTGCTTCGAAAAGGTTTTGCAGGCATTATTCTCTAATGATAAGAGTCTAGAAAACCAAATGCCTGTAATAGGCGGCCTTTTGAAAGGTGCTGATGTGTCTGCTGAGTTCAGAAACCTGCTGAATAAAGCCATTGATTATTATAGCAAGTATCAGAACAACCATGTAAAGCACGACGATACTATTAACCCGCACGAGGTCAGCTTCGTTATTGAGTTTACCTGCATCCTGATGAAGCAGATGATTGAGCAGTTTGGTCAAGGGAATGATAACCTTGATGACGAAGCAGATGAGATTGATGACACCAATCCGGATCAGGCTGAAATTGACCGTTTACTGAACTGATATGATGGAGGAATGGGTATGGCAGATAATAACCTGATTCCAGAAAATGGTGGAACAGAAAACCAGATTGTTCCCCGTGAAAATGCCCTCCTCGACATCTTCACGGATGAGAACCTCCATTGTCATAACCTGCGTGAGATGAACACCGCTCTAACGCGATGCTTTAATGCGCTGCAAACTGAGGTACAGTCTGACGCAAGCCTTCTGAACCAAGTTACTCCCAAGTTGCTGAAAACCATAGGGCTTTTTCTCAGAGGTGAAGAAATCCGTCATGCAGAAGGAACACTCGTAGCTGATTTGGACGCTTTGTCAAAAGAAATACTACAAAAAATCAAAAAGGGTGTTTATGAGATCGCAGAATCAAAGCAGATCGACGGAAATCTTCGGGCGGCTGTAGTCTACAAGAAGGGAAAGATCATCAAGCAGATTACTTTGAAGCACGCTGCTGGAAATAAGATTGTCGCTGGCGATTTGAATACACTTGCTGTCCAAGCTGCGCTCCGACAGATTACCCAGCAGCTGGAGTGCATTGATGCCGGAGTTCAATATCTTATTACTTTGAAAAGGCGTGGCGATTTTCAGACCCCGTATTTTGATGCTGTTCGGAAAATCATCGAAGCTCGTAATGCTGTCAATGCGGATGAGCGTAATGAACGCATTCAGAAAGCAATTGATGATCTGAACCACGGTCTGAATGGCCTTTATGGTGATCTGGATGATTGTATTAAAACGCTGAAGGGCAGATGGATTCCTATTGCGTCAAAAAGAAACCTGGACTACATCGCGGAAGACATGGTCTATATACCGCAATACGTAGCCTTGCTATCCTATCTGTATAACTATCATGGCAAGCAAGAATTGGCGAGGGAAGCAATCAGATATTACCGTGACGAGCTCAACCAATTTGTCAGCAGGCAGATATCTGATGGATATACAGCGGCACAACTTGTTCATTCTCGTTATCCATACACAGAACGGAATCGTGACTTTTGGATCGATGGGATGAGCAGGATCCAGTCAGAGATGGCAACACTAAAGCTACTGCCTACATTGGAAAAAGCAGAGGAAAAACCGGTTTATTATCTGACATTTGAGGACATACAGGAGGATATCAGCAATGTTTGAAGGAGTTAAGGATCGGTGGAACAATCGAGGCGTCCGTTGCCTTAAGTGCCAGAAAAAGCTTGTAGGTAAAGAGAAATGGGTCTGTAAAAAGTGCAGAACAGACATGACGGAAGGTGCTGTAGCTACTTTGATCATCAGTGCACTAACAGGTATTGGAATTAATTCGCACAACAAAAAATCCTAATCGCCAAAGAAAACGTATCCTTTTACAAAGAGGAGAAAGTTGACAATGAGAACCAATGACAGAACTATCACAGATCTGATGAAGGCGGTGCAATCAGGAGCAGCACAGCTTCCGGACTTTCAACGCGGCTGGGTGTGGGACGACAACCGCATCAAGGCGTTGATCGCCAGTATCATTCATAATTATCCTGTCGGCGCGGCGATGTTCCTGACCTACGGCAATCCTGAGATCCAGTTTAAGTACAAGCCCATCGAAGGTGCTGTTGTCCCCGATGGGACTGTGCCCAGTGAACTGATCCTGGATGGCCAGCAGCGGCTGACCTCTATCTTTAACGCCTTGTATAGCGACAAGCCTGTTCATACGAAGACAGACAAAGGCAAGGAAATCGACCGCTATTACTATATCGACATCGAAAAGGCACTGGATCCTGCTGCAGAGAATGATGAGGTCATTATTTCTGTGCCAGCTACCCGTATTGCTACGGGAGAATTCGGCAGGGATATTCGCATTGATCTGTCCACACCTGAAAAAGAATTCGAGCAGAAACGAATGCCGCTGAATATTATTCTGGACAGTAGTAAATGGCTGATGTGGCAGAGCAAATATCTGATGTTCTATCAGCATGCCCCGGAAATCACCAGCGAGTTCAGTGCATTTACGACCAAAGTCTTAATCCCTGTTTCGCAGTATCAGATGCCTGTTATCGTTCTGGACAAGGATACACCGAAAGAAGCTGTTTGCCAGGTGTTTGAAAACGTCAACACCGGAGGTGTATCCCTGACCGTGTTTGAGCTTGTTACAGCAGTTTATGCCATGGATAGCTTCCCGCTCCGCGAGGATTGGGCGATACGTAAAGAAAAGTATTTGAGTGGAGACGTTATTTCAGGAGTAACTGCAACGGATTTTCTGACAGCGCTCACTCTGCTTTCCAGCTATAAAAGCGGTGGGGTTGTCAAATGCAAGAAGAAGGATGTGCTGAATCTGCCGCTGACCGAGTACAAGAAGTACGCGGATGCATTGACCGGAGGGTTCCAGGAGGCGGAAAAGCTGCTGCAGGAGGAACGCATCTTCTCCAGTCGTGATCTGCCATACAGCACGCAACTGATCCCACTTGCGGTTCTTTGTACGCTGCTGATGGAAAATCACCGAATCAGAATTACCAACATCAAGAACAAACTGAAGCAATGGTATTGGTGCGGTGTCTTTGGTGAGCTATACGGTTCTGCAAACGAAACGCGTTATGCCAATGACGTGCCCGATGTCATGAAATGGATAGATGGCGACGGAGCGATGCCTCGTACATGCGCTGAAGCTTACTTTACTCCAACCCGTCTGCTTTCCATGCAGTCTCGCCAGTCCGCTGCATATAAAGGAATCATGGCGCTAATTCTCAAAAATCATGCACAGGATTTCATAAGCGGCAGAGAGATGGACTTTACCGTTTACCAGGCGGAGAAGATTGACATTCACCATATCTTCCCACAGGATCACTGCATCAAGTGCAGGTATGACAAAGCAAAATGGAATTCCATCGTAAACAAAACGCCTATTTCTGCTGGGACAAATCGGGAAATTGGCGGCGTAGCACCCTCCCGTTACTTGGGCAAAATTGAGAAAAAAGGCGCAGTAAATCCGGAAACATTGGATGTATATCTTGCATCGCATTGGATTGATCCCGCCTTATGCCGCAGTGACGATTTCTCACAATTCATTATTGACAGAGCAAAGAAGCTGCTGGATGCCATCTCCGCCGCCATGGGTAAAGCAGTCAATGGGCGTGACAGCGAAGAAGTCATCCACAGATTTGGAGCAAGCTTGATTTGAGTACTTGATAAAAGGAGTGCCGACCATGATTCCTTCCGTTCTTGCCTCCCGTTTCCGGGACAGTCTGATTGAATATATGGATGCGTCGTATCCAATCACGACGCTGGTTTTCCGCGGGAGTATTCGTCGCTTCATGGAACGGGAAAACAATTTCTTCCATGAGCCATACATCTCGGTCAAGCTGCCTTTCCGTGTGGCCGAACAAGGCAACGAAAGGTTCAAGGCATTGCACCCTTCTTATCCGCCTTACGTTCATCAGAACAGGGCATTCGACCGCCTGTGCGGTACAGATCCTGTGTCTACTTTGGTGGCAACGGGTACTGGCTCCGGCAAGACGGAGTGCTTCCTGTACCCGATTTTGGAGTATTGCTATGCTCACAAGGGTGAGCCGGGAATCAAAGCGATTATCATCTATCCCATGAATGCCTTGGCCTCGGACCAAGCGCTTCGTATTGCTCGCCTGATCCACGGAAGTGATGAGCTTCGCGGGAATATCACTGCCGGAATGTATGTGGGTGGCTTTGGTGGCACCCAAGGAAAAACCATGCAAAAGGATGCCATCATCACTGACCATGAGGCCATCCTGAACAGCCCGCCGGACATCCTGATGACCAACTACAAGATGCTGGACTACTTGCTTGTTAGGCCAGAAGACGCGCGGCTTTGGAGCCGTAACGATACTACCGGCGCGTTGCGCTTTATTGTAGTGGACGAATTGCATACCTTTGACGGCGCGCAGGGCACTGACCTGGCTTGCCTGATCCGCCGTCTAAAGAGCCGTCTGAACATTCCGGAAGGCGACCTCTGCTGTGTTGGCACCTCCGCTACCATGGGTGGAGAAGGTTCCGCTCAGGCGTTGCTTGATTATGCTCAGAATATTTTCGGTGAGGTCTTTGACAAAGAAGCCATCGTTACCGAAGATCGCCTGACCGGGCATGAATTCCTGGACAGCGCCGAAGTCAATCTGTATAAAATGCCTACGGAAGCTGAAGCCCGGGAGCTGAACCTGCTGGCGCAGGAAGAAGACGCTGAAGGTTATCTGGAGCATGCTATCTGCGCATGGTTTGAAGAAGACGATCGACCTGCAGAACCGACCTCAGATGAAGCAAGGGTGGCGCTGTCTGAAAAGCTGATGCATCACTCTTTCTTCCAAAGTCTGATGGGTGTCATGGACAGCAAGATCCGTACGATATCTGAGATTCAGGCTCAGCTGATTAATGTTTACCCAGAAATGACGGGAAAAAATGCTCTTGCTATCGTGGAATCCATGCTGGCGCTGATTAGTCATGCTCGAATTAAGGACAGCGGCGGGCACTTGCGCCCATTCCTGCAGGTACAGATTCAGGTGTGGATGCGGGAATTGCGGCGGGTTATGGCCAAAGTGGATGGGCAGCAGTCGGAGCTTATGCTGGAATCTGACCTGAACCAGAAAATCGCAGACCAAGCCCGATATCTGCCTGTTGTCAACTGTCACGATTGTGGCGCGACCGGTTGGGCTGGGGTCGAAGACGAGAGCGGGCGTGTCATCATCCGTGATCTTGGTGCATTCTATAATCAATACTTTTCCGCTGACAAGCATATCCGCATGATCTTCCCCCGCTCGGAGGAGGACAAGCACGACTCTCAGATCCATCAGCCATACCGTTACTGCCCTGAATGCCAGAACGTACAGTTGGATCAAGGGGCGGGGAAATGCACCGTATGCGGCAAGGATACGATCCCAGTCTGGTACATTCTCCCCGAGTCTAAACACAAAAATTATGTCTGCCCCTTCTGCGGCGGAGAACACAGCCTGATCATGATTGGTCTCCGAAGCGCAACAGCCATCAGCGCGGGAATTTCCCGCGTGTATGCGTCCCGATTCAATGACGACAAGAAACTGTTGGCTTTCAGCGACAACGTTCAGGATGCTTCGCACCGCGCCAGTTTTTTCAACGCACGCACCTGGAGATCAACCTTCCGAATCGCCATGCAGCATTTTGTGGACGCTGGCGGTGAAGGATTATCTCTCAGTCAGTTTGGACAGGCTATGAATGATTACTGGGTGTCGAAAATGGATGAAGGCTCTTTCGTGGATACCTTCATTCCATTCAATATGTCAGATGACCATGCGTATGAGGTTCTGCGCACAACGGGCAAATTCCCGAATGAGGCTGCAGGTAAAGCTCTGCTGGGTGATGTGAAGCGTCGTGTTGCGTTGGAAGCGTTGCTGGAGTACGGAAGACGCAGTCATATTGGACGGACGCTCGAGCGCAGCGGTGCCTCAATGGCTAGTGTGGACGAAGAGATTATTGAGCGTGTTGCGGATAATGTTCTGCCGCGTATTGAAAACGAGGCTGGAATCCGTGGACTTTTGACGAAGGAAAAACTGGTCGGCTTTCTCCATCTGTGGGTTACGCATATGCGAAAGAACGGGGCTTTTGCGCTGCCGCTTTATGCAAGCTATGTGGAATCGGGCGGAAACGAGTATGTCCTGTCTCCCAATTCCGGTCGCATAAATGCATGGATGCCGGATGGCTTTGTTACGCCTCTTTTTGTGGCTGGCTCAAATTCCAGTTGGGGCAGTGCCAACTTTGAGATGCTGTCCCCCAAGTGCTGGTATACGCTCAAATTTCTGCAGACCATTGATAAAACTGCTATTGAAGTGCCAGGGTATGCTAATGCGATTAGTCTGATCGTCAGCGAAGCAGAGAAGGCTGGATTGTTGAACCGAATGGCAGGCCCCAAAGGAATGCCTGTGTTCGGCTTGAATCCGGAGTTTTTCCATGTCACTTCGGAAGTGACACAGATGCGGTGTAGTCGTTGCGGACAATTGCTCTCGGTACATGAAAAAGATGCAGCGCATTGGTCTGGTGTACCGTGCCTCCGAAAAGACTGTGGCGGCACCTATGAAACCATGGACAGTGTTCTTGATGTGAGTTTCCGCATTTACAGCCAGGGAGATCCCATTCGGATTCATGCAAGCGAGCATACCGGTCTGTTGAATCGCCCTGACCGTGAAGCCCTGGAAGATGCTTTTAAACATGGAAAAGCGGAGCACAAGGCCTGGGATCCGAACCTTCTTTCCTGTACACCAACACTGGAAATGGGTATCGATATCGGCGATCTGTCCACAGTGGTTCTGTGCCAGGTTCCACCGGGACAAGCACAGTATATTCAGCGTATTGGACGAGCAGGCCGTAAGGACGGCAATGCCTTTACCGTGACGGTAGCCGGAACCAAGCAGCACGACCTTTACTTCTATCAAGAACCCACTGAGATGATCTCAGGCGCTGTCGAACCGCCTGCGGTTTTCCTGAACGCCTCAGCAGTGCTGGAACGTCAGTTTATGGCGTTCTGCTTTGATTGCTGGGTAAAATCCGGCATCGCCGAAACAGCAGTGCCCAGCGAGATCAAAGGTATCCTGAGCCGTGTAGACAAAGATGTCAAACCAACTGGTGAATTCCCGTTTAATCTTCTCACATATATGCACAGTAACATGGCCCGGCTGGAACGTCGGTTCATTGGCATGTTCGGAGATAAGCTTGAAGAGGACACCCGTGAACGGCTGCATTCGTTTGTTCTCGGTGAGGATAATGATAATCCAGAGCATCGCCTGTTGGTTTCCTTTACAGAGGTCAAAAAGGATAGGAATCGCCTACAGGATGACATCAAAAAGCTTAAAAAGGCAATTGACGATCTGGATGCTCTCCCCAAGGATTCTTCGTTTGAAGCACAGAAGAAAGAACTGTACGATGAAAGAAAAGCGCTCCGCAGTGTTGTGGATGCCATGAATGGTAGGAACACCTTCAATTTCCTGTCAGATGAAGGTATCCTGCCGAACTATGCCTTCCCGGAGGCAGGGATCACGCTGAAAGCGGTACTAACTCGCAGAAAGCGTCCGGAGGAAGTCACCAATCCCTATGATGAGACGGATAAAGTGACCTACGAGTATGGACGTGGCGCTGCAGCAGCCATCTCTGAATTTGCGCCATACAATTCCTTCTATGCTGCGGGCAGAAGGCTTGAGATCAGTCGAATCGATGTCAAGACCTCTGAGCCTGAGACTTGGAGACTATGCCCGAACTGCAACTACGCGGCACAGGATTCCACCCTGCACAATGTGAGCACCTGTCCGCGATGCGGATCACCTGCCTGGGCTGATACGGATCAGAAGTGTACGATGATTCGTCCACGGACTGTATATTCTGATATGAAATACGAAGCGGCCCGTAGCGGTGACGAGAGCGATGATAGAACTTCGCGCTACTATACCCGGCAGCTGTTGGTGGACGTGGATGAGGAGAAGGATGTTCTTTATGGCTATCGCACAACAGGCGGAGACCTGCCGTTCGGATATGATTTCGTGAAGAAAGCGACAATGCGCGAGATCAACTTCGGAGAGAGCGATGTCATGGGAAAAGCATTTCCCGTGGCTGGTATTACCCAACCGAGAAAAGGGTTCACTGTCTGCCATTACTGCGGCATGGTACAGAGAGGAGCAAAGTATCCGTCGCATACATCCACGTGTAAGGCTAAACAGCAAGGTATCAAGAATCCTTTTGACAACTGCATGTTCCTGTATTGTGAATTTGTGTCAGAGGCAGTCCGTATCCTGATTCCTGCAATCAAAATGGAAGATGCCAAGAAAGTAGAATCCTTTGCCGCTGCCATTATGCTGGGTCTTAGAAAGAAGTTTGGCAGTGTGGATCACCTGCATTTTACTGTGGTGGATGTGCCGGAGCCTGACTCTGAAGTGCGTAAGTCTTATATGGTGATTTACGATACTGTACCAGGTGGCACAGGCTATCTGAAGCAGCTGACAGCCGGAAAAAACGCCATGATGGACCTCTTCCAACTGGCGCTTGAAGCGATGGAGAATTGTTCCTGCGCATCTGATCCTGATAAAGACGGATGTTATCACTGTGTATATGGATATCGTCAGTCTAATCGGATTAATCAGATTTCCAGACGGATTGCGGTAGACATGCTCAAACAAATTTTGAGCGGTCGCAATTCGTTGGAGAAAATTCCGAATATCCGCCAGATTTCCGTGAACACTCTGCTTGATAGCCTGCTTGAAGCAAAGTTCCTGGAAGCATTGTCTCTTGCCAAGGTAAGCGGAAAACGGATTGAAATGAACAAAGCTGTTGTCGGCGGTAAGGAAGGTTATACTCTGACCATTGGTGAGAACTTGTGGCGTCTTGAACTCCAGGTGCCACTGACAGGTGATCAGGGTGTAAAGATCTCATCTAAACCAGATTTTGTATTTCGTCCGCAGCGCAACCCCGGGCGTCAGCCTGTAGCAGTGTTTACTGATGGAAAATCTTACCACATCGATATTGCTGGGACTGACGCACAGAAACGAATGGCTATACGTGAAGGACTTGGATGGAATGTCTGGTCTCTCACTTGGCAGGATGTCATGGAAAAGTGCGACCGGAAGGAAGAATCAACGGCAAAAGAGGTACTTGCACCTGAAGCGTTGGCATCTGCAGATCTGACAAAGCAGGCTCTTGGAAAGCATCACCTTGGAGAAGTCAGCAAAAAATCTTCTTTTGATCTTCTGCTTGAGTATCTTGCAGCTCCTGACGGAGATCAGCTGTTCCGTACTTACGCTTCCTCAACGGCGCTCGGCATGCTGAAACTACGGGAATCTGGTAGCGAGTCGTATATGGCAGAATGGAAAAAAGGGTATGCTGTCCTGCCAGAGCTTCGTTGGACAGTATCTGCTCCAGTATTTAAAAAGGTGCTGATCGGTATTCATGAACGGGTTCCCGGTCTGCGTATCTATGTTTGTCTGCCTGCTGATGGTGTAAAAGGCGGAACGGACGCTGACGGAAAGGCTGTGCGGATCTTCGATGAAAGCAAGGTAACCCTTGTTGCTATTCTCGATGACAGTCTGGCCGAAAAGCGACTGATCCCAGCTTGGCGAGGCTTCCTGTACGCAGGAAACCTCCTGCAATTTGTACCAAAATCGCTGCTCGCCACAGAAAGCGGTATTGCTGCTCATGCCTATGATCCGTTGATTGATGAAGGGCCTAAACCGACCGACGCCATAACCATTGACCACAACTGGAAAGATATCATTGAGGGCCTCGTAGATCAGGATTTGATTGAAATGGCAAAACGACTCCGCGATGAAGGAATCTCTGCACCAGAAGCTGGTTTGTACTCCGATGAGGATGATGCACCCATGTCGGAATTTCAATGGAGTGAAAAGAAAGTACTCGTACAATCAGAAGACGAATCGGATTATAAGGCGTTCCTGCAAACTCAGGGCTGGAAGGTATACGGCCCAGATTATGAAGGCGTATCGCTCGCCCTGAAGGAGGTTTAAGCAATGGCTAAAGCAACAGTCGCGATTTCACAGGATTTCTTCAACTCATTTGCAGCGCTGACCAAAAGTAAACAAAACAAGGTAATGGAGTTTCTGTCAAAGTTCCGCTCGAATCCAGAGGCAAATGGGTTCAATTATGAAAAGATTCAGAATGCATCTGATCCGAATATGCGTTCCGTTCGGATAGATGACACATATCGCGCCATTCTGATTCGCGAAGAAGGTACTAATGTGCATCTTCTCCTTTGGGTGGATCACCATGACGAGGCCTACGATTGGGCGATCAGGAAACGCTGTATACTGAACCATACAACTGGAAGCATCCAGATATACGAAACGCAGGCTACAGCACAGCCAGAGGAGGCGTCATCTTCAGAGGAAAAACCGTTGTTCGCCTCGCTCAGTGACGATTTGCTGCAAAAGCTGGGCGTGCCGGAAGAACTGATTGCTTATGTGCGGACACTGACCGATTTAAGTTTTGACGCGGCGAAAGGAAAAATGCCACGAGATGCATTTGAAGCGCTTGATTATGTGCGTATCGGGCTTGATCCCAAAGAGGTAATCGCGGAACTTTATGGAGAAACACCTGCTGAAAAAGCAGGAGATATGGCAACTGCTCTACAGAATCCGATTACCAAGATGCAATTCTATGTGGCAGATGGCGAAGAGGATCTGAAGGCGATGATGAATGCGCCTTTGGAGCTGTGGCGCGTCTATCTTCATCCTTCACAGCGCAGAATCGTTCGGAAGGAGTACAAAGGCCCTGCTAGGATTTTGGGCGGCGCGGGTACTGGAAAGACTGTTGTTGCTATGCACCGGGCTAAGGAACTCGCATCGCACTGCCTAGGTAATGAACGGATCCTTTTTACCACTTTTACGGAGAATCTGGCCGCAGACATCCAGGAAAACCTAAGGAAAATCTGCACACCTGATATCATGAAACACATCGAGGTCGTCCACCTGGATCAGTGGGTCAACCGTTATCTTCGTGCGCATGAGTATCCCTATACCATCGTGTATGGAGAGCAAATCACTGATATGTGGAAGAAAGCGGAATCCTTTACCGGCGAGGACTTTGATCTGCCAGAAGGCTTCTTCCAGGAAGAATGGGAAACGGTTGTTCAGGCGCAGAACATTCAGACGGTGGGTGAATATGCAAAGGCACCGAGACCCGGCCGGGGTATCCGACTTGATAGAAAGCTTCGTATGCGTGTATGGAAAGTGTTTGAAGAGTATCGCGCAATGATGGATGCGGAAAAAGTGTGTGATGCAGCCTGTGCGATGAATGAATGTGCCCAGCTGTTGACAACAGGTCCCGAAGTCAGACTGTATGCCTCAGTGATCGTGGATGAAGGTCAGGACTTTGGCCCAAGCGCATATCGTCTGCTCCGTGCTATCGCTGGAAGCGAGCATATCAATGATCTGTTTATCGTGGGTGATGCGCATCAGCGGATTTATAAGAATAAGGTCATTCTGTCGCGCTGTGGCATCAACGTGAAGGGACGATCCGGTAAGCTGCGGATGAATTATCGTACAACCGAAGAGATCCGACACAGCGCTATGAATGTACTTGAGGGACTATCTTTTGATGACCTTGACGATGGTATCGATGATGGAAAAGGCTATATTTCCCTTAGTCATGGTGATCAGCCAACGGTTTCTGTCTTTGCAACACAGGATCAGGAAACCGAAGAACTGATCAAGCGCATACAGGAACAGATTGCAGCGGGAATTGATCCGAGAGAAATCTGCGTTGTAGCAAGAACGAACCCCCTTATTGACGATTACAAGAAGTATCTCACAGAAGCAGGTATCGATAGTTTTGAGATAAAGCGCAGACAAGCAGATGACCGCAGCCGTATGGGTGTAAGGCTAGCAACGATGCATCGCGTAAAAGGGCTCGAATTTACCACTGTCTTTATTGTTGCTGCCAATAAGAATTACATTCCACTGAAATCTGCTGTAAACAGAACCGATCCTGCTGAAAGAGAAGCAGCGATGGCTAGCGAACGATGCCTTTTATACGTTGCCATGACCCGTGCAAAGAAAAAGGTCATGCTCTCAGCATATGGTGCCGTATCTGATTTTGTTGGCTAAAGTGTTTCAATGATTGCTGGAGGTGCTTTGTTATATGAATTTAGAGAACTTGCATGAATTGATCCAGCGCTATGAGAACAGTATCGACTGGATTTATGGTACAGAACACGATGAACTATTCAAATGGCGCGCTATGGCGACATGGCGTAAGGAGTGGTTAAAACCCAAGGATGCATTTACTTCTTTTGCAGATCGCTTCACTGCTGCAAAAAAAGACTTCTCCTTATTTAGAGTCCGCTCCGCAACCACCAAAACATAAGAAAACCAACATCTGAACGGCCCGTATGGTATCATACAAGTGCAGGAAAAGTGTGAAGAACCCACCAA
>OLOA01001122.1_pt1 | contig 27716 bp, 29 predicted proteins | sample 1672201 | NCBI WGS metagenome assembly OLOA01 (sample SAMEA3136658, study PRJEB25190) | human gut metagenome
CCTACCCGGCCACCGACACGCTCAACCCGCTACACCCTCGTTCGTGAAGAGCCGGCAAAGGCGGCCACCGCCACCACGCCATGGATGTCGTTCTTCGCGATGGTGGTGACGAAATAGTCACCCATGCCCTGCCAGCCGAAGATCTTCTCGGTGAGCACCGCGCCGGTGAAGATGCCCGGAATGGCGAACGCCACCTGGGTGGCCACCGGAATGATCGAGGTGCGCAGTGCGTGGCGGCGGATGGCCTGGGGCTTGGTCAGGCCCTTTGCCCGGGCGGTGCGCACATAGTCGGCGTTGATGTTGTCGAGCAGCAGGGAGCGCTGCATGAAGTGATAGCTGGCGTAGTTGATGAACAACAGGCACAGGGTGGGCAGGATGAGGTGCTGCGCCTTGTCGAGCAGCACCGGGAAGAAGCCGTGTACCCCGATGCTTGCCGAGCCGGTGACGAAGAAGATGCGCTGGCCGGCGGCACCGTTGATGGCGATGGCCACGATCACGGCCACCATGGACGCCACGACGATGTGGGTGTTCATGGCCACGATCGAGATCGCCTGGAAGATGCGGTCACCCAGCTTGTACTGGCGTGAGGCGGTGTAGACGCCCACCGCGATGCCCACTGCGCAGGCCAGGATGGTGGCCCCGAGCATGAGCTGGGCGGAGTTCCACACCCGGAACGCCACCTGGGTGTTGACGGCCTGGCCGTCGGGCGACATGCCCCAGTTCCAGTGCAGCAGCACATCCTGCAGCCAGGTCCACCAGCGATCGATCAACGAGACCGTGGGATCCAGGTTGTAGGGATGCAGCATCCGGTCGATCTGGTCATCGGGAATCGGGGGATTCCGTTCGAGGTAGTTTGCCTTCGGATCAAGGAACAGGTTGGCCAGGAAGTAGGTGAGGTTGGTGGCCAGGAAGATCATGCCGATCCAGCCCAGCACCCGGCGCAGCAGATACTTGATCACGCCGGCACCCCGCGGCCGACGCGCAGTGCGTGACTGCTCAGCAGCGTCGCTTTCGGTTGCATTGTCTGCCAACCCCCTTGTCGGCGTCATGACATTCTGGGACGCCTCTGTGGCCTCTTGTACCGGATGCGCACCGTCATGGGACGCTGTGCGCACAACCACTGTTGTGGCCGGCTCGCGCTGACAACTTACTGATGAAACGCCGCGTCCGGCAAGGCTCGATGCGGTACGGCGACGCTTCCGCAAGTTTGTAGCACCTCCTCTGGGAGGATGTGCGCGCGGGGCTTGGCTAGGCCAGACCCCCCTTGGGCGTTAGCATGACAGGGTTGCCCGTGCGCTTGCGTGTGCCCGCGGCGCCAACAGCATGGCCATCAACAGAGAGTGCAGATGTGATTTCGGGTTTCCTCAATGCCTTCCGCACGCCGGATCTTCGAAAGAAGATGCTCTTCACCTTGTTCATCCTGGTGATCTTCCGCATCGGCTCGACGATCCCTGCGCCCAATGTCAACATCGCGGCCATCCAGAAGTGTGCATCAGACGCCACCACCGGTGACCAGGCCGGCGTCTACGCGATGATCAACCTGTTCAGTGGCGGCGCCCTGTTGCATCTGGCGATCTTCGCGCTGGGCATCATGCCCTACATCACCGCATCGATCATCCTGCAGCTGCTCACCGTGGTGATTCCCCGGCTGGAGGCCCTCAAGAAGGAGGGTGCCACCGGCCAGGAGACGATCACCAAGTACACGCGTTGGCTCACCATCGTGCTCGGCGTGCTGCAGGCCACCAGCTTCACCATGATGGCCGTGTCCGGGCAGCTCTACCGCACCTGCACCGAGTCGGTGGTCTACTCCGACGGCGTCTTCCCGATCATCGTGATGATCCTGACGATGACCGCCGGTACCTCGCTGATCATGTGGATGGGCGAGCTCATCACCGACCGCGGTGTCGGCAACGGCATGTCGATCCTGATCTTCACCCAGATCGCCGCGCGCTTCCCCTCGTCGATGTGGTCGATCAAGACCGCCCACCAGGGCAACCAGGGCTGGCTGCTGCTGGTGTTGGTGGTCGCGGTGGGCCTGCTGGTGATGGCGGGCGTGGTCTTCGTGGAGCAGGCGCAGCGCCGCATCCCGGTGCAGTACGCCAAACGCATGGTCGGCAACCGCCTGATGGGCGGATCGACCACCTATATCCCGATGAAGGTCAACCAGGCCGGCGTGATCCCCGTGATCTTCGCGGCCTCCATGCTGTACCTACCGATGTTGTATGCCATGTTCCGCCCCGAGGGTGCGGCGGCCACGTGGATCGCCACCAACCTCAATGGTCGCGGCGACACCGTCTGGTACAATGTGATCTACGTCGCGATGATCATCTTCTTCACCTTCTTCTACGTCTCGATCACCTTCGATCCGGTGGAGGTGAGCGACAACATGAGGAAGTTCGGTGGGTTCATCCCGGGCATCCGTGCCGGCAAGCCGACCGAGGACTACCTGGCCTATGTGCTCAGCCGCCTCACCGCGCCCGGTTCGTTGTACCTGGCGTTGATCTCGCTGATACCCACGGTGGCCATCGTGTTGTTGGGCGCCGACCAGAACTTCCCATTCGGCGGCACGAGCCTGCTCATCATGGTGGGCGTGGGGCTTGACACCGTCAAACAGATCGATTCCCAACTTCATCAACGCAACTACGAAGGGTTCCTCAAGTGAGACTGCTCATCATGGGCGCCCCCGGCGCCGGCAAGGGCACGCAGGCAGTGGGCATCGCCACGCACTACGGTGTGCCGGCGATCTCAACCGGAGACATGTTCCGCGACAATGTGAAGAATGGCACCCCGCTGGGCAAGCAGGTGGACGCCATCATGAAGGCCGGCGATTTCGTGCCCGACGAGCTCACCGAGCAGATCGTGGCGGATCGACTCGACCAGCCGGACGCCCAGGGTGGCTTCCTGCTCGACGGCTTTCCGCGCACCATGCACCAGGTGGACGCGCTGGATGACTACCTCGACAAGCATGGCCACTCCCTCGACGCGGTGATCAGCCTGGACGTCGATCCCGAGGACCTCATCGCGCGCCTGCTCAAGCGGGCCGAGCTCGAGGGTCGCGCCGACGACAATGAGGAGACCATCCGGCACCGCATGGAGGTCTACACCTCCAGCACTGCGCCCCTGCTCGACGCCTACAAGTCACGCGGCCTGCTCGTGGCCGTCGATGGCAACGGCACGGTCGACGAGGTGGGCGCCCGGATCGCCGCCGCCGTCGATGCCAAGGTCGGGCGTTGAGCCCGTTGCACGTGGAACGCATTGAGGTCAAGAGCCTCGACCAGATCAAGGCCATGCGCGTGGCCGGCCTGGTCGTGGCCGAGGGGCTGGCGGCGATGGGCGACGCGGTGCGTCCCGGCATCACCACCGGCGAGATCGACCAGATCGGCCGGGACGTGCTGGCTGCGCATGGCGCCACCAGCAATTTCCTGGGCTATGGCACCGAATGGGGCCTGCCGCCCTATCCCGGGGTCGCCTGCATCAGCGTCAACGAGGTGGTGGTGCACGGCATCCCCGGAAGCCGCGTATTGCAGCCCGGCGACATCGTCTCCATTGACTACGGCGCCATCGTCAATGGCTGGCACGGCGATGCTGCCCGCACCTTTGCCGTGGGCGAGATCGACTCCGACTCACAGCTGCTCAGCGATGTGACCCGTGAATCCATGTGGGCCGGTATCTCCACCATCGGCACCGGACGGCGCATCGGCGACGTCTCGCACGCCGTGGAGGAGTCGATTGACTCCCACGGACGTGACTTCGGCATCATCCGCGACTACACCGGCCATGGCATCGGTACCGCCATGCACCAGGCGCCCGATATCCCGAACTACGGCAAGGCCCACCGGGGTCCGAAGATCGGCCCCGGCATGTGCCTGTGCGTCGAGCCGATGGTCACCCTGGGCATGGATGACACGGCGGTGCTCGACGACGAGTGGACCGTGGTCACGGTTGATTCGTCGCGTGCGGCGCACTGGGAGAACACTACCGCAGTGCTTCCCAATGGACTGTGGGTGCTGACCGAGCCGGACGGGGGCCGCGCGCAGCTGGAGGCCCATGGCGCCAGCTATGCCGGCCTCGACTGACATCCGCCTGACATAGGCTGGGCCCATGAGCCAATTGCCGATCGGATCACGGCCGCCCCGCGATCCCCAACGGCCGGTGGCCGATGCCCAGCGTGACGACCTCACCCAGCGGCTCAACACCGCCTACGAGCGCGGTGACCTGTCCCTGGAGGACTATCAGGGCCTGCTCGCGCAGCTCTTCGAGGCGCACACCACCGGCGATTTGGTGCCGGTGGTGCAGGCACTTCCCGCGCAGTACCGGGTGCCCTCGGCCCCGCAGGGGGCCGAGGTGGACACGAACCTCGCGCCCGGCGAGGTGAACCAGTCGCGCAAACGCGCCGACCTGAGCCTGCCGATGGCGAAGGTCGGCATCGGCATCGCTGCCGTACTGGCCATCATCGTGGTGGCGATCGTGATCGGCGTCGCGCTCTAGCCGGGCATCGCGCCCTGCCTGGGGGGGCGCTCAGACCGCGAAGATTCCGATCACCGGGTTCCACTCGAGGATCTCGCGCACCTTGAGGATGTCCTCGGTGTGCATCGGGTCCTGGTCCAACAAGGTGGCCACTTCCTCCGCGCTGTCGGCCTCGAAGATCAGCAGGGACCGCTGGGGCTCCAGGCCGGGGAACGGCCCCGAGGCGCGCAGCACGCCGCGCTCGGCCAGTCCGCGCAGGAACTCACGGTGTCGGGGGCGTACTGCCTCGACGTCCTTGGCGGGATCGTAGGTGTAGTTCACGGCGAAGAAAGCCATGGGTTGCCTCCAGCAGCTCGATGCGTGGTGGCCGTTGTCTCCAACGGCGGTGTTGGTGCCCGTCAGACTACCGGTCTGCGCCGGCAATGGCGCAGTGAGTTGCCGGGTCGGGCACATGACGGGCCGGGTCAGCGATGAGCCGGGGTAATGGGCAGGCCGGATCAGTGGGCAGGGCGAGGAGGGCCATGGAGGGGGCGGTGGAGGGCACCCATCAGGGGCCACGCCGGGAGATTTGAGCGTGGTTGCCGGGCGACGTATAGTGGACCGTCGGTCACTCGTGTCCGAACGCGTTCGCGTGCTCGTAATCCCACACCGCAGTTTTCTGCTCGTGGGACACGGTACGCACTGTGCGCGACGGCGATCAAGAGATTGAGAGTTAATGGCGAAGAAAGAGGGAGCCCTCGAGTTGGAGGGCACCGTGGTTGAGGCTCTGCCCAATGCGATGTTCCGCGTTGAGCTGGACAACGGCCACAAGGTGCTCTCGACGATCAGCGGGAAGATGCGTCAGCACTACATCCGCATCCTGCCCCAGGACCGTGTGGTCGTGGAGCTGTCCCCCTACGATCTGACCCGTGGGCGCATCGTCTACCGGCATAAGTGATCAACGATCACGCGATCGAAGATCACGCGATTTGGCAAATACATCCATGACCAAGGGGCCTGTGCCCCGAGGTTGAGCAGAGGAGAGGCTCGATGAAGGTTCGTCCGAGCGTCAAGAGGATGTGCGAGCACTGCAAGGTGATCCGTCGCCGCGGTGTCGTGCGGGTAATTTGCACCAACCCGCGCCACAAGCAGCGTCAGGGCTGAGCACGCGCAGTCCGTCTGGACAATTGAACAACCCGGCCGCAAGGCCGGTCCACCCGCTGGACCAATCATCCGGCGGGCGGGAACAACACAACACAACGTGAGAGCAAGGCCGCAGGAAACTAGTGGTCGAACCCCCGGGCGAAGGCCGGGGCCCGCTGCCGGTGAGTATTGCCGGGAGGCCGACGGGAACGCCTCACGCCGTACACCTTCGCAGCCGGGGGACCGGCTGAAAACCAAGAAAGGTACCGCCTGATGGCACGCCTCCAAGGTGTAGACCTCCCACGCGAAAAGCGCCTGGAAGTCGCACTGACCTATATCTTCGGCATCGGGAAGACCCGAGCCGATGCAATCCTGGAAGCCACTGGAATCAGCCCCGACATCCGCGTGAAGGACGTCACGGATGCCCAGCTGGTCGAACTGCGTGACTTCATCGACGCCAACTACGAAGTCGAAGGCGATCTGCGCCGCTCCGTGGACGCCGACATTCGACGCAAGATCGAAATCGGCACCTACCAGGGCCGTCGCCATCGCGCTGGCCTGCCCGTGCGTGGACAGCGCACCCGCACCAATGCGCGCACCCGCAAGGGCCGCAAGAAGGCCGTCGCCGGCAAGAAGAAGGCCCGCTGATCCCCCGCAGGGACGCGGAACTAGGACTCCAGGAGAACAGGATTCATGGCAACAACTAGTCGTAAAGCCGCCTCGAAGACCAAGGTGCGGCGCAAGGTCAAGAAGAATGTGGTGACCGGTGAGGCCCACATCAAGAGCACGTTCAACAACACGATCATTGCGATCTCCGATCCCAATGGCGCAGTGATTGCCTGGGCCTCCGCCGGCACCGTCGGCTTTAAGGGCTCGCGCAAGTCCACCCCGTTCGCTGCCCAGATGGCTGCCGAGGCAGCCGGACGTCGCGCGATGGATCACGGCATGAAGCGCGTTGACGTCTTCGTCAAGGGCCCCGGCTCCGGTCGCGAGACCGCGATCCGCTCGCTGGGCGCCATCGGCCTGGAGGTCGGCACGATCTCCGACGTCACGCCCGTGCCCCACAACGGCTGCCGCCCGCCCAAGCGCCGCCGCGTCTGATCCGAACCGACTGAAAAGGACTGAAGAACAATGGCCCGTTATACCGGCCCCATGACCAAGAAGTCCCGTCGCTTCGGGACGGACCTGGTTGGCAATGACAAGGCTTTCGAGCGTCGCCCCTATGCACCCGGTGTGCACGGTCGCGGCCGTACGAAGGATTCCGAGTACTCGCTGCAGCTCAAGGAGAAGCAGAAGGCTCGTTACGCCTACGGTGTGCTCGAGAAGCAGTTCCACCGCTACTACGAAGAGGCCTCGCGTCGTCCCGGCCGCACCGGTGACCTGCTGCTGCAGATCCTGGAATCGCGCCTCGACAACGTCGTGTACCGCGCCGGCTTCGCCTCCACGCGTCGCCAGGCCCGCCAGATGGTGAGCCACGGTCACATCCTCGTGAATGGCAAGAAGGTGAACATCCCCAGCTTCCGCGTGACCCCGCTCGACATCATCGACGTGCGCGCCAAGAGCCAGGAGATGACCCCCTTCGTCATCGCCCGCGAGACCTTCGGCGAGCGCGACGTGCCCGGCTGGCTGACCGTCAAGCCGAACAAGATGCGCGTGCTCGTGCACCAGCTGCCCACTCGCGAACAGATCGTCCTGGACGTGAACGAGCAGGAAATCGTCGAGCTCTACTCGAGGTAGGTCGCTCTGGCCGGTGTCGCCCTGCGGCGCCGGCCACCGGCTGCTTCGCCGAAATATCCGGGATCTCCCGGAACCCACCTGTCGCCTCGTCATATAGCGGTCGAGGCCGAAAGGAAACGAAAACATGCTCATTGCCCAGCGTCCGACGTTGTCGGAAGAAGTCGTCAACGACTTCCGCTCACGGTTCGTCATCGAGCCCCTGGAGCCCGGTTTCGGGTACACCCTGGGAAATTCACTGCGTCGCACCCTGCTGAGCTCCATTCCCGGAGCCTCCATCACCTCGATCAAGATCGAGGGGAACCAGCACGAGTTCAGCACCCTGCCCGGTGTTGTCGAAGACGTCACCGAGATCATCCTCAACCTCAAGGGCCTGGTGCTCTCGAGCGAAGAGGATGAGCCCGTGGCCATGTACCTGCGCAAGTCGGGTGCAGGCGAGGTGACCGCCGCCGATATCGCGGTGCCCACCGGCGTTGAGATCTACAACCCCGACCTGCACATCGCCACCCTGGCCGACGATGGTTCCATCGAGATGGAGCTGGTCGTCGAGCGCGGCCGCGGCTATGTGTCCAGCACGTTGAACAACAACCCGGATGCAGAGATCGGCCGCATTGCCGTTGACTCGCTGTATTCGCCGGTGCTCACCGTGAGCTACAAGGTCGAGGCCACCCGCGTGGAAACCCGCACTGACTTCGATCGCCTGATCGTCGACGTGGAGACCAAGCCGTCGATCCGTCCGCATGATGCGGTGGCGTCGGCCGGCAAGACGCTGGTTGAGTTGTTCGGCCTGTTCCGCGAGCTCAATGTCGAGGCCGAAGGCGTCGAGATGGGCCCGAGCCCGGTTGATGAGCAGCTAGCCGCCGACATGGCGCTGCCGGTTGAGGACCTCAACCTGTCGGTGCGCTCGTACAACTGCCTCAAGCGCGAGGGCATCCACACGGTGGGTGAACTGGTGAGCCGTTCCGAGCAGGATCTGCTCGACATCCGCAACTTCGGATCCAAGTCGATCGACGAAGTGAAGGAGAAGCTCGGCGACCTGGGCCTCACGCTGAAGGACAGCACCCCGGGCTTCGACCCGCTGGCCGCTGCCGATCGCTTTGAGGACGAGGACGACGGCGCGGACTACGCCGAAACCGAACAGTACTGATCTGGTGCGCCCTCCGGCGCTCCCAACATTTGGAGATTAAGACATGCCAAAGCCCACAAAGGGTCCCCGTCTCGGCGGAAGCCCGTCGCATCAGCGGATCATCCTGGCCAACCTGGCCACGCAGCTGTTCGAGCACGGCAAGATCACGACCACCCAGACGAAGGCTCGTCGGGTGCAGCCGTTCGCTGAGCAGCTGATCACCAAGGCCAAGCGCGGCGACCTGCACTCGCGTCGCCTGGCGGCGAAGACCGTCAAGGACAAGTTCGTGCTGCACCGTCTCTTCGACGAGATCGCCCCCACGATGGCTGAGCGCGAGGGTGGCTACACGCGCGTCACCAAGATCGGCAACCGCAAGGGCGACAACGCCCCCATGGCCGTGATCGAACTGATCACCGAGAAGCCCTCTGTGAAGGCAGCTCCCAAGGCCGCCGACAAGGCTGCCGACGTGAAGGCCGACATCGAGACCAAGGCCGAGAAGAAGGCCGACAAGGCCAACGAGGCCTCCTCCGAGAAGGTTGAAGCGGTGGAGGAGAAGGCCGAGGAGGCCAAGGCCAAGAGTGCCGAGGTGAAGGAAGCCAAGAAGGCGGAGCGCACCGTTCAGGAGTCCGTGGAGAAGTCCGACCACGAGTGAGCTTGAACACCAAGCACTGAACTGACCCGGTCAGGGCCCCGTGCGGGGCACCGACCGGGTCTTTTCACGTCCCGGGCCGGGGGCCGCCGGTGGTGCCTACGTGGCGGGCCTGCGCCCGGGCGACCACAATGGGCCCATGAGGATTGCCCAGCTTGCCAATTTCGTGGCGCCCCACTCGGGCGGAATGCGGGTGGCCCTGGACGGGCTGGGACGCGAATACGTGGCCGCGGGCCATGAACGGATCCTCATCGTGCCCGGCCTGCGGGACGCGGAGGTGGAAACCGCCTCGGGCGTCGTCTGCCAGATCGCTTCGCCCCGGGTGTCGGGCACCTATCGGATGATCGTGCGCCCGGGCGCCGTGCGTCGCGCCCTGCGCCGCTTCCGGCCGACGAACGTGGAGTGCTCTGATAAGTGGACGCTGGCCTGGACCGGCCGGTGGGCGACCCACCACGGGGTGGGGTCGGTGCTGTTCAGCCACGAGCGCCTCGACGACATGTTGGCCGGCTGGCTGCGGACGCGCCGCCCCATGCGACGGATGGTGGGGTTCCTCGACCGCCGGATCGTGCCCCGCTTTGATCGGGTCGTCGTGGCCTCCCAATATGCGGCCGAGGAGTTCGCGGCATGGTCGCCGCGCGTGCGCGTGGTGCCGCTGGGCGTGGACCTCAGCGAGTTCCGCCCGCTGCCGCGGACGCCCCGCGACGCCGGAGCCGCCCTCAGGTTGGTGCTCGTGTCACGCTTGTCGCGTGAGAAGGATCCGCAACTGGCCATTGATGCGGTGCTGGAGCTCCATCGACGCGGCGTGCCGGTGCGCCTGGACGTCTTCGGCAGTGGGCCCGACGAGGAGGCCCTGCGCAGCCGGGCCCGCGGCGGACCCATTACCTTCCACGGCTTCATCGCCGATCGCCGTGAGCTGTCGGCCCGGCTGGGTGCGGCCGACCTGTCCCTGTCCGTCTCACCGAAGGAGACCTTCGGGCTCGTGGTGCTCGAGGCGTTGGCCAGCGGGACGCCGGTGCTCACTTCCAACCGCGGGGGAGCGCGCGAGATCATCACTCCGGGAGCCGGCGTGGTGGACGAGCCGGCCAGCGGCCATGTTCCCTGGGGCGCGTGGGCGCCGTCGCGTCCGACCGCACTGGCCGAGGCGATCGAGCAGCTGATCGGTCGACTGGGACCCGGGATGCGTCGGGCGGCACGCCAACGTGCCGAGCAGTTCAGCTGGCAGGATTGTGCCCACCGCATGCTGCAGGTGCACCAGGAGACGCTGGGGGATGGGGGACGTCAATAAGACGTCAATAAAGGGTGAGGCCCCCACCCGGCGCCATCCGCGAGATCGCGGACTGCGCACGGGCAGGGGCCCCACACACCAAAGACTCAGTTCAGGCCTTCGGCCCTGATCAGGCGCAACCCCAGGCCGACAGGCCGCTGGCTGCGTAGACCTTGTTGGCGATGGTGATCTGCTGGTCGCGGGTCGCGAGGTTGGCCGTGGGGGCATAGGCCGTGCCGCCGTAGGCAGCCCACGTGCTGGCCGCGAACTGCAGGCCGCCGTAGTAGCCGTTGCCGGTGTTGATCGACCAGTTGCCGCCCGACTCGCACTGGGCAATGCGATCCCAGATGCCCGAGTTGGCCGTGTCGGTGGCGCCACCCGAGGCAGCCTGGCCCGTGCCCACGAGCACGACCTTGCTGACGGGCTGCTTGTGGACGGTCTGCGACAGCACATCGCGCTGTGCTTCCTTGCCGTCCAGTGTCTTGATGCGGTAGGTGACCGTCCGGGCGCCCTCGACACCCGCGGTCTTCACCTTCGTGGTGCCCGAGGGGATGCTGGGATCTTCCTGACGCACGGTGTCGTAGTCGATCGGCTCGTCAACCGTCTTCTCATCGACATGGCCACGCTGCACCGTGAGCGTCATGCCCTCGACGGGCAGGGACTCCAGCGGGGCGCTGGTGACGTCATCGCCACCCACCTCGATGCCCAGGCCCTTCAGCAGGCCGCCCACGGTGGGATCGGTGCTGGAGACCTCGACGGTCCTGCCGTCGGCAATCACCTTCACGTGCCGCGGCGTGACCGCGGTGAAGGTCAGGCCCTCGCGTCCGACGTTCATCGAACGATCGACCGACAGCTTCGCGTCGTCACTCACACCGAGCTGGGCCAGGATCTCGGCCAGGTTGGTGGAAGTGGTCCACAGGGTGTGCGTCTGGCCGTTGAAGGTCACCGTGATCTGGCGGCCGAAGCGCACCGTCACGTTCTCCCCGTCATGCAGCTTCTGCGATGCATCGGGAATCACCTGGTCGTGATCGCCGAGCTGGATGCCCTGCTTGTCGAGCATGTCGGCGATGGTTCCGCCAAAATGATGGACGGTCTTCTGCTGTCCATCGACGTTGAGCGATACCTCATTGTCTGCGATGGCAGTTCCGACGCCGCCGACCGCAAGGGTCGCGATGCCGACTCCACCAATGAGCAGGGTCTTGAGACCGTTCTTCACGTGCTGTCTCCCGGCAGTTGACAATATCTGTGGGGTTCGGCGCGAGGGGAGCGTGCCAGGACCGAGCAACACTCTAGCGAATAGCTGAGAGAAAACAAAGAGTTTCTAAGTTAACCGGCCCCGTGGCGTGTCGGGGAGGGCGCACGGGCTTGGGTCTGAGATTCCTCAGCAGACACGGAACGGCCCCGCATCCACGAGGGATGCGGGGCCGTTCCCCGGTGCGCCGCCGGTCACCAGCGGACTGGGCACACGGGCTGCCCAGTCGATGCGGGTTGTTCAGGCGGTGCGGTGTGCTCAGGCAACGCGTGCCTCGGAGAAGCGCAGGGCGACGTCGTCCCAGTTGACGACATTCCACCAGCTCTTCACGTAGTCACCCTTGACGTTCTTGTACTGCAGGTAGAAGGCGTGCTCCCACATGTCGAGCTGCAGCAGCGGGATGGAGCCGGCCGGCAGGTTGTTCTGGTGATCGTAGAACTGCAGGGTGTTGATGCGCTTGCCCAGCGGATCCCACACCAGCGAGGCCCAACCGGAGCCCTGGATGCCGGTGGCGGCAGCGGTGAACTGGGCCTTCATGTTGTCGAAGGAGCCGAAGAACTCATCGATCGCGGCGCCCAGCTCGTCGGTGGGACGCTCGGGGGCCGAGCCCTTGGGGGCCATGTTCTTCCAGAACACCGAGTGGTTCACGTGGCCGGCGAGGTTGAACGCCAGGTCCTTCTCAAGCTTGTTGATGGCACCGAAGTCGGCCTTGTCGCGGGCCTCGGCCAGCTTGTCGAGTGCCGTGTTGGCGCCGTCGACGTAGGCCTTGTGGTGCTTGTCATGGTGGAGCTCCATGATCTCACCCGAGATGTACGGCTCCAGGGCCGAGTAGTCGTAGGGAAGTTCCGGCAGAGTGTAAACAGCCATGTTGTCCTCTTTCAGTTGCGTTGCCTTGACGTACCTGGTCTTGCGTGGCGCGCCCTTCACTTGGAGCAACCTCCTGTCGATGGGGGCTTATTCCCGGGCCCGCCAGTTTCGCGGGCAGGGAAAGGCCGAACTTGATCCAATGGTAGGAAAGGTCCGTGAGCGAACAGACACCGCCCCCGGGCGGCACATCCGGTCCGGACCCTGCGCGCGAAGAGCCGGTGATCAGTGCCTTCACCGAACCCCAGGAGAGCGCCACGACGCCATCGGGGGCCCACATCCCCACCCCCGTGCCCATGCCAGGATTCGCTCCACCACCGCCGATGCCCGCGCCCACTGCGGCGGGGATCATCGGCGACGACCCGTCGCTGGATGAACCGGTGCCCACCTCGGTCGCGCCGGGACGGACCCGTCCCGTGCGCCCTCCCGGCCCGCCCGCACTGAGCATCGTCGGATTGCGCAAGGCCTTCGGGGCCAAGCTCGCCGTCGCCGACCTGTCCATGGCCGTGCCGCGGGGCTGCATGTTCGGACTCGTCGGCCCCAACGGTGCCGGCAAGACCACCACCCTGTCGATGGCCACCGGGTTGCTGCGCCCCGACGCCGGGCAGGTGCTGGTGGGCGATGTCGACGTCTGGGCCGACCCGGCCCGCGCCAAGGCCCTGATGGGCGTGCTGCCCGACGGCCTGCGCCTGTTCGACCGCCTCAGCGGACGCGAGCTGCTCAAGTTCGTCGGCCAGATGCGCCGCATGGACGAGGCCACCATCACCGATCGCAGCAACCAACTCCTGTCGACCCTGGGCCTGTCCGAGGACGCCAACACGATGGTGGCCGACTATTCGGCCGGCATGACCAAGAAGATCGGCCTGGCCTGCGCGCTGATCCACCGCCCGCGCCTGCTGGTGCTCGACGAGCCCTTCGAATCAGTCGATCCGGTGTCGGGCGAGACCATCCGCGAGATCCTGCACGAGTTCGTCGCCGGCGGCGGCACCGTCGTGCTGTCAAGCCATGTGATGGAACTGGTGGAGACACTGTGTGACGCCGTTGCGGTGATGGCGGCCGGACGCCTGCTGGCGATCGGCGACACCGACGACGTGCGCCAGGGCAAGCCCCTGCAGCAGCGCTTCCTCGAGCTCGTCGGGGCCCATCACCTCGAGGGAGGTGGCCTTTCATGGTTGGGACGCTCGCAAAGCTCCAACTGACGCTCGCCTGGCGGGGCGTCCGCTCCAGCACGGGACGCATCATCGGCACCGTCATCATGGGCATCTACGGGCTCGGGCTGACGGCATTGCTGGTCTTCGGCCTGGTGATGATGCGCACCCCCGCAATGGATGCCTGGCGCGGGCCGGTGCTCACCCTGGCTTTCGGCCTGGTCACCCTGGGCTGGCCGCTGATCACCATGTTCACCGCCGGCAGCAACGAACTGCTCGATCCCGGACGCTTCGCCCTGTTCCCGGTGACCGCCCGCCAGCTCATCCCCGGCCTGTTCGCGGCGGCCATGCTCGGCGCCGGCGCCCTCGATACGGCACTGCTGGCGCTGGGCACCGTCATCAGCTGGTCGGGCGGGCTCGGCACCGCCGTGGCCGCCGCAGTGGGTGCGGTGCTCGGCGTCGCCACCTGCGTGATCAGCGCCCGTGCCCTCACCGCGCTCATGTCGCGGGTGCTGGCCTCGCGCCGCTTCCGTGACGTCGGGGGCGTGGCCTTCTTCGCCGTGATCATGGCGGTGAGCTTCGGCATGCAATTCGGATCGCGGATCTTCGCCGACTCGGGTGCCCCGCAGGACGTCATCTTCATCGCGGCGCGGATCACCTCGTGGACCCCCTTCGGCTGGGCGTGGGCGCTGCCCTGGGACGTCGCGCAGGGGGCATGGTTGCCCGCGGCGGCGCACCTGGTGCTTGCTGCGGCACTGGTCTGGGCGCTGCTGCGGCTGTGGGAACGCAGCCTGGCCCGGGCCCTGGTCTCACCGCTCGACAGCGCCGCCGTCGGCGGCACCGTGAAGTCCGGACGCTTCGACTTCCTGGCCCCGCGTGGCCCGATCGGTGCCGTGGCGCGCCGCGACCTGCGGTATTGGCGACGCGACCCGCGCCGGCTCATCCAGCTGCTGGCCGTGATCGTGGTGCCGGTGTTCATGTTCGCGCCCGGACTGGCCCAGGGGATGTCGCAGGGTTCCAACTTCGCGGTGGACTTCGCCGCGGTGCTCGGCGGCGTGATCGTGGCCTCCACGCTGGCCTGGAGCATCAGCTATGACGGCTCCGCCCTGTGGATGCAGGTGCTCAGCGGCGTCACCGGACGCGAGGACCGGATCGGACGCTGCTGGAGCGTCACCATCGTCACCGCGCCCTATTTGTTGGTGGTGCTGTTCGGCTCGCTGTTCCTCACCGGTGACTGGCAGTTGCTGCCCGGCCTGATCGGGGCGTTGATCGCCGCCTTCGGATCATCCCTGGGTGTCGGCTCGCTCGTGGGCGCCCTGTGGCAACAGGCGATGCCCGCGCCCGGCGGCAATGTCTTCTCGCGCGGCTCGGGAACCACCGCCGAGAACTTCCTCGGCTCGATGGTTGCCATGATCGCGCCGATCGTGCTCACTGCACCCAGCCTGGCGTTGGCGATCGTCTCGTGGTGGAAGCCGTGGGCCGGGTGGGCCGCCATCGTGGTGGGCCTGGTCATCGGCTCGCTGGCCTGCTGGGCCGGCGTGCGGCTGGGCGGACGCCATCTGGACAAGCACTGGCCCGAGGTGCTCAACAAGGTGAAGGAGACCCACGCCTGAGCCGATGCGGGACGCTAGTCGAACCGGGCCTGGCGCGAGGTGCGCCGCAGGATGCGCATCAGGGGTCTGCCCAACAGGGCGATGAGTACGGCATTGGTCAGGGCACGGCCCATGTTCCAGCCGGCCGAGGTGACCGTGTCGAGCACGAAGAAGGTGTGCAGGTTGCGCCAGGGACTTGCCTCGGGATCGAAGCCGGGTGCGCCCATGCCCAGGCCGGTGGTGAAGGGCCAGAACGCGAAGTCCAGCAGATATCCGTAGCCGAAACCGGCGACGAAGCCGTAGAGGCACAGCACCACGATCTCACCGACCGACCCGGGACGCGGCCGGCGGCGGGGCAACAGGCCGGGCAGCAGCCCCACGAAACCGGCCCCGAGCATCTGATAGGGCAACCAGGTGCCCACCCCGCCGGTCAGGAGCGCCGAGGAGAACATCGTGAGGATGCCCAGCATGAATCCGAAGCTCGGGCCGAAGACGCGCCCGGCCAGGATCAGGAGCACGAAGACGGTTTCGATGCCGGCGGTGCCCGCGCTCACCGGCCGCACCGCAGTGCCCACGGCGGCCAGCACGCCCAGCATCGCCAGGGCCTTCACGTCCAGGTCCTCATTGGACAGCTCGGCAATCAGCAGGGCCAGCACCACGGCCATGATGGCGCCCATCACGAAGGGGGTGGCGGTACGTCCGGAGGCGTCGGAGCCCAACACGGCTCCGGGACGCACGAACAGCGGCCAGCAGAAGGCCACCAACCCCAGCACGGCGGTGACGGCGAGCATCACCGAGGTGCGGGCGGACAGCCGCTTGCGCGGCTCCAGGGGCATCAGGTAGCCACCGGCCGTCGCAGGCCCGCGGTGGCGCGTCAGCAGGTTCATGGCCGTGTCGCCCCGTCTGCCTGCTGGCCGCGTCCACGACGCACATCGGCCACCGTCAGGATCGGCTGCGGCCAGAACACCTTGGCCAGCTGCGGGGAGAAGGTCGGGGAGGCGGTGCATGCCTCACGGGTGGTGTCGTCGGCGATGATGTCGCCCTCGGCCATCACGATCGTGCGGTCGGTGCTGGCGGCGGCGAACTCGACGTCGTGGGTGGCCACCACGATGCACACACCGCGCGAGGCCAGGGAGCGCATCATCGTGGCCAGGTGGGCCTTCGTCGTGTAGTCCAGGCCGCGCGTGGGTTCGTCCAGCAGCACCACCCGCGGCCGCGAGGACAGTTGGATCGCCAACACCAGCGCCAGGCGCTGTCCCTCGGACAGGTCGTGCGGGTCGCGGCCCATGTCCAGCGCCACGCCCAGCTCGGACAGCAGGCCGGCAGTGGTGCCCTCGTCGCGGCCGCTCTCCTTGTCGGCCTGGCGGCATTCATCGCCCACGCTGGGCAGGTAGAGCAGGTCCGCCGCCGTTTGCGGCACCAGGGTGACCAGTTCACGGGCCTTCTCGGCGCTGACGGTGCGGGGATCGGCTCCGGTCACCTCCAGGGTGCCCGAACTCGCGACGGCCCCCTGCATCGCCCACATCAGCGAGCTCTTGCCGGCACCATTGCGTCCCATCAGGGCGGTGATCTCACCGGCGCGGAAGGCCGTGGTCACCGCATTGACCGCCCGCGTCTCGCCGTAGTCGACGACCAGCTTGGTGGCGGTCAGCACCACGGGCCCGTCGGGTGCGGGTGCCTGCGGTGGGTCGGTGAGCACGATGTGCTCGGCCTTGACGCGTCGGCGCGCATCGCGCACGGTGAGCGGCACGGTGCTCCAACCCAGTGCCTGTGCCAGGCCCACCAGGGGCGGACGCACATCGGCGCGAGCCAGGACGTCTCCGGCGGGGCCCACCTGCACCGACCCGTCGCCGGGCAGCCATGCCACCGAGTCGGCGAAGGCCATGACGCGTTCCAGGCGGTGCTCGGCCACCACGACGGTCAGCCCCACCTCGTGCACCAGGGTGGTGATCGACGACAGCACATCCTGGGCGGCCGTGGGATCCAGCGCACTGGTGGGTTCGTCGAGGATCACCACGCGCGGCTGGGCCGCCAACACCGCGGCGATCGCCACGCGCTGCTGTTGGCCGCCGGACAGGTCGGTCAGGGGCCGATGGCGCAGGTCCGCGATGCCCATCAGGTCGAGTGTGTCCTCTACGCGACGTCGCATGGCCGGCTGGGCCACGCCCAACTGTTCCATCCCATAGGCGATCTCGTCCTCAACCTTGTCGGTGACGAAACCGGCCAGTGGGTTCTGGCCGACGCTTCCCACCACGCGCGCCAGGTCGCGGGGGCGGTGTTGGCTGGTGACCATCGTGTCGACCTGCACCGTGCCGGTCAGGCGGCCCCCGTCGAACCAGGGCACCAGGCCGTTGATCGAGCGCAGCAGCGTCGACTTGCCGGTGCCGGTGCGTCCCACCAGCAGGCACAGGTCGCCCTCGGGGATCTGGAAGCTGACATCGTGCAACACCGGATCGCTGGCGCCGGTGTAGGTGAAACTGACATCGCGGAATTCGATCATGCCTCGCCTGCCGGGGGAGTGGTGGTGGCCGCAATCGGGGCCAGGATCAGCCCGATGATCACGATCATCAAGGGGTCAAGGGCCGGCCAGGTGGCGGGCTGGGCCGGCGGGGTGAGCACCTTCGGCGCGATGATGCCGAGCTGCACCGTGACGCCGATCACGGCCAGGCCGCACAGGGCCGTGATGGATTCGCGGGCCCGCCAGGGGTCGGGGCGGTAGTGGGTGACCGCGAGTTGCCTGCCCGACGAGCGCAACGCGATCACGGCGGCCACCACTCCGGCACCGAGCGTCGAAATGCCCAGCACCGCGCCGTTGGCCAGCGACAGCAGCGAGAAGGCCCCGAAGCACAGCAACGCCAGGGAGGCCAGCATCGCGAACCCGGCGCCCCGTCCCACGCGGGCCTTGTCGCGGGTGGAGCCGTAGCCGCGCGATTCCATGGACGCGGCCAGGCTCATCGAGCGCTCGATGGAGTCCTGCAGCACGGGGATGACGAGCGCGCCCAGGCCCCGCAGCCCGCGCACGGTGCCACCGCGCAGCCGGCGCGCCCGGCGGATGCGCAGCAGCGACTCGACCAGTTGGGGTGCCACCGACATGGCGATCACCAGCGCCGTGGACACCTCATAGAGCGCGGAGGGCACCGAACGCAGGGCCCGCTTGGGATTCGCCAGTGCATTCGCCGCACCCAGGCAGATGATCATCGCGCCGAGCCGTCCCGCATCGGCGGCGGTGTACACCAGGCCCTCCAGCGTCACCGGGCCGCCCAGCCTGATGCCGGCCATCCAGCCGGGCAATTGCAGCTGGGGCAGCGTGAAGAGCACCCTGCCGTACCGGATGCCACCGATGGTGATCTGGAAGAGCATCCGGATGGTGACGATCACCAGTGCCAGGGTGATGTAGAGGCCCATGGCGCGGGCCCACGGCGCGTCGCTGCGGCGCACCATCACCACCGTGATCACGGCGGCGCAGACCAGCACGATGAGCGCCAGGTTGTGGGTGAGGCTCACTGCCGCGGCGGCACCGATCGCCCAGCACCACCATGCCCAGGGGTGGGTGCTGCGACGCGCCATGCGGTGGACGCTGGCCGGGGCGGCGACCACCGGTGCCGCAAGCCGCGGCAGGAGCCTGCTCACGTGAGGGGCCGATCAGGAACCGGAAACGGAGCTCGTGGCGGAGCTGGTGGCGCTGGCCTCGGCGCTCTGGCTTGCACTCGGCGCAGCGGACACGCCGTCGAGCTTGGGCGTGCAGGTGGTGCCGTAGCACCAGCCCTCGATCGAGCCGGCCTTGGGCGACGAGTCGTCGGCGCCCTTGTCGGAATAGGTCCAGCTGCCGTTGGGCGTGGCCGTGTAGTACTGCCAGTAGGCCCCGGTGAAGGTGGCCGGGCACGGGTTGGGGTAGTCGCCCAGGGTGCAGATCATCTTGCCGTCGGAGCTGCGTCCGATCGCCACATTGGCGGCCTCCAGGGCGGCGGTGCCGGTGCTCGGCGTGCCGACGCACTGGTTGGCAAGCGTCTTGTCCTGGTCGGTCTGCACGACGAGCCACACCTTGCCCTGGCTGGTGCAGTCCTTCATCGACAGCGCCGTGGCGGTGTTCGACGGGGAGCTCGACGAGCCTGACGTCGACGAGGAACAGCCCGCCAGGGCGGTGATGGCGCACAGTCCGAGGGCTGCGACGGCAAGGGTGGGTGAGGACTTCATGGTGCTTCCTTTCTGGGCGGCGGACCAGGGCCCGCCGGCTTTCCTGGGCGGCGGTACGGAACCCGCCGGCTTTCACGGGGCTCCGGAGAGGAGCGCGCCCGGGGGAAGCGGCTACTCCTCTGCCGTTGCCTCGACGGTACGGAGTACGGACCCCATGAGGTGCTCCGGCTTGCCGCGCTGGCGGCTCACGGTTGCGGGACAGCTCCGGTTTCACACCGGCTTTCCCTCATCGGGTCACGCAGCACAATCTAGCCCAGCAGGGACGCCGCGAGGCGAGGGTTTTGCGAGTGGCCCAGGGTTTACGGGTGCTCAGTGCCGGCGCGTGACGTCGAACACCCGGTAGCCCTTCGCCGAGCCGAGGCGATCGACCTGCCAGCCCTGGCCGGTCAGCCATTTCGCCAGCGAGTCCGAGCCGAGGTTGTGGGCCACCACCAGGTGGGCGACGCCATCGTCGGTGAGGCGGTTCAGCCAGGTGTCCAACAGCTCGTGGAGCGCGGGCTTGCCGATGCGGATCGGCGGGTTCGACCAGATCTCGTCGTAGCGCACGTCGGCGGGCACCTGATCGGGGGCCGACGCGCTCACCCGACTCGCCACCCCCAGGGCCTTCGCGTTCATGGCGGTGAGTTCCACCGCACGCTCGTTCACGTCGATGGCGTCCACCCGGGCCCGGGGGCACTCGGTGGCAAGGGCGACGGCGATCGGTCCGAAGCCGCAGCCGAGATCGAGGAAGCGCGCCGGACGGTCCGCCGGCGGATCCAGGGTGCGCAGCAGCACCGAGGTGCCCAGGTCCAGGCGGTACTGGCTGAAGACGCCATTGGAGCTGCGGAACTCGTAGTCATGTCCCCAGATGGTGGCGTGCAGCTGGTGGTACTTGGCCGGGCCCTCGGGGTTGACGAAGTACTGGGTCATCTGTGGCTCCTCATCGTGGCGGATGTCCATGATCGGCTCATCCCTCGAATCCGCAGCCGCAGTCGTCGCTGTCGACGGGGCCGGTGGTTTCCGGGCCAGCAGGCAGGGAGCGTCGCGCATGCGCCGCCCGTGCCCGCTGGGCCAGTTCGTGGTCGGGGGCGTAGGCGACCTGCTCGAGGCACAGGCCGCGGGCCGGCATGACGGTGACCGACCCGGCGCGCGTTGGGCCGGCGGCCACCTCGTCGAGCCAGTCCATGGATTGGGTGCCGGAGCCGACCGCCACCAGCGCGCCGGTCAGCGAACGCACCATGGAGTGGCAGAAGGCGTCGGCCCGCACGGTGAGCTCGATTGTGCCGCACCCGTCCGCCACCCGGTGCGCCTCGCACTGCAACAGCGTGCGGATGGTGGTGGCGCCCTCGCGGCGACGGCAGAACGGCGCGAAATCACGCAGGCCCAGCAGCCGCGACCCGGCGGCGGTCATCAGTTCCGGGTCGAGGTCCAGCGACTTGGTGGTGACCATGCCGCGCAGCAGGGGATCGGGATGCGAGGAGAGGTCCCACAGCCGGTAGACATAGCGCCGCCAGATCGCCGCGAACCGGGCGTCGAAACCGGGCGGCGCCACGGTGAGGCGACGCACCACGATGTCGGGGGGCAGGGCCCGCAGGAGTCGGCGCTTCAGTTCCGCGGCGTCCATCGTGGCGGGCAGGTCGGCGTGGGCCACCTGGCCGCGCGCGTGGACGCCGGCGTCGGTGCGCCCCGCCACGACGAGCCGGACGGGTTGTGCGGTGCCGGCGATGCGGGTGAGCCAGGTGGCCAGCTCACCCTCCACCGTGCGTTGGCCCGGCTGCATCGCCCAGCCATGGAAGTGGCTGCCGTCATAGCTGAGGTCAAGGCGGAAGCGGCGATCACCCATTCTCGCCATCCCCCTCGGGGTGGACGCGACGGTAGGCCAGATCGCGCACCTCGCGCCCGGCGTCCAGCCCACGCTTCTCGAAGCGGGTGAAGGGGCGGTCCGGGCGTGGCGCCCAGCCGCCGGGACGATCAGAGTAGACATTGGTCAAGCCGGGCTCGGCGTCGAGCACCTCACGCATCTGGTCGGCATAGTCGGCCCAGTCGGTGGCCAGTCGCCACAACCCCCCGGGTGCCAGCCGGTCGGCCACCAGCGCCGCGAAGCCCGGCTGCACCAGGCGTCGCTTGTGGTGGCGCTTCTTCGGCCACGGATCGGGGAAAAAGGTCCACAATTCGCTCAGCTCACCGGGCCGGACCAGTTCGCGCAGGCCCTCGCCACCATCGGCGACGACCAAGCGCACATTGTGCACATCGGCGCGGGCGAGCTTGCCCATCGTCGAGGCGACGGCGGTCAGGTACACCTCGAAGGCGATCACATTGTCACTGGGGCGGGCACCCGCCATGGCCACCAAGGAGTCACCGACCCCCGAGCCAATCTCGGCGACCAGGGGAGCTTGTCGCCCGAAGACCTGCGGCCAGCTCATGGTGGCGCCGTGGCGCACCGAGGTGGACAGCCGGTCGTGGGGCACCTCCACCAGGTATTCGCTGCTGTGGCTGGCCAGGGCCTGGCGCTGGGATTCGTTCATCCGCGGGCTGCGTCGTACGAAGGAGACCACGCCGCGGCGCCCATTGATGGGATCGACGCTTGAGTGACTGGTGCCGGAGGGGTCGGAGCTGGTTCCACCGGGGCCGAACCGGCCGCCAGCAGAGCCGTCTGCCATGGCATGGTGCACGCGCGCGTTGTCCGACACGGGATAGCAGCCTACTTTGCCCGCGCCCGACATGCCGTGGACGGCCCCGGACGCGTCGGCTGAAAAGGGGGCATGGGGGACCTAGGCTCACAAGAAGTGTTCGATCCGTGGGCACACAGGGCCTGCGGGAGGCGCCCCGACCCATGGAGGAACGATGCCCAAACCACTGGCCACACTGCTCAATGTCATCTGGCTCGTCCTGGGCGGCGTCTGGCTCGCGCTGGGATATGTGGTGGCCGGGGTGATCGGTTGCGTGCTCATCGTCACCATTCCCGCCGGCATCGCATCCTTGCGCATGGCCCGCTATGTGCTGTGGCCCTTCGGGCGCACCGTCGTGCCCAAGCCGGGTGCCGGTGCGGGCACCGCCGCGATGAACGTCATCTGGATGATCGTCGCCGGCTGGTGGCTCGCCCTGCTGCACATCATCAGTGCCCTGGCCCAGGCCGTCACGATCGTGGGCATCGCCAACGCGGTGGTGTCCCTCAAGATGATCCCGATCAGCGTGATGCCCTTCGGCAAGCAGATCGTCAGCACGACCTCGAACCGCTGACTGTCGGGCTGCTGGGGTTCGGACTGCAGAGGGCCGGACCGGCGGTCGCCCGTCGCCGTGGCACCGCATCAGGTCCCATGGGGAGGGTCCCCGCCCGGGGGACCCTCCCCATGGGACGCGTGAGCCGGGGCTCAGCCCCGCTCGTCCAGCACCTGCTGCGCCAGCTCGGGCGGCATCAGTTCATAGCCGGCCGGCTCGCGTTCGAAGCGTCCGGTGCCGTGCGAAAGGCCCCGCAGGTCAATGGCATAGCGGGTCAGCTCGCTGGCGGGTACCAGTGCCGTCACGGTGGTGCGCCCGTCGTCACCGCCGTGCTGGCCGGTCACGCGTCCGCGCCGTGAGCCGAGGTCAGTCATCACCGCGCCAACGTATTCGTTGCCGCAGACCACGGTGACCTCGTCGAAGGGCTCCAGCAGCGCCACCGTCTCCGCGCTGGCCGCATCACGCAGCGCCGCGGCCCCGGCCGCCTGGAAGGCCATGTCGGAGGAGTCCACCGAATGCGCCTTGCCGTCGGTGAGGGTGACCTTCACGTCCACCACGGGATATCCACTGAGCACGCCGCGATCCAGCTGGGTGCGCACGCCCTTCTCGACCGACGGGATGAACTGCCTGGGCACCGAGCCACCCACCACCTCCTCGGCGAAGACGAAGCCCGAGCCGCGCTCACCCGGTTCGATGCGGACGTTCGCCAAGGCGTACTGCCCATGTCCGCCGGACTGCTTCACATGGCGTCCATGGCCCACCGTCTCGGCGATGAAGGTCTCGCGCAGGGGGATCTTGATCTCCTCGCGTTCGACGTTGACGCCGTAGCGTCCGGTCAGGCGGGCCAGTAGCAGGTCGAGGTGGGCCTGGCCCATCGTCCACAGGACCAGCTGGTCGGTGGCGGGGTCCCGTTCCACGCTCACGGTGGGGTCCTCCACCAGCAGCCGCTGCAGGGCATTGGACAACTTGTCGTCGTCGTTGCGGCTGGTGGCATGCAGCGCCAGGGGCAACAGGGGGCGGGGCAGTGGCCAGGGCTCCACCACCATGGGGGCGTCGGTGTCCGACAGCGTGTCGGAGGTCTGCGCGTGCGCCATCCGGGCCACATAGACGATCTGGCCGGCGATGGCGGCATCCTGCACCGCGGTGTCGGTGCCCACCGGCACGGTGATCTGGCCGACGCGCTCCTCGTCATCGTGGTCGGGATAGTGGTCCAGGGCGCGTCCGGTCATCGCCTCGCGGTGCCCGGCCACGTGCACCGTGGCATCGGTGCGCAGGGTGCCCGAATAGATGCGCACCATCGACAGGCGCCCGGCGTAGGGGTCGGCCACCGTGCGGATCACCTGCGCCACGAGCGGTCCGGCGGGATCGCCCAGTTCGGGTTCCACCAGGTCGTTGCCGGCCGTGGTGATCGCGGGCAGCACGCGACGGTTGGGCATCGGGAAGCCGCGATGGATCATGCCGAGCAGTTCCTCCACGCCGATGCCGTCCATCAGCACGGGGATCACCGGGAAGAAGGTGCCGTGGTAGAGCGCCCGGAACAGCGCCTCCACCACCTTTCCGGTCTCGAGGTCGTCGCCGTTGAAGTAGCGCTCCAGCAGGTCCTCATCCTCGGACTCGGTGATGATGCTCTCGACGTAGTCGGCGCGGAAGGCATCCATCTCCGCGCGTTCCAGTGGGGTGGTGTCGCGGGTGACGCGCTGGCCGGACGAATAGTCGTGCACATGGCCGGTGAGCAGGCTGATGTTGCCGATCACCTCGCCGCCCTCCTCGCGCAGCAGGGGCAGGTATGCCGGATGCGTGCCGGCACCGAAGGCCTCGTGGATGAGCTCGGTGGTGGCGAAGAAGTCGGCCTTGTCGGTGTCGAGCTTGGTCACCACGATCGCCCGCGGCTTGTTCACCTCGGCACACTCGGCCCACAGGGCGGCCGTGATGGGGTCGACGCCATCGGCGGCACTCACCACGAACACGGCCCCATCGGCGGCCCTCAGCCCAGCACGCAGGTCGCCGTAGAAGTCGGGATGGCCGGGGGCGTCCAGCAGGTTGATCACCACATCGGAGCCGGCGGTGTCATTGTGGTTGCCGATCGTGGCAAGCGTCAGGGCCGAGGCGCGCTCGGCATCGTCACGTTCGCCGCGATAGCCCGGTATGCGGGCCCGCAGGAGGTTCTCGAACAGGGTGGTCTTGCCCGACCCTGCGGAGCCGACGAGCACCACATTGCGCAGGTCGGTGGGGGAGGAAACGGTTCTCATCGCGTTCGCCTTTGAACTCATGACCCAACATTGCCCGCACCCCGTCGCGACGCGCAAGGTTTTGGCACATTCTGCAGGCCCTATTACGCCTGTCATGGGCATGTACGGCCCCGAACCGGGGAAAAGTCGGCTATGCGAGTTTGACCGGGGTACATCCGGCGGACTACCTTAGATAGCTGTTGCGCCCCTGCGTCGGGTGACGTCGCGCTCGGGTTTCACTCTTGTGACCCCGAAGCCGTGCGAGCCGGACGGAGCGCTCTCAGAATTCGTTGTGAACCTAGTGGAAGATGGTCTGCGACCGTGTCAACCTACAGCCCGAAGCCTGGCGACATCACCAGGACCTGGCATGTCATCGATGCCGAGGATGTCGTGCTCGGACATCTCGCCGTGGCCGCTGCCACTCTGCTGCGCGGCAAGCACAAGCCGACGTATGCGCCTCATATGGATACCGGCGATTTCGTCGTCATCGTGAATGCCTCGAAGATCGCCATCAGTGGCAACAAGCGCGAGGGTTCCCTGCGCCACCGCCACTCCGGCCGTCCCGGTGGCCTGCACACGACCTCGATCGGTGAGCTGCTCGACAGCGATCCGCGCAAGGCCGTCGAGCTCGCCGTGTGGGGCATGATGCCGAAGAACAAGCTGAGCCGTCAGCAGATGTCGAAGCTGAAGGTTTACGCCGGGCCTGATAACCCGCACAAGGCTCAGAATCCTGAGCCCTACGAAATCAAGCAGGTTGCGCAGTGAGCGCGCCGACCAACGAGGATTCGACTGTGTCACAGACCACCAATGACGACGTCGAGACCGGCACGACGCCGTTCACCGACGAGAACAACCGCGAGATCGCCTATCGCGCTGACTCCACCGGAGCTGCTCCGAACGCCTCAACGTCGCGTTCGGCTGTCATCGCTCCCGGAATCGGCCTGGGTCGCCGCAAGGAAGCCGTCGCCCGCGTGCGACTGACTCCCGGCACCGGCAAGTACACCGTCAACGGCAAGACCCTTGAGGCGTATTTCCCCAACAAGCTGCACCAGCAGCTGATCAACGAGCCCTTCGTGGTGTCCGGCTCCGCCGACGCCTATGACGTCGTGGCCCGCATTGTTGGTGGCGGCATCTCGGGTCAGGCTGGCGCCCTGCGCCTGGGCATCGCCCGTGCACTCAACCAGATCGACGAAGAGGTGAACCGCCCCGGGCTGAAGAAGGCCGGGCTGCTCACCCGCGATTCGCGCGCCGTTGAGCGCAAGAAGGCCGGCCTGAAGAAGGCCCGCAAGGCCCCGCAGTACTCCAAGCGCTGATCCACGCGCCCACTTCGAATGGCTCGACCCCTCTGGGGCCGGGCCATTCGGCGTTGTGGGATATCCCCTTGCCACGGCCTGCCCCCGCGCGGCGGGGGCGCTGTCAGCGTAAAGTTCGGCGCATGTCTCGACTTTTCGGAACCGACGGCGTGCGCGGTGTCGCCAACGACGATCTGACCCCAGAGCTGGCCTTCAAGCTGTCCGTGGCGGCGGCCCATGTGCTGGGTGAGGCAGGTGCCTTCGACGGGCGCCGTGCCGTGGCGATCGTGGGACGCGACACCCGGATCTCCGGTGAGTTGCTGCAGGCCTCCGTGATGAGCGGCCTGGCCAGCGCCGGCGTGGACGTCATCGATGTGGGTGTCATCCCAACCCCCGGCCTCGCCTACCTGGTGGAGTCGCAGGGCGTTGACGTGGGCGTCATGCTGTCGGCCAGCCACAATCCGATGCCCGACAACGGCGTGAAGTTCTTCCAGCGCGGCGGCGTCAAGCTCGACGACAAGATCGAGGACGTCATCCAGGAGCGCCTTGATGAGGACTGGGTGCGTCCCGTTGGTGCCGCGGTGGGACGCATCAAGCCCGATTCCAGCCTCATCCAGACCTATATCTCGCACCTGGTGGGTTCCCTGCGCGGCGTGAGCCTCAAGGGCCTCACGGTGGTGCTCGACTGTGCCAATGGCTCGTCGTCGGTGACGGCGGTGCCGGCCTTCAGCTCCACCGGGGCACAGGTGCTGGCCATCAACGGCCAGCCCAATGGGCTCAACATCAACGAGAATGCGGGTTCGACCCATATCGGGGGACTGCAGAAGCGCGTCGTGGCCGAGGGGGCCGACATGGGCTTCGCCTTCGACGGGGACGCCGACCGCTGCCTGGCCGTGGACGCCGACGGCCATGTCGTGGACGGCGACCAGATCATGGCCATCCTGGCGCTGGCCCTCAAGGACGAGGACTCCCTGGCCGAGGACACGCTGGTGGCCACCATCATGAGCAACCTGGGGCTCATCCACGCGATGCGCGCCCACGGCGTGAAGGTTGACCAGACCAAGGTCGGTGACCGCTATGTGCTGGAGGACATGGTGGCCAATGGGTTCTCCCTGGGCGGCGAACAATCCGGCCATGTGATCATGAGCGAGTTCGCCACCACCGGCGACGGCGTGCTCACTGCGCTGCACGTGGCGTCCCGGGCCGCCCAGACGGGCAAGAGCCTGGCCGAGCTCGCCGGGGTGATGCACCGCCTTCCCCAGGCACTGGTGAACGTGCCGAATGTGGACAAGTTGCGTGCGGCCCTCGACCCGGTGATCCAGTCGGAGGCGAATGCCGCCAACAAGAAGCTCGGCAATTCCGGACGCGTCGTGCTGCGTCCCAGCGGTACCGAGCCGCTGGTGCGGGTGATGGTGGAGGCCGCCACACAGGACGAGGCCGATGAGATCGCCAATGCCCTGGCCAAGGTCGTCGCCGAGCGGGTGGGGCTCAGCCAGACGGGCCGGACGAGCTAACCGGACGCGAACGGACCAGACGGCCGGACGCCGGCCCACACATCAGGACCAGCAGAGACGGGAGGGGCCGAC
>OLOA01001126.1_pt1 | contig 27666 bp, 28 predicted proteins | sample 1672201 | NCBI WGS metagenome assembly OLOA01 (sample SAMEA3136658, study PRJEB25190) | human gut metagenome
CCCGGAGGTCTTCGCTACCTCACCCGTTCACAACCTCCCGGGGAAGTACAGCTAGGACACCAGCTCGTCCGTCTCGGCGTTTGCGGCAGCCGTCTGCGCAGCCATCGCGAGCGCGCTGCGGGGAAACTACCGGTACCGCGTCGAGGCCGAGGCGCGGATGAGGGAGGCCGAGCAGGGCCGTCAGGCCGCCGTCGAGCGGGGAGTGGCCCAGGAGCGGCTGCGCATCGCCCGGGACCTCCATGACGGAGTCGGCCATCAGATCGCGGTGGTCAACATGCACCTGGGCGCCGCCGAGGTTCATCTGAGCGATCCCCGGGCGCTGCGTGGTGACCTGGTCGCCGCCCGGGCGGCAGTGCAGGCCGTGTTGCGGGAGACCCAGCAGATCCTGGCCGTCCTTCGTGTGGACAACGCGGGGGAGCGCCCGCAGGCGACGCCGAGCCCCGCGGCGGTGGGCGACCTGGTGGAGTCCTATCGTCAGGCGGGCATGGTCGTGAATGCGAACATCGGGAGTTTCGGTATTGCGCTGTCCGGCCAGTCCAGTGTGGCCGTCTATCGGGTGGTGCAGGAGGCGCTGACCAATGCACACAAGCATGGGGTCGGCCCGGTGTCGTTGGAAATATCCCAGAATGGGGAGGGCCTTGTGTCCATCGAGGTGGCGAACATGCGTCGCAGCACGTCGTCCCCCGGACCGGGCGGTGGAAACGGGTTGATTGGAATGCGGGAGCGAGTGGAATCGGTCGGCGGTAGTTTGCGGACACGCGCAGACGATCGTCTTTTCTGGATCGTTGCCACGATTCCTGCCGACGGTCGGGAGGCACGATGACCACGGTGATGCTGGTGGATGACCAGGAAATGATCCGCAAGGGATTACGGGTGATCATTGATGCCTATCCCGGGTTGGACGTGGTTGCCGAGGCGGGTGATGGGTTCACGGCCGTGCGGCGCCTGGACAGCGTGCAGGTGGACGTGATTCTCATGGACCTGAATATGCCCGGAATGGACGGGGTGGAAGCGGTGCGCCGGATCCGCGAGGCCCGTGGACCCGAGGGGCCCCGCATTCTGGTGCTGACCACTTTCGATCAGGACGAGAACGTGCTTGCCGCCATGCGCGCCGGCGCCAACGGCTTTCTTGGCAAGGGCGCTGGACCCGACGAGTTGGCGGAGGGAATCCGAAGGGTTGCGGCCGGTGCCCACGCCCTGTCGGACAATGCAATCGGCGCTCTGGTCAGCCATGTCAGCGACCCCCATGCGGTGCCGCCGGACCCCGACAAGGCGAAACTGTTCGAAGGCCTCACTCCGCGTGAGCTCGAGGTCGTTCGCCTGGTGGTCGAGGGCCTCGACAATGCGGAGATTGGTCGACGCGTCTTCATCTCACCGTTCACCGCCAAGACGCATGTCAATCGAGCGATGGCAAAGGTCGGCGCCCGGGACAGGGCCCAGCTGGTCTCCTTGGCCGTCCAGGCCGGTATCCGGCCCTGAGGAGGACGGTTCGGCGCGCCAGTTGGATCTGGCCTCCACTACGACGGATGCAGTAGTGATCCAGCTGCGTTGGGAGGACGCGGCCGCGGCTCCCCGCTGTGATGGTGGTGTGTGTGGTCGATCAGGCCGCCAGATGTCCACCCCAGCAGGAGGCGATGCGCCATGCAGTCCGAAGATCCGCCGTCGAACCTCCCCGTGCGCGACGGCCTGGCGAAGATTCGCAGGGGAATGGGTGACGCCAATCTTCGCTATCTCTACTTCAGTGTGCTCGCGGTGCCGGGGCACCTGGCGATGGCGGGCGCGAAGGGCGTCGTATTGTTCACGGGATTCTCCGCCTTCATGGCGGCAAATGTCCTGTTCACACTTGGCCTGGCCGCGATGAAGGTCGTGGTGATCAGGGCTGCATGGGGAGCGGGTTCAGCCAGCGCTTGCGTGCTGCCGCGCGCATATCAGGTGATTGGGGTGCTGGTCATCGTGTTCTCTGCTGCCTTTGCGGTCTCCTGCCTTCCATTGGCGCTTGGCTCGAGTAGTAGTGGCAATTACAGCCGCGTCCAGGCAATCGCCATCGCCACGATCACGTTCACGGAGTTGGCGATGGCCGTCCACGGCCTGTTGTCGTCAGGTCGACGACGTAATCCCCTGATGGAGGCCATCAAGCTCAGCAACCTGGCGGCATCGCTCGTGCTGTTGGTGATCACACAGACTGCGTTGCTCTCCTTTGCTGGTGAGGGCGGGGATCCTTCCCGGTACAACGGGTGGTTCGGCATCGGTATGGGGTTATCGGCGGTCTCGGTGGGCGTTTACATGGTGGTGCGGCATGCCCGCCTTTCGAAGGGGGATTTATTGGGGCCTGATTCCCAACCCGCGAATTTCGCGCCCAATGCCCCTGGAGTGTGAAGACGGTCCCGCGCCATCGGCGGCTCGGGGTCACCGGCGGCGTGATCGGGCGGCAGGTCAACAGGGGTCCTCTTTCTTGGAGGGGGGGCTGTGATGGATCGGGACAAGCAAACGGATCAGGACAAGCGGGGCCCGATCGGGCCGGATCTCGGAATGATGCCCGGGATGAACTCGTCGCCCACCGGTTCGTCCTTCCGTGATGGTGGGAGCAGGCAACCCGGAAGCTCCGGACTCGTCGTGTCCGTGACGATTGCCTTCCTGCTCCTTGTGGTTGTCGTGCTCTGTCTCGTGGCCATCGGCTAGGGACTGCAACCCGGCGCGCTGTGTCCCGGGCTGCCAGACTGGGCGCATGGATCGTTCCCCCGGCGACGTGGCCCCCTTGGTCCTGGGGTGGCCGCTGCGAGGGTTCGTGATGGCCCGCAATAGTCCGGCTCGGCGGGTGCCGAGCCATGGCACCCACCTGATGGGCACCATCTATTCCATCGACCTCATCCCGGTTGATGCGCGCGGCCGGGCCGCCCCCTGGACATGGCGCACCGCGCTGGCAACCGAGGCCCCGGAGGAATTCGTCGGCTTCGGAGCTCCCGTCATGGCGCCATGCCCGGGACGGGTCGTCATCGTCCACGACGGGGAGCCGGACCACAGGGCCCGACGCTCCCAACTCGCACTCATCCCCTATGCACTGGGACAGCCGAGGCGTCTCAGGGCAGGTGCGGCCGGGGTTGCCGGCAACCACATCGTGATCCGGATCGGTGGGGACGGGCCGTTCGTCCTGATCGCCCACCTTCAGCAGGGATCGCTGACCGTCAGCGCGGGGGACATGGTCCATCGCGGCGAGCCGATCGCGTCCTGCGGGAATTCGGGGAACAGCAGCCAGCCCCACGTGCATGTCCAGGCCACCGACACTGTCCAATGGGACCGTGCCGTGGGGCTCCCGATCGCGTTCGACGCGGCCGGGAACCCGGTGCTCCCGGGGGAGTCGCAGATCATCCGTGCCGGATGAACAAGCAGGTGTCTGGCCGCATCTCCCGGGGCGCCCGGGCACGGTGACCTCAGTGCTTGTCGTGCACCGTGACGGCATATCCATCGGGATCGGCAAAGGTGAACGTGAGTCCGAAAGGCCCCGCAGTCGGGGGTTGGAGGATCTTGACGCCTGCGTCCGCAAGCGCGTCGTGCAAGGCCTGCACATCGTCGCCGAGCAGCCACAGGGCAACGCCCAGGCCGGGCCGTGACGGCTGGTTGAGGTCAACGCCCGGCAGCGGCTCGCGCAGCGCAAAGGGGATGGGTGAGGTGGCGAAAACCACGGCGCCGGGCGGCGAGACGGGCGCGCGATGAAGGCCCAGCTGGGTCTCGTAGAACCTTGCAGAGCGATCAAGGTCGCGTACCTGAAGGGCGATGAAGTCTGGTCCGGTGACGGTCATGGTGCTTCTTCCTGAGATGGATGTCAGTGCCCTGACATGGACACTATATGTCAAAATACTGACATGGATCAAGATGTCATGGGTATCGGTCGGCAGATCGGTTGCCAGCTGAAGGAAGTCCAGGCCGTGTTGCGTGCCCGGATGGACGAGGTGCTTCGCCCCCTTGGGCTGACGACGCCGCAATATGCCTGCCTCACTGCGCTGGAGCAGACTCGAGGGGCGTCGAACTCCGAGCTTGCCCGACGCGCCTTCGTCACTCGCCAGACGATGAATGTGTTGCTTCGTGGCCTTGAGGCGAGGGGTCTGGTGGCCCGGGCTGAGGAGGCGCCCCATGGCCGCGCCCGTCCGGTATCGCTCACAGGCGAGGGGTCCGCACTGTTGATTCAGGCTGCGGAAGCCGTCGGGGTAGTTGTGATGCGCATGGTGGGGTCGTTGGACGATGCGCAGCGCACGGACCTCCACGATGCGCTGAACAGCTGCATTGAAGCGCTGCGCTGATCAGAGTTACGCCCTTCTGTTCGTGTCTGGTGAGGGTCTCGAGGGATCGTCCACGGAATCGGTGTACGATAGTTGCATGACTGTTGAACTGATGGGGGGCTCGTCATCCACTGACATGGAGGACGAGGCGCGGGTGAAGGTGTTCAAGGCCCTGTCGGATCCCATCAGGCTCCAGATCATCCGCTATCTCAACCAGGTGCATCGCGGCGTGACGTGTGGGGAGATCGGCGGGGTCGTCGACATCAGCAAGTCCGCCGGGTCGTACCACTTCAAGGTGCTGCGCGAAGCTCGCTTGACCATCACCCGCAAGGAGTCCCGGGAGAAGTACGTCTCGCTCAATTACGAGACCCTCGACAAGTACCTGACCAGGTTCTTCGACACGCTGTAGTCGGGACCCAACTCTCATCCAGCAAGGGAGGAGTGGCTCATGCCGCTCTATAGTTCAAAAGAAGTAGAACAATTGAACTGGAAGGGTGTCGTCCGAGGCGACGACCGGACCACCACAGGGCGTGTGCCTCCGACGAGCGGCCAGCGCTGGGTGCTGGCGCTCACCTCGCTTGGATTCTTCATGGCCATGATGGACTCGATGATCGTCACCACTGCGTCCACGGCCATCCGCGCTGACTTCGGGGCCACGGTCGGCCAACTGCAGTGGATGCTGAATGCCTACAACGTTGCAGTCGCCGCCTTCCTCTTGATCGGCGTGGCCCTCGGCGCCAGGTTGGGCTACCGGCGCATGTATGTCGTCGGACTCATCGTGTTCGTCGTCGGCTCGGTGGTCGCAGCCCTGTCGCCGACACTCGACGTGCTCATTGCGGCACGGGTGGTGCAGGGGATCGGTGCCTCGGTGATGACGCCGATGTCAATGGCCATCCTCACCAGCGCATTCCCCGCCGCCACAAGAGGTCGGGCACTGGGCATCTGGAGCGGCGTCGGGGGATTGGCGCTCATCATCGGACCGGCCCTGGGTGGCGTCATCGTCTCCACCTGGGGATGGAACTGGATCTTCTGGATCAACGTGCCCATCGGCCTTGTGGGGGCCTATTTGTCATGGCGCAGGCTGGCCGAGTCTCACGTGGGTGGCGATTGGCCGCACCCGCTCGATTCGGTGCTGGTGGTCGCTGCCTCGGGCGCCATCGTGTGGGCGCTGTCGGAATCGGTGACGCATGCCAGCATGGTCCCGCCGACAGTGGTCGGTGCCCTCGGCATCCTGCTGGCCGTGGCATTCATCGTGCACCAGCACCGGGAATCGACTCCCATGGTGCCGCTCGGCCTGTTCCGGTCGTCGGCCTTCAGTGGCGGCGCAGTGGCCACTTTCCTGCTCTATGCGGCCATGTACGGCGTGGTGTTCCTGCTGCCCCAGTACCTGCAGGCGGTGACCGGTGCGAGCGCACTGCGCGCCGGACTCGAATTGCTTCCGTGGACGGGCACATTGGTCGTCTTCTCGCCGTTGGCAGGTCGCATCGTCGACCGCTTGGGTGAACGACTCGTGGCGCTGGTGAGCCTGCTGCTCCAGGCCGTCGGGTACCTGTGGCTCGCCCTCAGCCTGTCGCCCGGAGCCCGTTACAGCACGATGGTCGCGCCGCTCGTGCTGTCCGGGATGGGCATCTCCATGGCGGGGCCCGCCCTGCAGAAGGCCGTGCTCGGCGCGGTGGACCGGACGCAGACCGGAATCGCCTCGGGGGTGTTCAATATGTTCCGCCAACTTGGTGGCGCGATGGGCACAGCCATTGCCGTGATGGTCTTCACGGCGTTCGGCGCCATGGCCCCGGTCGGCCGGTTCGCTGCCGGGTTCAGGGCGGCGATGGTCGCCTCGGCGGCGCTCGTGGCGGCCGGCGCGATCAGCGCCCTCGACCTGCAATCACTGCGTCATCGGCCGTTGCCAACGTCCTGAACACCAGCCTGTGGCGGGCGGTTCACCGGTACGCTGACCCACGGATCTGCCGACCCCGTTGGCGATCCGACGGGCGCGATGACGGCGTCCGTGCAGACAGTCGCAGGCGGCCAATGCCTGGGGCGGAACAGGATCAGCGTGACTCACCACGGCTCAGCACCCGACCCCTCCGCGACGTCAGATGCGCCGGCTGCGACAACGGTCGAGCCGCTGTTGGTGCATCCCCGGACCATCCGCAAGGCGATCACCGGCACCGCCGTGGGCAACTTCATGGAGTGGTTCGGCTTCGGCATCTACGGATACCTGGCGGTCACCATGACCACTGTGTTCACTTCCGGGGTCGAGCGGTCGGCCGGCCTGCTCATCACGCTGTTCGGCTTCGCGGTGAGCTTCGTGGTGCGTCCCATCGGCGGGCTGATCCTCGGGCCGCTTGGTGACCGCATCGGACGCAAGAGCGTGCTGTTCCTCACCATGGCGCTGATGGCCATCGCCACGACCCTCATCGGCGTGCTGCCCACCTCGCAACAGATCGGCCTGTGGGCGATCGTGCCCCTCTATCTGCTGCGCCTGGTGCAGGGCTTCTCCACCGGCGGCGAATACGCCGGGGCCACCACCTATGTGTCGGAGTTCTCACCCGACAAGAAGCGCGGCTTCTACTCCGCCTGGCTCGACGTCGGCTCCTACATCGGCTTCGCGGCCGGATCCGGGGTGGTGGGCCTGGTCACCGTGATCGTCAACCACCTATCGGGGCCCGATGCCATGCTCGACTACGGCTGGCGCATCCCCTTCCTCAGCGCCCTGCCGCTGGGCGCCGCGGCGATCTACTTCCGGATGCGCATCCCCGAGACGCCCGTCTTCGAGGAGGAGTCCGATGAGCTCGACGCCGAGTTGAGCGTCGCCGCTGCCGACGATCCCATGGCCCGCCACGGCGTGCTGGGCATCATCCGCCACCACTGGCGTCCGATCCTGGTGTGCATGGCGCTGGTCTCGGCCACGCAGTGCGCGGCCTATGCCCTCACCAGCTATATGCCGACTTACCTCGAGGAAGAAGTGGGCGTCGGCAACCTGATGGCAGCGCTCGCCACCGTGCCCGTGCTCATCGTGCTGTCGTTCGCGCTGCCCTTCCTGGGCCGGCTCAGTGACCGGATCGGGCGCAAGCCCATCTACTGGATCGCGGTGGTGCTCACCCTGATCACCATGGTTCCCGCGTTCGCCGTGATGCGGATCGGCACCGAGGCTGCCGTGCTGGGTGCGCTGTTCATCGTCGCGGTGCCCACCTCGTTCTACCTGGCGGTCTCGGCGTCCGCGCTGCCGGCCCTGTTCCCCACTGCAACCCGCTTCGGTGCGATGGGCATTGCCTTCAACCTGGCGGTGTCGCTGTTCGGCGGGACGACGCCGCTGATCTGCCAGTGGCTGATCCAGCTGACCGGAAACCCCTATATGCCGGCGTTCTACATCATGTTCTTCGCGGTGATCGCGGGCATTGCGCTGGTGCCGATGAAGGAGACCGCGGGCCAGCCCCTCATGGGTTCGGCTCCCGTGGTCGAAGCGCCCGAGGATTCCCCGATCCCTGCCTGACATCACCCGTCCCGCGGCACCCGGCTCGGCATCGGCCGACGCGCTACGGCTGCTCGCCACGTGGGTGGGCGTCGGTCAGCCGGCCGAAATCGGCTTGTCCGCGGCGGTCAGGTCAGCGAAGGCCTCGTCGAGGGCACGTGCCAACGAGGGGCTCTCGTGCAGTGCCCAGCGTTCCCAGGCGACCTCCAGGGCGGCCAGGCCGGCCATCGCGGCGGTATGTGCACGGTCGGCCGGCACGCCATGACCCACCAGTGCCGCGGTCAGCGAGGGCTCCAGCTGCAACCGGCGGAAGCTCAGGCGGGCACGCAACGACGGGGTCGCATGGATCATGCGTAGCTGGTCGAGCTGGGAACTCGTGGCGCCGCCCACCCCGGCGAGGCTGTGGCGGAAGGTGCGTTGCAGCAGGCTCCAGCAACTGTCGTCGGGGCGCAGGTCAAGGTCTGCGAGCACGGCCCCGAAATCAAAGTTGGAGCCCTCGACGCTGGCCAGCGCCGCGTCCTCCTTCGAGCTGAAATAGCGGAAGAAGGTGGCCCGTGAGATGCCGACGGCACGCGCGGCCTCCGCGACCGTCACGTCGTCGAACCCGCGCGCGACGAACACCTCGCTGAGCGCTTCGGCGAGGCGTTCACGGAACATCTCGCGGCTGCGGTCGCGCACTCGGGTTGGCATGGCGCCAGCGTAACACCACTTGGGACTCGGTCTCAGGGGTGATACTGTCTCTCACGGATGAGACGCAGTCTCACTCCCGAATTCCTGACCGACTTCTCTCGGAGGTTCAGAATTGACTGAACTTGAAAGCACCCGCAGCACCGTCGCGGGGCATGGCGCACGCCACCCCGGCGTGATCGTGGCGGTCCTAGCGTCCGCGGGCCTGGTGGCCTCGTTCATGCAGACGATCCTCATTCCCATCCAGAGCTCGCTGCCCGAACGGCTGGCGACCACGCGTGACAACACCGCGTGGGTGATCACCATCACCCTGCTCGTCTCGGCGATCTGCACGCCCATCTCGGGCAAGCTCGGCGATATGTTCGGCAAGCGCCGCATCGCCCTGATCCTGCTCAGCCTGCTGGTCGCCGGCTCGGTGGTCGCCGCAGTGTCGCCCTCGGTCGGCCCCCTCATCGTGGGGCGCGGATTGCAGGGCATGGGCATGGGCGTGATCCCACTGGGGATCTCGCTGCTGCGCGACCTGTTGCCACCACAACGCCTCGGGTCGTCCATCGCCTTGGTCAGCGCCACGCTGGGCGTGGGCGGGGCCATCGGCCTTCCCATCAGCGCCTTCGTCACCGAACACTTCGACTGGCATGTGCTGTTCTGGGTGGCCGCGGCAATGGGTGCGATCGTCGTTGCCCTGATCGCCTGGCTCGTGCCCGACGCCGGGGTGCGTACCGGCGGTCGCGTGGACGCGGTGGGCCTGATCGGCCTGGCGCTCGGGCTGGGTGGCGTGCTGCTGGCCGTCTCGCGTGGCAATGAATGGGGCTGGATCTCTGGCACGACCCTCGGCCTGCTCGGCGGTGGCCTGGCAGTGCTGGTGGTCTGGGTCATCCTCGAACTGCGGATCCGCGAGCCACTCGTTGATATCCGGGTGGCCGCGCGTGGGCCCGTGCTGATGACCAACCTGGCCTCCATCGCCATGGGCTTCGCACTGTTCGCGTCCAGCATCGTGTTCCCGCAACTGCTGCAATTGCCCGAAGCCGTGGGCGGCACCGGCCTGCCCCTGTTGAGGGCCAGCCTGATCCTGGCGCCCTCGGGGCTGGCAATGCTCATCATGTCGCCGGTGGCGGGGCGCCTCGAGAAGGTCTGGGGCCCCAAGGCGCTGCTCGTGCTCGGGGCGGCGATCATCGCCGCAGGCTATGTGTTGGCGGCCTCGCTGCACCTGCATGCCTGGCATGTGCTGCTGGTCAACGGCCTCATCGGCGTGGGCACCGGCCTCGACTATGCGGCGATGCCGACGCTGATCATGCGTGCCGTGCCCGAATCGGAGACCGGCGCCGCCAACGGGCTGAACACCCTGATGCGCTCGTTGGGAACCGCGGTGGCCTCCGCGGTGGTGGCCAGCGTGCTGGCCTCCATGTCGTCCACGGTCGGTGGCCAGTCGATCCCCTCGGCTGACGGCTTCCACATGGCGCTGATCCTGGGCCTGGTGGCGGCAGCGGTCTGCGCGGCGATCGCGGCCTTCATCCCGACCCGCCGCAAGGGCAACGAGGTGGCCGACCAGGCTGCCCGCGTGCTCGCGCAACATGACGGCGAACTGGCCGGGGCAAGGGCCTGAGCCGCTCGCAACGCACCCGGTGGCGTCGGTGGGGAACGGATATATCCGGCCCTGCCGGCGTCACCGTGCGTTAGCGCATGAATCATCGCGCACGCTGCTGATCCGGGATCCGGAACTGCCGCGCCGGGCGCTGTGATGATGACAAGATCCAAGGGTGGCAAACCTAGACATTGATCGTCTCGCGGAGACGTTGCGCCCCCAGTACAAGGCTGTCGTCGCGCGCAACCCCGGAGAATCCGAATTCCTACAGGCCGTCTACGAGGTGCTGCTGGGCGTCGGCCCGCTCGCCGGCAAGATCCCGGCCTATGCGCAGTGGTCCGTGATGCAGCGCATCTGCGAACCCGAGCGGCAGATCATATTCCGCGTCCCGTGGATCGACGACAAGGGCGTGGTGCAGGTCAACCGCGGCTTCCGCGTTGAGTTCAACTCGGCGCTCGGCCCCTACAAGGGCGGCCTGCGCTTCCATCCCTCGGTGAACCTGTCGATCATCAAGTTCCTCGGCTTCGAGCAGACCTTCAAGAATTCGCTCACCGGTATGCCGATCGGCGGTGCCAAGGGCGGTTCGGACTTCGACCCCAAGGGCAAGTCCGAGAACGAAATAATGCGTTTCTGCCAGTCGTTCATGACGGAGCTGCAGCGCCACATCGGCGCCACCACGGACGTCCCCGCCGGCGACATCGGCGTGGGTGGACGCGAGATCGGCTACCTGTTCGGCCAGTTCAAGCGCATCCGCAACCAGTACGAGTCGGGCGCGCTCACCGGCAAGGGCCTCACCTGGGGCGGCTCGCAGGTGCGCACCGAGGCCACCGGCTACGGCCTGGTGTTCTTCGTCGAGGAGATGCTCAAGGCCCATGGCCAGGCGCTCGACGGCAAGCGCGTGGTGGTCTCGGGTTCGGGCAATGTGGCGCTCTACGCCATCCAGAAGGCCCAGCAGCTCGGCGGCAATGTGATCTCCTGCTCCGATTCGTCGGGCTATGTGGTGGAGGAGTCGGGCATCGACTTCGACCTGCTGCGCGAGATCAAGGAGGTGCGCCGCGGGCGCGTCTCCGACTACGCCACAGAACGCGGGGCGTCGGCCACCTACGTGGCCGGCGGCAGCATCTGGGATGTGCCCTGCGACCTGGCGCTGCCGTGTGCCACGCAGAATGAGCTCGACGAGACCGGCGCCAAGGCGCTCATCAAGAATGGCGTGCAGCTCGTGGCGGAGGGCGCCAACATGCCCACCACCCCGGAGGGCACCGATCTGCTGCGCGACGCCGGCATCCTGTTCGCACCCGGCAAGGCGTCCAACGCCGGCGGTGTTGCCACCTCCGCCCTTGAGATGCAGCAGAACGCCAGCCGCGACACCTGGACCTTCGAGTACACCGAGAAGCGCCTGGAGGACATCATGGTGGGTATCCACCACCGCTGCCTGGGCACCGCCGAGGAGTACGGCGTTCCCGGTGACTATGTGGCTGGCGCCAACCTGGCCGGCTACATCAAGGTTGCCAATGCCATGGTCGCCATGGGTGTGATCTGAGTCATCCGTTCGGCCGGAAGGGTCGTGCCCACCGTTGGTGGGTGCGGCCCTTTTGCATGCTCCGGGGCGGAATCCGGCCAGCGGAGGCGGGACGGGGAACCACCGGGCGTCCAACCGCCTCAGCGTCCGGGCGCAGTCCCCAACGCCTTGGCAAAGAACAGGGTTGCGTAGGGATTGTCGTTGTACCGGTCGATTCGGTGATAGCCGCGGTGTTCGTACAGGCCCACGGCGTGGGTCAGTAGGTCGCTGGTGTCGAGCAGGGCCCTGGTGAAGCCGTCGCGTGCCGCCTGCTGTTCGACGTGGGCCATCAGCCGATTGGCCACGTCCATCCCGCGGAAGTCGGGACTCACCCAGAGCTTCTTGATCTCGGCGTCGGTGGGGCCCAGAGGCCGGTAGCCGCAGTATCCGATCGCCTGCCCGTCGTGCAGTGCCGCCACGTAGTACTCGTCGGGTCCATAGCTCTCCTGTCCGCTCGGGTCGAAACCACCGGGAAGGCTCGTCTGCAGTTCGGCGAAGTACAGGCCCAACAGGTGATGGCCCAGCGCGGAGTCGGGTGGGGCAGGGGTGAAGCTGATCGACAGCGACGTTGACATGGTTGTGAACCTAGCCCGATGCCCGGGGCGGCCGACCATGGTTTCTCATCGCGGAGCGGTCACCACAATCCACCGAGGAACAGTCCCAGCACGGCAGCGGCGCCCGCGACCACCAGCGTGGCGACGTCGAGGCCGATGCCTGCGCCCGGACGCCCACTGAGCATGAGCCGCACGACCTCCACATTGGCGGTGCTGAAGGTGGTGAAGCCACCCATCATCCCGGTGCCCAGCACGACGGTCAGCGGGGCAAGGCTCGCGTACGCTGCGGCCAGTCCGGTGAGCAGCCCGAGGCCGAACGACCCCAGGACGTTGATGGTGAAGGTGCCTGCCGGCACACTGCGTGACCAATGTCGCGCGATCAGGCCGTCGAGTCGGAAGCGGCACCAGGCACCCACGCCCCCGGCGACGAACACTCCGAGCCACAGCAGGGGAGCGGTGATGTTCATGGGCGCACCGTCTCGCCGGCCGTGCGGGCCATCCGGTCCGCCACCACGATGCCGAGCCAGACGCAGGCGATACCGCCCAGCAGGCTCGCGAACAGATAGCCCAGGGCCATCCAGACCCTTCCCAGCTGCATCAGCGACAGGGTCTGGACGATGAAGGTGCTGTAGGTGGTGAAGCCACCGATCACCCCGGTGCCCACGCCCAGGCGCACCCGGCGGCGCCAGCCCTCGTCGGGTCCGGTGAGCACCAGGAACCGTGACAGCCAGCCCAGCGCGAGGGCCCCCACCAGGTTGATCGCCAGGATCGTCGTCGGGAAGCTCCCGGCATGGTCGGGGGCCACGGTGCTCAGCGCAAAGCGGATCGTCGCGCCGAGCCCGCCACCCACCGCGACGAGCAATCCGCCGGGCCAGCTCACAGCAGCGGCTCCTTCCAGTCCACGACCGACACCGGCACCAGGATCACCGGACGATGCTGGTGATGGGCCAACTGGGTGCCCACCGAGCTGCGCAGGAACTCCAGGGGATCGCGCCGGCGGCCGCGTCCCTTCGCGCCGATCAGGAACGCCGAGGCGTCCACGGCACGTGCCAGGTGGGTGAGTGCCCGATCCGTGCGTCCGGCAAGGTAGCGGAAATGCCAGGTGACGCCGCTGCCGTGGCACACGCGGGCGAGTTCGGCGGTCAGTGCCTTCTCGCGGTCGTGCCAGGAGTCGTCGGGAAGGTCGGAGTCGAGCTCGGTGTGGCGCACGGTGCCATCGGGATATTCAGCCACCGTGATGCGCGTGGGATCGGCATAGCCGATGTACAGCTCGGCGCCCAGGCTTGCGGCCCAGCTCAGGGCGGTGCGCACCACCAGCTCGGAGGTGCCCGGTTCCACCCCGACGACCAAGGGATGTGAGGCGGGCGCGACGATGCGCTCGACGCTTGGCTGGGGCACCTGCTTGGCCATGGGAAATCCGATCCGGGGCAGCATCCGCCCCACGACATGGGACAGGAATCATCAGCCGGACGGCGGTTCGGGCCGAGGCCCAGGCGGAATCCATCGCCGCGTTCATCCTAGCCCCGGCCACGCGATGACCGCTGCCGGCCAGCTCGGCGCGGACGCCTACTCGACCAGTTGTGCCTCGTGGACGGCGACCCTGTCGGCGGGGCCGGCTGCGTGCACTGCGAACACATGCGCGGGGGTCCATTCGCGTGCCAGGTAGGCGTCGGCGACGGCCCTCTTCACGGCATCAAGGGCAGCCACCGGCACGAGCGCGATCGCCGAGCCACCGAAACCGCCGCCGGTCATCCGCGCGCCCAGTGCTCCGGCGCCGCGGGCCGCCGCGACGGCCAGGTCGAGTTCGGGGCTGCTCACCTCGTAGTCGTCGCGCAGCGAGGCGTGTGATTGGTTGAACAGCTCACCGACCTGCTGGAAGTCGCCGTGTTCCAGGGCGTCACAGCACTGCCTCGTGCGGGCGATCTCGGTGACGACATGGCGTACGCGACGGCGCAGGGTCTGGTCGCTGAGCCTCGACAATGCGTCGGGAAGCTGCTCGGGGGTGATGCGTCCCAGCAGGTCCACGCCAAGTTCGCGGGCGGCCTGCTCGCAATTCGCGCGGCGGGCGGCATACTGCCCATCGACCAGTGCGTGCTTGGCGCGCGTGTCGATCACCAACAACCGCAGGCCGTGGGCCGCCACGTCGAAGGGGATCTGGCGCACCCGGGCGTCATGGCCGAAGTCGATGAGCAGGGCATGGCGTGGCAGGCAGCGCAGGGAGGCCGTCTGGTCGAGCCCCCCGGTGGGTGCACCGACGATGTGGTTCTCGGCGCGACGGCACGCGTCGACCAGCGTGACGCGGGATGCGTCGCTGTCCAGCAGGCCGAGGTTGAACAGCCCCGATGCCGCACCGCCTGCGGCGCCCTCGATGGCGGCCGAACTCGACAGTCCGGCGCCGATCGGCACATCCGAGGTGGTGGCCAGGTCGAGTCCATGCACTGCGAAGCCCCGCTCGCGCAGCGCCCAGATCGTGCCGGCCACATAGCCCAGCCAGCCGCCGGGAACCCCCGGTGCCACGTCGTCGAGGCTGACCTCCGCCTGCTCGTCGAAGTCCAGGGACGCGACCCGCACGATGTCGTCGTCGCGGGGGCCGGCGGCCGCATAGGTGCGTTGGGGCAGGGCGATCGGCAGGCATAGGCCGCCGTTGTAGTCGGTGTGCTCGCCGATCAGGTTCACCCTGCCCGGAGCTGCCCAGACGCCGGTGGGGGCGTGGCCGAAGATCTGCTCGAAGCGTTGCGCTGCAGTGTGTGCGAGCTGGCTCATGGTTGCTCCTCAACGGCGTCGTTGGCGTGTGCGTCGGCGGCGACCTGCACAGCGCCACCCACGAACAATGTTAGCGAGAACATCATCCACTGTATGCCGGGATTTTACGTCGCGGCCACGCACGACGCGGCTGCCGCTCTGCATTCGGGGCCTGCCGGCGGCGGGCCGGTGTGGTCGCCGCCTTCATAGCTCGGATCGTTGACGCCCGGGACCACGTGATGGGTACCTGTTCGCAACCTGCGGCAAGGCTCTAGCCTTGGGCCATGAGCGAGACACCCAGCGAAAACGGGCCTGTTGAGCCCGCGCGGCATTTGTTGGCCGATAACGGAGTTGTGCCGAACAGCGCGCTGCCAGCACTGGTCTACAAGCAGGCCGCGCCCCAGCGCAGCGACCTCGATGATTGGTTCCGCACGACCTTCGCGGAGAACCGTTGGGTGGGTGCGCGCGACGACATGCTCAGCGACACCGACCATTACCACTCCACTGCGTTCGCCGTGTTCGGCGTCGTGAGCGGTTCCGGCGAGGTCGCCCTGGGGGGATCGGGTGGCGTGGAGATCGCCCTGAACGCCCGCGACGTGGTGGTGCTGCCGGCGGGGGTCTCATGCCGACGCGTCTCCGGCGACCTCCGGGTGATCTCGGCCTTCTTCGAGGAGCCGCATCCCGACACCCTCACTGTGGAGCCGGTCGAACATGACGCGGCGGCCGAGCGCATCAACAATGTCTCCCCGCCCGATGTTGACCCCATCTACGGCGACAACGGGCCACTCGACCGGATCTACGGCTGAGTCTCCCCGTTCCCGCGCAGCAGACCGGGATCAGCGCGTGGGGTCGGCAGGATCCGTCCCGGCGGGGCCATCCGCCTGCGGGTGAGGGGCCTTCGCCGGACGCGGGGCCCTTCCCGGACGGGTGGCCGGCGGGATGAGGGGCCTGGCCGAGTAGCTGCCCGGCGCATCGAACAACACGCCCGAGCCGTCCAGGGCCGCATCGGAGAGCCGCTTGGGGGCGAGCCAGTAGGCCAGGTGGAAGACCACGACCGTCACCAGGGTGCCCAGCGCGATGCCGCCCAGGGTGAAGCTGTCGCTGAACTTCAGCGAGACATCGCCGACGCCGATGATGATGCCGGCAGCCACCGGAACCAGGTTCACCGGGTTGGCGAAGTCAACCCGGTTCTCCTTCCAGATCTTGGCCCCGAGCAGGCCGATCATGCCGTAGAGCACCACGCAGATGCCGCCGAGCACACCACCGGGCATCGCCGAGATCACTGCGCCGAACTTGGGGCTCAGGCCGAACAGGATGGCAACGATCGCGGCGACCACATAGGCGGCCGTCGAGTACACGCGGGTGGCGGCCATCACGCCGATGTTCTCCGAATAGGTGGTGGTGGGGCCGGCTCCGGCCAGCGTCGCGAGCATCGAGGTGGCGCCATCAGCGGCGATGGCGCGGCCCATCTGGTGATCGAGGTTCTTGCCGGTCATCTCGGCGACCGCCTTCACGTGACCGGTGTTCTCGGCGATCAACGCGATCACCACCGGCAGCGCCAACAGGATGAACGCCAGGTGGAACGACGGCAGGTGGAAGCCCACCACATTGGAGGCGGGGAAGTGCGCGACGCCATTGGCGTCCATGGAATAGGTCCACGTGGCCAGATCGGTCTTCGGGGGCAGTCCGAACCAGTCCGCCTTGGCGACACCCGACCAGTCGACGCGCAATACGTCGGTGGCCTGCCCGTCGACGACCTTGTGCATCGGGCCGAACACCACGTCCTGCAGCCAGCTGATGAGATAGCCGATCACCATCGACAAGAAGATCGCGATGCGCGACAGGAATCCGCGCGGCCCGACCGACAGCGCCACCACGACGATCATCGTGATGAAGGCGGTCCACTGGTCCTGGGGCCAGTAGTTCTTGGCCACCACGGGGGCCAGGTTGAACCCGATGAGCATGACGACGGCGCCGGTGACCACCGGCGGCAACACCTTGTGGATCACCCGTGAGCCGGCGAAGTGGATGATCAGGCCACACATGAACAGGGTGAGGCCCACCACGAACAGGGCACCCGAGACGTCATTGGGCTTGCCGCCGGCCGCATAGATGGCGGTCGCGACGCCGGGGAAGGCCGCCGAGGAACCCAGGTAGCTGGGCACCTCGTGCTTGGTGACGATGATGAAGATGATCGTCGAGATGCCACTCATCATCACCGCCAGCTGCGGGTTGAGCCCCATCAACAGGGGGAAGACGAAGGTGGCGCCGAACATTGCCACCACATGCTGGGCGCCGAGCCCGATCGTCTTTCCCCAGCTGAGCCGCTCATCAGGGGCCACGACCTCGCCCGGTTTGAGAACACCCCCGTTGTGCAGCTTCCAGATCATTGTGCCTCCCGCTTTCCGTGCCTGGTCCGCGGGACAGTGTAGGGGTAGGCGGCCCGACTACGGGACAGCGGTCCATGGCGTTGTCACACCGCACTGGAGCGGTGCCGGCGTGCGGGGGTGGTCAGCCCACGCGCGAGGTGGCCCAGGCCATCGCCACGGCGGCCACGACGCAGAAGATGCCGACGCCGATATTGAGCGGCAGACGATAGGTCAGCACGCCGATGTACTCGCGCAGGTAGGCGCCCGGCGCGTAGTACCAGGCGGTGTGGGCCCCGGTGACGAACACGTCGTCCAGGCGCAGGTCGGCGGCCAGCACGTCGGTGCGGGTGGTGTGGTACGAGCTCGTCACGGCCAGCATGGGCCCGCCGATGCCACGCTCCCGCAACAGCCTGGTGGAGTTCACCAGGTTCTCCCGCGTCGAGCGGGAGCGGTCCTCCACGATGATGCGCTCATCGGGCACTCCCCGCGATGTCAGGTATTCGGCCATCGCCTCGGCCTCGGCACGGGGCTCGTCCGAGCCGCGTCCACCGGAGACCACGAACATCGGACGACGTCCCTGCAGTGCCTCCTCGGCGCTCACCTGCAGGGCGCGGTCCAGGCGCGACGCCAGCAGCGGCGGCACCTTCCCGTTGATCAGTCCGGAACCCAGCACGATGAGCACATCGGGGTCGGGCACGCGGCGTCGGCCCCCGAACAGGGCGCGCACCACGAACTGGGCCAGCATCACCACGAGGAAGGTGCCCAGGTAGGTGCCGATGAAGGTGACCAGGGTGAACAGGGCCATCGACCACCAACGGTCGTTGCGTGCCAGCGAGGCGGTGACCCCCGGCAGCAGGAGCAGGGCGATGCCCGCCGCCAGCACGAGCAGTCCGGTGCGGGAGCGGATGCCCTCGCGGCGCAGCACGATGAGGCCGTCGATCACCAGCAGCAGGGGGAGCATGCCCATCGCGGCCAGCCATGCCACCAGCAGCACGCCGGCGATCACCAGGAAGATGGCCTGGCCGCGCTCACCGAACATCGGGCTGGCCGTGACCAGGGTGACCAGCAGCCAGAAGGCGGCGATCAGCAGCAGCACGGCGCAGCGCAGGCGGCGCGGATCGCGGCGGGCGGTGACCCACAAGGCGATCAGGCTGGCCACCGTGAACACGGCCGCCGTGACGAACAACACCCACAAGCCATCGGACATGGTGCATATTGTCGCATTGCCGCGGGTCCGCGCCATGCGGGGCGGACGATCAGATCCAGCTACGGAACCACATGCGCAGCAGCCACTGCCGTCGGGTCATCAGCTCGTCGGTGAGGATCGGATAGATGAACATGAAGTTCGCGATGATGATCACGGTGGCCGCGGTGACGATGATGGCCCCATTGCGTCGCCGGCGCGGTGGGGCGTCGGAGGGCCCCAGCACCTTGCCCAGCACCATCGCCAACACGGTGGCGGTGAAGGGGATCATCATGATCGCGTAGAAGTAGAACGTGGGACGGTCGGCGTTGGGGAACCAGCCCAGCCAGGTGGTCGCGGCGGCGATGATCGGCACGCCGAAGCGCCAATCGCGTGCGCCGATCCAGATGAACAGGGCAATGATCACCGCCAGGGCGGCCATCCACCACAGCATCGGCGTGCCGGCCCCCGACACCACGCGCAGGCAGGTGTCGCCCACCGCCTTGCAACCGTCGTCGCCGGGCTGGATGTCGTTCACCGCGTCGATGCCGATCACCCGTCCGATCACCGGCCAACCGAAGGGGTGGGCCTGGTAGGTGTGGGTCTGGGAGGCGATCCAGTCGCCGGTGTGGAAGGCGTAGATCTCCTTGTGGTACTGCCACAGGCTCGCCAGCGGCTTGCCGATCAGCTTCACCAGCGGATCGTCCGGATGGGAGGCGCCCCACTGGCGGTCATAGCCACCCTGGGTCACCAGCCAGCTGATCCAGGTGAGCACGTACACCGGCACGGCCACGACGACCAGTTGGACGAATGCGGCCAGGCCGTCGCGCCACACCGCATGCCAGGCCCGGCGTCCGGCACCGGCGGTGCGCCGTGCGCTGCGGTCGTAGATGACGGTGAGGATGCCGAACACCGCCAGCACGTACATGGCGTTCCACTTGCAGCCGCAGGCCAGCCCGAACAGCACGCCGGAGGCGATCAACCATGGCCGGAACAGCAACAGCGGACCATAGGAGCCGCCCAGGTTGAGCAGGTTGTTGGCGCGCAGGTGCTCGGCCAGCCGATGTCTGAAGTGGTCGCGGTCGACCAGCCAGGCCGAGACCGCCGCCACGGTGAAGAAGGCCTCGAAGATGTCCAGCAGGGCGATGCGGCTCATCACGAAGCTGAGTCCGTCCACGGTGATGAACAGTCCGGCCAGGCAGCCGATGAGCGTGGAGCGCGACAACCTGCGCGCCATCCTGATGACGATGCCGATGAACAGGGCCCCGAAGACCAGTGCCGCGAAGCGCCAGCCGAAGGAGTTCATTCCGAACAGCTTCTCGCCGGCGGCGATGAGCCACTTGCCCAGTTGCGGATGCACGATGAACGAGGCATTGCTCTGCCACAGGTCAGTGCTGCCCGTGGCGATCCGTGCGTCCGCGGTCGACGGCCACGCCCGCTCATAGCCGAAGTGCAACAGCGACCAGGCGTCCTTGGCGTAATAGGTCTCGTCGAACTCCAGGCGGTTGGGTCGCCCGAGGTTCACCAGGCGAATGAGGAACCCGACCACGACGAACGCCGCCGTGAGGATCCAACTGCGCCACCGGTCGCGTTGCAGGATCGTGGCGTCGTCGAGCTTGTCGATCGTCGACATCAGCAACCCGCCGCGACGAAGTGGCCGGGTCGGTGCTTCTGGTGCCGGCGCAGGGGCGGGGGGCAGGGTGCTCACGTCGACATCTTAGAAGTGCCGGCCATGAACCGCCCGGGTGTCGTGCGGCGTGGGCTGTGAACATGGGGGGAGAACATCGTGGTCGTCCCGTTCGGGCGCAATGTGCCGCCGGACGCCCGCTGCGCGCTCGCCACCTCGTGGGTGGTGCTGGCTACGCTGTTCGGCAGGCGTCCCGGCCGGCGGATCACGACGGGGCGACGTGAGGAGGGGCAGTGGACCGTTATCGCATCGAGGTGGCGCGGCCTGCGGCATCGCCGGCGGACGCCTTCCTGCTCGGTAACGGCAACCTGGGCGTGGCAGTCCATGGCGCGCCCGGCACCGAGACCCTCGATCTCGGGCTGGACTCCTTGTGGTCGGGTGGCCCGCTCGACGCGACGCCACGGCGCGCCCCGGGGTTGGTGGAGGCGCTGCGGGCGGCCATCGTCGCCGGGAACTCGCCGCGCACCGAGCAACTGGCCCGGACCATGCAACATCCTGTTCCGCCCACCCCGGCACTGCAGCAGGACGGGCGTCGCGACAGCCCCCAGCCGCTCGGCTCCCTGCGGTGGGGATATGCCCCCGACGTCGCCGACGCCCCGCACGGCTACTCCCGCGTCCTCGACCTGTCGAGGGCCATCGCCACGACGCGCTTCGGGACGGGCCGGCGCGGGACCGGCCAGCTCGACTGCTTCATCAGTGCGCCCGACCACGTGCTGGTGGCCGATTGGATGGGCGCGGCTCACGAGCTGGTGGCGCCAGAATTCGACTGCCCCCACCCCTGTGAGCGCCAGCTGAGGCGCCGCGGGGGACGCATCTGGTTGACCGTCGCCGGAAGGGCCCCCGTGGAGGCGCCCGCGGATCCCTCGTACGCCCGTCGGGCCACTGCCGTGCACTACGGCACCGACGCGCCCGATGGCGAGGGGCGGGTGCCGGCGGGCATGGCGTTCGCGCTCGTGGTGGCAGTCGAGGCGACTGCGTCCGGCAGCAGGCTCGTGGCAGCCGCCCGCGATGGATTCCTGGGATGGCAGACCAACCCGATCGGCGATCCCGGGCCGCTGGTGCGAGCCGCCGGCCAGCAGGTCGACGCCGCGCTCGCCATGGACAGCGAGTTGCTGGCTCGACGCCACGTGGCCGACCATGCGGCCCTGTTCGACCGCGTCGACCTTGATCTGGGCGCCGGGGATGGCGCTGCCCGCGACGAACTGGCCTTCCACCTGGGCCGGTCACTGCTCATCGCCAGCACGCGCCGGACGAGCTCCATGCCGACCAGCGGCAGCCTGTGGGCGACCACCAGGTCCGCGGACCCCGGCGATGCCCTCGAACGCAGCGGCGGCGGGCTGGCACCGCTCGGCCTCGACGTGGTCGGGCTGGGGGAGCTGATGGACCCCGTCGACCAAGCGGCAGGCGAACTCGTCACCGCGGGGCGTGCCACCGCAGCGAACAGCTATGGGTTCGCCGGGGCCTGCGTCCACGGCACGCCCGACATCTGGCGCCATGGCGCACCCGGCGAGGGGCCCACCGACCAGGCCAACTGGCCCTCGGCGCTGCTGGGCCTCATCGCGCCGTTGTACCGGCACGCGGCGCACGGGGGTGACCGTGGGGCGGCGCTGGAGGCGCACCGTGCGGCCGTCGAGTTCGTGCTCGATCAGCTCATCAACGGTCCCGACGGTGCGCTCCTGCCGTGTCCGTCGACCTTGCCCGGGAGCCTGTGCCTGGGACCCGATGGACGCCTGGCCGGCGTCGGTGCGGGATCGTCCTTCGACCTGTCGCTGGTGCGCCAGAGCCTCGAGCACTATGTGGAGCTGGTGGGTGCCCGTCCCGGGTCCGCCGATGCGGCGCTGGTCGTCCGCGCCCATGCGGCACTGGCCGGCCTCGCTCCGCTCCCGGTGCGTGCGGGGAGGCTGCGCGACTGGCCCCGGGGACGCCGCCCGGCCGACGGCGGCGCCGGCCTGCTGCGTTCCCTGCACGGGGTGTTCCCCGGCGAGGGCATCTCGCGACGGCGCGATCCCGAGCTCTTCGATGCCGCCCGCCGCACGTTCATCGCCCGGACGGGAGCCCACGGGGACGGGGCGCGGGGCGAGGGGCTGGTGCGCCGGTTGGGCCTGGCCGCCCGCCTGCGCCTTCCCGACGAGGCCGCCGCCGTGTTGGACGAGCTGGTGGGTGGGGGCAGTTCGGCGTCCCTACTCGCCCTGCGTGATGCCGGGGCCGACTCCGATGCCGGGGCCGGTTCCGATGCGGGGGCCGGGCCACGTCGCTCGCTGCCCGCGGCGATGGCTCTGCCCTGGGCGATGGTCGAGCTGCTGGTGCAGGTGGCCGACGGGGTGGTGGCGCTCCTGCCGACCCTTCCGGCGCGATGGCCGGATGGGCGGGTGGCCGGTGTGCGGGTGCCCGGCGACCACTCGATTGCGCTGAGCTGGCGTGGCGGCGCCCTGCGTGAGGCGACCGTGGCTGCCCGGCGTGACGACGTGCTGGCCCTGGACCTGCCCCGCGGTGAGTTCGCGGTGCGCGATGCGGCGGGCACGGCGGTGGACGCCACCCGGGTGGGCGGAAGTGACCCCGGGCGGATGCTCGTCTCCTTCCCCGCCTCGCGCGGGCAGACATACACCGTTTCCGCCCTGTGATCCACGCCTGTGGATGGCCGGTGCCGGGAGCAGCGGCCGGGCTCTCATATCTCGCCTGTCGGACGATGCGGATAGTCTCACGGCTGTGACTACCAGCGACGAAGGCCTGCTGATCCTGGCCGGAACACCCATCGGCGGGTCGAACCAGGCGTCCGACCAGCTGCGCGAGACCCTGCGCGACGCCGATGTGATCGCCGCTGAGGACACCCGGCTGTTCCGCACGCTGTTGGCCCGCATCGACGTGACCACCCGTGCCCACATCGTCAGCTATTTCGAGGGGAATGAGTCCGAACGCACGCCGGGGCTGCTCGACGACCTGGAGGCCGGAAAGACCGTGGTCGTGGCCACCGATGCCGGTATGCCCTCCATCTCCGATCCCGGCTTCCGCCTGGTGAATGCCGCCATCAAGGCCGGCATCCGGGTGACGGCGGTGCCGGGCCCCAGCGCGGTCACCACGGCCCTGGCCGTGTCCGGGCTTCCCAGCGACCGCTTCTGCTTCGAGGGCTTCCTGCCCCGCTCGGGCGGGCCGCGTCGTCACCGGCTCGCCGAGCTGGCCACCGAACCGCGCACCATGGTGTTGTTCGAGGCGCCTCACCGGCTGGCCGACTTCCTGTCCGATGCCGCCGAGGCACTGGGCCATGAACGGGCCGCAGTGCTGTGCCGCGAACTCACCAAGCCGTGGGAGGACGTCGTGCGGGGAACCCTCGATGAGTTGCACGCCTGGGCCGTGGAGCATGCCCGCGGGGAGACGACGATCGTGATCGCCGGCCACACGGTGAGCGCCGAGCAGGGGCTGGCACAGGCCTTGGTGCAGGTGAACGCGCGCGTGGCCGCCGGCGAGCGCCTCAGCGGGGCGGTGGCCGAGGTGGCCGATCAGACGGGGGTGCGGCGCAAGCTGCTCTACCAGGCCGCGCTCGACGAGAAGGCGCACAACGCCACCGGCCGCGCGGACCAGCGCCCGTAGCGCCGGGGGACGACGTGAGGCAGCCGCCACGCCACTTTCCGGTGGAGCATTTCGGGAATCCGCAGGAATTCAGGCTTTCCGGGAAGTCGCCGGATCAAGCCGGCTGACCAAGAAACACGTTGACCGAAAAGCATGTTGACCAAGAAGCACGTTGACAAAGAGAACAAGTTGACCACGAGAAATGGGACCGTGCACACCAGCAATATGGACATCACCACACGCGAGGGGATAATGGCCGACGTGAAGCGAGCCGAGATCGAATCCCAGCTGTCAAAGGCCAAGCTGCCTGCCCTTCCCGAGCCACTGCCCGCACTGGTCACCGACAACCACACCCATGCCGACGCGACCGTCGAGTTCTCCGGGCTCGACCCCGAGCTCAACCTGTCGTCCGCAGCGGTCGTCGGCGTGCACCGCATCGTCGAGGTGGGCTGCGACCAGCCCAGCAGCGAGTGGGCGGTGGACTTCGCGGCCACCCACGAACAGGTGGTGGCCGCCGTGGCGCTGCATCCCAACGACGGAGCCCGCATGGTGGCCCGTCAGGGCCCCGAAGCGGTCAACGACGTGATGCGGCGCATCGAGCAGCTCGCCACCGCCCATGAGCGGGTCCGTGCCGTGGGCGAGACCGGCTTGGACTATTTCCGCATCCAGGACCCTGCCGGCCAGGCCTTCCAGCGGGAGCTCTTCGCCCGCCACATCGAGATTGCCCAGCGCACCGGTCGTGCCCTGGTGATCCATGATCGCGACGCCCATGCCGACGTCGCCGCGGTACTCGACGAATACGGGTGGCCGCCGCGCACGATCCTGCACTGCTTCAGCGGCGATGCCGAGTTCGCCGCCACCTGCCTGGAACACGATGCCTGGCTGAGTTTCGCCGGATCGGTGACCTTCAAGGCCAATGGTGCCGTGCGCGACGCACTGCGCAGCACCCCGGCCGACAAGGTGCTGGTGGAAACCGATGCGCCCTATCTCACCCCGGTGCCGATGCGGGGACGCCCCAATGCTCCCTATCTCGTGCCGCACACGGTGCGTTTCCTGGCCGCGGCACGTGGCATCGAGACCAGTGACGAGCAGGCCTTGGCCGCATGGTGCCGCCAGCTCGACGCCAACACCTCGCGTGCCTACGGCAGCAACCCGCAGGCCATCGTGACCGGAACCTGGTGAGCGGCGTGGCCGAATTCCTCGATCCCACCAGCGTGCGGCGGCACGCCAACGCCATCAACCTTCGCCCCACCAAGACGCTCGGCCAGAACTTCGTCGTGGACGCCAATACGGTGCGCCGCATCGTGTCGCTGGCCGACGTAGGACCCGAGGATGAGGTGTTGGAGGTGGGGCCGGGCCTCGGATCACTGACCCTCGGACTGTTGGCCTCCGCTGCCGGCGTCACCGCCGTCGAGATCGATCCGGTGCTGGCGGCCCAACTGCCGCTCACCGTGGCCGAACATCAACCCGATCGGGCCGGGCGCCTGCGGGTGGTCACCGACGATGCGCTGCGCGTCGAGTCGTTGCCCGGGCCCGCGCCGACCCGCCTGGTGGCCAACCTGCCCTACAACGTCGCCGTGCCGGTGCTGCTGCACATGCTCGAACGCTTCGCGTCCTGGCGGGCGGGACTGATCATGGTGCAACTCGAGGTGGCCGATCGCCTCGTGGCCGCTCCGGGCAGTCGCACCTACGGCGTGCCCAGCGCCAAGCTCGCCTGGTACGCCGAGGCGCACAAGGCCGGAACGGTGCCGCCCAGCGTCTTCTGGCCGGTGCCGAACGTGGAGTCGGGCCTGGTGGCGATCCAACGCCGCGAGCCGCCGGCCACCAGCGCCTCCCGGGAGCAGGTGTTCGCCGTGATCGACGCTGCCTTCGCCCAGCGCCGCAAGATGCTGCGCTCCGCATTGGCGCGCATCGTGGGAAGTTCGGCGGCGGCCTCCGCCGCGATCGAGGCGGCCGGCATCGACCCGACGGTGCGCGGTGAGGCGTTGGACATCGCCGCCTTCGCCGCGATCGCCGAGCAGCTGCCGCACGCCACACCGAGCCGCTGATCGCGCCGACCGTGCCGGCAGGGCGCGCGGGAGGATCCCGGCAGCCCCGGGTGCAGTTCCGGGATACGTTGAGGGTGTGAGCGAGACCGAATTCCCCGCCAGTGGCGCCCGTGGCCTGGGCGCCGTGGACCTGCGTGTGCGGGTGCGTGTTCCGGCCAAGGTGAACCTCGCACTGCGCGTCGCCGCCCGCGGTGACGACGGCTACCACCAACTCGCCACCGTCTTCCAGGCCGTGGCCCTGTTCGACGAGCTCACGGCCGAACGCCGCCGCGACGATGCCATCACCGTGACCACGCGCGGCCTGCACGCCCACCGCGTCGACGATGATCCGACGAACCTTGCGGTGCGGGCAGCCGTGGCCCTGCGCCACCACTTCGGCACCGCCGACCTGGGCGTCCACCTGTCGATCGACAAGTCGATCCCGGTGGCCGGTGGAATGGCCGGCGGCTCGGCGGATGCCGCGGCGTCCCTGCTTGCCTGCTCGGTGTTGTGGGACCTGGACACCACTCCCGACGACCTGGTGCAACTGGCCGCCGATATCGGCTCCGACGTGCCGTTCGAGCTGGTGGGCGGCACGGCATTGGGCCGTGGGCGTGGCGGCGATGTGATGCCGGCGCTGGCGCGGGGCAACTATCACTGGGTGCTTGCGCTGAGCGATCGGGGCCTGTCCACCCCCAGCGTCTATGCCTGCTTCGACGAGCAGGTGGATGCCGGCAAGGTGGTGCCCTTGCGGCCGGACGACCCGGACGCCTGCACCGCCCTGCTCGACGCGCTGGCCAGTGGGGACGCCGCCCGCGTCGCGCCGCTGCTCGGCAATGACCTCCAGGAGGCGGCCTGTCAGCTGCGTCCCGAGCTCCGCGAGGTGCTCGCGGCGGGCACCGCAGCCGGTGCACTGGCCGGGATCGTGTCGGGGTCGGGCCCCACCTGCGCCTTCCTGTGCGCCTCCCAGCCCGATGCCTATCTGGTGCAGACCGTGTTGCGCAGCCTGGAGCAGGTCGACGAGACCCTGTGCGTCACCAGTCCCGCACCCGGGGCCCAACTGGTGGTCAGCTGAGCGGGCGCTGCCGGCCCAGTCCTGCCCGTGCCCGTCAGTCCTGCCCGTCGGCCCGGTCGACGGGACCTGAATCGTCCTCGGACGACGCGTGGGACGACTTCGCGGCCCGCTTGCGGGCGGCCGCAGTGGCGCCCTTGCTGGCCGTGCGGGCCGGACGCAGCTTGTTGGTGTGGCGCCGCTTGCCCGGCACCGCACCGCGGTCGGTGATCAGGGTGGGCTTGTGCTCGATGCTGGCCAGCCCGTTCCATGCCAGGTTCACCAGCTCCGCCGCGACGCGTCGCTTGTCGGGCTTGCGGGTGTCCAGCCAGGCCAGCCCGGCCGACGCCACGAGTCCCACCAGCGCCTGGCTGTAGACGCCGGCGATGGTGGCGTCGTAGCCCCGCCGGATGAGCGGGGGAGCCAGCAGGTCCTCCACGCGGGTGGCGATGTCATTAAGGATCGACGCGAATGATCCCGAGGCGCTGCCCACCGGGGAATCGCGGGAGATGATGCGGAAGCCGTCGGGTGAGGCGTCGATGTAGTCGAGCAGCGCCAGCGTGCCGCGCTCGATCACCTCGCGGTAGCTGGTGGCGGGCACGGCGATGGCCGCCATGATCGCATTGTCGAGGGTGGTCACCTCGCGGTCGACCACGACGGCGTAGAGGCCCTCCTTGCCGCCGAAGTGCTCATAGACAACGGGCTTCGACACCTGTGCGCGGGCTGCGACCTCCTCGACGCTGGTGCCGTCGAAGCCCCGCTCGGCGAACAGTGACCGGGCCACCACGATGAGTTGCTCACGGCGCTCGGCGCTGGTCATGCGGGTGCGTCCGCGTCGTGTGGCTAGTGCTGGGGTTTGGCGGCTCTTCACGATCGAGGGTGTAGGTGGGGTCTGAATCCTCCGGCTTCGAGCAGA